>ERZ1645192.4993-NODE-4993-length-10397-cov-9.872172_pt1 | contig 10397 bp, 4 predicted proteins | sample MGYA00575354_ERZ1645192 | MGnify/ENA primary metagenome ERZ1645192 (study PRJEB40844, sample SAMN11349763) | freshwater sediment metagenome | isolation source: river sediment | host: Sediment | place: India: Faizupur Khadar , New Delhi | collected 2017-02-21 ...
TACCTGATGACCTCAGTTTTCCCGGCACCTGATTGCAATCCTTCTGCCAGGGCTGTTACGGTGAGGATTCCGGGCTTTTCCAGCCTGACGATCGCCTGGCATTGGCCCCGGTAGCTGTTAACCCTGGGCAACTGAAAGCTGTGCATGTCCTGCGGATTATCATTGCCCACGGCCTGCAGCCGGCCCCCGGTGATCTCCAGTTCCACCGGCACGGAAGCGTCAGGGACCACCTCCCCGTTTTCATCCACGACTTCTACGTTGAAATAAGCCAGGTCATCGCCAGCCAGGGAGAGGCGCTCTTTCTCAGGGGTTACCCTGACGGAGAAGGGTTTTCCGGTGGTTTTCAGCACCTGCCGGGCGACTTCATTGCCGCTGGTGATGCCAATGGCAGTGAGTTCACCCGACTGGTAAGGCACTTCGAACTGTGCGGTGAGTCTTGTGCTATCCGATACCTCTTGAGTGCCGATTACCTCCCCGTTCAGTTCGAGGCGCACCGCTTCGCAGCGGGTGTAGACCGACACCAGCAGATTCTTTCCTTCGTGGCCTTCCCAGTTCCAGCATTTCCATTCGTCGGGCCAGCCCCAATAGCTGAGAAACTCTTTTTTCCCCTCCGGAAGCGGGGAGTGAACCATCATCTCGAGGGGGGAGTTGCGCCAGAGCACATCGCGGTAAAACATCTGCGGTTTCTTATGGCCGGTGATGCTGATGTCGCCGCAGTTGGCGTTGTACCAGGGCCAGGGGGGCAGAAACGCCGATGTGTCTCCTTCCAACCAGGTGTGGCCGATCCCCGACTCCCCCAGGTAATCCATGCCGGTCCAAACGAAATCGCCGATCACATAGGGGTGTTTTTCCACCATTTGCCAGTTTTCGAAGGCCTCTTTGGGCACCGATTCGGTGCCGATCATGACGCGTTCCGGAAACCGGGCATGGTCGGGTTCATACTGTTGCCACTGGTAGTTGTAGCCGTGGACCTCCATCTGGGCAAAGGCAGGAGCGGTATCGTCCCAGGTTTTACCGCGATGGTCCCAAAACGTGCATATGGCCTGGGTCACCGGCCGGGTGGGATCAAGGGATTTGACCTTTTCCGACAACCTCCTGTAAATAACCAGTCCCGATGAGTCGGCCCGCTCCTGGATCTCATTGCCGACGCTCCAGATCATAACCGAAGGGTGATTGCGGTCACGCAGTACCATTGCTTCGATATCCTTTTCCCACCATTCATCGAAGAACCGGTGGTAGTCCTGCGGGTTCTTGGGTTTCTGCCATTGGTCAAAGGATTCATCCATGACGAGCATCCCCAGTGCGTCACAGGCATCGAGGAAGTGGCGCGAGGGGGGATTGTGGGAGGTGCGGATGGCGTTGAAACCGGCCTCCTTCATGGTTTTTACCCTCCGGAATTCGGCCGTACGGAAGGCCGCGGATCCCAGAGGACCATTATCATGATGCATGCATCCCCCTTTCAGCAACACCTTTTCCCCGTTCAGAAGAAAACCTTCTTCCGCGGAAAAGGTGATGCTCCGGATACCGAATTGTTCTTCCACAACATCCAGAATTTTGCCGCCCTCCCTGATCTGGACTTCCATGGTGTAAAGGACGGGATGCTCAGGCGACCAAAGGGCGGGAGCGGCCACGTCGGTTTCAAGCGGGAGGGTCAGGGTTTGCCCTGCCTTCACAGCACCCTTCTGCGCTGCGACCGCCACCTCCACGCCGGCACTGTTTTTCACGATAAGGGCCACCTCCACCTCTTTCTCTTCTCCGGAACTATTAGCTACCTGGATTTCAGCCCTGACCAGGGCTTTCTCCTTTGACACGGAGGGGGTGGTAATATAAATCCCCCACAAAGGCAGATGGACGGGAGGGGTCCTGATCAGCCAGACATCGCGATAAATACCCGAGCCGCTGTACCAGCGCGAATTCTTCCCTTCGTTATTGACTTTTACGGCCAGCACATTCTCCTCACCGGCAGGCAGAAGGTGGGGCGTCAAATCATACGAGAAAGCGGTGTACCCGTAGGGATGTTTCCCCAGTGGATGGCCGTTGATCCAGACTTCGGCATCCATGTAAACCCCATCGAACAGCACAGTCACCCCTTTCCCCTGCTCCTCTTTGTTCAGGGTGAAGTGTTTGCGGTACCAGGCAGTGCCACCCACCACGTGGCCAGTGGATGCCCCGCCGGCGCTCTTCACAGAGAAGGGACCGATTTGTTTCACCCCTTCTTCTTCCGGAAGATCTTCGATGCTGTAATCGTGAGGCAGGTCAAGGGTGCGCCAGGAGGCATCGTCGAGCGCTGGATCCTGGCCGTTCTCCACGTCGGCGCGGATAAATTTCCATTCTGCATTCAGCAGGGTCTCACGGGATTGGTCAGGTTTCGCACACGAAACCAGGAGCAGGCAGATGACCTGGGGAAGAAAAAGTTTTTTCAGGTTCATAGTTTTAGTTTATTGCGTTCATTTGATCTTTCAATGTATTCCTTAGGAGGTCTGAGTGCGGTGATCAGAGTCTATCCTTCCGGTGCAGGTGATTGATCGTGCCTGGTTAAGCGGGTGAATCCGTCAGAAAACAATACGGAAGAATCTGCTTTCATAGGGTTTAATGGACAGGGTTTCCCCGGTGAGGGTTTCGCCGGTGACAGAGACGGCGGTGCAGTTCAAGGAGGTTCCGGTGATTTCGTTCCGGAGGTGGAGTTCTGTGGGGTGCCCGGCGGTCTCGCGGAGGTGAAGAAGGGCCGATGTTCCCTCTTTTTCAGGGATCATACTGATGAGGAGGAGGTTTTCGGGCCATCCTGAGATCAGGGAGCCCTCCTGCCGGAAATTTCCGGGACCTCCTGCTGCTCTCGCTTCTTCACTCCCTTTGGTTCCACCTCCCGGCATAAAGCGGGCCAGGAAGGGTATTCTGTGGGCCTGGCCAGCCCGGGCAGCCTCCTGTTGTTGGTTCCCGGAAACCCCCGTGATGGAATAGCTCCAGGTGTGTCCTCCCAGTTGGTAAGCGTTAAAGTTGGTAGTCCAATAGTTGTTCATCGGCCAGCCAAAGATATGGGTGGTTCCAGGTGTGGCACCTGTCCGGTACCTGCCGGTATTGATCCCCCCGAACTGCATCAGCGGAGCTTCAGACGAGGAGAGGATAATCTGCCCGTGCGTATTATAAAGCCGGGCATAACTCTGCACCGTGTTCCAGTCGTTGGCCGATCCTGGTATCTGGTCTATGCCGGCCCTGATTTCCCCGCCTGCCACGTCAAAGGCCAGCTGGCCTTGCTCCAGTTGAAAGGGAAAGGCAATATAAATCCCTTCCGGAGTGGTGACCAGTTTTTTATTGATCGTGTAAACCAGGTCGATCCGCGGGGCGGTGTTGAACATCCTGATTTCCATCCTGAAGTCGCCGTCGTTCATAACAGCAGGGGTATTTCCTCGGAAGAAAAAGGAGTTCCAGATCTCCCCCTTCCGGAATCCGTCAAAACGGATGTTGGTGGGGGTTTCCCGGTGGAAGTTGTCGAGTTTGAAGGCTTCCATCTGGGCGCGGTTGCCCAGGGTTTCATAAATGAATTCCCCGCCCATCCAGGGGGCTTGGGGATCCAGGATTTCACGGTCGAGGGTTTTGTCATACACGCTGGCCATAGCTGCCCGGAGGGTGTCGACCTGTAGGGAGTACCACCGGTTTCCGGAGGTAGAAATGTGTTGGATATCTTCCGGGGTTTTTGCTGCTGATGGATTTTCCTTCAGTCTGATGGTATATTTCCTGAACCCGAAAGCGGGAACGGAGTCTACCCAGATGGCCCAGGTAGTGCCGTCGGAGAAGTGTTCGAGAGGCTGGGCTATGGCTTCTTTTCCGTTGGGGGTGGTCAGGCTGAAGCTGGCGTAGGCGGGGATGATCTGGTGGTCGGCGTAGACGGTCACCACGCCGCTGTGTGGAAAGCCCAGGGTGTTGAAGACCAGCAGGGAGGGCTCTTTTTCGTGGCTGAAGTGGGACTGCAGGCGTCCCATGCTCTCTTCACCGGCCATTTTTGCGCGGCGGGCGGCCTCCCAGGCGTAGGACTCCTTGAGGGCCCGCTGTTCCATGCTGTTTTTGTGAAACGGTTCGCTGACGCTCCTGTGATACCCCACGGTATGCTCGGTGTAGAAGAGCAGCGCGGAGTTGGTTTCCGCTATTCTGGCGGTATAGTTCACGGGCAGTTGGGCGCCCAGGAGCGCTGCCATGGACATCCCGGCGGTATGGGCCACCAGGTCGGCAGATGCGGTTCTGACGGCCGCCACTTCGCGCGCCGATGCCCCGAAGCCGTCGGTCCACCAGTCGGGCCAGGCCCCTCTGATGACCTGAAATTCACTCCCATGGCGGCTTTCCATCTCCTCGAAGAATTGCGTGGCCGTGGCGGTCTGCAGTTTCGGCCAGAGATATTTCTCATTCCACTGCCTGATCATTTCACAGGCCAGGGTCGAGGGTGGCGCGTTGTCGGTGAGGTATCCAGAATGCTGGATGGATATCAGCTCCCAGGGATACCCTTTGGACTCAAGGGAGGTGAGGTAGGAGAGGAGTTCCTCCTCGAAGCGGCTGAAGTCGCCGGCATGGATTTTATGGAGGGTATTCCCCAACATGTAGTGTTCGGCCCTGAAAGCCAGCATTCTTTTCCCAGAGGGAGATTCCCACCAGAAAAGTGTGGGCTTGTCGAAGCAGATTAGGGCCCGGTGGCCGTGGGTCCCCATGTTGAGATAGCGGATACCCTGGTCGGGAAAAAACTCACTGAGGCACCAGCCGATACCGTTGACATCGTTCTGCATGGCGGTTTTCACCTCGAAACCTGCTTCCCGGAAGCGTCTCAGGGGGGCCAGGGAGGCCGCCAGGATGGGCTCGTCGGGGAGTTCGTCGAAGTTGAAGTACATGCCGGTGATTTCGATGCGCCTCTCTGCTACCCTCTTTTTAAGTCTTTCCACCTGGGAGGGGGGCCGGCATTTCAGGTACTCATCCACCGCCCAGGAGGCTTCACAACTCCAGCGGAAACGGGCCTCGTTGGGATAATCATCGGTGAGGTCGCAATAGTCGAGGGCATAGTCGATGTAGCGGAGGTGTTCAGCCAGGATTTCGGTCTGGGACCGGGTATAGCCTATATCGGTATGGGAGTGCTGCACGAAATTGACCCTCCATTTCCTGACGGGGGAGAGGGTGATTTCACCGGTTTCTGTTTTCCCGGCCAGTTCGAGGTGGTAGTCCATTCTGGAGAGTTTACTGGCCAGGGGCAGTTCTACGGGGGTTGAGTTATAGCCGAAGTGGACCGGGATCTCTTTGAGAAGTTTACGGCCGATGAAGAGGCGAGCGGTGTCAGGTTCCCCGAAGTGGAGGATGGTGGCCATTCCCGCCTGGAAAGCGTCTCTTCCCCTGGCGGTCACAGCTGGGAGGGCCTTGAAGGTGAAACCGTTCTTTAGAGGGAATTTGAAGGCCATATACCAGGACGTCAATCCGAAGTTACCCCCGGTAACCCTGAGGGTAACGGGTTTTCCGGCAGGGATTTTTGAAGCCGGAAGCGTCAGAAACATAAAGCCGAATTTGTCGCCATACTGATCCGTCATTTCCTTCCGGAAGGAGAGTGTAGCTCCGCCGGATTCCTCCAGGAACCATTCCTCTCTGCCGTCGGCCCAGAAGGAGAGGAGGGGTGTGCCGTTGACCGACAGGTCAAACCGGGCATTTCCCGGCGAGGAGCCGATGCCGGCCAGCCAGGCAAGGGTGACCCTCCCTTCCACTGGTTTGGAGGAAACAAGATGGCTCCCCCGTGTGGCTGGTATCGGGTCTTTTCCTGATTTTACCGGAACCGGTGCCGTCATCCATTCGATGAAGGAGTGGCCGTCGGTGGCCCGTGCCAGCAGGCACTCCCGTACATCGGGAACCGGTGAGTGGTAGTTGAAATCCTGTCCGGCCACCTTCTCAGCATACCCGCTGATAATCCCTCCGGAAATCATCTCCGTATACTGGGCATGGAGGGAATGGATCGGCAAGAGCACTAAAAGCAAAAAGGCAAGAGATCTCATCAAATTTCAATTATCGGTTGATACCAGCCATCACAATTGGTTCAGTCAAGGTGGAGCAACAGCTTTCCGGTTCACATCACTCCTCACCCCATTCCAAACTGAAAACGAAAACAGAGAACGGAGGTCAGGGAAGGGAAAACGGTGCGATGAAGCCATAGCAGGTTTGCAATGAGTTAAGGGTCACTGAAAGGTGAAGCGGGTTTTATCGCTGATTTTCTCACCGGTTTTGAAGATCACCGCCTCCGTAATATAGACCCTGGTGCCTTCCGATTCGGGCCGTTTCTCTCCTCTGACCACCACTTCGAGGGTGTGTGGTCCCTCCGGGAGGCCGGTGATATGGAACAGGTCCATATTACGGTGTTGCTGTCCGGCATAATTGAAATAACAGTCGATGGTACGTTTGAATACGTCGTCCATGAAAATGTCGGCCTTGCCGCCATCTTTCAGCCAGTGACCTACCAGGGATACACCGGTTCCTTCGAAGGTTAAGGCGAGGGTGTCGCCCGCCTGGGCGCTGTAGAGGGCATGCACCTTCGGGGGTTCAGCTCCTCCCGTCGTGTTCCCAAAAGGCTCCCAATTCCCCGACAATCTCCATGTTCCGGTTTCGGAGACGGGAATGCGCCGGTCAAAAACCAGGTTGGGAAAGGAAGTCTCAAAAGGCAAGGGCTCTGGTTGTTGAATCAGGATCCTCAACGAATCCCCGGTGTGGCTGCCCCCATGGGCAGTGGCCAGTTGCAGGGCGTAGTCCAGGCAATGATCCACGGCTTTCCGGAAAGAGTAATCGGTGTGGATAAAGAGGGAGTCGCCGATGGCGGCAATCGCCTCCTGCCATTCTGATGGCAGTCCGCTGAATCCCCTGATCACCCCCAGAACAGCCATGGCATTGGAGGGGTTACAATCGGAATCCTGACCACAACGGGTCGAGATCTCCATGGTTTTCAGGGGATCACCTTCTCCATAGAGAAGTCCCATTACGATGTAGGCCCCGTTGAGCTTGGCATCGATGTTGAAGGAGCTTCCGGCCTCGCAGACCTGCACTTTACCCCATTTGTTTTCCAGCTCGTTCCATGCAGCCCGCCAGTCTTTGGGGTAATGGCTGTGGAGCAGGATCACGTCTCTGACGATTTTTGCATAATCGCTTTCCGCAGGGATGGAGGCCAGGGCTTTTTCGATGATCGCCGGGATGTCATCGCTGAAGAAAGCTTCGGCATAGAGGCCGGCTACAAAGGCCCCGCCATAGACCCCATCCCCATAGTTCATGATATGACCGGTTTTATCCGCCAGCGCATTGGCCGTCACCGGCATACCCGGAGTGATGAACCCGATATAGTCGGCCTCGATCTGGAAGTCGATGTCGTCAGCATGCAGGTTATGATCGGGGTGCCCCGACCCGGGGGGGAAGATACTGTCGAAATAGTTTTTCCGGGCCTGTACATTGGCATGCCAGAGGGGATAGCCTGCCCTGGCAAAGAGCTCCTGGTATTTCTTGGCCGGGGCGTCCAGGCCAAAGCGGTCCATGGTCATCAGAAAGGTGAGTTGTACATAAATGTCGTCCTGCCAGAGGGCCCCTGTCACGTCGGCCGGCTGCCAGCGAATGGAGTCTTCATAGGTTTTTCCCTGGGCCCTGAACTCGGTGGGCGCACCATAGGTCACCCCGATCATTTTACCGGCCCAGCCTCCGGCAATTTTATCGCGGAGTACCGGCAGGGCGATCGTTCTCTCCTCAGGGGAGGGGCCACCTCCGCAGGAAACCACAAACAGGACCGAAAGGAGCAGGGAGGCGCTTTTCCAATTACGCTTCCGCCTGCCAGCAACCCGGTTCCCGGCAGAAACTGAGGATGGTGCGGGAGACCCCGATCTTTCAGGGCTCCCCGGAAATTCTGAATTCATTGGTATAGAATTGAGTTAGTAGTGAGATTTTTGATATCTCAATAGTTATTCGTTCAGCTCGATGCGGATGACGGTATCGTATGGGTAGGGTTTCTGGGGAGAGTCGCCGGTACGGATAAAAAGGTTGCCCTCTTCCATGTTGCCCCACCAGTTTTTGACCCAGGAGAGTTCGGCTCCCGAAGAGCACATGAATATATTTTTGACCTTGTCAGCAGGAACGCCACGGGTATTAAGTTGGCCCAGGCTGGGATTCATCCAGTGGGCATAGATGGAATTACCCTTCCGGGTATAGCGGCCCCAGTCGGGTTTGGACAACTGGCAGGCCCCGGCCCCGTATATACTTTCGCTATTGCGTTGCATCCATTTTCCGACCTCGTTCAGAATGGCCACACTCTCGTCAGGGATTTTACCCCGTGCATCGGGCCCCACGTTGAGCAGGAGGTTCCCATTCTTACTGACGCAGTTGACCAGGCTTTGGATGACCAGTTCGGGCGATTTCCAGTTGTTGTCGAATTCGTGGTAGCCCCAGTGGTTGTTGAGGGTCAGGCAGGTCTCCCAGGGGATGGGGTTCCCATACTGGTCAAGAATGGGGGCATCGGGAATCCCCTGTTCCGGGGTCTCGAAATCGCCCAGGAGACTCACCTTGCGTTTGCCGGCGGTAAGTCCTGCATGAGTCTCCAACCGGTTGTCAAGGATGATGCCCGGCTGATGCTTCCGCACCATATCGACCAATTCGCGGGCTTTCCATTTCTCTCCGCTGTAATCGTCGAAGGAGTAGTCGAACCACATGATGTCGAGTTTGCCATAACCGGTGACCAACTCTTTGACCTGCCCGTGCATGTATTGAAGGTAGTTGTCCCAGTTAAAGGTACGCTGTCCATACTCCTTATCGTCACGTTGCGGGTGATTGCCCACGTTGGGGTAATCGGGGTGGTGCCAGTCGATGATGGAAAAGTAAAGTCCGACCTTCAGCCCTTCGGCCCGGAAGGCGTCGAGGAATTCTCTGACCAGGTCACGGCCGCCAAATCGGGAACTCAGCTTGTAATCGGTGAGCTTACTGTCGAAGAGGCAGTAGCCGTCGTGGTGCTTGGCGGTAAGGACGGCATATTTCATGCCTGCAGCCTTGGCCAGGCGTGCCCACTCCCTGGCGTCAAACTGCTCAGGATGAAAGGCATCAATGTACTTTTGGTAAGCTTCAGAGGTGATCCGCTCGTTCGACTTCACCCACTCCCCCCGCGCCGGCACAGCGTATGCCCCGAAATGGATGAACATCCCGAAGCGCGCTTCACGCCACCACTCTGTGCGCTCCATCACCTGGTTGTAGTTCTCCTGATATTCCTTCGAGGGTCTCTCCTGGGCGGTCACTCCGGCTCCCCCGAAGGCCACCAGAACCAGCAGCGTAAAAAACAGTTTTCTCATAGTCTAAGTATTTATTATGTTTATTTTTTTTCTCTCTGTATCATGCTTTGAAATTAGTTCAAAAAATGATTCCGGAAAAGTCAGAGAGACAAAAAGCAGGGAAATCTCGATTCTCTTTACTATTTTAACGCTGTTTTTAAAATCACGAACTTATGAAGACATCAAGAAGGGATTTTCTGAAGTCCGGGGCTTTTGCCTTAGGAGGAATCGCATTGTTGCCGCAGCTTGCCTGTTCGGGAGGAAAGAAGGGAGCGCCGGTGGTGGCTCCTGAGCGGATCATCGCCCTGCAGTTGTACGGTGTACGTGACGAGATGGGCAGCGATCCTCAGGGTACGCTGACCCAATTGGCTGAGATGGGGTATACCCATGTGGAGCACGCCAATTATGTGGACCACAAGTTCTATGGGTGGACAGCCGAAGAGTTTAAGAAAGTATTGGATGACCTGGGACTTAAGATGCCTTCGGGCCATACGGTTTTGGGAAAGAACCACTGGGATGAGGCCACGCAGGATTTCACCGACGACTGGAAGAAGTTGGTCGACGATGCCGCCTATATGGGGCAGCAGTATGTGGTGAGTCCCTGGCTTGACCAGAGCATGTACAGCGACCTGGACACCCTCCTGAAATACATGGAGGTCTTCAACAAATGCGGGGAACTATGCCAGAAAGCCGGTATGCGCTTCGGGTATCATAACCACGACTTCGAATTCAGCCACAAGATCGGCGAGGAGATGCTCTTTGACCTGATCATGCAGCATACCGACAAGGACAAGGTGGTGTTGCAGCTCGATACGGGGAATATGTACATGGCGGGAGCCCTGGCCAAGGATCTGCTGGCTAAATACCCAGGACGGTACGAAAACATCCATATCAAGGATATGATCGCACGAGCCGACGGACAGGGGTATGAAAGCACCATCCTGGGCAAAGGGGTCCTTCCCATCAAAGAGATTACCGACATGGCCCGCGATTCCGGGACCACCCTCTTCGTCATCGAACAGGAATCCTACCAGGGCCTGGCTCCCCTCGATTGCATGAAAGAGAACCTGGCAGTGGTCAAGGGCTGGGGATACTGAT
>ERZ1645192.4994-NODE-4994-length-10397-cov-6.860278_pt1 | contig 10397 bp, 10 predicted proteins | sample MGYA00575354_ERZ1645192 | MGnify/ENA primary metagenome ERZ1645192 (study PRJEB40844, sample SAMN11349763) | freshwater sediment metagenome | isolation source: river sediment | host: Sediment | place: India: Faizupur Khadar , New Delhi | collected 2017-02-21 ...
CCCTGACCGTCATCTTCGCCCTGACCCGGCCGACCTACGAAAACGTCCTGGGGATCCTTTCGCTCGTGGTCTGGACCCTGACGATCCTCGTCACCGTCGAGTACGCCTGGCTGGCCACGAGCCTTTCCCGCAAGGGGCAGGGCGGCGAGATCGTGCTCCGGGAGATTCTGCTGTCCCACCTGAAATCCGGCCGGGCCATCGGCTTCGCGGGCGTCCTCACCTACATGGGCGTGTCGCTGCTCCTGGGGGACGGCGTCATCACCCCGGCGATCACGCTCCTCTCGGCGGTGGAGGGTCTGCTGATCATTCCCGGCATGGAAAATCTGAGCCAGGCGACGCTCATCGGGATCGCCGCGGCCATTGCCATCGCCCTCTTTATCGCGCAGTCCCGGGGGGCGGACCGCATTGCCGGCGCCTTCGGACCGGTCATGCTGGTCTGGTTCGGCGCCCTGGCCCTGTCCGGCCTGGTCTCCCTGTCCGCCATGCCGGATATCGTCAAGGCGGTGAATCCCTGGTATGCTTTCCAGTTTTTCCAGCAGAACGGCATCGCCGCTTTCTTCGTTCTCTCGGAAGTCATTCTCTGCGCGACGGGAGGCGAGGCCCTCTACGCCGACATGGGCCATCTGGGGAGAAAGCCCATTTTACAGGCCTGGAATTTCGTTTTTGTCGCCCTGCTGATCAATTATTTCGGGCAGGGGGTCTTCGCCATCCAGCACCCGGAAGCGAAACACTTTCTGTTCGGCATGGTCCGAAGCCAGGCGCCGTTGCTGTACATCCCCTTCCTCCTGCTGACGGTCGCCGCGACGATCATCGCCTCCCAGGCCATCATCAGCAGCGCCTTCTCCATCGTCTACCAGGGGATCACGACCCGGCTGATGCCCCTCATGAAGATCGACTACACCTCCCGCAGGCTGCAGTCGCAGATCTACATCGGGGCCGTCAACTGGATCCTGATGATCAGTGTCATCTTCATCATGTTTCTCTTCCAGAGATCGTCGAACCTGGCGGCGGCCTACGGCATGGCGGTCACCGGCTCCATGACCATCACCAGCCTGATGATGATCATGGTCTTTTCCCGCACCACAAAGTGGAAGGTCCCCATCGCGCTTGCCGTCTGCGCGATCGATTTCGTCTACCTCGCTTCGACCTTCACGAAGCTGCCCCACGGCGCCTACTGGTCCCTGATCATCGCCTCTGTCCCCTTTTTCATCATGCTCGTCTATACGAAGGGGCAGAAGATGCTCTTCCGGCGGCTGATGCCCCTGGACATGGAGGCCTTCCTGATCAGCTATGAGCAGGTCTACGGCAAGGGGAGAAACATCGCCGGCACGGCGCTCTTCTTCACCCGTCAGGGGAACGTCATTCCCCCCTACATCGTCCACTGCATTCTCGGCAGCAGCATCATCTACGAGAACAACATTTTCATATCGATCACCCGGACCGAGGAGCCCTTCGGCATCGAGACCGACTACCGGCAGAACTTCGCCCCCGGGCTCCACCTCTTCGAGATCCGGGCCGGATACATGACGGTCGTGAACATCGAAAAGCTGCTGAAGGAAAAGGGCATACAGGAAAAAATCATCTTCTACGGCGTCGAGGACATCACGACGAAGAACATCATCTGGAAGGCGTTCAGCATGATCAAGAAGCTGTCGCCGAATTTCGTGCAGTTCCACAAGCTGCCCGCCCGAAAGCTGCACGGCGTTGTCACCCGGGTGGAGATGTGAGCGAAATGGCCGTCGGCCTGAACCGGAAAGATTCAGAGCTGAATCGGCATTTCAGGGAGGTTTACAGATGGGGGATCGTTCCGACGCAAAGGAAGCAAAGGGGATGTCGCCGCTGATGATCGAAAAGATCGACCGGGTCCTCGAGCGGGTCAAGGACCCGGAGAGCGGGCTGCCCGTTTCCCGGCTTGGCCTGGTGAAGCGGTTCCGCTACAGCGAGCGCGAAAAAAAAATCTTCGTCTTCACCGACGTCTACCCGCACCTGCCCAAATGCGTCACCTGCGCCGCGATTGCCCGGACGATCGTCTCCGCCATCATTCGGGACCTGACGGCGGAGCTGGAGCGCGAGTTTCCCGAGCTGAGCGTGGAGTTCGTCTGATCTCAGAAGAACTTCCCGAAGGTCAGGCCCGCGTACATCGGGTCGTGGTTGGCCCGAAGGGTGCGCACCATGACCATGTGGAATTTTTCCTCCTTGGCGATCTTCTCGAAGAACTTTTTCTGGTCCCGGTCGCGGGACAGCTTGGCCAGCTCGGAGTAAAGAAGGATGGCGTTCTTTTCCGCCGCCATTGCGATCGCGCAGGCCTGGCCCACCGTCTCGACCTTCTCCAGCCGTCTGTCCACCGTTTCGCCTTTGGGGAACAACCCATCCTGGACGATCGCTTCGAGATAGTCGTCGATTTCCGGGTTGCGCAGGGTCTGGTCGGTTCCCTTGAGTTCCGCCTGGACCTTGAAGTCCGAGAAGATCCGGAGATGGTTTGCCTCTTCCTTGGCGAGGTTCGTGAAGAGCTTCTTCAGGTCTTCCGCGTCGAACTTCTTTGCCGCCTTCGTGTAGAAGGCCATGCCGTCCTTTTCCGCCTTGATCGCAAAATCGAACACATCCAGTTTCTCGCGCTTTGCCATGGTCTGCCCTCCTCATGTGCTGTCTGGGTTGATTTTTCGCGTAAACCGCCGCCCGAACATTTCTATCATGAAGCGGCGCCTTCCTCCCTGTCAAGAAAAAACGGCTAATATACGGACTTTCTCCCTTCGAGAAGGCCCTTTTCCGTCTCCGGCTTCCCTTTGCACTCGGGCGGCATGGGGATCTCGTCGCCCGCCTCGCAGGGGAGGCCGCTCATGGATTTGGCCGCGCAGCGACCCGTCCGGAAACCGATCTCGTAGCAGGACAGAGCGCTTCCCGGACCGGCCGGTTTGGGCGATGCCGTCGTTGGCGCTGTTGCCGGCGCGGCCGGTTGCGCCGTTGCCTGCACGGCGGCGGGCTTGGGCTTGTCCGCCTGCGCCGGCCCCCCCTTGCCGGAATCGCCGCAGGCCGCAAAGAGCAGGCAAAGCGCCGCCAGCACGAACGGGATTGCCGTTTTCAAATTCGTTTTCTTCATTGTGATGCCTCCTGTTTGAACTGGGATAAGAGCCAGCGGTAAACCGGCGCGAGGTCCTTCGCCACCTGCCCCTCGCGGGGGATCATGAAGATGAAGCAGCGCTTCTGCTCCGGGACAACGGCCACGTGGCGGATATTCCCCGGGTCGGGGGAGCCGCCGGCGAGCGTCCGCAACCGGTCGCGCATTTTTCCATTGCCGTAATAGAGCAGAAAACTGCTCTTCCCCCAGGTCAGCGTCTCCTGCTTCAGGCGGTCGGCGTTTGCGATCTTCGGCCCGCGGAAACGGCTGTACCCTTCTTCGATGAGATGCCCCTCGGCGCCAGGCGACTGCCGAAGGTGAAGGGTGATGAACAGGCGGTCGTATTTGCGGATGATCTTCGAGACGGGCATCCACAGCCAGGAGTGCCTCGGCAGAAAGGTGATGGTGGCCTCCACCCCCTCCACGGGCGATTTTTTCGGCATGGCGAGTTTGGCGTGGTATCCGATCAGGCCGCCGATGTTGGTGAAGGTCTGGTCCGTCGGCTGCACCACGGAAACGAGATCGGTAAAGGCGCTGCGGAAGATCCGCGTGTTCACCCGCTTCCCCCAGAAATAGCCGGCCCCCAGCATGAAGGAGAAGGCGAGAAAGAGATAGAAGAGGGGCTCTTTCGCCAGGTGGGCGTACTCAAACATGGCCTGTGCCTCCGCGGTCCAGATGGGCCGTCAGGTCCTCGGCAATGCCGTAAAGGGGCGCCGGCCCGCCGAGAACGAACTCCCGGTTCAGGGCCACCGAGGTCGCGGGGACGGCGGCGCCCGCCCGGCGCTTCAGCGCGCCGGTGACGCGCTCTGCGGTGGGCCGGTTCTCTTCGGTGACCTTGTTGGCGATCAGGAGCGCCAGCGGCAGCTTGAGCTCCCGCAGCCCCTCGATGAGCCGCTCCGATTCCCGGAGCGACAGGAGATCGGGGTTGAAGACCACCACGACACCGCAATCTGCGCCCTGAAGGGTCCGGGTCAGGTCCCGGTAGTTCCCGTCAAGGGTCCTCAGGCGCTTGAGGATGTCGTCGTCCCGCTCGTCGTATTGCAGGCGGATCTCCGGGCTCTCCTCGCCTTCCTTCAGCGGTCCGCGGATCTTCTGGATCGTGTGGCGCTTGTCGAGGATCTGCCGGCGGATGGCCGTCAGACGCTCGATCCACGTGATGGTCACCTGGGGCAGGGCCAGGAACCGCAGGGTCAGCCCGGTGGGCGGCGTGTCGAAGACGATGTAATCGAAGGCTCCTTCCTCGCGAAGCGTCTTCTCGATGCTGTTCAGCAGGGCGTATTCCTCGATGCCGGGGGAGTATTTCAGGATCGAAAAGTACCGGTCCAGGTTCAGGGTCCGAAGATAGTGATAGGATTCGGACAGGACGCTGGTTTCCCGCTCCAGATAATCCCGGGACAGCTTTTTCAGGTCCACTTCCCGAAGCTGCAGGGTCGCGGAGAAGTTCCGCCTGCCGTCCACCAGCGAAACGCCGAAGACGTCCCCCAGATTGTGGGCCGGGTCCAGCGAAACGGCCAGCACCCGCTTCCTTTGGGAGAGCTGCCAGGCGGCGGCCGCCGCCAGCGTCGATTTCCCGACGCCGCCCTTGCCGGTGAAAAATAGGATTTTCACGTCAGTCGATCCCCAGGGTGCCGGCGATCTCGGCGAGCATGTCGCCGGCGTCCTCCGCCCGCCGGTGCAGGACCTGGATCTCCCGCTCCATGAAGGGCAAAAGCTCCACGGCCAGAAAACTGGGCGGCGAGGGCAGGCCCACGAAGGAGCCCAGCAGCAGCAGGGCGAAGATGTTTTCCAGCTCCTGGGCCTCCAGGCAGGTCAGGGATACGAGGTTCTCTCGCTGCAGCGCGCCGATGTCGGAGAAAATCCGGCGGCAGTAGCGGATCAGCGAAGATGTCTTCCTGTTCGATTTCGAGCGTGTCAAGCGGGTACGGACCCCTCAATTTCCACGGGAATGCAAAAGCCGAATGCGTCAGGGATGACGGCACCCATAAAACAGAGAGGCCCCGCCCGCGGGCGGGGCCTCCGGAACGGCAGTTATTTTCTGCCGGGCGTCTTTCCTTGAGCGGTCGGGAAAGGCGCCGGCAGCGACAACGCGGTTACTGCTGCTCCTTCTTTCTCATCTTGTAGAAGTCGAAGATGAAGATGAAGTTGAGGATCAGCATGATGCCCATGATGATCTGGACCGTCCAGCCCTGGCCGGGGGCTTTGGCGATGTTGGCCGGCATGACGACGATCATGAACCAGATGATCGCACAGGTCACCGTGATCCAGAGCAGGTAGGCCGGCACGACCGCCATGACGGCGAATTTCGACTTCAGCTTCTTGGACACGAATGCCGCGCCGGTCATCAGGGCGATCGCGGCGATGAGCTGGTTCGCGGCGCCGAAGGAAGGCCACACGATGGTGAACTGCTTGCTCCAGGCGAGGTAGATTCCGATGGCCGCCGGCACCAGCGAGGCGATCCAGCGGTTCGTCAGGACGCTGTAGAGGCCCTTGGCTGCATCCTTCACGGGGGCCAGCATCTCGACAAGGCAGTACCGGGCGATGCGGTTCGTCGTATCCAGCGTCGTCAGCGCGAAGGCGGAGATCCACAGGCCGGCCAGGATCTTGACGATCTTCGTGGGGATGAAGCTGAGGAAGCTTGCCGCCACCATGTCGGCGTAGGTCTGGACGACGAGGTTCGCCTGATCGAGTTTCAGAGACGACGATATCTTGGTGAAGAGCTCGCCCCAGTTGTCGAGCGTCAGGGCGAAAACGGGGGCTGTGAAGGCGGCGCCCGAAGCGGCGGCCTTGGCGGCGTCGGCGGCCACCTGGGCAGCGTGGCCGTTCTTCAGGGCCGTGAAGCCGAAGCCCGCGATGCCGCAGATCACGATCGTGGAGAGGAACCCCTCCGTGAACATGGAGCCGTAGCCGATGAAGAGCCCGTCGGACTCCTTCGTGATCTGCTTGGACGATGTCCCCGAAGCCACCAGGGAGTGGAAGCCGGACAGCGACCCGCAGGCGATGATCAGCGGAATGGCCGGCCAGAAGGGCGTCGGCTTCCCGCCGATCAGGTTGGGCGAGAACGTGGTGTAGGCCGGGATCTCGATCGCGTGGAAGGTGAAGAAGGCGGCGATGAACCCGATGGCGATGCCGAAGTAGAGGAGCCAGGAGTTCAGGTAGTCCCGGGGCTGCAGCAGGATGTTCACCGGGATGGCCGCGGCGATGATGATGTAGATGAAGAGGATCACCAGCCAGGTCTCGAAGCTCAGCCGGACGGGGACGAGGGTTCCCAGCCAGATGGCGATGCCCATCATGACGATCCCGATGACCGTGGCGATGGGCAGGTTCATCTTCATCTGGTAGAGGAGGTAGCCCAGGATGATCGCGGCGATGGTGACGAAGATCGAGGCGCCGGCGATCTCCGGCGTCTTCACGAACATGGAGGAGATGACGGTGCCGAAGGCCGCCACGACCAGGATCAGCAGGAAGAAGACGATCCAGTAGAAGGCCGTGCCCGTCCGCTTGGAGATGAGGTCGGTGGCGACGAACTGGATGGACTTGCCGTCGTAGCGCATGGAGGCCATGAGCGCCAGGTAGTCATGGACGGCGCCGATGAAGATGTTCCCCAGCCAGACCCAGGCCAGGGCGGGGAGCCAGCCCCAGCACATGGCCATGGCGGGGCCGACGATGGGGCCCGCGCCCGCGATGGACGAGAAGTGATGGCCGAAGAGGACCATTCGATGGGCCGGGACGTAGTCGATGCCGTCGTAGAGGCGCTTGGACGGGGCATCGATCTCGTCCGAGGCCCGGACAACATCCCGTTCGATCTTTTTTCCGTAGGTGAAGTACAGGCCTACGTAAAGGATGAAGCCGATGATGCCGATGATGGTGGTTGTCATGAACTTTCTCCTTTCGTTGGATGAAAAAAATTAAGATAAAGAACCGGTCCCTGCTTCGGGATTACATCTATTACATTACAGACGTGACCGGGTGGTCCGGCATCGTCTGCGTTTCCCTGACTTCCTTCAAGCTGTCCGGATTTCGCTTGCCCGGAGCTTGAAAGGACCCCGCACATGGGTGCAAATTTAGTCCCATCAAAATTGAAAGTCAATCATTTTTCCTGGCCCGCCCATCCGCAAAGAGTTCATTTTTCTTGACTTCGAGGTTTTACGGGAGCATCATTCTGGCAAGTGAACCGGGGGCGGGGCAGGCCGTTTTCCGTGCCTATGTTCAGTTCCGCTTCGAACCTTTTCGCGGGAGGTGACAAGATGCCACAGGACGCGCAAACCGGATCCGCCGTCGAGGACCTCAGGATCGGCGGCAAGATCAGGGATCTTCGGGAAAAGAACTTTTTTACCCAGCAGGACCTGGCCGCCAAGACCGGGCTGACCAGGACCGTTCTGGCGGAAATCGAGGCGGACGAGGTCATGCCGCCGGTGGCGACCCTGCTCAAGCTCGCCAGGGCGCTGAATGTGGGCATGGCGTATTTCTTCAAGGACGAGGCCCCGGTGGAGCAGGTCTCCATCACGCGGGCGGGGGAGCGGGTCCGCGTCAAGCGGCGGCCCCACCACCGTGAAGGCGAGGTCGATTACGTCTACGAATCCCTCGAGGCCCGCATGCCCGGCAAGCACATGGAGCCGCTGCGGGTGGACTTTGTCCCCATGGAGACCGCCGACATGGTGTTCACCAGCCACGAGGGGGAGGAATTCCTCTTCCTCCTGGAAGGCACGCTGGAGTTCCGCACCAACGACCGGGTGGAAACCCTCTCCGCGGGCGATGCCCTGTATTTCGATTCCGTCCTGAACCACAGCTTCCGGTCGCTGACCGACCAGCCGGCCAGGGCCGTCGTGGTCGTCTGGAACAAGGTTTGACAGGGGGACCCCGATGATTGAAATCCGTTTTCACGGAAGGGGCGGGCAGGGTACGGTCGTGGCCACCATCCTGCTGGCCAAGGCCTTTTTCCAGGCGGGCTGGCAGGTGCAGAGCTTCCCCTTCTTCGGGGTCGAGCGGCGCGGCGCGCCCGTCGAGGCCTATGTCCGCCTGGACCGCAAGAAGATCCTGCTCCGGACCAACGTGACGGAACCCGACCATGTCGCCGTACAGGATCAGACGCTCCTGCACAGCATCAGCGTCACCCGGGGCCTCAAGCCGGGCGGCTGGATCCTGATCAACAGCCCGTCGGCGCCCGCGGACCTCGCGCCCTTTGCCGGATTCCGGCTCGCTCACGTCGATGCGAACCGGATCGCCATTCAGCACAAGTTGGGGACGCGGACCCATCCCATCGTCAACACGACCATGATCGGCGCCTTTGCCCGGGTGCTGGAAATGCCGCCCCTGAAGGCCGTGGCGGAAGCCATTCGGGAGGACATCCAGACCGAGGCGGAGCGCAACATCGAGGCGGCCCGGGAGGCCTTTTCCCAGGTCTGCCTGGCGGGCATGATCGAATAGCAAAGCGGGGAAGCGAGGATGAACGAAGCCATGAAGCCAATACCCCTCTACATGCCGCGCACCTATCTCACCACGGAGAGCAACAAGACCGGTTCCTGGCGTTTCCTGCGTCCGCGGTACGACGAGAAGACCTCGCCCTGCAGCGCCGCCTGCCCGGCCGGCGAGGACATCGCCAGAATCGAGATGCTGGCCGCGCAGGGGCTATTCAAAGAAGCGTGGGAGACAATCCTGCGGGAAAACCCCCTGCCGTCGGTCTGCGGGCGCGTCTGCTTCCACCCCTGCGAGGGCCGGTGCAACCGACGGGAGTTCGACGCGGCCGTGGCCATCCACAGCCTCGAGCGCTTTCTCGCCGATACGGCAATCCGCTACCGGATCACGCCGGAGATGGAGACGCGGCCCGCGCAGCAGCGGAAAATCGCCGTGATCGGCTCCGGCCCGGCGGGCCTTTCGGCGGCGTGGTTCCTGTCCCTGCTGGGCTATGCCTGCCATGTCTACGAGGCCTCGTCCGAGGCGGGCGGCGTGCTGCGCTGGGGGATTCCCGCGTACCGCCTGCCGCTGAACGCGCTCCGCCATGACCTGCGGCAGATCGAGGCCCTGGGCGTCTCGATCTACACGGGAAGGCCGGTGGGCCCGGACCTGCTGGCGGACCTGAAAAGGGATTATGACGGGGTCTTCATCGGCTGCGGCCACGGCCGGGGAATGTCGCTGCAGGCGCCCGGCGAGGAGCTGCCGCAGGTCGGCGAGGGCCTGGATTTCCTGCGCGAACTCCGAGCGGGCGGGAAGCCCTCCTGCGGGGGGGTGTCGGCGGTTGTCGGCGGCGGAAACACGGCCGTCGACGTGGCGCGCAGCATCGTGCGCCTGGGCGGAAAGGCGCTGCTCCTCTACCGGAGGAGGCGTCAGGACATGCCCGCCTTCGATCTGGAAGTGGAAATGGCCCTCGAGGAGGGCGTGGAGCTGCAGGAACTGGTCGCTCCGGCGGCTGTGGCTGCCGATGGGGACGGAGTCGTCCTGACGCTGCAGGAGATGAAGATCGCCGGCGAGGAGGGCGGCCGGGGGCGTATCGTGCCGGACGCGGGAAAAACGCGGCAGGTCCGCGTGGAGAGGGTCTTCAAGGCCATCGGCGCCGGTGCCGCGGAACCCTGGCACCGGCCCCCGGAAGGGGCGCCGGGCCTGCTGCGGTTGAGTCATGCCGTCCTGGTGCACGGGCAGCCGGGCGCCGTCACGGCCTTCGGCGGAGACTTGACCAACGATACCCGGAGCGCTGTCCATGCCGTCGCCTCGGGCAAACAGGCGGCCATGGCGTTCGACACGCTTTTTCGGGAAGGGGTCGATGCAATCGTTCCGAAGCTGGATTCCTGCCGGGTCGGCGGTGGCCCGTCGCTTTCCATGGAGATTTACATGGGCGGGGAGCGGCGGTTGAGGAACCCCCACGTGGTCCGCTTCGAGGAAATCAACACCGATCACTTCCAGTTCGCTTCCCGGGTGACCCAGCCGCGCCTGCTCCGGGACGAGCGGATCCGGTCCTTCGAGGAGATCGACCTGAAGATTTCCGCCCATCTGGCCATGAAGGAGTCGGAGCGCTGCTTCAACTGCGGCCTGTGCAACCAGTGCGACAACTGCTTCATCTTCTGCCCGGACACCTCGGTGATCCGGGACAAGGACCATCAGGGACGGCACATCAACTATGACTACTGCAAGGGGTGCGGCCTGTGCGTGGTGGAATGCCCGCGCAACGCCATGTCTCTCGAGGAGGAGAAGTCATGAAACGCGTCCTGGAAGGAAGCCATGCGGTGGCGGAAGCGGTGCGGCTGGCGAAGGTGCAGGTGATCTCCGCCTATCCGATCACGCCGCAGACCCA
>ERZ1645192.4995-NODE-4995-length-10391-cov-8.954721_pt1 | contig 10391 bp, 6 predicted proteins | sample MGYA00575354_ERZ1645192 | MGnify/ENA primary metagenome ERZ1645192 (study PRJEB40844, sample SAMN11349763) | freshwater sediment metagenome | isolation source: river sediment | host: Sediment | place: India: Faizupur Khadar , New Delhi | collected 2017-02-21 ...
GATGCCATGCTGGCGGAAATGGAAAGCGAGATCACCCGGCTGGCGAAGCGGGTTCGGGACACGTACGGCCCGCGGCCGGAGCCGCCCGGCGCCGCGACGCCGGCGCCGACGGCGCGCCTCGAGGAGATGGGGCGCGTGCGGGTGGGCGGGCGCCCGGCGCGTCATTTCAAGCTGTGGCTCGGCGACAGCCTGGAGGGCGAGTACTGGCTCGATGAGGCGATCCACCCGGGGGACTACTTTCCCGCCGAGCGGCTTCGGCAGGTGGTGGCGCGCTTTCATGCGGTGACGGCCATCTTCGAGCAGGAGCTCCGGAGCGCGGCGCGCAACGCGCGCGAGCAGGCGATCCAGGAGGCATTGGGCACGCTGTTTCTGCAAGGACTGGAGCTCCAGTCGGTGGACTACCGCGCCGGCCGGACGGTGGGCGGGAAGAAGGTGTCCGACGTCAGCGAGTGGGCGGGAGATGCCGCGGCCTTCCAGGTCCCGGCGGACTTCCGCCGGATCTCCTACCGCGAGTTCCTTGACGCGTCCCTCCCTTCGGGCAAGGAAGTGCTGGAAAGCAGTCGGTGAATTGGTGAACAGTGAACAGTGAACGGTGAACAGAGATAGGAGATAAGAGATAGGAGATAGGAGATTAGGGGGGCAAGGTGAGTCGAGGTCGTGAGACGTACTCGTAATCGTGATCGTAATCGTGATCGTAATTCGTAATCGTGATCGTAATCGAGGCTCAAGCATCTAGCCCCGAGCCCCGATTACGATTACGGATTGCGAGTATGGACGCGGACGGCGCAATGGTGGGTGGAGATGGCAGAGACGGGAGAAAAAAATGGCGGAGGAGGTGGGATTCGAACCCACGTGCCCCGGTTTTGCCGGGGCAAGTCGATTTCGAGTCGACCCCGTTACGACCACTTCGGTACTCCTCCGCGGATGGGGACCGTCCAAAGACCGACCGCCCGAGAGCGGGACGCCGAGTATAGCAAACCCCGCTCCGGACGTCCACCCCAAAGGTGGCACCAGCCGGCCGATGCTCCGGGGCGCGCGCGGGAGGTGAGTCCATGCAGCGGGTGAGTTTCCGGATCGTCGCCGACTGCGGCATGCCCCTCCAGGAGCAGATCAAGAACCAGATCATCTCGTCGCTCTATACCGGCAAGATCCAGGAGGGCGATCCGCTGCCGTCGGTGCGGGAGCTGGCTGAGCTGGCCGCGGTCAATCCCAAGACCATCCTCAAGATCTACCGCGCCCTGCAGGCCGAGGGCTACGTCCAGATGGTGCGCGGCAAGGGGGTCTTCGTCTGCAAGCTCGCCGGCGAGGATTTCACCCAGCGCCGCCGCGGGGCGATCCTGAACCTGATCAAGACGACCCTGGAGAAATCCCACCTCCTCGGCGTGCCCCACGAGCAGTTCGCTCACCTGCTGCTGCGCTACACCACCGGTGCCGGGCTCCGCCCGCTGCGCTGCGCCGTGGTGGACGACGCCGAGGAAATCGAGGTGTTCACCGCCGAGCTCCAGCGCCGGCTGGACATCGCCATCCACCCGGTGCTCCTCGAGAACCTGGAGCGGGAGCTGGCGCCCGCCAACGCCGCCATCCGCGCCGTGCCGTATGTGCTCACCACCTCCTGGCACATCGCCGCGGTGCGCCCCCTGGCCGCCGCGCTGGGGAAGCGGCTGCTGGAGATCAAGATCAACCCCGGCGTCTTCGGCGAGATCGCCCAGGTGATGCGCGAGCGGAACGTGGGCGTGGTGGTCCGCGACATGCGCACCCTCCACACCTCGTTCGACGTCTTCGCCAAGATCTTCCGGCCGGCCACCGACAAGCAGTTCCTCATCGCCCCGGCCGACAACGTCGCGCTGCTGGAGCGGATCGCCCGCGAGTCGGACATCGTGTTCACCTCGCCGCTGTGCTGGGAGGCGGTGCGCCGCATCACCCCCGCCGGCGTGGAACTCCGCACCTTCCAGGATTTCATCTCCGGCGAGTTCATCGAGACGCTGCGCGTCCTCCAGCTCTTCGAGGACGCCGCGTCCGGGGAGGCGTCATGACCGGGCGGGATGCCGGAGGCGGCGCCGGCGATCCGGGGCGGGCGCCGGCCGTCGCCTGGCGGGCTGCGCCGAAGGCGGAGACCCACGTCCACCTCGAGGGGAGCGTGGATGCGGCGCTGCTGCAGGCGCTCCACCGCCGCCATGACCTCCCGTGGGCGGAGCGGCCGCTGGAGTCGATCCGCGCGGAGCTGGCCTTCAGCGATTTTCACGGGTTCCTCGACGCCTACAAGACCGTCATTCAGGCGATCCGCTGCGAGGACGACTTTCGCGACATCACCGCCGCGTTCTTCGGACGGCTGCAGCGCGACGGGGTGGTCCATTGCGAATTTTTCCACACGCCCGCCGCGTGCATGAAGTACGGCCTGGACCCCGACCGGGCGCTGGCGGCCATCCTGGAGACCGCCGCCGACGAGGGGCGGACGCGGGGCATCAGCTGGGGCGTGGTGCTGGACAATGTGCGGCAGTTCCCCGCGGAGTACTTCCATCGCACGCTGGAACTGGCGTACCGCCACCTGGGCCGCGGCGTCGTCGGCATCGGCGTGGGCGGCGACGAGACCGCGGCGCCGCTGGAGCCGCTGGCGCCGGCGTTTCTGGCGGCGCGTGAGCGCGGCCTCCGCATCTCCCTGCACACGGGCGAAACCGGTTCGGCCGAGAGCATGCTGCGGGACCTGCAGGCGGCCCGGCCTCACCGGATCGGCCATGGTCTCCCCGCCGGACGGTCGGAGCGCGTGGCCGAACGGGTGGCGGCGCTTGGAGCGGTGATCGACGTCTGCCCCACGAGCAACCGGGCCACGGGGGTGGTCCCGGACCTGGCGGCGCATCCGCTCCGGACGATGTACGCGTGGGGCGTGCCGTTGACCGTGGCCACCGACGACCCGGCGCTGTTCCAGACGGATCTGGTGCGGGAATACGAGCTGGTGGCGGAGCTGATTCCGGACGCCGGCCTGGCCGGGCGCCTGGCCCGGTGGCAGACGGCCAATCCCCTCCTGCCGGAGCGCGCCAGGCAACAGTTCGAGAAGTTCTTCAATCTTGACTCCCGTCCGCGCGGGAGGGGCGGGATCACTCCAGGCCGGTGAACCGGTCCCGATCCACACGCAGCCGACAGCAGGCCCGTTGGTGGATCGACGGGCTGCGTGCCGTAGAATCCCCGCGAAGCCGGATTTGATGGAGAAGAGATGCGATCGCCGAAGGTCGGACTGATCCAGGCCGACCCGGCGCCAGGGAAGGACCAGAGGCTCCCGCCGCAGAGAATCAGCACACCAGCTGTGATTCGCGTTCTTTACGGCGGCGCGGGTTGAGGGCGCGGAGCCCGAACTTCTCGTATTTGTAGTTGAAGATCCGATAGGTCACCCGAAGGGATCGGGCGGCGCGCAATTTCACCCAGTTGGTCCGATTGAGGGCGTCGAGCATGAGGAGCTTTTCGAACTCCTTTACTCGTTCATGGAAGGCAACCTCAGTGTTTTCAATGAGTTGATTCAGTCGATCTCTCACGAATCCTCCCGCGGCAGCGGTGTTAACACTCGATCAGCACCATGGTGATGTCGTCCGCATGGGACGGGTGCCGCTGGACGACAGGCTGACTGAGCACGTCCAGCAAATCCGGCTGATTACTATACGCAAGCGCTTGCATCTGGTTTCGGAATTCAGCGAAGGCGGCGCCGTCCTCATCCAGGTCCGTGAGGCCGTCGGTGTAGAGCAGAATCCGGTCGCCGGTCTGGACGGGGATCTCGTTGTCGACATAGGCGGCGTCGTGAAAAAGGCCGATGGCCGGCCCGGTGATGTCCGACTCCAGGAACCGCTGCTCGCTGGTGCGCAGGAAGAGGGGGAACGGGTGACCGGCGCTGGCGAAGGTCAGGCGCAGCGGATCGGGCTGGAGGATGCCGTAGAAGGCGGTGAAGAACGTCCGCCCCTTCAGGATCGGGATGAACGACTGGTTGATGATCTCCAGCAGCGTGGACGGATTCCCGCAGGCGGGCGCGGCGGTGAAAAACGCCATCTTGAGCATCGCCATCATCATGGCGGAGCTGACGCCGTGCCCGGCGGCGTCGGCGACGATGACACCGAGCGCGCCGCCCGGCAGGAGTTGGTAGTCGTAATAGTCGCCGCCCACGGTGCCGCCGGGGATGTAGCGGGCGCTGATCCGGAAGCGGTCGGTGGTCAGGGCGGGGGCGGGGAGGAGATTGAGCTGGAGGGAGCGGGCCATCTCCGTGTCGTACTGGATCCGCTTGCGAAATGCGTACTGGTCCAGCGCCTTGCGCACCAGCAGGAGGAGTTCCTCGGGGTCGAACGGCTTGGTGATGTAGTGGAACGCCCCCATCTTGAGCGCCTCGACGGCCACCTTCTCGGAGCCGTGGGCGGTGAGCATGATCACCTGGATGTCCGGGTCCGCAACCAGGGCGCGGCGTTGCACCTCGGCGCCGTTGATCTCGGGCATCCGCAGGTCGGTGATGAGCACGCGGCAGCCTTTTTCCGCCAGGAAGGCCAGCCCCTCCTTCGGATCCGTGAACGTGGCGATGCTGGTGTAGTGCTTCTCGAGGATCGCCTTGATCGTGTAGAGAACGGGGAACTCGTCGTCGATGACCAGCAAATCAGCGCGTTTCATTGCGGATTGACCCCCTTGGCTTCCTGGACGGGGAAGCGGACCTCGAACGCCGCGCCGGCGCCGTCGGCGGCCGGCCCGACGGCAATGGTGCCGTCGTGCTCCTCGATGATGCTCCGGGCGATGGCCAGACCCAGGCCGGTGCCCGACTCCTTGTTGGAGAAGAAGGGTTCGAAGACCTTTTCCCGCAGCTCGGCGGGGATGCCCGGGCCGGTGTCCGTGACGCGGATGCCGGCCGCCTCGAAGGCGCCGGAGGCGTCGGCCGCGCCGTCGAGGAACGACTCCACCAGCACCCGGCCGTCGGGCGGCGTGGCGTCCAGGGCGTTCTGGAGCAGGTTGATGAGCACCTGCTTGACCTTCTCGAAGTCGGCCGTCAGGCGGATCGCCTCATGGCCCGGCCGGAATTCCAGATGGATGCGGCGCTTGCGGCTCTCCTCCGCGTAGAGGTCCACCGCGTCCTGGATGCACGCGTTGAGGTCCATCAGGTCCTTGGCCAGCTCCATGGGCCGGGCGAAACGCACCAGCTCCGAGACCACGTTCTGCAGACGGTTCACTTCGGCGTTGAGCACCTTCATGTGCTGGGCGCGCGGGTCGCCGCCGTCGAAGCTGTCGCTCACCAGCTGGCCCAGACCCTTGATGGCGACGAGGGGGTTGCGGATCTCGTGGGCGATGTTGGCGGCCATCTGCCCGATCAGGGCCAGCCGCTTCTGGTGGTGCATGGTCTGCATGAACGCCTGTTCCTTCTCCCGGGCCCGGGCGTTCTCCAGGGCGATGGCTGCATTATTGCACAGGATCCCGAGGAAGTTGATGTCCTCGTACGAGAAGAGCTCGCCGGAGAGCTTGGCCTTCAGCAGCAGGATGCCCAGCAGCCGGTCGCGCGACACCAGCGGGGCGATCACCGAGACCTCCAGCGATCGCAGGAGGGCGATCTCCTCGGGGGGCAGGGCGAGAAACCGCCGGTGGTTGAGCCGGTCGAACAGCTCGATGGGGCCCTGCTTGTCCGTGAGCCAGTGGACCACCTGCCACGACGCGGGAATCTGGACCGAGCGGAAATCCTCGATCTCGGGATTGCGGGCCGCGGCGCATTCGAACACCTCGGCCTCGCCGCTGCGGAGGAAGAAGTAGCCGCCCTTCAGGTATGCCACCGAGGAGATCTTGTTCAGACTGAGGTCGATGACCGTGGGGATGTCCATCGTGTAGTTCAGCTGCCGGGACGTCTCGAGGATGGTCTCGCGGTAGTTGATGTGGGCCCGGTAGAAGACGCGGTCCAGCAGCTTGGCGATGGAGGCCTTCAGCGGCTCGATCAGGAACGCCGCCGCCAGCAGGAACAGGATCATGAGCCACATGGGGCCGATTTTGAGATACCGCTGGAGGTCGTCGCCGTACCAGACCAGGAGCAGGAAGTATAAGAACAGGATGACGCCCGAGACCAGGGTGTAGGCGATGCTCTTCTTCAGGACGATGTCGGCGTAGAACACGCGCTTGCGCACGTAATCGAACAGGAGGGTCAAGCCGAACAGCACCGCGGCCAGAATCGCGAGGGCGGTGCCCGTCGACAGCCGCGCCTCGGGAAAGAGGCTCTCCGTGGCGAAACCGGCGGCCGGCAGGATCGTGCCGGCGATGAGGCCGAAGTACAGGATGTTGGCGGAAGTGCGCTCGTGCGGCTGGCGCTGCGACCGGAACGCGACGAGGCTGACCGCGATGAGCCCGACGCTGACCGCCAGGGCAGCCAGCCGGACGGCGGTTTCCAGTGCGGTCAGGCCGGGCGATGCGCCGCCCGCCTCCGGCTGGATGACGCCGGCGCCGCTGAACCACGCTGCGCCGGCTGCGGCCAGCAGCGCCGCGCCGGCCAGGACCAGCACGCGGGGCTTGGCGATCACCGGCAGCCGGACGGGATGGTGGGCGATCAGGACGAGCAACACCACGGGCAGCGCCAGGGCGCCCGGCAGCGCCCACCCGACCAATCCGGCCAGCGGGGAGAAGGTCAGCGTCCAGCCCAGCAGCAGCAAGCTAGCCATTCCGAAGTAGACCAGCGACTGCAGAATGCTGAGGGGCGGGTTGGGGTAGCGAACGAGCAGGAAGATCGAAATGAGCCCCCCCACCAGGCCGAAGAGCAATCCCAGCAGCGTTCCCGGGTGGCGCGCCTCCCACAGTGACAGCCGGACGGTCAGGTCCGCCCAGTTGAAGTCGTCCGCCGTGCGGATGTTCAGGGAGTACGTGGCGCCGAAACCGAGCCGGTGGAGCTCGTGCAGCACCTGCGTGCGGTTGAACACCGGCTGCTGGTTGATGCTCAGGACCTGGTCGCCCACGGTCAGGCGGTCGGCGAGCGAGGGATGGACGGCGCTGACGAACACGGCGTATTTTTCCACCAGGTTCGTCCGGAGGCGGTCCATCTCGGCGGGCGAGAGCGTGACGAGCTGCAGCCGACCCGCCTGGAGCACCAGGAGGGTCGAGGGGCCGTCGCGATACGCCAGCTGTTCGCGGATTTCCTCAGCGCGGCCGCTCTGGACGATCCGCCCGTTGATGTTGAGAATGCGATCGCCGGGCCGGAGCGGCGTGAGAATCGGGGCCGCTTCCACCTGCAGGGCCAGGTTGTCGGGGGTGAACACGGGGTCCGCCGCGACCAGATCCCCCAGGCTGGCCCGGAGCTGATAGGTCTTGCCGCTGCGGCGGACGCTGACGTTGATCATGTCCGACGAAGCGATCTGGCGCCGGATCTCCGCCCAATCCTGCGGGCGGACGATGGGCTGGCGGTTGACGGAGAGGATGATATCGCCCGTCTGCAACGGCAGGCCGGCGGTTCCCCTGAGCACACACCGGTAGTGGTTCTCCACGTCGAAGCCGGGAGTCGCCGTCCGGTTCAGGATGGATGCGGCATACAGCAGGAGGGCCAGCACGCCCAGGGTCAGGCCGAACGCCGCCAGCTTGAGCATTCGCCAGTGCCAACCGAATTCGGCGGGTGATGCGATCATGCGCTCTCGTCTGCAGGGGCCGCTGGCTCGGGGCGCATCCGGCCCGGGATTATTCCAGCTGGGCGCCGAGTTGCTTGACGTCCTGGTAAAGCGGGGCGCGCTTGTCGCCGTCCCGCAGCACGTTCAGGCAGCGCGCCACCAACTGGCGCGCCTCATCTTTCTGCGCCGTGGCCGCGGCGATCTTGGCCTTCAGCAACAGACTGGGCGCGTGGTTGGGGTTGATGGAGAGGTTCTGGTTGATGACGTCCCGCGCCAGATCGATCTGGCCCGAAGCCAGGTAGGCTTCGGCGAGCGCCCAACGGGCGAAGATCGCGCGGTGCGGGATGGCGATCGCGTCGTACACCTTGCGGAACAGCTCGATGGCCGTGCTGAAGTTGCCCAGCGAGGTGTTCATCCGGCCCACCAGATAGTCATAGAGCGGATCGCCCTTGTACCTCGACATGCCGTTCGCGCCTTTGGAATCGGCGCTCTGACGGGCGGCGATCATCTTCTGCCAGGCATCCAGCAGCTTGCGCAATTCGTCCATCCGGCCGGACTGCAGGTTGGAAATGCCCAGCGCGTAATAAGCCAGCGAGGAGCGCGGCGTGAGATCCAGGGCGGCCTGGGCCTTCTTCAACGCCTTATCGTATTCGCCCTTCAGATGGTGGATTTCGGCCATCTGCAGGAGCGCGGCGGTTTTCATGTCGTTGCTGGTGGCGCGTTCCCACATGTTCTGGGCGTACTTCATGGCTCGGGTGTGCTGGCCCTTGGCGTTGAGCACCTGGATCATGTGCTCGTGGACGTAGTCCAGGTTGGGATCCAGGTCCAGGGCGTCCTGGAACTGGGCGATGGCCTCGTCGTACCGGCCGGTCATCAGGTAGATCTCGCCAAGGCTGTCATGCGGGTTGGGATGGTCCGGGTAGAGCTTGGCGTACATCTCCAGATGCTTGATCGCCAGGTCGTACTTGTAGATGTACGTGTAGGTGTATCCCAGGAGGTTATGCGCCTGGCCCATGTAGGGGGCCAGCTCCAGGGCCCGCTCGAAGCACTCGGCGGCGAACGTCTGCTTGTTGACGGTGGTGTAGAAGATCCCGGCCACGTAAAACGGCACCGGATCGTTGCCGTCCTGGGCCATGAGCTCTTTGAGCTTGAGGTGGATCTCCTGAATCTGTTCCTTGCCCATGCGCCATTTCTGGGGAAACCGGATCCAGATCTGCTCGGCCGGCGGGGCGCCGGGCATCAAGGCATCCACCCGGGCCTTGTAACGGCGGGCTTCGTCGTCCCGGCCCCGGAATTCCATCACTTGGGCCATGAAATAGTTGGTCATGAGATGGTCCGGGTTCAACTGCAGGGCCTGCCGGAGTGTGTTTTCCGACGCTTCGAACCGTCGTTCCACGTTGTATTCGAAGTGGAGGTGGATGAGCCGGTACACCTGGTCACGGATTTGCGGTGTCATGGTCCGGCCGCCGGTTTCCACCTTGACCCGCGTGGGCGTTGCGGGCACGGCGGCCAGGCTGAGTGTCAGAAGCAAGCTGAGGCATATTCCACGACGCATAACGTCTCCTCGACGCTGATACCTATTCCTACGGACTGCAAACTTGGATGTTTCGACCGGGCGCTGGATTTTTGTCATAAACAACCGACTCGGCCCACCCACCATCTCGATGATATAATTATACTTTATCGCGCAGTGAGCCACCGTCATGAATCGGACCGAACCCCTAGTTGACCCGAACCGGCGCGCCGAGCTCTTCCCGGTCACGCGGCAGTGGATCTACCTGAACCACGCCGCCGTAGGTCCGCTGCCGGCCTACGTGCTGGACGCCGCCCGCCACTACCTCGAGGCGATCTCACGGGACGGCGACCACCACTGGCAGGAAACCCTCCAGGTGGTTGAGGAGACCCGCGCGCTCCTCGCCGAGCTCGTCGGAGCCCGGCCGGAGGAGATCGCGTTCACCCGGAACGCCTCCGAGGGGATCAGCGTACTGGCCAACGGCCTGGACTGGGAGCCGGGCGACAACGTGGTCCTGCCGGCCATCGAGTTTCCCGCCAACGTGTTCCCCTGGCAGAACCTGGCCCGCCGGGGCGTGGACGTCCGGTATGCCCCGCTTCGGGACGGCCGCTGCGAGGCGGCGGACATCATCGCCCGCGTGGACGGGCGCACGCGGGTGGTCTCGGTGAGCTCGGTCCAGTTCTTCAACGGCTTCCGGCTGGATCTGGCGCCCCTGGGCGCGTTTTGCCGCAGCCGCGGGGTTCTGTTCTGCGTGGACGCCATCCAGCAGCTGGGCGCGCTGCCCCTCGACGTGGGCAGCGGGAGCGTGGACTTCCTCGCCTGCGGCGGACACAAGTGGCTGATGTCCGGCGAGGGGATCGGCTTCCTCTACTGCCGGGCGGAGCTGCTGGACCGGCTCCATCCGGCGGCGGTGGGGTGGATGGGCGTGCGCGACTGGGAGCACATGCTCAATTACCGGCTGGAGTTTCCCCCGGCGGCCCGGCGGTTCGAGACCGGCAACCTGTCGGCGTTCGGCGTGCACAACCTGAAGGCCGCGGTGGACCGCTACCTCCGGCTGGGACCGGCGGCCGTGGCCGCCCGCATCCTGGCCCTGGCGGAGCTGGCAGCCGAAGCGGCCGGTCAGCGGGGCTGGACGGTGCTCTCGCCCGACGGACCGGCGCGCTCGGGGATCGTGTCGTTCCGCGTGCCCGGCCGCGATGCCGCCGACCTGGTGGCGCGGCTGACGGCGGTCGGTGTCCAGGTGGCGCTCCGCAACGGCGCCATCCGGATGTCGCCGCATTATTACAACACCGCCG
>ERZ1645192.4996-NODE-4996-length-10390-cov-6.994485_pt1 | contig 10390 bp, 9 predicted proteins | sample MGYA00575354_ERZ1645192 | MGnify/ENA primary metagenome ERZ1645192 (study PRJEB40844, sample SAMN11349763) | freshwater sediment metagenome | isolation source: river sediment | host: Sediment | place: India: Faizupur Khadar , New Delhi | collected 2017-02-21 ...
GAAACTCCGATGGATGAGTACCAGAATACCAGCAGGGGTCAGCTGACTGATTTCATGTGGGGCAGTACTGACCGTGACCTTGATTACATCACGGTCCATGAACGGGGATCAGGTGTCAGGCAGGAAGTTCCTGAAGGATGGTACCCCGAGCCACGCAACCGGGTCGAGATGCCCTCCGGAGCTGATGGTGCAATCGGCAGTGCTTCATTTAAAGCAAATGAAATTACCCTGTATAACAGCACCCAGGGGTATCTGACCGAGCGTGGATACAAAGAAACACTTGATATAAACGGGGCATATTACCTGGTAAAAAGTGTCCCGTATAATACCGGATTTTAACCTTTTTTTAACTGATTTGAATGTCTGATTATAATACTCTGAATTGTCTGAAGTGTGTACTTATTACAGTACTAATTACTGGATTTCTACTGGTCCCCGGATGTATAGAGGATAAACCAATTGATGTTTCGAATGTATCTACAAATCTGACTCTCCAGGCGGAGGACATGGCACAGAATGGAAGTGCCATTGAAGCGTTATCTCTCTATGATGCAGCAATCCGGCTGAATTCATCTGATGCAGGTCTCTGGCTCAAGACTGCTGACCTCCTGGTGAATGAGTCGATGAGCACCGAGGCAATCATCGGCTATTCACATGTCCTGACACTGGACCCGGAAAATAGTTCTGCACTCATCGGGAGGGGAGCAGTCTATGTTACCGAGGGGGATCTGATAAATGCCCTGGCTGATTTGAAAAATGCAACGGTATTTGATCCCCGGAATGCAAAGGCCCATGCAGGCCTTGGTGATATCTACTCTGCTCAGAATGAAACAGAGCAGGCACTCCTTGAATATGGTACCGCTATCAACCTGAGTCCGAAAAACTATGAATTTCATGTGAAAAAGGCAGAACTTCTGTTTGACTCGGGGCGATACAATGAAGCCGCAAAGGAATACGATAATGCCTTAAAGCTGAATCTGAAAGATGCCAGATCCTGGCAGCGGCTTGGTGAGATGCTCCGGTTATCAAGCCGCCTGGAAGAGGCAGCGGTTGCCTATAAGCAGCTTAATACTCTGATTCCTGGTAATCCTGATAATTTATTTATCGAGGCTGAACTCCTTGAAAAAACCGGAAAGTACAAAGAGTCAAAGGAGATCTATGCACAACTGGTCACAGATGATCCGAAGAATGTTGATCTCCTTGTAGCCCTGGCCCGTGTTCAGAATGTTCTTGGGGAGTTTGATGAGTCAGCGGCTGTTTCACGCAGTGCCCTCATGGTAAATCAGAGTAATGCTGACGTATGGGCCAATCTTGGCTTTTCATATGCCAACCTGAAAAAATTTGATGCTTCCTTTGATGCCTTTAACCAATCATTAAAGATTCAGCCGAACGATGCGATTACCATCACCAACGTAGGGTTTTTGCTCATGCAGTCCGGACGGTACCAGGAAGCCCTGTACCGGTTTGAAAATGCATCGCAGATCGATCCAAATGATGCTGCAACCTTGATGCAGAAGGCACGGGCAGAACTTGCCCTAGGCAAGCGGGAAGATGCACAGCGGTCTGCCACTCGTGCAACAAAAATTTCTCCGTACTCCTATGATGCCTGGTATCTCCTGGGTGATGTTGCAGCGGTGAATAAGCAGTATGATGTGTCGAAGGAAGCATTCGAGACAGCGCTTCAGATTAATCCCATGAAAGAAGACGCATTTAAGTATCTGGTAGAAGTTATGCGTCAATTAAACCAGGGATATGATACGATTCATTACTATGATCGGGCAATTGCAGAAAACCCGGATATTCCCATTGCCTGGATGAGGAAAGGGTATGCAGCTGATCTTGCGAAAGAGTATGGAACATCAGAAGATGCATATGCCCAGGTAGTCAGGATTCAGAAGGACAACACTGAAGGGTGGACAAATCTTGGGTTTGCACGATTCCAGCAGGGTAATTACTACGGAGCAATCGATGCCTTTAATGAGACCTTAGAGATCGATCCAAACCAGTCGGTTTATTATGTGAACCGTGGAGCAGCCTATCAGAAGATTGACCTCCTTGATGATGCGTACGACGATTTTTCAAAGGCTCTGGAACTGGATCCTGAAAACCGGGATGCTCTCTATGGAATGGGAAAGACCCTGTACAAGATGGGGAAAGTCCATGAAGCATTCCCCTACTTCAAGAAGATTGGAGAGAACCTCTACATTGCCCGGGTGTATGATTCCCTGTACCAGGGAGTGACATACTTCTCTAATAACTGGAACTACTGGCGATATTCCTACCAGTGGTGAAGGTACCCTTTTTTTGGGAGAATCGTTCCATCCATCGTGATATCCAGGTTATGGGTCACCCTCCCGATTCGGGAGACGGGGATGGTCAGGTTCTTTAATTTTTCTTCCGGAATGAAAAACAGGAGCTCAAAGTCCCCTCCGCCGTATAATGCAGCATCCAGTGCCAGGCCCTGATCCGCTCCTTCAGGGAGAGGGATCATTCCGGATGAGATCTCCATTCCAACAGATGATTCTGCAGCGATATCATAGAGGGATAGAGCTAGACCGTCGCTGATGTCCATCATTGCCGTTGCACCGATGAGTCGGACAAGAGTTCCCTCCCTGATCCGTGGCTGTGGTTCACACAGGTCTTTCCAGAACCGGTTGTTTCCAGAAAGACCCAGTATAGCACGCCCCAGAGTGCCGGTTACACAGATGATGTCTCCCGGCTTTGCACCGTTTCTCCTGACCGGTTTCCCGTCCCTTATGATCCCAAGTCCGGTTGAAACAATCGTCAGTTCGGTATGGGCGTCAAGATCTCCTCCGGCATAGATGGCACCAAATGCCTCACAGCAGGCCTGTGCTCCCTGAACGATCTCTGCCAGCCGCTCCTCTGTATCAAGACCGATCGCGAGCACCATCTGAAGGGGCTCAGCTCCCATGGCAGCGATATCCGATAGAGTAACCGCGACCGACATCCATCCAATCTGCCAGTTTGTCATTCCGGCAGGGAAATCAGATCGTTCATGGAGCATATCTGTCGATGTAACCAGAGTCCCACAGGGAAGAGTGAGTATTGCGCAGTCATCAGAACAGGTATCTGTCCCGCATATCGGTCTGATAATCTCCAGAAGAGCACGGTCGTCCATGATTACTTCACCTTTCGCTCACGTTCTGCCAGGTATTCCTTCATCAAAGAATCAAGCATCTCCTCACTCTTTCCTTTCAAAAACTTGTCATGTTCGCCGGCCCAGTCATCAAGGGCATCGGCGAATTTATCTTCATCACAAGTGCCAATATCTCCTTTGACCTGGATCTGCATATCTTTGGAGAGAACAACGGGCAGGTTCTCCTGCAGGAACACATCGCGAAGTTCATTGCTGAGGGTATCTGATGCCTTTTCATTCACGATAACCGCTTCAACACCATTTCGTGCAATTTCATGGACTATACCCTTTCCCCAGGAGGCGAGGGTCCTGACATAAAGGATATCGCCTGGCTGAATGCCTACCCGTTCGATGAGGAGGCGGACACTCTCACGTGAGAGATCAGGGAGAACTTTGATCGCCCGTGTTCCCTGTGGCCTTAATTCATCCGTCGTCTCTTTCATCCGCTTGAGCCGTCGCTGCAGTTTTTTATTGTTCCGCTCTTCCTGCCTGAGCCGGTGTTTGAGGTTTGCGATGATCTGGTCCCGTTTTATAACCTCTGGTTCAGCGTTGACTCCCTTTTGCCGCTCTGTCTTCATCGAGGCAATTCTCTTTGATAACACCTGGTTTTGTCGTTTCAGTGCTGATATCTCCTGTTGCAGATCAGACACCAGAACCCGGAGATCTTTCACGGTCCCGTCCAGAATCCTGACCCGTTCGTCGGAGGTGTCAAGACTGACTTCAGGTTTCTTCTCTTCAGCGGTCCGAACCGGCTCTTTTCTTCCGGTCAGGATTCTCTCTAAAGACTGCCCACGGATAATCCCGGCACGGACCTCATCCAGATCAACGCCTGCCGGGACCCGTTTTAATATCCCTGAAAATTTATGTCTCCAGTACTTGTAGGCTTCAGCAGCAGCAGTAAGGGCATCCCGTTCATGATCATTCCCATATCCGTATTTGCTGGCCAGCTCATACTTGGTCTCTACAGAAATGTCCTGACGCGGGGTATAGGGAACGGCCTGAAATGCGCGACGGATCTTTTCAACGGTAAAGGGCATGGGGACGACATCTGATGCAACAATTATCGGTTTCCCCAAAGACCAGATCAGCTCGATGACATCGGCCATGGTCATCTGTCGTGAACTCTGGACTTTGACCAGTTCTCCGTTCAGATCAAGAGCTGCAATCCCGATGGTAGTTCCGGGATCAATGCCGACTATGAGGTACTTAGGTCGTGCGGAGAGGGGTCTGTATTGGATCCTGTCAAGGCGTTTTCCAGACAGGCGAATCTGGACATCACCGCCCCGTGAGGATGACACCGGAATCTGATCACGGTCTTCCCTGACATGAAAAGTGACCCGTGACACACCACCAAAGGCTTTGAACTCTTTCTTCCAGTATGATAGTCCCTGACCCTGCAGGTCCTGCTCTACTTCCCGTGCATACCTGAGCACATTTCCATGGATCTTCCGGGCATACCGGTTCTGGCTCCATCCGCCTTTTCCAGGAGACCTGTTCCTGGTAATGGTAATCTCGGTCTCTTTCTCAAAAGCAACGACTTCAACACCAGCCCCGTGAGAGGCGACCTGGGCAGCGGCACGGGCTTCTGCGAAGGGATCAAACCGGTCAAAGGTGATGTTATACCGGGCAGCGACCTGGATAAGTCCAATCTGCCGGTCACCGCCGGTTACTGCAACCAGTTTTGTCTTTGAAGGGAGTTGTTCAAGAAACCGGTAGAGATCCTGCGTGTGCGGGGCAATCTCCTGAACCGAATCCACTGCAAGGATGTCTGGCTGATACCGGTGAACCAGCCTGATGAGCCGGTGAAGTGAGACTGAGAGTTCCTTCTGGATATCGCTGTCCTCTTGTATTACCAGGGCATATTTAGGCTGGACAGTCCGCGATCTGACTGATCCGGTGATGAGATCGATTCCGAATATCAGCACCCGGTCACCAGACTCCTGACTTCATTCATATCAGAAGAGATCCGGTACCGCCGGTGGAAGAACTTTGTGATAGTTTCCAGGTCATGGTCCAGTATTTCTGTTGCATTTTCATGATGTGGTGAAACCCATTGCGGCCAGTCGATGATCCAGACCTCTTCGCCATCAAACATGACATTATACTCTGACAGGTCACCGTGGATGTACCCACGATTGTATGCTGCCCTGACCTGTGTCAGTATCTCATCAAGAATATCCTGCGGGTTTTCGAGATTACAGTCTGTTAACCGGTCACCTGCAATATATGTCATCGCAATGACATTCCGGTTCATTAATAGCGGCGTTGGAACTCTGACATGGTTCTGAAGGGTGCACAAGGCCAGGTATTCCTGCTCGGCAGAAAAATGTGATGCAAGGACCCAGGGGCAATGCTGCTTTTCAGGAAGATAGTTCCTCCCTTTTCGGACGGTCTGAAATGATCGCTGTCCAATCCGGTGCAGTTTCAGAATGACGGGGCCGGTCCCGAGCGCTTCATAGACCCGTGATTCCTTGCCCTCCCCGATACAGGTTCCAAGGGCGCTGATGATCCCCTTTTTCACCAGATGTGAGATAGCCAGGGTATCATATCCGTTAAAGATCAGGCAGTACCCGGGATAGGGGACCTGCGAATATTTTACCATGCCTTTCTCCATCAGTTTTGAGAGTCTGAAGTGGACTTCATTGGCCGAAAGGCGGGAGTTGCGGACCAGTTCCTCTTCCGGTACCCATGAATACCTGGTCATAAGGTATTCAATTGACTGGAGAACGCGGAGTTCATATTTATGGAGGGATTTGATATGGTCTGCAGAAAGGTCCATTTACGTATATTTTTATAATCCGGGTATGTTATAGTGCATCGTATCAGATTACAATCCATCGCCATATCCCGAAGATTGCTCCAAGGGTTCATGCTGATCGCATGTTAAACTGTACTGAATACCTTGCTTCAGGATACCACATTATGAGGTTGATAAATGCCTGGTGATCCCTGTGTCAGATGCAGGGCCCCGTCAGTACTCTATCAGCGATATTCTGGTCGGCATCTGTGCGCTATACATCTTGCTGCAGATATTCTGGTCAGAGTAAAGCGAAGTATCCGGCTGGACGGCGGGGTGGGAAAAAAACCTGTTATTACAATTTTCTGGGAAGGCCTGGCATGTTGCCCCCTTCTCTCAATTCTGGGACAGGTACTTGGAACACGGCCAGGAATGGACTGCGTTCTCCTGCACAATGGGTGTGATCTCCCTGACCTCTCAGAAATTGGGGCTGTTCTCCCTTCCACCATCAGGATCAGAACAGATGATATTCAGGGCCGGAATATCAGGGATGCGGTACAGATGACCGGGGCTGATCGTCTTGTCATATGCACGACGCTTGATGAAGAGGCAGAACTGGTGCTTGGCTCTCTTTTATCCGGGAAGTGTCTCTCCCTTCTCCAGCACCCAGATCTCTCCCCGGTTGTTCTCCTGCGACCATTTCGTGAGATACCTCTGGACGAGCTACGACTTGTGCAGGATTTGCAATTCCCTATCACTGATGGTGCTGAACCTGGAACTCATGTTCAGACATTTCTGTCTTCTCTCACCCGGAATCATCCTTCGATCCCGTTCTCTCTTATCAGGTACCGGGATCGCCTGTGTGAGTTTGAAAAAAACCACACGCTGAAGTCTGACTGATCAGACACTCTTTTTTCCTTTTCGGATGATTTACTGAGCACGTATGACACACTCCTCTCCGGACCCGGATTCCATCATCAGGCTTCTTCAGGATGTCCTTGCATCAGGTTCTTTAAAGGGATTTATTGTTGGCCTCTCCGGCGGAATTGATTCAGGTGTTGCCGCAACCCTGTGTGTTCGTGCAGCAGGACCTGAAAAGGTGCAGGGAATTTTTCTCCCTTCTGCAGTTACTCCTTCAGAAGATGCTGCCGATGTACAGATGCTTGCTGATTTTCTTAAAATACAGGTCATGACAATACCCATCGGTCCGGTTATTGATCAGTATAGAAAGATGCCCGGCTTTACGGAGACTTCATACCTGGTCGGAAACCTGATGGCGAGGACCAGGATGACCATTCTGTACTATTATGCAAACCAGATGAACCGGCTGGTGTGCGGGACCTCGAACTATACTGAGTTTCTTCTCGGATATTGCACGAAGTACGGTGATAATGCTGCAGATGTTCAGCCCATAATCCACCTGCAAAAGACGCAGGTGTGGGATCTTGCCCGGACTCTAGGCATCCCTGCCCGGCTTATTGAAAAGACTCCTTCAGCTGGGCTTTGGCAAAACCAGACCGATGAAGATGAACTGGGGATGAAATACGCGGTTATTGATGAGGCGATCAGGAATCTGGAAAAACAGGGGTGGGAACCGAAAAGCACGGATGAAGAGAGAGTATTAGAAAAAATGAACAGGGCCGGGCATAAACAAAGGGCCGCATTTCAGGTAAAAAGATAAAGTTCCTGATATTCTTTTAAAAATGAGCCGGGTTTATTCAGGAAGGCCAGGCTCTTTTCATCCCCTACGCAGGGGTAGAGAGCCTTCTGCGGAAATGGTTTGGGGAGCAGTTTTCCATAACAGGTCACGGTACGCATGGCCGGGAGTGTGTCAGGGTATCGTGGGTTTCTCTCCTGCCTTCCATCGGCGAACAGATAATATGCTGCTCCCTGCATATTTTCAAATGGAAGATATTCACTGGTAAATGCGGAAGAAACCAGGTTTGCCATAAGGAGGGTATCTTTGAATGGGTTAATGGTGACATGCCCATATCCGGGAGGGATCAGGACAAGGTCTCCTTTTCGTGCTTTAACAAGGACAATATCAGACAGGTCAATTTTCTGAAGCAGGTACAGTGCCTCTCCTTCGAGCACTTCGTATATTTCGGGGAAATCATGACCATCAGGGGCAGGCTGGTGATAATGCCCTTTTGTTTTTATCCACTCCCCGCAGATGACCTGTCCTGGAATCCTGGTGATGTCATACCGGATCTGCTGCTCCTCCAGCCATTTTTTATCCATGTCATTCAGAACAAGACCCCTGAACATCTCATAGGCCGGACCATCACATCTGCAGTCCGGGTCTGCCATTACGGTGAGCAGATCAGAGCAGTCTCTGACATCCGGGTTTTCCAGTGGGATTGGCTGCATGTCAACTCATCTTCTCCTGGATTACTAATAACTTATGCATCCTGTCTGGCTGGCTTGTTTTAAATTTCTGAAACGAACTGCATGGTAGAGACATCGCACAGTCCCTTCATAGCCTGCATGGTCACTGGTATTCCTTTCTCTCTCAGTGCAGCCATCCAGTTTGTGCCCCCAAGAGCGGCAAGTCCCATGTACTGGGGATCGACAGCAACACCAAGGCAGGGAGTATTTGGAAGACCAAGGTCAAGAATGCCGGTAAAATATCCTTCGGTCAGTTCCTCGAGAACTTCTTCAACGTCATCTTCAGCTTCCATGTGGCACTCCCTGATGTTACCCAGAAGACTCCCGTTCCCATCCTTCATGACCTGGTGGACTGAAGTGATCTCCTGGGAGACCAGCACCTGAAGCGGGTCAATTGTCGTATATTCGTATTTTATCAGGTGCGTGAACCGCTTGGGTATATTATCTGCAACTTCTATCACGCCTCCGCCGATGGGATTACAGGGTATCCCCCGCTGAAGCAGGAGGCCGTCAAGGGTTGTGCTACACAGGGTGAGAATACCACAGAAATTTTGTGGTATTACAAATCCATCCAGTTCTTCTCCCGCATTGAGGGTTCGGATAAGGCTGCTTGGTGACACTCCTGCTTCACAAGTTGCGCGAAATACAGATACGGTCTGCTCAAGGTCTTCCGCACGCACGAGTGAGAGATTATACACAACAGTCCCGGTACCCTGAACAGGGTTGAATGTGACCTGCATAGCAAAATCCTCAATCTGGTGACTGACAAACCTGAGGAAATCACTCATGACTCATTGTACGAGCCCGTAGATAGAAAAATATTCTTTTTTTGGACGGTACACAGTACGGTATGGAGCAGCGTACCAGGGAAAAAGCATCACGGGCAGTTTCGGATATCCTAAAGGCGGCGGGATTTGATGTTCATAATGCCCCAGCGCCCCTGGATCTTTCTGCAATCAGGAAAAACACCTATCTTCTTGTCAAGTGCTCTGATGATCCGGATGAGGCAGAATCATACTCTGATACCGAGTATACCATTCGCGCCGGACAGGAGGAAAAAGTCTGTGAAAAGCTCCTGGTGACATTCAATCCTTCCATAACGGCAGATAATTGTATCGTCTGGTACCCGGAAGAGTTTGCGCTCTATGCCGGTGAAGCAGTGCTTGCCCGTGTCCTGGGAAAGACACTGGTTCTTCCGCTGGACGGCAGTGAAGAGACCGGTCTCTACAAAGCGCGGAGTCAGCATGAGAGTGATGGTGGTGTTCGGATACCCCATCTTCCGGTTCGCATTCACCGTGACGAGGCTGAAGAGAAGGCAGGCATCCCCGGGGTTGCAACACTCCGGTTCCTTCCGTACTGGATGTTCCGGTATACCTGCAGAGGGAGCGCTGGTTATAAGGATCAGAATATCGAGTTTGACGGGACCGGTTCAGGTGCTATGAATGCGATCAATGGCGCGCTTACCGATATTGATGGAGATACCATAACAAGGAGGGAGATCCCTGAAGGAAGTGAGATCTCCAAACCTTCGATAACCCATGCAGTAGCCGAGGAGAAGATTACCGGGCACCTCATCAAATCAATGACGAAACGAGTCAGGATCAGACAGGTCAAAGGAGATGCTATCTTCTACGAAGAGAAGAACCTGGCTCCTGAGCCGGAGAATATCTCTCTGGAACTTCGTGAGCTGTATGTCCCGGTGTGGCAGATTAAGGGGAAAAAGATAGTTGAGATTAATGCCTACTCCGGGCAGCGTCTGATTGAACCGCTGGATGATGGTGTTGAAGTCTTCTAAGTTTCTGTGGTAAGTTCATCAAGCCGGCTGGTCACCGCTTCGACATGACCCTTTACCTTCACCTTTCTCCAGATCTCCCGGATGATTCCATTCTGGTCGATGAGAAAGGTTGACCGTTCAACTCCCATATACTCCTTCCCGTACATCTTTTTCAGTTTCCAGGCACCGTATGCCTCGATGACATCATGATCTACATCCGAGAGCAGGGTTACCTTCAGATCATGCTTTTCGATAAATTTCCGGTGACTTTCCACAGAGTCAGGGCTGATTCCAATAACCGGCACCCCGAGTTCTGCAAGTTCTTCATAGACTG
>ERZ1645192.4997-NODE-4997-length-10386-cov-9.925854_pt1 | contig 10386 bp, 10 predicted proteins | sample MGYA00575354_ERZ1645192 | MGnify/ENA primary metagenome ERZ1645192 (study PRJEB40844, sample SAMN11349763) | freshwater sediment metagenome | isolation source: river sediment | host: Sediment | place: India: Faizupur Khadar , New Delhi | collected 2017-02-21 ...
AGATCATCGAGTCCAATCCCTGCAGCTTTAGCCTGTTGCGGGATAAGGCTCTCTTCCGTCATCCCAGGGATAGTGTTTATCTCAAGGAAGAATGGTTTATTACCTACAATAATGAAATCGACCCTCACAATGCTGCGGCATCCGAGAAGATCATATATCTCAGAGCTCAGTCTCTGTATCTCTCCTGAAAGCTTATCGGGTATCTGTGCAGGTGTTATCTCCTGAGAAAAGCCGGGAGTATATTTTGCTTCATAGTCAAAGAATTCATTTTTGCTGATAATCTCCGTTACGGGAAGCACAATTGTTTTTCCTTTAGCCTTGACAACACCGCAGGCTGTCTCCCTGCCTTTCATAAATGATTCAATAAGAGCTTCATCGCTTTCGGCAAAGGCTTTTTCGAGGGCAGGCAAAAGTTCCACCGGCTTCTTTACCTTGCTGACACCGAAGCTTGATCCGCTGTCGTTAGGCTTGACAAAGCAAGGCAGGCCAAGCCTTCCTGTAACTGATTCCGGATCAGTGTTTTCTCCTTTCCTGATCAGCATGGCATCAGCCATCTGGATTCCATACTCCTTCAGGAAGAGTTTGCAGGCATGTTTGTTGAATGTAAGCGCCGAACAGAAAGCATCACATCCGGTGTAGGGGATCTTCAGCATATCAAAGTAACCCTGGAGAAGCCCGTTCTCTCCGGGCGTGCCATGGATTGCTATAAAAACACCATCGAAACGGATGTGGAAATCGTCGGTTACAAGCGTAAAATCGTTCTTGTCGATATTATGGAATCGTCCCTTTGGATCTTCCCAGTACCAGTTGATGCCCCTGATAACAATAATATAGGTATTGTATTTTTCCGATAAGGCTGCAGCCACACCACCAGCGCTCTTTACCGATATCTCATATTCCGAAGAATCTCCTCCGGCTACAATTGCGATCGTTCTCATTAAAAGTCATTATATATTCAAATTTAATACTTTTTGAAGAACTGGCACCCGGAATTTGCTGAGGGCGTCTCAAAAGTCAGTTTTAGCCGCAAGAGACGAAAGGCCCTTTGCGTATGATCTCCGGGCTCCTTGCGGTTAATGGATTTCCTCTTTAAAAGATTTGCAGGATTTTCTTAACTTTGGACCAGATAAAATATACGCAAAATGAAAAAAGGATGTCTGATCTCAGTTATTATAATTGCCTTCATAGGCTTGGTAGTTCTTGGTGTAGTTCTCTGGGGCACAAAGGTTTATAACCAGATGGTCACTCTTCAGGAGGGTGTGACCAGCCAGTGGGGTAATGTTGAAACTCAATACCAGAGGAGGGCAGACCTGATACCTAACTTCGTAAATACTGTAAAAGGCGCTGCCGCTTTCGAACAGGAGACACTGACGCAGGTCATTGAAGCCAGGGCAAAAGCCACGCAGGTTACCCTCGATCCGACAAAGATGACTGCAGAGAATATGCAGCAGTTCCAGGCTGCACAGGGCGAACTAAGCTCAGCACTTTCACGCCTGATGGTTGTCGTAGAAAAATACCCTGAGCTGAAGGCTACACAGAATTTCCGCGATCTCCAGGTAGAGCTCGAAGGTACAGAGAACAGGATTTCCGTGGAAAGAAGAAAATTCAACGAAACGGCACAGGCTTTTAATACCTTCATAAGAAGATTTCCACAGAATTTTATTGCAGGAATGTTCGGCTTTACAGCCAGGCCTTACTTCGAATCAATGGAAGGAGCTGAGAAAGCGCCACAGGTCCAGTTCTGATCATGAAAGCAGCAGAACTCTTTACGGGCGAGCAGCAGGTTCAGATCCGCTCAGCAATAAATGAAGCGGAAAAGAACACATCAGGCGAGATAAGGGTACACCTTGAAACAAGCTTTACCGGCGATGTGCTCGACAGGGCAGCGTGGATCTTCAAAAAAATAGGGATGCATAAGACCGATGAAAGAAACGGTGTGCTCTTCTACCTGGCTACAGAAAACAAAAAGTTTGCTGTGATAGGCGACTGGGGAATCAACAGAAAAGTCCCGGAAAACTTCTGGGACAATGTTAAGACTATAATAGAGAACAATTTCAGGGAAGGCAGGTATTGTGAAGGTTTGTCGGAGGGGATAATTCTTGCAGGAAAGCAGCTGAAGGAACATTTTCCACATCAGAAAAGCGACATAAATGAACTTCCTGATGAAATATCATACGAAATCCCTGAATAAACGGCGATCATGAAAATCAAAGGAAGAATGAGTGTATTGATGGTCATCCTTTCGGCTATGGCAGCGACAGCCATCATGGCACAGGATATACCTGATAAACCATATCCGCCACGGCTGGTCAATGACTTTGCTGGCATGCTGAGCCGGCTTGAAGCAAATACACTCGAAAACAAACTTGTCGCTTTTGATGATTCCACTTCAACACAGATCGCAATAATTACTGTCAATGACCTATCAGGTTATGAGATAAAGGACTATACCCAGCGGCTGGCCGAGAAATGGGGTATCGGACAACAAGGCACAAATAACGGTATAATAATCCTTGTCAAGCCTAATACCGCCACTGCCCGCGGAGAGGTTGCCATACAGCCAGGGTACGGGCTCGAAGGCGCAATACCTGATATAATATGCGGACAGATCATTGATTATGAAATTATTCCTGCCTTTAAAAGAGGAGAGATCTACGAAGGTCTCGATAAAGCCGTTGACATACTGATGGCGCTGGCACGTGGCGAATTTCCCGCCGGCAAGATCATTAAGAAGAACGACATAAGTTCTGTTTTGCCCTTCATTATTTTCATAATAGTATTGATAATAATTATATCAGTACGAAGCGGGGGCGGCAAAAATCAGAAACATATCAGCGACAAGGGACTGCCATTATGGCTCCTGATGTCGATGATGAATTCGGGGCGCAGCTCACACCGCGGCAGTTGGGGTGGATTTTCAGGGGGCGGCTTCGGAGGCGGAGGCGGAGGAGGCTTCGGCGGTTTCGGTGGAGGAAGCTTCGGAGGAGGAGGAGCATCTGGCTCATGGTAAGGGCGCAGAGCACAGGGCGCAGAGCACAGGGCGCACAAGGAGTGAAGCGACGCAGTTCCGCGACAGCGGAAGAGCTCGGGGCTCTGTATCATTCTCTCTCAGAAATATAGGACCTCCACTTTTCAATAACCTTTTTCATATCTTCCGGGAGCTCCGAATCGAAGGAGAGCCTTTTCCCTGTAACAGGATGATTGAATGCCAGCGATCTTGCATGTAAGGCCTGACGCGGAAGTATCTCAAAGCAATTCTTTACAAACTGCTGATATTTTGAGAATGTGGTTCCCTTCAGTATCCTGTCGCCTCCGTACTCTTCATCATTGAAAAGCGGATGTTTAATATGACTGAAATGAACTCTTATCTGATGGGTCCTTCCGGTCTCAAGCTTGCACTCCACCACTGATACATAGCTGAAGTCTTCGATCACCCTGTAATGTGTTACTGCATGCTTGCCCTGGCTTCCATCGGGAAACACCTGCATAATCTTCCGGTCGCGTATATTCCTTCCTACATGCCCGGTTATCGTCCCCTCTTCCGGATCGGGTCTTCCCCAGACAAGAGCAACATACTTCCTGTCGGTCGTACGATCGAAGAACTGCTTCGAGAGCCTGTTGAGTGCCGGCTCATTTTTGGCTAGAACCAGTATCCCCGAAGTGTTTTTGTCGATACGATGGACAAGTCCGGGCCTTAGTTCACCGGAGTTGAAGAGCGGCAGGTCGCGGAAGTGCCACATCAGAGCATTGACAAGCGTTCCGGTAAAATTGCCATATGCAGGATGGACAACCATTCCGGGTTCCTTGTTTACAACAATCACATCATCATCTTCATATACAATATTCAGCGGTATGTTCTCGGCAATAAGCTCAACTTCCCTGGGAGGATTCGGAAGCACTATCTGTACAAGGTCATTCGGCCTTACCTTGTAATTGGGTTTAATGCTTTTATTGTTTACAAGAATATTACCCGCGTTTGCGGCATTCTGAATCCGTGTACGGGATACATTCTCGAGCTTTGAAAAAAGGTATTTATCAATCCTGAGGAGCGACTGACCGGGATCGACCCTGAAACGATGGTGCTCATAAAGCTCCTGCTGGTCAGTAATATCTTCCTCTTTCATTACTCTGTTTTAGTCGATCTTGATAAGCCGGTTATGTCCCAGAGGCGCTCCCTTCCTGACAGCAGCAATAATATACATCCCCGGCTTAAGCTCAGTGAGATCGATTTGCCGGGTAATAGGGGTCTCAACTATTTTCCTGCCCTGCAGATCGATGATAATTATAGATATATCACCACGGGTCAGCAGATCGTCGTTCCCGATGGTGATATGGTCGCGAACCGGGTTGGGCCAGAAAACAAGATCATGTTTTTCATTATAAAGGATATCGTTTACACCTGTTGCAAGGGGGTCTCCTGTAACCGGTCTTATCATCAGGCTTCCTGTAACCGATGACTGCATCCAGTTGCCGTTTATCCAGTAGAACTGTTTTCCTCCATGAAGCGTATTTATGTCGAGCCCTGCGTTAAGGAAAGTTTCTGACCTCTGCTTCCAGCCGACATAAAAAATTCCGTCAACCATTACCGGATCCTTGAGGCGGTATGTATAAAAACCATTCAATTCTTCACCCTGGTTTACCATGGCCTTTTCCTGGGTATAGATCAGGTCGCCCGGTGATCCTTCATTGTCGGTCCAGACCATCAGGTCGAAGACACGCTGATTGGCATTCAGGTAGCTGTCGTTGAAGCAGATACGGATAGCCCTGAGTGTATCCTCAACAAATGCCTTGAAGCGGTATGCCACCATCGCGTTTCTTGAACCAAGCCCGTTAATGCCGTAACCTCCTTCAGACGATCCGTCGTCGAAGGCAAAATAGTTGCTGAAACGCTGGTAATATTTTACAGTGTCGTTTGCCTTGGGATCAAAATTGTCAGTAATAAGCCAGCTGGTTATCCTGAAAAGGGCAGAATCTTCAGTTCCGGTATTGAAGGAATAGATAAGGTCTGCTGCATCGTCAGCATCTGTCTGTGGATCAATATTTACTGTCCCTGCGGTAAGTGTTTTTACAATAGAGTTTTTATATATATCCCTGATCTCAAAATTCCTGGTAACATTCCTTACGATGACATCATTATTGCGAAAGTGAATAGGTATTGTCAGACCCATTTCCTCCAAAATGATCTTTCTGAAATGCTTTGCAGGCATCGACTCGTGTGATTTCAGCAGGCTCCGGTGTCCTGATCTGAAGGCAACATCCTGGTAAAGTGTGTCATTATCGCTTCTGTACCTGTCGAGCAGGATATAATCTATATTCCAGTGGTCGCAGTTTCCGGCCATGGACGGTTCGGCAAGATTCGTGCTGAGGCTTGCATGGTTGATGAACCTGAAGCGGAATCCTTTTTTCAGGAAGCGGGGATTGTCGATCCGTATAACCACCGCCTTGAAATCCCTCATCGTTCCACCTTCAGCGGTCCATGCGTGATACCATTTATCTTCTGCCGGTGCGTAAAGCTGAAGAACAAGAGTGTCATTTACCTCGGGCATATCTCCGAGGCCTGCGGGCTGGAAATGAAAGCTCAGTCGTATGCTGTCGGAGGGTGGCAGGTTAAGATATATCGGTTGTGAAGTAAGATGATCGGCTTCAAAAACGATGTTTGAAGCGGCTTCATAAAGTCTTCCGGTATTGCTGAGTGCATCAAGGGTAGCAATCCCGGTTGTTATCTGGTCGTTGGAGTAAGTATTATTAATAAATGCAAAATCGTCACTCCATCTCGTTGGATCAGGAAGTGTTCTGTCGCCAGAAAAATCGTCGAAGAAAGGAAGGGAAAGGGTATCGGCAGCCAAACCTTTGGATAATTGTCCGGAGGCATTTTTTACTTTGATGTTAACCTGCAGGCCGGTCACAACTTCCTGGCTGTTGAGAATACCCGGGACCAGGAGTAATAAGGCAATATAAAGGATAGTTTTCTTACCCATCAGGTTTTGATCATCTGTAATTATTGCACAGTAACTGCCACAGTGGTGTCGGGGAGAATAATCAATGTTGAATCAACAGGCAGCTTTGCCGAGTCGAGTGTAAACCACAGGTACATAAATCCTCCATACTGGATAGTAGCATCTTCTTTGTATTCAGGTTTCTGCATATACACGAAGGCACTGAGGCTGTCCAGCCCGCTGGTAACGCTGTTGTCGAAGTTGAAGGCGCCAAGGTTTAGTGAAGTGCTGTTGATCCTGTCGATTGCCGGGTCGTATGTCAATCCTATAAGATTGGGAACTGCTGTCGTCCGGCTGCTATATCCTTTTCCCAGTTCAAGATCTATTACAGAGCCTTTCTGGAGTGAGTCGCCGGGTTCAATAATTTTCCCGTCGTGCAGCTGGCTGAGGACCATATCCACTGAAAGGTCGGGTTTATATGATTTTTTCCCGATAACCAGCCCTGAGCTTTCAATAAGGGCATTTGCCTGGCGCAGTGGCAGGTCAATAAGGTTGGGAACAGCAACCATTTCAGGTTTTGAAGCATTCACGGTGAGTGAAATGTTACGCCATTTCTTCACCCTGAATCCGGCCTTAGGTGTCTGTTCTGCAACACAACCTCTGGGTACCAGGGCAGTGTAAACGGAATCAACCACCACGTATTTCATCCGGCTTTTCTTAGCAAGCAGGTCGGCCTCCTTCATTGTTAAGCCAAAAAAATCGGGTACCTGACGCGACTGTCCGTGTCGCGTGTAAATATTCAGCCATAACATGAGTATGGTAATGACCCCGACCGCTATCAGGATCGCCAGGCCGAAATTTTTAAAAAAGACCTTGCTGAGAAGAAATTTTTTTAAGCTCATGCCGGAAGTGTGTTCTTGAATGATAACGCAAATGTATCATTTTATATTATAATGAGAGTCCCTCTCCACAGGTTCGAAACCCGCAGAAACGATCAGTTCCGAAATCTCCTCAGCAGATAATGAGGGATTTTTTTCTTCGGAACCGGCCATAGAATAGATCCTCGTGGTATCATCAATGGTCCCGTCAAGATCGTCAGCCCCGAACGAAAGGCTGATAACGGCAGTTTCTTTTCCTGTCATGGGCCAATATGCCTTTATATGCGGTATATTATCGAGGTATATCCTTGATACGGCATAATTCCTGAGATCCTCAGCAACACTTACTTCACCGAGATAACCCATGCTGTTGTTGGAACTTTTATATTTTAAAGGGATAAAAGCATTAAATCCGTTAGTCTTATCCTGAAGGTCCCGGAGCCTCCTCATGTGATCGATCCTGTGCGAATAGGTTTCTATATGCCCGTAAAGCATTGTGGCATTTGATGGTATGTCGAGTCTGTGGGCTGTTTCGTGGATCATCAGCCATTGTTCCGAGGTTGCTTTCTCATCACAGATATTCTTCCTCAGCTCTTCGTCGAATATCTCTGCTCCACCGCCTGGTATAGAATCAAGTCCGCATCCTTTCAGGTATTCAAGGCCCTCTCTTACCGTCATTCCGGCTTTTTCAATCATATAAGCCAGTTCAATTGCCGAAAAAGCTTTTATGTGCAGTGAAGGCCTGTGCTCCCTGATTTTCCTTACCAGACCGCCATAATAATATATGTCGTACGACGGATGTACGCCGCCTACGATATGTACTTCCGTGACCGGTTTGTCGTCGAAGCTCCTTACAATCTCAAGCATCTGCTCGTGGCTGAATTCCCAGCTTTCGGGATCGCCCTCTGTCTTATGATATGAACAGAACCTGCAGTTATAGATGCACTTATTGGTCGGTTCTATATGAAAGTTCCTGTTGAAAAAGGCGCGGTTGCCATTCTTCCTTTGCCTGACTATCCCCGAGAGTATTCCCAGCAGCGGAAGATCAGCTTCCCGGAAGAGGAGCAGGCCTTCATCATCATCCAGTCGTATTCCTGAGATTATCTTCTCTGCAACAGTACGGAGCCTGTCGTTGCTGATATTTGAAAGAAGAGTTGTCATTAAACGTAAAATTAATAAAAAAGGCGCCTCATAAAGGCACCTCTTATAATGCTTATAGTTACTCTGAAGCTTATTTCAGTTTAAGCTCCGGCGTTACAGTAAGTTTTTTCCTTCCTTTTGCTCTGCGTGCAGAAAGAACTCTTCTTCCGTTGGCAGTGGACATCCTTTCCCTGAATCCGTGTTTGTTGGCCCTTTTTCTTCTTGATGGCTGAAATGTCCTTTTCATCTTATGCTGATTTTATTGTTTCCTTCCTATTTTGAGATCGCAAAGATAGTTATTTTTTTATTTTCAAAAAGGCAGATAGACAATTTTCTTTGTCTCAAAGAAAGATTCTCCGAAAAACTCACTGATATTCCATACTTTAACCCTTTCCCGGAACGATTCCAGTTCCAGGCTGAGGTCGCCTCCCTTAAGGTAGAAAATCCCGTTTCGAAGGGTATTCCTGTTTACAGGCGATATATTCCGGGATGTTAAACCGACGAAACTACCGAATTGTGTCACTGCACGGCTCACAATGAAATCATACCTTCCGTCTTCCTCTTCAGCCCTTTTCCTTAAGGGGAAAGCATTTCCGAGGCCTGCAGCTTCAATGACTGCTGTGACTACATTGATCTTCTTTCCAATTGAATCGAGCAGGGTAAATTCACACAGGGGAAAGAGTATTGCCAGGGGTATCCCGGGGAAACCACCGCCAGTGCCTACATCAAGTATACGGGTGCCGGGGACGAAAGAGACTACCTTTGCAATGGACAGAGAATGAAGTACATGATGGATATAAAACTCATCCATATCCTTCCTCGAGATAACGTTTATCCTGCTGTTCCACTCGTCGTAAAGGGACTTCAGCCTGGAAAAAGATTCTTTCTGGGTGTCGCTGAGGCCGGGAAAATATCTGAAAACAGTTTCCGGCATCACCTGTTACCCGATTTGATGAAGATGTTATACAGAAGTGTTTTTGCACGGTAAAGTTGTGCCTTGACAGTTCCTATAGGGATACCGAGCTCGTCGGAAATCTCATCATAAGAGTATTCCTTATAATATCGCAGCTCAATTATCTCACGGTATGGCGATTTGAGCTGGTTGACTATCTTCCTGAGGGCTGCGATCTTCTGGTCGTTAATCAGAGCTTCTTCCGGATCGGGCAGGTCGGATTGCAGATTTACGGCAGGATTTTCGGCACCTTCCTGCCACTGGTCAATAGGAACAGGTGAGGAGTGCTTCTTCCTTATAAAGTCGATACAGTTATTCGACGCTATCATAAAAAGCCAGGTGCTGAATGCAAAGCGTGGAACATAGGTGTCGATGCTCCTGAAAGCCTTCCCGAAGGCTTCAATAGTCAGGTCCTCCGCATCGGAAGGATTATTGACCATTTTAAGAAGCATATAATAGATGGAATCCCTGTAGCGGTTCATCAGTGTGGCAAAGGCTTTTTCATTGCCTCTTTTTGCCTCCTCGACCAGCACCAGATCATTCTTTGCATTTTCGGAGAGTTCCTGACTTATTTCCATTGGTTCTTCCCGGGTCTGCTGATGAAATTGCTTATTAGGACAGCGCTGTTTATTATCGGTGAAAAGATATCAAAAAATAGTGAAAAAACTGCTATCCCCGGTTCATTTAGCTTCCTCTGGCATGTTAACATCACAGTAAGCTGAATTACCAGCCTTATACCGAATATCACCAGCAGCCATATCCATAGATAAAGAAATGACAGGAGAACAATGAAAGAAATGTAAAATAATAGCCTCGATGCCGGCTCTGTTGCCAGCAGAAGCTTATGTTTTGCCTTGTATAAAGGAGCTGTGGTGAAGTGTCGTTTTTTCTGGAGAAACCAGTTCCTTAGAGTAGTGCAGGGCACAGAACGGGTGTGTGACTCCCTTCTGAACTCAACACTCGTATTCTGCCTGCCCGCATTGGCATTTACAAAAAGATCATCGTCGCCGGAGATGATATGTGAATGTGCACCGAAACCGCCATTCTCAAAGAATACACTTTTCCGGTATGCCAGGTTACGTCCGACACCCATATATGGTATTCCCCTGACAGCCATCCCGAGGTACTGGACAGCTATCATCAGGGTATCGTACCTTATATAATGGTTCAGCAGACCCCTGTTCTTCCTGTATCCTCCGTAACCAAGTACGAAATCAGTAGTTCCTGTAAAATTTGAAACCATGCACGACAGCCATTTGTCTGATTCGGGCCGGCAGTCGGCATCGGTGAAAACAAGTATATCATTTTTTGCAGCCTTGATGCCGATGAACTGTGCAAATTTCTTGTTATGAGTGAATTTTGGGTCCTTGTTGACATTTGATACTCTCAGGCGGGGATACCTGCCGAGATATTCTCCAAGAACTTCATATGAATTATCCTCCGAGCAGTCATTCACGACTATCACTTCATAATCGTGGTA
>ERZ1645192.4999-NODE-4999-length-10381-cov-5.880690_pt1 | contig 10381 bp, 8 predicted proteins | sample MGYA00575354_ERZ1645192 | MGnify/ENA primary metagenome ERZ1645192 (study PRJEB40844, sample SAMN11349763) | freshwater sediment metagenome | isolation source: river sediment | host: Sediment | place: India: Faizupur Khadar , New Delhi | collected 2017-02-21 ...
GTCGGTTGCCATTCACAATCTCACCATGTGCTTTGAAAAGGAAAAGTCTCCCGCGGAAATCCAAGCCATAGCGCGCGAGAACTTTCGACGAATCGGCGAAAACTTTGTTTCCGCGGTAAAAACCGCTTCCATGTCACTCGATGAACTGCGCCCACACCTCGAATTCTGCGGTTTTCCGGACGAAGCTCAGGCTCCCAAGGCCTCCGAAAGCTTCATTGGCGCCATCGGGCATTTCGGCAATTTCGAGCTCTACGCCCGGCTTGGCCATTGCTTCCCCGCTCACAAATTCGCAACAACCTACCGGGGCCTGCGCCAGCCCTCGCTGAATGCGCTGATGCAGGCACTCCGCGAACAGTCTGGCTGCAGGTTTTTTGAACGCAGGTTTGATGCTGCTCCGCTCCGTGCTTTCATGAATGAAGGAGGTGTCGCGCTCGGCCTCCTAGCCGATCAGCACGCCGGAAGACATGGATTGCGCCTTCCTTTTCTCGGTCAGGAATGCTCCACTTCTGCCGCGCCTGCAGTCTTTGCACTGCGATACCATTGCCGCCTGATCACGGGGTTTTGCTTTCGTGTCGGGCTCGCCAGATGGCGCGTGGAGGTCGGGCGTGAAATTCCCACTCACGAGAACGGACGCCCACGCGAGACAAGCGATATTATGTTGGACGTGAATCGCAGTTTTGAAACGGCAGTGCGGCAGGATCCTGCGAACTGGTTCTGGGTGCATAACAGGTGGAAGAGTGAGAGATCGAGAAATCGGCCGTCTCTGACTCTTTCGGAAACGCCGCCTCCACGCAGGTGAACACCCCTATTCATCTGCCTCATAAGCTTCTCGTTCGCAGCCCGAACTGGCTCGGGGACGCCGTAATGGCTGCACCCGCTTTGATGCGCCTGAGGGAGAAGCTTCCCTCATCCGAAATCAGGGTTCTTGTCCCGGAGAAACTCAAAGGCCTTTACGAACATCACTCGGCAGTTAGCGGTTTGCTGAGTTTTCGTGAGGATGAAGGACTCTTCAGAGTGGCCCGCCGCATTCGAGAACTAAAATTTGACGCCGCATTGGTGCTTCCGAATTCGCACAGAAGCGCTCTGGAAGTGTGGCTGGCCAGCGTTCCGGTCCGCGCAGGTGTGTCCATCCCTATGAGAAACTGGTTTCTAACCCGCACAGTTCATGAGAGGCTCAGCCGGGTCCGAATGCACAAACTCAGCGATTCCGAGGTCAGGAACCGCCTGCGCCAGGGCCCCGGAGCCAGACCGCTGGAGTCCTCGGACTCCCACCAAGCATACGATTATCTGCATCTGGCAGCGGCGCTTTTCGGAACCGACCCCCGACCGCTGACACCCAGACTGGAAGTCTCAGAAGCAGAAGTTCGCGGCATAACAACCACCTTTAACCTGCCCGCGCAAAGGCCTGTGCTGGGAATGAATCCCGGAGCCCAGTACGGTCCAGCCAAACGCTGGCCAGCCGAACGTTTTATTGCCACAGCTCTGAGCGTTGGGCGGATGTTGAAGTCCGGCCTCCCCCCTCCGCTCTGGATTATTTTCGGGACAAAGGGCGAAGCGCCGTTGTGCGAATCTGTTGCATCTGCCTTAAATCGCGCGCAAGCCGGGACCGCACAGAATCTGGCCGGAAAAACTTCTTTGCGACAACTTATGGCCCTGTTGTCCGAAGCGCGCGTGCTGCTAACGAATGACAGCGGCCCAATGCACCTGGCAGCGGCCTTGGGAACACCTGTTGTCGCCATTTTTGGCAGCACCTCTCCCATTCTGACCGGTCCGGCTATCCACACATCCAGCACACATCACAGAATCCTGCGCTCCACAGTGGGCTGCTCCCCTTGTTTCCGTCGTGAGTGCCCCGTTGGACTACCATGCATGCAGGAAATCACCCACGAACAAGCGGCATCCGCAATACTCAGCGCGCTGACACATTGATTCTCACCCGCGACGCAGGCTGGAAACCCCGGGTCCATAACAATCTGTCGGTGTGCCACATCCGTTCTCAGCACCTCACAACTCGATCCCGCAAAAGTCGTGTCGGAAATGGCACAGAATCTATTCGCGAGCAAAACTCCACGTCGGCGGCTAGCTCGGGCCTTGAAAGCAGGCGCTTTCCATTGCGCGCCTCGCCTAAAGCTGCCAAAAGGTTCTTTCTGGCGCCGCCGAAGGCCTTCTTTGCGATCAGTACCGAATCAGACATGTCACCATTGGCGTAGGCCCCCCAGATCTCTTCGCATAGAGCTCCAGCCGCAAGCAGGTCCTCATATGCGGTCTGCTCAAAAGTGCCACTGCATATAATGACCAGCGATCGAGGCGTGCTTCGCAGTATTCGCCGGCTTGTCTCCGTCAGGTTCAGGAAGGATGACACCAGGACTTCGTCAGCGCCCCTTGCCGCCCGCAAGGCGCGCGTCCCATTCGTCGTGGTCATCACAATGGTGCGGCCCCTGACAGTCTCCGGAACAAATTCCCTTGGGGAATTGCCAAGGTGAAATTCCACACTGCTGCCAGCTCTTCTGGTAATTCGCAATCCATCGCGTTCGCCGGCAAGCAGCACAGCCGGATTCACCTGGAAAATCTTTGTCGCTTCCGGTATGTCTGCCACTGGAATCACCGCCTCCGCACCGTTCGCCAAGGCCGTTACGATCGAACTCGTAGCACGAAGCACGTCAAAAACCACACAAGTGGTTCCACTAAGATCCTCGCGGCTCAGCGCTTCGAAATCTGCGGGTGTGAATAGAACAGTTAAACTGGTTTTCAAATCCATGAAGTGTTCAGTATTCACCCGCCGGCGCGAAACGGCAAACGGGAACTCAACTCGATGTGGTGTATATCGATTTACAGTAGGATTATTAATCTCCGCCGCTCACGCATTTCGTTCACGCATTGCGTTTCTTTATGGCATGTCCTAGGCTCTGCACTCGTGGCGGGACAGATCCCGCCCGTAAAAAGATGCCTCCCGAGAACCGCTCTATTTCAGAAGCACTGCGGGTCCTGATCGTGGATGACGATCCGGGGCAACGTAGCCTGTTAGATTCATTCCTGCGCGCGCAGGGCTTTGTCACGATTCTCGCAGCTTCCGGCCAGGAAGCCCTCGGCCTTCTCCGACAACACCAGGTCAATGCTATTGTTTCTGACGTTCGCATGCCCGGTTTGTCGGGGCTGGAAACGTTGCGCAAAGTGCGTCAGGAGTACCCCGTCCTCCCCGTCCTGCTGGTTACAGCATACGCCGATATTCGGGAAGCAGTAGGAGCCATGCGGGATGGCGCCGTCAGCTACCTTGCCAAGCCAATCGATCTCGATGAGTTGCTGCAGATCCTGCGGGATGCCACGGGGACTGAGGATGCAGGCTCACCAAAACCGCGGATAAAGCTGCAACTGCCGGAACATGTTGTCGCTGAGAGCCCACGGATGCGCGCCGTGTTTCAGGAGGCGTCGTTGATAGCGCCATCCGAAAGCCGCGTGCTGATCACCGGCGAGAGCGGAGCGGGCAAGGAGGTATTGGCGGAAGTTGTGCATGCCTGGAGCCCAAGGGCCCTGGGTCCAATGATCAAGGTGAATTGCGCGGCCATCCCTGAGAACCTCCTTGAGAGCGAACTCTTCGGCCACGAGAAAGGATCTTTCACCGGAGCTGTCGCTCAACGCATCGGACGCTTCGAACAGGCGAACGGCGGCACGATCTTTCTGGATGAAGTGGCTGATATGTCGCCTCCCCTCCAGGCCAAGTTGCTCCGCGTCACTCAGGAAGGGCGTTTCAACAGGGTCGGCTCCAACCGGGAGATCACCACAGATGCGCGCATTTTGGCGGCAACCAATCGCAACCTTGAGGAGGAAGTCACAGCAGGTCGCTTCCGCGAAGATTTGTTCTATCGTTTAAATGTGGTGGAGTTGCACATACCGCCTTTGCGCGAGCGGATCGAAGACATTCTGCCGCTAGCAAGGGCGTTTGTTGCGAAGTTTACTGGAGGACGTGCTCGCTTCTCTGCCGGGGTTATCGAAGTGCTCAATCGCTACTCCTGGCCAGGCAACGTCCGTGAACTTCGCAATGCCATGGAGCGAGCCACGCTGCTTTGCCAGGGGGACTTGATCCTTTCGGAGCACCTGCCTGCTCGCATTCGTGGCTCTCCTCAACTAGACCCCCAGCCACAAGAGGCTCCGCAGGAACAACAACTCGACGATATTGAGCGACAGGCCATTTTTCAATCGCTCCGTGAGCACAGGTATAACCGGACCGAGACAGCAAAGGCTCTGGGCATCAGCCGACGCGCGTTGATCTACAAGCTTCAGCGTTATCGGAGCTTGGGACACAACGTGGATGTTGGGGCCTAATCAATAAGGCGATTCACCCCGGAGAACTTCAAGCACGCAGGCCGGGATTGCACCAACGGTCGCTGATTTCCAAAACCATGGCCATCAAAGATTCCAATCCGAGCGGTTTCACAAAGTAAGACGCCGCAGCGGCCAGGTAGGCCTCATGAATCTCAGCATGAGATCCAGATCCGGACAGCACCACGACCGGGATGTTCCGTAACCCGGGCCGGGCACGTAGCCATGCAAGAAACTCAAAGCCGGTGGCTTCGGGCAAATGCAAATCGAGAAGGATCAAACGTGACAGCGCAGGTTCGAGTGTCGCCCCGTCCAGGAGCAGCCGCTACAGATAGAACATAGCCTCCGTCACATCGGCAGCACCCTTCAAAACAATCGCCGCGCCCATCCTCCGGGCTGCCGCACGCATCAACTCGGTGTCGTTAGGGTCGTCGTCCACATGAAGCACAATCGGATGCGTTGTCGCCTTCGAGCTACTGACAATCAAATCGGGTTCCACTATGTTGACGATCGGGAAGACCTTTGCGCCGATTCCTCACGAACAGGAATCAACACTACGCCCGTTGATCATAAGGTCCAAACAAAGTCATCTGAAAGTTATTATCCAAGTGCTACGAGGTCCTCAACGCGAGCAAGCTTTCGCAGAGAAGCGGCCCTTAACTCTCAATAGTCAGTTAGTCGCTGTCGCGGCGCGATTTCCCGGCGAAAGAGAAGACGGGACGCGGTTGATTTCCATCCAGTAAACCTCGAAACGACGGATCATCTGGACCATTTCGTCAAACCCCACAGGCTTAACCAGGTAAGAGTTCGCTCCCAACTCGTAAGCTTTGTCAACGTCTGCCTGAACGTTAGACGACGTTAAAACAACGACCAGCAACCGCTTCAGATCCGGCTGTCCTTTCAGCCATTGGAGCACGTCAAAACCGTTCATACCGGCCATTTTCAGATCCAGCAGAACCAGGAAAGGTAATGGGTTGCCGGCACGGTCGGCAAACTCCCCCGTGCCTTTGAGGTATTGAATAGCTTGTTCGCCGCTACGAACCGTCTTTAAGGATCCGCGAAGCCCGGCCTTTTGAAACGCCCGCTGAATGAGGACTGCGTCGTTCACATCGTCTTCAACGAGAAGTATATATTGATTCTGCATCATATGGACGTGCCTTCGTCCCAGCCGGATTCGCAACTTAGACAACCCCGTTCAGGATAGTAAATCAGCCCATTCTGGCAATAGTTCCCGAAATTCTGTGTTTCGAACGAATTCTTGCCCCCGTGCTTCCAAAAGGCACTTTTTCATTCCGCGCTGGCCAAACCAAATGTTTTACGGCACGTTTCCAGTGCAGCCGTGAGCGAGCTTGATACTATTCACAACGTTCTCAGTAAGACGACCCGACGACGCCGAATGGCTGCCGCACTAAGCGGGTTGTGGGCGGGGCTTCTTGCGGGAGCGCTGCTTTCCCTGCTGTCAATCGCAGCCTTCAAGCTCTGGCCGCTGCCAATCCACATTCCACTTTGGGGAGCGGCGTTCCCCCTGGTCGGCGCCCTAATCGGCGCGATCGCTTGCGCATGGAAGAGGCCTTCTACCACCGAGATCGCCCGCTGGGTCGATCACAAGCAGGCACTACAGGAGCGTTTGAGCACTGCTTTGGAAGTGTTGCCGGCAGCGAACGATTGGGCGGCTCTCGTTCTGACTGACGCCGCAGCCCATGCCAGCCGCGTGGACCCGCGCAAACTCGTGCCTTTTCGGTTGACCACCGCCGCAAAGATTGCCGCTATCATCCTCCTGGCTGCGGCCATGCTGGGTTTCGTTCCGGAGCAACGGAGCGAGTTGCAGAAAAGACGGCAGGCCGACGCCGAGAATATTCGAGAAACAGGCCGGAGGATTTCGGAATTATCAAGGCGGCTTGTCGAGAAGCGTCCTCCGACAGTGCAATCGACACAGGTTGCGATGGAAACAGCCATGGATCTGGGAAAGGGACTGGAAAGGGCAACGTTGACCAGAATGGATGCAATGCGGGAGATTTCATCCGCTGCCGAGAAGATTCGGGCCCGCGCTAAAACACTTGCAGATGATCCGGCTCTAAAGCAGATGCGCCAGGCGGCAAGATCTGCCGGAGGTGAGGTATCCTCGCGTGAAGCACTCCAAAAACAGATAGAGACTCTGAAAAACCAACTCGGCACGGAGAGCAGCTTCGAACAAATCGACAAACTGAGGTCAAAACTCGCGCGAATGGAGCAGACCGCAAGAGCAAGCACTGATGGGGGCTTGGGCGCCGGCGCAAATCAGGAAATCGCCGCGGGGTTGTCGGAGCTTGCAAGGCAGGCCCAAGCCCTCGGCTTAAACCTGCCCGAGCTCGATGCCGCAATTGAAGCCCTCGCCGCACAACAAACCGACCGGTTTCTGCAAAAGCTTGAGGCTGCCATGAGTGAACTTGAGAAGCTTAGTGAAATGAGCAAAACGCTTCAGGCCCTTCAGCAACAAGCGGCCCGAATTGGCAGAGACCTCGCCGAGCAACTGAAGAACGGCCAGGCGGAAAGCGCGCGCGAGACCCTGTCAAAACTCGCTCGGCAGCTTCAGGACTCCCGACTGTCCCCCGACCAACTCGGTAAAGTGCTGGAAGAGGTGCAGAAAGCGATCCCGGCATCCGAGAATTACGGGAGGGTATCAGACCACCTCAAGAAAGCTGCATCAGAAATGCAATGCGGCAAGTCAGGAGAGGCTGCCGCGTCTCTTCAGGCCGCAGCCAAAGAGCTTGAAAGTCTCATGCAGCAGTTCGGGGATGCTGAAACATTAATGGCGACTCTCGATGCGCTTAACCAGGCATCCATGTGCATCGGAGCCGGCCAATGCTGGCAGCCAGGAAGACGACCTGGAGCCGGTAATGGCAGCAGGCCCGGGGCGGGCGTGGGGACATGGGCCGACGCCACACAGCAGTGGGATGCCCCCCCCGGTGAGATGGTGGACAACTCGGGTTTTCAACGTCCGGATATGGACCCCAGAAGTGCAGACGCAGAACGGCAGGAGGGCGCTCCGTTATCACCCACAAAGATTCGCGGGCAATTCTCCCAGGGCGGACAGATGCCAAGCATCTCGCTCAAGGGGGTAGGTATCAAAGGTCAGAGCACTGTCGGCTACGAGCAAGCCGCGGAAGCTGCGCAATCGGAGGCGGACAGCGCACTCTCTCAAGAGAAGGTGCCTCGATCCTACCGAGAGTCCGTAAAAAACTATTTTGACGAAATCAGGAACTAGCATGAGCACAGAAGAACGGATTCGATTGTTTCGCGAAACCTACAGCGCGATTCGCACTGAGATTTCAAAGGTATTTGTGGGTCACAACGAAATCGTGGAAGGAACGTTGATCGCCCTTCTCGCGGGCGGCCATGTTCTCCTCGAGGGTGTTCCAGGGTTGGGGAAGACATTGCTGGTTCGCACGCTCGGGGAGGTGCTGGACCTTTCCTTCAGCCGAGTTCAGTTTACTCCCGACCTCATGCCGGCAGACATACTTGGCACCAACATTGTCATGGAGGCCCCCGGCGGGCGCAGGGAATTCGAGTTTCAACGCGGGCCAATTTTTGCACACCTCGTCCTGGCCGATGAGATTAACCGGGCGACACCCAAGACCCAATCCGCGCTCCTTGAGGCGATGCAGGAGCACCAGGTAACCGCAGGCGGCAAACTTCGACGCCTTGATGAGCCTTTCTTCGTGCTCGCAACGCAGAACCCGATTGACCAGGAGGGCACCTACCCCCTTCCCGAGGCGCAACTTGACCGATTCTTCTTCAAATTGCTCGTCGGGTATCCCTCGGCCTCCGAGTTGGGACAGGTTCTCAACCGAACAACCGCCGGCGTCCTCGCGGAGGTTAAGAAAGTGCTTCCGGGTGAGCGTTTGCTCGAATTAATGAAGCTCGTGAGAGAAGTTCCTGTGGCATCCCATGTCCAGGATTACGCCGTGCGACTCGTTTTGGCAACACATCCCGGCACTCAAACTGCAGCGCCCAAAGCCAGCAAATACCTTCGATTTGGCAGCAGCCCCCGCGGTGGCCAATCCATTCTTCTCGCAGCCAAGGTCCGCGCACTTCTTGAAGGTCGCTTCAATGCCAGCTACGAGGATATTCAGGCCGCGGCGCATCCCGCGTTGCGCCATCGATTGATCCTTAATTTCGAGGCCGAAGCCGAGGGAATCACCACAGACCATATTATCGATCAGGTTCTCAATGATGTTCCAACGGAAGCTGCCGCGATGGTTGGGGCGTAAGGAGGCACAGTGTCCGGTCCCCTGCTCAACCCCGAACTGCTGAGGCAACTGGAGCGATTGCAGCTTCTGGCCTCTCGCCGTGCAAAAAGCTCTGTCAAAGGCGATAGACGCAGCCGCGCCCGCGGTCAGTCTGTGGAGTTTGCCGATTACCGTACCTACACCCCCGGGGATGATTTTCGCTACCTCGACTGGAACCTCTACGGCAGGCTGGAAAGGTTATTCCTCAAATTATACGAAGAGGAACGGGAGCTTCCCGTCCGCATATTCCTGGATTGCAGTGAGTCGATGACTTTTGGAGAACCTTCCAAATTTGATTTTGCGCGCCGGGTTGCCGCCGCTGCAGGCTACGTGGCTTTGTGCGGCTTTGACCGGTGCTCAGTCATGCCCTTTCCACAGCCTTTGCAGGGCGCGCCAATGGAGGAATTGGTCGCCCGGGCTGCGCTGCGAAACGTACGGGGCAAACGGTCCGCACTCCCTTTTCTCCGAAACATAGAGGCGCTCACCGCGGGTGGCCCATCCAGCGTCAACGAAGCCCTCAGACGCAGTGCGTGCGAGATCCGTCACCCCGGTTTGGCGCTCGTGCTAAGTGATTTTCTTGATCCTTCCGGTTATGAGGCGGGTCTTTCTGCACTGGTCGCACGAGGCTGCCAGGTGGATGTAATCCAGGTGTTGTCCCCTGATGAACTATCCCCATCAAGTTACGGCGACCTCAAGCTCGTGGATGCAGAGACAGGCCAGGCCGAGGAGGTCACCTTTGGAAAGTTCAGACTCAAAGCCTACCGGAAAACTTTAAACGGATTTCTGGGCCGCCTCAAAGAATTCTGCTCCAGCCGGAACATTAATTGCTTCCACGCCAGTTCATCCACGGACCTGAAGGACTTTCTCCTGAGACAACTGCGCCGGGCGGAGGTGTGGTCATGAGCTTTCTGGCCCCGGCTGCATTCTGGTTCCTGACGGTACTGCCAATAGTGATTCTGTTCTATTTGTTGAAACGCAGACGTATCGTCAAGCTGGTCCCCAGCACTCTTTTGTGGCGTCGGTTCCTGGCAGAGTCACAGGCAAGCGCGCCTTTCCAGAGACTTCGGAAGAACTGGCTTCTGCTTCTTCAACTGCTGGTGCTGCTTCTTTTGGTTTTCGCCCTGGCAAGGCCGTTCCTGCCTTCCGAGGCGCGACCGGCACAGCGGCGCGTTGTTATTCTTGACGGTTCGGCCTCAATGAAGGCCACCGACGTCAAGCCATCGCGCTTCGAGGCTGCAAGGACCGAGGCGCTTAAGTGGGTGGACAACCTGCGACAAGGAGAGGAAATGGTCGTGGTGCAGGCCGGCGCGGAGACTTTGGTGCGCCAATCTGCCACACGGAACCAGAATGCCTTGCGGCGCGCGTTGCAGGGTTGTACGGCTTCGGACGGCCCCACTCGCCTTGTGCCTGCATTGCAAATGGCCGAATCGCTGGTGCGAGACCAACCACGCGCGGAAATCCATTTGTTTAGCGACGGAGCTACGGCCGCCCTTGGAGAATTTGAAAACCGCGGCTTGCCCCTGGTTTATCACAAAATCGGCATTGGCAGCAACAACCTGGCCATCAGCGCTATCGACTCCCGCCCATCCCCGGAGGATCCAGACAAACGCACTGTGTATGTTGCAGTGGCAAACTTCTCAGGCCAGGAAACCGTGGGTTCCCTCGATCTCCACTTTGATGGGCGCCTTGTAGAGACCCGGCCAATCACGATTGCTTCAGGTGAATCTGCCTCGGAAGTATTCACTGCACACCAGAACCGGGACGGCATTTACACGGCAACGCTGAACGTGCCGGAC
>ERZ1645192.5000-NODE-5000-length-10380-cov-6.599225_pt1 | contig 10380 bp, 5 predicted proteins | sample MGYA00575354_ERZ1645192 | MGnify/ENA primary metagenome ERZ1645192 (study PRJEB40844, sample SAMN11349763) | freshwater sediment metagenome | isolation source: river sediment | host: Sediment | place: India: Faizupur Khadar , New Delhi | collected 2017-02-21 ...
GACAATGCCTTCACTTACACTGGGAGGGCGGAAACGCTGCGCGATCTCGGCCGGTTCGGGGAGGCTCTCGCCGCCTATGACGAGGCGCGGCAGCGTTTTCCTAACGAGGCCGTCGCTTACAACGGGAGGGCCGAAACGCTCCGCGATCTCGGCCGGTTTGAGGAGGCTCTCGCCGCCTATGACGAGGCAAGGCAGCACTTTCCGGACAACGCTGTCGCTTACAGCGGGAGGGCGGAAACGCTGCGCGATCTCGGCCGGTTCGAGGAGGCTCTCGCCGCCTATGACGAGGCAAGGCAGCGTTTTCCGGACAGCGCCTTCACTTACACTGGGAGGGCGGAAACGCTGCGCGATCTCGGCCGGTTTCAGGAAGCTCTCGCCGCTTATGACGCGGCGCGGCAGCGTTTTCCGGACAATGCCTTCACTTACACTGGGAGGGCGGAAACGCTGCGCGATCTCGGCCGGTTTCAGGAAGCTCTCGCCGCTTATGACGCGGCGCGGCAGCGTTTTCCGGACAATGCCTTCACTTACACTGGGAGGGCGGAAACGCTGCGCGATCTCGGCCGGTACCGCGATGCCGAAGACGTGTACCGTGAAACATTGAACGCATTTCCCGCTAATAGAGTGGCGCGCAATGCGTTGGCGTGCCTATTGATTGAAAATGGTGACGTTGACTCCGGGGTTGCTCTAATTGCTATCGACGCCCAACGCTGTAAACAAGACTGGATTGATTATCACGTCCTTGCCATGGCAGATGTCAAGCGAGGCAAATACAGGGAAGCAGGAACTAGACTTGAGTACGGCGCTGCAAACTGTCCCAATATCAAGCAGCGCAGCGTGTTCATAACAACCCTTGCCTTTGTTCGCGTGCGGCAGCGGCAGTTTGAAACTGCCATCGAGCTGGTAGGACAGTTGAACAATAACGTGCTGCCCTTCCACAGACCGTTCGTCAAGGTCCTGGAGGCGCATGCCGAAGCGGAATGCGGTCGTCTGAAGGGAGCGACTTCAGCGATTGGTGAAGCGCGAGCACTCGGAACTGCGCAGGTCGTCACGCTTGCAAATCATATTGCGAAACGCTACCGGCTGGGGGACTTGGCGCCGCCGACCATGAACCCGTCCGAAGTGGAACAACTGGACGCGGAAATTGCCGAGCAGGAATTCGCGCTGGCCCTTCGGGCAGCATGAAACTCTGAAAATGGCATCCTCAGCGAGGTCCCCGCAATTCGCTTCGCTCCTTGCAGGCTACAACGTCATCACGCTCGGGCGCGCAACCAGGTGTCGATTGCGGCCGGGATGTCGCGCTGGGCGCGGCCGCTGACATAGATGCCGATGTGGCCGCCACGGAAGGACACCTCGCGGTAGTCATCGGTGCCGACGCACGCTTTCAGCGCTTTCGACGCATCCGGCGGCACCAGGTGATCCTCGGTGGCAAAGACGTTCATCACCGGCATGGTGATGTTGCGCAAGTCCACCGTCCGGCCGCCGATCTCGATTTCGCCCTTCATCAGCCCGTTGTTCTGGAAGAAGTCCTTGACGAAGGCGCGGAACGCTTCGCCGGCCTGGTCGGGGCTGTCGAAGATCCATTTCTCCATCCGCACGAAGTTCTTCATCTGCTCGGCGTCGTCGAGGATGTTGACGACATCGACGTACTTCTGCCCCGTGAGCCGATAGGGTCGCAGCGACAAGAAGACGAAGTTCAAAAGCTCACCAGGGACATTGCCGAGCGTGTCGACCAGGAGGTCGACATCGATGTTGCGGCCCCAGTGACTCAGGATGTTGTTGCCAGCGTGGAAATCGACCGGCGTTACCATGACGATCAGGTTCTTGACCCGCTCCGGGTGCAGGGCGCTGAAACACAAGCTGAAGGTGCCGCCCTGGCAGATGCCGAGGAGGTTGATCGCCGGCAGGCCGTGGCGCGCGCGCACGACATCGACGCAGCGCGAGATATAGCCGTTGATGTAGTCGTCGAGGCCTAAGTAGCGGTCGGCGCCGTCCGGATAGCCCCAGTCGATCAGGTAGACATCGAGACCGGCCTCCAGCAGCCGGCGGATCATCGAGCGGTCCTTCTGCAGGTCCGCCATGTAGGGTCGGTTGACCAGGGCATAGACGACGAGCACGGGGATGGCGAACGGCCGCTCGACCAGCGGCTCGAAGCGATAGAGGACCAGCTTGTCCTCGCTGTAGATCGCGGTCTTGGCGCTGGCGCCGACCTCGATCGGGCCGAGCGTGCTCAGCGTCGTCAGGCCGCGAACGAGCTTGTCGTTGAAGGTGGCCACTTCCTGCATGGCTTGGTCCGGACGCAGCATGAATGGAAGCATCGCTTAGCCCTCCGCGCTTTCGAGCTTGGCAGTCCGGCCGGCCGCTGCGGCGCGGGCAGGCTTTGCCACCTTGGTTAAGTCGCCATGCTGGCTCGCCCGCAGCTCCGCCATCTCGGCCTGCAGCAACGCTACCTCCCGCCGCAGGGCATCGAGCTCCGGGCTGTCCGGCGCGGCCGGCTGCTGCTGGCGCGACTGCCGCACCTCCTCCTGCAGGGCCAAGACCTGACGGCGCAGCTTCTGTCCCTGGCGGTGCTGGGTGTCGAGTTCACGCCGGGTCGGCAGGTTCATGGCGTTCGCCATTTCCTCCGTCGCCGCCTGGGCATGGCGCTTGATCGCCATCGCCGCATTCATCATCTCGGCGCTGACCCTGCCGTAATCCGCCGCCGTAACCACCTCCGCGTAGGCGTCTTCGGCGCAATCGACGAACAGGTCATAGACCTCACGCAGGCCCTCAAGCGGCTTTCCTTCGGCCGCGCGGGCGCCGAAGCGCTGGGTGACGACCTCACCGGTGTGAACGGCGATGCGGGTGAGGATGCCGAGATAGGCGCCGAGCGCGCGCTGGTAGGCGAGCCAGTCGCGTGCCGCCTGCTGGCCCTGCTCCTGCCACTCGCGCGTGTAGCCAAACGCCGGGATGGAGAGGAACCGCTCCAGCTCAGCGTGCCCCATCGCGCCGGGGTGGCTCATGCCTTCGGCCTTGCTGGCGAGCGCCGCATCCCCCGGCAGCAGCGAAAGCGACGCGGTCAATCGCCGCCACATGTCCATCGGCAGGCCCCACACGGCAGCGATGCCGCGCATCAGCGCCTCTTGCGGCAGCGCGGCCGGGCCGGCGCCGCCGGTGAGAGAGGAAAACGCGTTGAGGGGGGAAAACGCGTTGGTAAATGTCGTCATCCAGTCGGCCGCGGACTGAGCGCCCGCTCCCGCGCCTTGCTGGCCGCTGGCGAGCGCACCGAACAGGCGCAGCGGTGCCGCCCACTGCTCCGCGAACCAGCCGCCGACACCGGGCATGGCGGATGGCGCGACGTTGGGGAATGCCTGCTGCAGCATGCGCAGCCAGTGCGCTTGCGCGTCCTGCCAGTTGCCGGGTACGCCAAACAAGTTGCTGGGCAGGCCGAAGCCCGCTTGCCCTTGCTGCCCTTGCCCGGCGGCCGGCTGTGCCATCGCCATCCAGGTTTGCCACAGGCGCTGCTGCGCCTCCCGCCAGGACGCCGCCCAGCTCTCCCATTCCCGCCAGGGGCCTTCGGCTCCCCGTGAATCGGCCATGATCTCACCCTTTCTCATTCATTCGGCTGAGACCGCAAGGCGCTGGCTGGCGCCAGCGCCCCGCGGTTTTTTTCGTCGTTTCGTCTGGCCTGAAAGACCGAGCGCGAGCGCGTCCGCTCACGCGGCTGGGGCGAACATCGCCCCGACCTCGGCCAGCCGTTCGGCGCGCGTTCCCTCTGGTGTGCCGCTTGCGGTCACGACCGTGCGGATCTGCTCGAACGCCGCCTTCCGTGCCTCCGCATCCTTGGGCAGCATCGCCGGAATGGTGGCGAGGGCGGTGCTCTGGTCAAGGATCAGGGCGAAGAACTGCTCGCGCAGGAGGGTCTTGAACTGGGCGAGGGTCATATCGCCGTGGGCGCCGCGGATGTCGTTCAGCACATTGAACACCCGCTCGTCCATGCCGGGTCCCGCGAGGCCAATGTAGATCAGGCTGCGCATCACGGCTTCGCGCAGGCCGCCGACCGCGATCCTCGCCTTGAGATCCGCCAACCGGTCCTTGATGAAGTTGATCTCTTCCGGCTCCAGGCCAGGCCGGCGCCGCGGCTCGTCGTCGGTGGCGCGAAGGCCGACCATCGCCTGCAGCACCGGGTTGCCATAGACGGCGAGAAACAGTTGCTCCAGCGACTGATCGCGGAAATCCCGCCATCCATCAAGCGCTGCGACCATCTGCCGCGAAAAGGCTTCCTGGAACTGCACGAAGGGATTGTCGGTCGACGTCGGCGCCCGCTCGCTGCGCACCTGCTCGGCGAGGCGGGCGACCTCCTGCATCAGGGGGTTCTTGTCCGAAAACAGAAGGTAGGGGAACTCGGCGAGCTGCATCTTGTTGAGCCAATCGACCGTCTGGTCGTTGGCCCACGACTTAACGAACGGCTGCAGCATCGTCCGGTAGAGGCCGAGGTTCACTTCGGAGACGCCGCGCACGGTGGCGAAGCGGCGCTCGTCCTCGGCGTTCGGCTGGACGATGGCCCGCACGTCTGCCAGCGTCCGCCGCTCGAAGCGGGAAATCCAGTCGCCGTAGACGAAATCACCGCCGGCAGCGGCGGCCGACTTTGGCTCCAGCACCAGTTCGTACAGGCCAGGCGGCAGGACATCGATCAGGTCGATGTTTGAGGCGAATTCCTGATGCTCCTTTTTGGCAACGCCGCCGGAGACGAAGATGCCGAGGTGCCCGGTGCTCTTGTGGACCGAGTAGACGATCGTCTGGTTGTGGGCCTTGATGTCATCGTCGTGCTCGTAGAGATCGACGATCCAGCCGAGTGCCTGCTGCGGCGGGGTGATGTTGTCCCCTTCCGAGCAGAAGCAGACGATCGGCGAGCGGATGTTGCTCAGGTCGACGCGAACGCCGTCGCTCGTCGTCAGCTCGCCGGTGGCCAGACGATTGCCGATGAATAGCTGATCGACGATCCACTGGATCTCTTCGGCGTTGAGATTGACGTGCGCGCCCCACCAGCGCTCGAACTCGAGAAACCGCTCGGCTTCGGTGTCGACGTTGCTCCAGACATTGTAGTTCTTGGACCAGAATGTGTTCGAGGGATTGAGGTTCTCGAAGTTGCTGACGAGGCTGCTGCCGTGGAACTTGCCGCCGGCCAGGTCGCTGCCCATCGCGGTGAGCCAGCTGCCGCCCATAAGGCCCCCGGTGTAGCGCATCGGGTTCTTGCCCTTGACGCCGGCCCAATAGGATAGGGGGGAGCCCGGAACGATGATCGGCCCGAACAGCTCGGGCCGCACTGCGGCCAGCATCATTACCGCCCAGCCGGCCTGGCAGTTGCCGATCACGCAGGGCTTGCCCTCGGCATCGGGATGCAACTCGTGGATCTTCTCCAGGAAGAGGGCCTCGGCGTGCATGATGTCTTCGATCGTCTGCCCTGCCACCGGCTCCGGGTAGAAGCCGACGAAGTAGCAGGTGTGGCCGGCGCGCATGGCGACGCCGAGCTCGCTATCCGCCTTGAAGCCGCCGATGCCCGGCCCGTGTCCCGCCCGCGGATCGACGACCACGAACGGCCGCTTCTTGGCATTGAGGACCACACCCTCCGGCGGCCGGATCTTGACGAGGATGTAATTGACGGGGCGCGCGAACGTCCGCCCGTCGAGGATGACGTCAGCGTCGAACATCAAGACGCTGGGAAGGCTCTTCTCCTTGTGAGCGTAATACTCCTGGCTGCGCCGGCGCAGCACATCCCAGAACAGGATCGTGCGCTGCGTACAATCGGTCAGATACTCGCCAAGCGGACCACTGAAGGCCATCGCGCTGGTCGCTGGCAGCGCTGTACCCGCTCCGCCCAGCGACGGCGGGGAGAGGGGCATGGCAAGTGGCTGGAATGCCTTCGACATGAACTCGGCCCACGGCGCGGCGAAGGGAAACAGCGCCATCTCCTGGAAGGGCGTCTTGGCGCCGCTCGCAGGCGCTCCACGGTTGTCACGAATGTCCATTGCCCGCTCCTTTCCAATCGCGTCGTCACAACGGCTGTCATCCGCGCGACATTGCCCAGCAACGCGCGACAATTGAGATCATCCCAAGATGCGCCACGTACTGGCGAGTTGCTTCGCCGCACGTCTTCTTATTCTTTGACGCAATCACTATCTACTCTGCAGCGAGCCTGACAAGCGGCGTGTTTATGACATTTATGTTCCCAGAACTTGACCACGCCGCAATCATCATCTTCTGGTTATGAGTCCACAGCCTAAGCCGCCGCTTCAGCCTCGCCGGAAGCCTGGGTGGGCGGGCGGCGCTCGATCCCGCGGCCGTCACCACCGCCGACCGTTCGCGCGCCCAGCCGGACCGGAACTTCCTCTCCGGGTTCGTCCGGCAGGATCGTTTGACGGTGATCGATGACCTGAATCGCGGTGTACCAGGCGAGCGTGAAGGCCTGGATCGCCGTCGGCGTGATCCGATCCTCATCGAGATCGGCAAAGACGCGCTTGAAGGTGGCGACCAGATCCTGGCGCACGACGTCGAGCTCGCGCCGGTTCTTCGCATTCTGCGCTTGCTCGGTCAGCTCGATGATCTTTGCATTGTGATTGTCGGCGCGGTTCTTGGCGCGCCGGTCGCTGCGCAGCTTGATCTGCCAAAGCGTCGATGCGATTAGCATTCCCGCGGACAGAAGAAAGCCCATGGTCTCGGCGTAGCGGACGACAAACAGCGGCTTGTCGCGGCGGAAATATTTGGCAGCGCCAGGATTGATCGGCAGGCCTTGCTGGAACGGATCCTCGACGGGTTCAATCAGCGCAGCGCGCAACTCTGCGGCGACCAATTCCTGCCGTCCCTCGCGGATGATGCGCGTGAGATCGTAAATGTCATCAGGGTCGACCGCGGCCGTGGTAACCAGCAGTGTGCGTTCGGCGACCGTCGGCAGGTCGGAGGGCGGTGCCGGCCGCGCCCCGCCGTAAGTGCCGGTGGGGATTTGGCCGGCGCGCAATGCCGGCAGCGTCAGACGCAGAGCCGCCGCTTGGTCGATCGGCACCAACTCCGTCGGGGTCCTGCTCAGGATGCCGGTGATGAACGGACTGCCGAGTGCGATGACGACGAAATACGCATCGATGGCGCCGGTGCGAAGCGCGTGTTCAGCCTCGTACGGCTCGATGGTCATCGCCTTCACGTCCCACTGATCGAGGCCGTAATGCTGGATCAGCCGCCAGAACATGGTCCGCGAGGTGCTGCCCAGGGGCGGCAAGCCTACCACCCGGCCGCGAAGATCGGCGACGCGCGTGATCCCCATGTCCTCACGCGCCAGCAGGTGAAACATCTCCGGAAACAGGAAGTCGACCACCGACGCTCGCCCGTCGAGCATGGTTGAGCCGGCAATCAGGGCGAGTTGCGCCGTGCCATCGGCCAGCAGCGTCATGTTCTCTTCGGAACCGAACGTCTCGATGACGCGGATGTTCAGCCGCGGCTCAAGGGCGGCAACGACATGCGAAAGCGCCTGCGCGAAGTCATGATACTCGCTGAGGCGAGGCCCCGAGGCCAGGACCAGCACCCGCTCGGACCGATGCTCCTGATGCCATAACCACGCGAAGCCGGCGCCGACCACGAGACTGGCCGCAATCAAACCCGAAGCAATCTTGTGCCGCATGCGTGCCCTGCCCTCGCCGTTCGTGGAGCAGTAGAGCTCGTCTCGCGCAAAAGTCGTCCAGCCAACATATCAAATCAAACGAAGGGTCGAGGGCGCGAGCCACCGCATCCATCTCGCACGAGTCTTAGCAAAAACAAAGTCGCGTTGAAAGCGAGTGCCGCTATCTGGCGCCGGAGGCGGGGCGTAGTCGACTTAATAGACCGAATTTTTTGCCATCAGTTGCAATGACTTCTCGTTTGCTTACGGCCCATCTTCGCAAAAGTGTCATGTAATCATCAAACTCTCACGATCGAAGCTGCCATCGGCGGTGAGTCAAGCTTCCCCTCGCGGTCGGGCGCCGCCCGGCGTTTCCGGCCGCCAACCAAGCGTCTGCGCCATCCGGTGCGCCGGTGTTGCGCGCGTCAGGGAAACACCAAGACCATCGCGTGACGAACACAGCTGTAGGTGCTCTGAGATGCCGACTGCCTCCGAGACTCCCTCGAACACAATCGAAAACCGGACCTTCGACGAAATCGCGGTCGGCGAGAGCGCGACCCTGGTGCGGGCCCTTGATAAGTCCGACGTCGAGACCTGGGCGGTGATGACCGGGAACATCAACCTCATTGACCTCGACCCAGGCCCGGCCGACACCTCGATGTTCGCGCGCGGCGGCGGCCAGGCCGGCTGGGCGGCGGTCCTGTTCACAACCCTCACCGGCACCCAGTTGCCGGGAATTGGTTCGATCGCCGAACACGTGAACGTGAAGTTCGTAAAGCCGGTGGCGATGGGCATGCCACTGACAGTGCGCGCCACGGTCAAGGAAAAGCGCCCGGAAACCAAAACCCTGGTCCTCGACTGCGTCGCCACCAACCCTGCGGGAGAGGTCGTTGCCGAAGGGTGCGTGGAGACGACCACGCCGAGCGAGAAGATGCGGTTCGCCTTGGAGGAACTGCCGAAGGTCCAGCTTCGCCGCGAGGACCGCTTCGCCGTCCTCTTGAGCAAATGTGAAGGGCTTCAGGCGATGCCGTGCGCGGTCGCGCACCCCTGCAGCCCCGATGCCCTGCAGGGCGCCATAGAAGCGGCCGAGCATCAGTTGATCAGCCCGATCCTGGTCGGCCCCGAAGCGCGTATCCGCGCGGTTGCCGAGGAAGCTCGCGTCGACCTTACGCGCTACCGCCTGGTGCCGACGGAGCATAGCCACGAGTCAGCCGAGGTGGCGGTCGCGCTGGTGCGCAGCGGCGAGGCGCGGATGCTGATGAAGGGCAGCCTGCACACGGACGAACTGCTCTCGGCCGTCGTTAATCGGACCAACGGGCTGCGCACCGCCCGCCGTTTAAGCCACTGCTTCGTTATCGCCGTACCGACCTATCCCCGGGCGATCATTGTCACCGACGCCGCAGTCAACCTCGCGCCGACGCTGGAGGAGAAGGTCGACATCATTCAAAACGCCATCGAGCTCGCCCATGCGCTTGGCTCCAGCGAGCCGAAGGTGGCGATCCTGTCGGCGGTCGAAACGGTGACGCTCAAGATCCCGTCGACGATCGAAGCGGGTGCCTTGTGCAAGATGGCGGATCGAGGCCAGATCACCGGCGGCATCCTCGACGGACCGCTCGCGTTCGACAACGCGATCGATGTCCAGGCCGCCAGAACCAAGGGGATCACCTCGCCGGTCGCGGGCGTCGCCGACATCCTGGTCGTGCCCGATCTCGAAGCCGGCAACATGCTGGCCAAACAATTGACGTTCATGGCCAATGCCGAGGCCGCCGGGATCGTGCTGGGCGCACGGGTGCCGATCGTGCTTACCAGCCGGGCCGACAGCGCACGCGCGCGGTTGGCGTCCTGTGCGGTCGCCGTGCTGTACGCCGCAGCACAGCAGAGCAGCGCCGTCCTCAAGAAAGCCGCGGAGTGACCGGCCATGCAGGATGCCAATCTGGTTATCAACGCCGGTTCGTCCAGCATCAAGTTCGCGGTGTTCGTGGGCGGTGGCGATGCCTCCGAACCCGAGGCTGTGTTCAAGGGGCAGATGGAAGGGATCGGCAGCGACCCCGCCTTTGCGGTCAAGGACGGCGCCGGCCACCCGGTTGACGAGCGGGACGAATGGCCGCGCGGATCGCCGCTCAATCACGTTGGCGCCATCCGTTACATCCTGGGTTGGCTCAAGGAGTGCGCCGGGCATCTTGATATTCTTGCCGCGGGCCACCGGGTGGTCCACGGCGGCATTGCCTACGTCGCGCCGGTGCGGATCACTGCTGAGGTGATTGGCCAACTCCGTAAACTGGTGCCGCTGGCGCCGCTGCATCAGCCGCACAACATCGCCGCGATCGAGGCGCTGGCCGAGGTTGACCCGGACCTGCCGCAAGTCGCGTGTTTCGATACGGCCTTCCATAGCACCCAGCCCAAGGTCGCCAGGCTGTTTGCGATCCCGCGCGAATTGATCGATTCCGGCATCCGCCGCTACGGCTTCCACGGCCTCTCCTACGAGTACATCGCCCGCCAGGTGGCGCTGCACGCGCCCGAGGCCCGGCGCGTGGTCGCGGCGCACCTGGGCTCGGGCGCCAGCATGTGTGCAATGCGCGATGGCCGCAGTGTTGAAAGCACCATGGGCTTCACCGCGGTCGACGGCCTGCCGATGGGCACGCGCTGCGGCGCATTGGACCCCGGAGTCGTGCTGTTCTTGATCCAGGACCGCGGGTACGATGCGAAGGCGATCGAAACGCTCTTGTACAAACAGTCAGGGCTGTTGGGTGTATCCGGCG
>ERZ1645192.5004-NODE-5004-length-10370-cov-10.241590_pt1 | contig 10370 bp, 8 predicted proteins | sample MGYA00575354_ERZ1645192 | MGnify/ENA primary metagenome ERZ1645192 (study PRJEB40844, sample SAMN11349763) | freshwater sediment metagenome | isolation source: river sediment | host: Sediment | place: India: Faizupur Khadar , New Delhi | collected 2017-02-21 ...
GCCGGCCCGCGGGGGCCGCGCCACGGCCGCGCCGGCGGCCCCGGTGGCGAGGGGCCGCGTCCGGCGCTCATGGAGCGCGCCCTGGAACGCCTGGATCTGACCGAGGCGCAGCGCGCGCAGGTGGAGCCGATTCTGGCCGGCCTCAAGGCCGGGCTGGAGGACGAGCGCGATCGCCGGATCGAGGCCCAGGACGCTTTGGTCCAGGCCATCCGGAAGCCATCGGTCGATCTGGCGGCGGTCAAGGCAGCCGCCGCGGACATCGCGGCCCTGGAGCGTGAGAGTTACCTGGCCCGGGCCAAGGCCTGGTCCGAGATCTACCCGATTCTCACCGAGCGCCAAGCCGGCGGGCTGGACGTGCTGGCCGCCGGGCCGGGACGGCACGCCGGCGCCCGGGATCGGTTCATGGATGGGCCGCGCCATCCGTTCGGGCGGGCCTTCGGACGACTGGATCTGACCGAGGCGCAGGAGGACCAGATCCGGACGAGCTTCGAGCAGAAGGCCACCGCCGTCCGAAAGCTCCGCGAGGCGGACAAGGCGGCTCACGACGAGCTGCGCGCCGCTATCATGAAACCGGCGTTTGACGCCGCCGCGGTCGAGGCCGCCGCCGCGAAGCACGCCCAGGCGCACGAGGCGCTGGCCCTGGCCCGGGCCGAAACCCACGCCGCCCTCTGGAACATTCTCGACGAGGACCAGCGGGAGATGCTGGAAAAGCGCCCGGAGCGCGGTTTCCGGCGGGGCCGTTAGTGACGCGGCGCACGCCATCCGACCTTCCGGCTCACCGCGTGAGCACCCCGAAACGACCATCTGAAATCACCGGACCGCCACGGGGCGGTCCGGTGGTACAATACGGTCAATCCCGGTCTGAAAACCATCCAATCAACAGGAGGCTGTCATGAACAAGTGGAAAGCGGCGACCATCGTCCTGTCCGTTGTGCTGGCTGTGGTGCTGATCGGGTCCATGATCCGGCCGGTGTTCGCGGAGGCGCAACCCCAGATGAAGTCGGCGCTGGCCAATCTGCGCGCCGCCCTGGTGGACCTGCAGCAGGCCACCCCGGACAAGGGCGGCCACCGGAACAAGGCCATCGATCTCACCCGCAAGGCCATCAACCAGACGGAAGCGGGCATCGCCTACGACAACCGGCACTGAAGAAAGTGAACGGTGAGTAGAGAACAGTAAACAGTTCGAAAATCGGGCATCGGATATCGGACCTGGGACCTCGGACCTGGGTCCTGGGTTCTGGGTTCTGGTCCGAGGTCCCAGAATGAAACTCCAAATCCCAAATCCGAGATCACGGATCTCAAATCCCAAATCCTAAGGTCCCAGATCCCAGGTCCCAGGTCCCAGGTCCCAAGGCACAAGTTCCCGGTTCCCGGTCACCGGTCCTAGATCCCAGATCCCAGATCCCAGGTCCCGATCACCCTTTCGGAATCCTCTTCAATGAAAAATGACAAATGAGAAGCGATCAATGACACATGAGGCCCTTTGTGCCCATCGTGCCTTTGTGGTGATAGCTTCCCGCGCCACGAAATTTGTGCCGCCCGGGGACCGGAATCGTGTATAGTATGGTTTCGTTTTTCCAGCGGAGGTATAAATGACGAAGAAACTGCTCTCCGGCGATGAAGCCATCGCCCGAGGCGCCTGGGAGTACGGCGTCCGGTTCGCCTCGGCCTACCCCGGCACCCCGAGCACCGAGATCCTCGAGGCCGTCGCCCAGTACCGGGAAATCGAGGCGCAGTGGTCCACCAACGAGAAGGTCGCCTTCGAGATCGCCATGGGCGCCTCCATCGGCGGCGCTCGCACCCTCGTGGCCATGAAGCACGTGGGGGTCAATGTCGCGGCCGACCCGCTCATGACGTTCGCCTACACCGGCGTCAACGGCGGATTCATCCTCGTCTCCGCCGATGATCCCAGCATGCACTCGTCGCAAAACGAGCAGGACAACCGGCGGTTCGCCGCCTTCGCCAGGATCCCCATGCTGGAGCCCAGCGACTCGGCCGAGGCCAAGGACTTCGTCGGCGCGGCGCTGGAGATCAGCGAGACATTCGACACGCCGGTCATGCTCCGGATCACCACCCGCACCGCCCACGGCAAGAGCGTGGCGGTGCTCGGCGAACGGCAGGAGCACGCGCTCCGCAACCCCGGCAAGATCGACCGGGAGAAGTTCGTCATGCTCCCCATGTACGCCCGCCGCCGCCGCGTGATCATCGCCGAGCGCGAGGAGCGCCTGGCGCAGTTCGCCGAGGAGTCGCCGCTGAACCGCATCGAGCCCGGCGACCGCCGCGTCGGCTTCGTCACCTCGGGCGGCGCCTACGCCTACGTCAAGGAGGTCTGGCCCGGGGCGTCGTTCCTGAAGCTGGGGCTGACCAACCCGATCCCCGCCGGGATGATCCGCCGGTTCGCCGCCTCAGTGGACCGCCTCATCGTGGTGGAGGAGTTGGACCCCTACATCGAGGAGCAGATCCGGATCCTGGGGCTGCCCGTCGAGGGCAAGTCCATCTTTCCGGCCATCGGCGAGCTGACGCCCGACATCGTCCGCGCCTGCCTGGTCAGAGCCGGCCTGCTGGAAGCGGCCGCCGCGCCGACCCATGCGGCGGTGGACGGCCTGACCCCGCGGCCGCCGGCCATGTGCCCGGGCTGCCCGCACCTCGGGATGTACCTGGCGCTGGGCAAGCTGCGCGACGCCACCATCACCGGCGACATCGGCTGCTACACCCTGGGCGCGCTGCCGCCCGTCAACGCGCTGGACACCTGCATCTGCATGGGCGCGAGCATCGGCGCCGCCGTCGGGATCCAGAAGGCCCGGGGCGACGGCAAGAACATCGTCGCCGTGATCGGCGACTCCACGTTCCTCCACTCGGGCATCACCGGGCTGCTGGACGCCATCTACAACAAGAGCACCATCACCATCATCATCAGCAACAACGGGATCACCGCCATGACCGGCGGGCAGGAGCACGCCGCCAGCGGCCACAACCTCCGCGGCGAGCCCACGTACAGCGTCGACCTGGTGGCCCTGTGCCAGGGGCTGGGCGTGGACCACGTCTTCGCCGCCGATCCCACCGACCACAAGGCGTTCAGCCAGCTGGTCAAGCGGGAGACCCAGGCCGACCACCTGTCGGTGATCGTCTCCAGCCAGCCGTGCGTGCTCTACCCCCAGAAGGTGAAGCGCGGCAAGTACGCCGTCGATGCCGAGATCTGCATCGGCTGCGGCGCCTGCCGCAAGTCGGCCTGCCCGGCGCTCCTCAAGTCCGGCCAGAAGACGGAAAAGGGGCACTTCAAGACGGTGATCGACGGAGAGCTCTGCACCGGCTGCGGCCTGTGCGCGTCGGTGTGTCCCGTCAGCGCCATCCAGCCAGTCGAGAAAGGAGTGTGAGCCATGATCACCCCGACCACGAATATCCTGCTGGTGGGCGTCGGCGGACAGGGCATCATCCTGGCCAGCGAAATCATCGCGGAGACCGCGCTCCGGAGCGGCCTCGACGCCAAGAAGAGCGAGGTCCACGGCATGAGCCAGCGCGGCGGCGTCGTGAGCAGCCACGTCCGGTTCGGCCCGGTGGTGCATTCGCCGCTCATCGAGGAAGGGCGCGCCGACGTCATCCTGTCGTTCGAGATCCTGGAGTCGCTGCGCTGGCTAAACTTCCTCGCGCCGGCCGGCGCCGTGCTCGCCAACACCCAGAAGATCGTGCCGCCCATCGCCGCGGCCGGCCTGACGACATACCTCGATGACCCGGCCGCCGAGCTGACGGCGCGGGTGCCCGGCGCGGTGCTGGTGCCCGCCGACGCGATCGCCCGGGAGCTTGGAAATACCCGGCTGGTCAATAGTGTGATGCTGGGCGTGCTGTCCACGATGACGCCGCTGGCCGAGGACGCCTGGCGGGCGGTGGTGGCCGAGTTCGTCCCGGCCAAGGCCCGCGACGCCAACCTGGCCGCGTTCGAGCGCGGCCAGGCGCTGCGCGCGCCCTGAGCGGCCGGCCGGCGCCATCGATTCGGCTGTCGACGGGGAGGGAACGGTCCGTGTTCGGATTCACGCGGCGCGCCGCCCGGCGTCTGCTGCATGACCCCAAGGCCCTCGGCCGGCTGGGCGAATGGCTGGCCCACCGCCGGCTCGCGGCCGACGGTTTCGACGTGGTGGCCCGCAACTGGCGTGCGCCGTTCGGCGAGGTGGATCTCGTGGCCCGGCGGGGCGAAGCGATCCATTTTGTCGAGGTCAAGACGCGGGTGCGCCACGCCCGGTGGCGACCCGAGGACGCGGTCACCGCGGAAAAGATCGAGCGCTACGGCCGGCTGGCCGCCTATTTCCTGAAAGAGCACGGCCTCCGGGACATCCCGGTCCGCTACCACGTCGTCGCCGTCGTCTTCGATCCCGACGGGAGCCACGAACTGGAGTTCATCGAGAACGCATTTAAGCCGTGAAGAGTTAGGAGTTGGGAGATAGGAAATAGGAGTGAACGGTAAACGGTGAACAGTGAACGGTGAACAGTGAATGGTTTGGATTCGTGCTCGTAATGCTTAATCGTAATCGTAATCCGTAATCGTGATCGCTATCGTGATCGAAGCTTGACGCTTGAGACTTGAGGCTCGAAACTCGGAGTTGGTTCCCGTTTTTCGGATATCGGAATTCGGACTTCGTACAACGGCAGTTGATTCACCGCTCCGCCCCTTGCCTTGAGTACCCGATAACCGTTCACCCGTTACCCATTACCCGTCACCCTTCAATCTTCAGCCTTGAACCTTTAGCCTGCAATGAATTTCTCCCCATCTTTGTGAAGTCCGGGAACCTGTGAACTTTAAACCTGCGAATTTTCAAACCTTCAAAAGGCTCGATTACGATCACGATTACGACTTACGAATTACCATTACGAGCACGATTACGAATTACGAACACGAATCCAGTGCCGTTGACTGTTCACCGTTTACTGCTCGCTGCTTACTGTTCACTTCTATCTCCTATCTCCAAAGAACAGTCACAGGGTGAGTCGGCGGAGAGATAGTCGACGATCGCGGGGGTGACGTCGGGGAGGGCGGCGATGCGCGCCACCAGCGCGGCGGCGCCCGGGCCCCAGGCCAGCAGGGGCACGGGCGAACGGGTGTGGCCGCGCGTGCCCAGGTCCTCGATGTTGCCGTGGTCGCTGGTGAGCAGCACGGTGGTGCGCGCCAGGTCGATGCCGGCCAGCGCCGATTCGAGGAACTCGTCGAGCAGGCGCAGGATCAGCCGGGCGAATTCCGGCTCGCCGCTGTGGCCGGCGTAATCGGTCATGAAATACTCGTACAGCATGAAGGGACAGCCGGTGGTCAGTCCGGCCAGGATCCGGCCGGCCGCCGCGGCCGTCTGCAGCGGCATGTCGTAGCCCTGCTCCTGCAGGAACAGGTTGGTGAAGTCCTGGTACAGCGACCGCCCCGCGCGCTGGTCGGGAAAGGTGCGCAGTTGGCGGCCGCCGGCCAGCGCCGCCCACGTGGTGACCGAGAGCCGCCGCAGCCGGTAGTACCGCATGAACTCGGGGCTGAACGTGTTGATGAAGTCGCCGGCGATTCCCCGCCGGGCCAGCTTGAGGAACAGGCTCTCCTGCTCCAGCAGGCGGCGCAGGATCCGGTTGGGAAATCCGTTGATGTGGCGGCCGGCCAGCGCGGCGGCGTTGACGCCGGTGAACAGCGTGGCTTGGCCGGTGGCGCTCTGGGGGAGCCCGTCGACGCCCAGGGTGGCGTCGATGGGCCGGGCGGCGAAACCGGGCACCGCCACGGCACCGCCGGCCAGCCGGGGCACGATCCGGAGGATCCCCAGGGCGGGATCCTGCAGCGGATTCCGGTCCGGGTCGGTGCAGGTGGCGATCCCCAGGCCGTCGATGAAGATCAGCAACACGCGGGGCGGGTCGGCATGCAGGTGCGTCGGGTGTTCGGCCATGGCGCATCATTATCGCAGAAACGGCCGGGCCGACAAAGCGCTGCTCGAAAATACGGAAACTGGGGTACAATGACATCACGGAGACAACCCGCCATGAACGTCCAGATGCGACAGGACGCCCGCCAGGTATTCGCCGAGGCGCTGGCGGCTGCCCAGCCCGCCGCCGCGTTCGCCGCCTGCCTGCGGCTCGACGGGGACCGGCTGGTGGCGGCCGGCCGCTTCAGCCTGGATCTCGGCGGCCAGGACCGCGTGTACGTGCTCGGCATCGGCAAGGCCGCCCCGGCGATGGCCCGGGCGCTCGGGACGCTCGTGGCCCCGCGCGCCCTGGCAGGCTACCTGGTGGCCAAAGCGGGGCAGGGGGAGGCCGTCCCCGGTTGCCAGGTGGTCGAAGCGGCCCATCCCGTTCCGGACGCCCGCAGCGTCGCGGCGGTGGAGGGCGCGTTCCGCTGGCTGGACAGCTCGGTGCCGCCCGCCGCGCCGGTGGTGGTGCTGGTGTCGGGCGGGTCATCCGCCTTGTTCTGCCTGCCGGCCGGGCGCCTCACCATCGCCGACAAGGCGGCGGTGACCGAGCTGCTGCTGCGGTGCGGCGCGGACATCGGCGAGATCAATTGCATCCGGAAGCATCTCTCCGCGGTGAAGGGCGGCCAGCTGGCCCGCCGCCTCGGACACCGGCCGGCCCTGACCCTGGCCCTGTCGGACGTGGTGGGCGACCGGCTGGATATCATCGGTTCCGGGCCCACCGTCGCCGACGCGTCGTCGTTCGCCGACGCCTGGCAGGTGCTGGAGCGCTACGAGCTGACGCTGAAGGTGCCGGCCGCGGTTCGCCACCACATCGAAGCCGGACTGGCGGGACAGATCCCCGAGACGGTGCGGCCCGACGATCGGATCCTGGCCAACAAGAGCGCCGTGGTGGCGGGCAACAACCTGGCTGCCTGCCACGCGGCCAAAGAGTGCGCCCGCCGGCTCGGCTACCGGCCCCTGCTGGTATCCGACCACATCACCGGCGACACCGCCCACTGCGCGGCGTTCCACGCGGTGCTGGCGTACGACGTGGTGTACGCCCACCGGCCGGTGGCGCCGCCGGTGTGCCTGATTTCCGGCGGCGAGACCACCGTGCGCCTGCAGGGCGGCGGACTGGGCGGGCGCAACATGGAGTTCGTGCTCCACTGCGTCGGGCGCCTGGCGGGGTGCATCGTGTCGGCGGTGGTTCTGTCGGCGGGCACCGACGGCAACGACGGCCCCACCGACGCGGCGGGCGCCCTGGCCGACAACGCGACGCTGGCGCGCGCCCGGGCGCTGGGGCTGGACCCCGGCGAATTTTTGTCCCGCAATGATTCGTACCGGTTTTTCCAACCCCTCAACGACCTGGTGGTCACGGGCCCCACCGGCACCAACGTGATGGACATCCGCGTGGTGCTCATCGGCGAACCGGCCCGGCCGGTCGCCGGGGATCCCGGGGAGATACCCTGATTCCAGCCGCAACACGGAGGCTCCGCCACCCATGACCAAGATCCTGTACGTCGAGGACAATCCCGACAACTTCCGGCTGGTCAAAACTCTTCTGGAAACGTCGGGTTACGAGGTGGTGGGCGCCGCCGACGGGATCGAGGCCATCGTGCGGGCGCCGCAGGAAATGCCCGATCTGGTGCTGATGGACATCAACATCCCCTCGCTCAGCGGCTACGAGGTGACCACCAAAATCAAGTCGATGAAGGGGCTCGAGGAAGTGCCGGTGGTGGCCCTGACGGCCAAGACGATGAAAGGCGACAAGGACATGGCGCTGGCCGCCGGCTGCGTGGGCTTCATCGCCAAGCCCATCGATCCGTTCACCTTCGTCCAGGACGTGGAGAGCTTTCTCAAGGGCCGCCAGGACAAGATCCCCGTGGTCGAGGAACAGTCCGTGCTGCGCGAGTACAGCCGCACGCTGGTGACACACCTCGAGGAGAAGGTCACCCAGCTGCAGGAGTACAACCGCAAGCTGCAGGAGTCCGAGGAACGCTACCGGACGCTGATCGAAAACGTCAACATCGGCATCTGGTTCCTGTCGCCCGAGCGGAACACCCTGTTCATGAACCAGCGCATGCGCGACCTGCTGGGGGTGGGCCAGCTGGATCCCGCCTCCCCCGACCGGTTCCTCGAAGAGGAAGCCGCGGAGGCGTTCCGGAACCACCTCCAGCTCTGCGCCGAGGGACGTCCCCAGTTGTGGGAGGCGAAGATCCTGACCATGCGCCGGGTGTCGCGGGAGGTGGTGGTGTCCGGTGTGGCCCTGGGACAACACCAGGGCGGGACCAGCGGCTACCTGCTGTCTTTTCTCGACGTCACGGAGAAGAAGGCGCTGGAGCGGCAGCTCCAGCAGGTGCACAAGCTGGAGAGCCTGTCGACGCTCACCGCCGGGGTGGCGCATGATTTCAACAACATCCTGACCATCATCCAGAACAACGCCAAGCTCCTGGTGACGCGGAGCGACCTGCCGGAGGAGGACCTCCGCAAGCTGCGCAACATCGAGGGGGCGTCCGACCGCGGCTCGGCCCTCACCTCCCAGTTGCTGGCGTTCTCCCGGGAGAAACCAACCAACCTCCAGGTGCTGGCGCCGGTGGAGGTGCTCCAGCGGTTTTGCAACTTCTTCGCCAACTACAAGAAGCCGTCGGTCCAGCTGCGCTATCCCACCTACGCAACGGTTCCCCAGATCGTCGCCGACGCCAACCAGGTGGAGCAGGTCCTGCTGAACCTGGCCACCAACGCCCAGGACGCCATGCCCGGCGGCGGTATGCTGGAGTTCGACCTGCGCGCCGAGAGCCGCACCCGGGAGACGGTGATGAGCGGTTCGGTCGGCGGCGACTACGTCTGCTTCATCGTCCGCGACACCGGCAACGGCATCCCGGCGGAAATCCGCCACCGGATCTTTGAGCCGTTTTTCACCACGAAGCCGCCGGGCAAGGGCACCGGTTTGGGTCTCAGCGCCGTGTTCGGCATCGTCAAGCGCCACGAGGGTTTCATCGAAGTGGATTCCAAGATGGGCGCCGGTACCGAGTTCCGGGTCTATTTTCCGGTGGAAGGGGAGAAGTCGGAGATCCCCGGCGAGGTGGACCTGCGCATCCTGAGCCACGGCCGGTACACCGTGCTCGTGGTCGAGGACGAGGAGATGCTCGGCGATCTGATGTGCGACATGCTCATGGAGCTGGGGATCAAGGTGCACTATGCCGAGAACCTGGCCAAGGCGCGGCAGATCCTGGACAGCAAGTCTGCGGAGATCAACTTCATCCTGTTGGATTACCAGCTCCCCGACATGGACGTGCCGGGCATCCTGAAATACCTGCGCACCGCCACGCCGCACATCCGGATCGTGTTCACCAGCGGCTACCGGCTCGAAGAGATCCGGCGGAAGGAGGGGCCCGTGGACATCGACGGCTTCCTCAAGAAGCCGTTCGACCTGCAGTCGCTCACCACGCTGCTGAAACAGATGTTGTGAAAGGCGTCTCCGCGCCGCCGCCCGGCGCCGTCCGATTGGGCGGGGCGGCCGGGGTGCGGTTCAGACGATCCTGGCTGTTGGCTGCTCAGCGGGGCTGTCGTCGATCAAACCGTGCGGCGGCCAGGCCGATGGGTTTGACCGCCTGGCTGGCCAGATTCACTTCCCAGATGAAATGGACGGGTTCCCCGGCGGCGCCCTTCTGAAACGTGAAATCCAGCATGTGAGTGGAATCGTCTCTGGCCGTGGCCGTGTGCTCCACGTAGCGATATTCGTCCGACGCGCCGTTCACCAGTTCGGCGAACGCCGGCCGCTGGGTCATGAGCAGCCGGTAGGCGTCGCTCTGGCGGGCGGCCGGCACGGCGGGCGGTTTGGCGGCCGGTCGCGCGGCCGCGGCGGCGGGCGGTGCGGAAACGGTGGCCGCCGGAGGGGTGGGGCGGTCGGGGGCGCGCAGGACCTGCGGAGCCGCGGGCGGCGGCGGTGCCGCCGCCGCGGTTTGCGGCGCGCCGCTGCCGATGGTGAAGCCGCCCGGAAGCACCGGCTCTCCGTCGTCGGATGCAGGCGCCGCAGATGGCCGTTCGTTGGCATCCAGCGCCGCCTGGTCGGTGGCGGGACTGGCGCTTGTGCCGATCTGGGCGATCCGGTCGGTCCGGTCGGCCAGGGTGGTCCGCGTGGCCGGGATCAGGATCAGGGCCAAGATGAGCACCAGGCTGCCCATGGCGCCGGCGAGGTAGATGTAGGTCTTGCGGGAAAACCGCGAATCGCGGTCTTCCACCATGATGATGTCGGCCGTGGAAAGGGCCCGACGCAGCTGCCGCGCCTGACTCCTGAGGTCGGCCGGGCTGGGCGCCGGCTGGCCTTCGGCGGGGGCGGGGGTGTCGGCCGGGGGCCGCGTCTCGTCTGCGTGTGTCACGTCTCGACCTCCTGGGTTCCGCCAGCCCGTGGCTGGCGGAAGAAACACTGGATCCGGGCGCCGGATCGCGCGGCTGGCCGGGCACAGGCAT
>ERZ1645192.5005-NODE-5005-length-10367-cov-8.278607_pt1 | contig 10367 bp, 8 predicted proteins | sample MGYA00575354_ERZ1645192 | MGnify/ENA primary metagenome ERZ1645192 (study PRJEB40844, sample SAMN11349763) | freshwater sediment metagenome | isolation source: river sediment | host: Sediment | place: India: Faizupur Khadar , New Delhi | collected 2017-02-21 ...
ACCGGCAGCAAGCCGGCGCAATACGCGCAACTGCTGGCGCAGGCGCGCGCCCTCCTGCACGGCGAACGCGACCGCATCGCCAACGCCGCCAACCTGTCCGCGCTGGTGTACCAGGCCCTGCCCGACCTGAACTGGGTGGGGTTCTACTTCTACGACGGCACCGAGCTGGTGGTCGGCCCGTTCCAGGGCCTGCCGGCCTGCGTGCGCATCCCGCTCGACAAGGGCGTCTGCGGCGCCGCTGCGCGCACGCGCCAGACCCAGCGCATCGAGGACGTGCACGCCTTCCCCGGGCACATCGCCTGCGATTCGGCCAGCAACTCCGAACTGGTGGTGCCGCTGGTCGGTGCCGACGGCGCCCTGCTGGGCGTGTTCGACCTCGACAGTCCGCTGCCCGCGCGTTTCGACGTTGAAGACCAGCAAGGCCTGGAAGCGATCGCCCGGGCGTACGTGGAGTCGCTGCAGTGAGCACAGGCGCGAGGGGCACCGGCCCCAAGCTGCGCAACATCGGGCCCAAGTCCGCCGCCTGGCTGCGCCAGGTCGGGTTGCGCTCGCTCGACGACCTCGCCGCCATCGGCGCGGTCGAGGCGTACATGAAAGTGCGCCGCGCCGGCTTCAAGCCGAGCCTCAACCTCTTGTACTCGCTGGAAGGCGCACTGCTCGACTGCCATTGGCAGGAGGTGCCGGACGCGCGCCGCCAGGAGCTGGTGCTCGCCGCCGAAGCCGCGATCGCCCTGTTGCCGCCGCCGCGCGGGCGCCCGGCCGCCGCGCCGGTGACCACCACCCAGCACGCCGACGAGCGCCCCGCAGCGAGTGGCCTGGGGCTGTTCGACGACGACCGCGGCAGCGAACCCGCCGCCGACTGAGCGCCGCGTTCGCGTACACTGCGCGGGCTTCAGGTGATCGCGCGTCGGCAAGCCGCGCGATTGAAACGGGAAGCCGGTGACGATGCGCGCAAGCGCCTCCAGTCCGGCGCTGCCCCCGCAACGGTAAGCGAGACAAGCCTGGCATCGGCCACTGTGCACGCATCCACGGATGCACGCATGGGAAGGCGCCAGGCGGGAACGGGCCTGCCCCGTTCCGCCCGCGAGCCCGGAGACCGGCCCGGAGCATGACTGGTGGCGATGCGGTGGGCGTCGCGCGGCCTTGCGTTGCGCCCGCGCCGCGCCTGCGTCCGTCCTCCCTCCGCGTCCGCCATCGCCCCTCGACCCAGGGCGCGCGGGCGTGCGCGCCGGAGGACTACCCATGCAATCCCGTTCCGACTTCCGCAAGACCCTGCTCGCCCTCGCACTGGCCGTGCCCGCGAGTGCCGCGGCGCAATCCGCCGCCGACCCGGCCCCCGCGACCGACCTCGACCGCCTGGTGGTCACCGCCACCCGCACCGCGATCACCGCCGATGCCGCGCTGGCCGCAGTCGAGGTGATCGACCGCGACCAGATCGAACGCAGCAGTGCGCACTCGCTGCCTGAACTGCTGCGCGGCCGCGCCGGCATCACCCTGGTCAACCAAGGCGGGCTGGGCAAGCTCAGCACCCTGTTCCTGCGCGGCACCGAGTCCGACCACACCCTGTTCCTGGTCGATGGCGTGCGGGTGGGCTCGCCGAGCTCCGGCCTGGCCTCGCTGCAGGACCTGCCGCTGGAGCAGATCGAGCGCATCGAGATCGTGCGCGGGCCGCGTTCCTCGCTGTACGGCGCCGACGCGATCGGCGGCGTGATCCAGGTGTTCACCCGGCGTGCCGCCGCCGGCCCCGGCGTGCACGGGCGCATGCACGCGGGCCTCGGCAGCCATGGCCTGCGCGAAGCCTCGGGCGGGCTGGACCTGCGCGGCACGCGCGGCGGGATCGGGGTGGATGCCGGCGTGCAGGAAACCGACGGCATCGATGCCTGCCGCGGGATCGGGGCGCCGCTGTACGCCGGTTGCGCGATGGACCAGCCCGATCCCGACCGCGACGGCTACCGCAACCGCAACGTGGCGCTGCGCGCCGACCTCGCCGCCGGCGATGCGTGGCGCTTCGATGCGCAGGCGCTGCAATCGCGCGGCCACAACTTCTACGACGCCGATCCGGCCTGGGGCCTGCCCGACAACTCGCGCGTGCTGCAGCAGGTGGTCGGCGGCAGCATCCGCTACCGCCCGCGTGACTCGCTGGGGCTGGCGCTGTCCGCCGGCCGCAACCGCGACGATTCCGACAATTACCTCGGCGACGCCTACGCCAACCGCTTCACCGGCACCCGCGACAGCGCCAGCCTGCAGGGCGACATCGGACTTGCCGCGGGCCACGTGCTCACCGCCGGCTTCGACTGGCAGCGCGACCGCGCCGAGGTGGAGGATCCGTTCTCGCCGTTCGCCGCCGCCCGCGGCAACCGCGCGCTGTTCGCGCAGTACCAGGGGCAGTTCGCGCACGGCGACGGCCGCGCGCAGGACCTGCAACTCAGCCTGCGCCGCGACGACAACGACCAGTTCGGCGGCAAGACCACCGGCGGGATCGCCTGGGGCCTCGGCTTCGGCGACGGCTGGCGGATCACCGCGAGCCACGCCACCGCGTTCAAGGCGCCGAGCTTCAACGAGCTCTACTACCCCTACTACGGCAACCCGGCGCTGCGGCCGGAAGCCTCGCGCAGCACCGAAGTCGCGCTGCGCCGCCAGCGCGGCGACATCGAATGGCAGCTGCAGGCCTACGAGACGCGGATCGACGACCTGATCACCTACGACACCGCGATCTTCGCCGCCAACAACATCGAGCAGGCGCGAATCCGCGGGATCGAGCTGACCGGCGGCCTGCGCCTCGGCGCGTGGTCGCTGCGCGGCCAGGCCAGCGCCTTGCAGGCGCGCAACCGCAGCGCCGGCATCACGCAAGGGCGCGCGCTGCCACGCCGCCCCGGGCGCAGCGCGCGGCTCGACCTCGATCGGGCGTTCGGCGATGCGCTGACCCTGGGCATCAGCGGCATCGCCGAGGGCGCGCGCTGGGACGACGTGGCCAACACCCTGCGGGTGGGCGGTTACGCCACGCTGGACGCCACCGCCAGCTGGCGGTTCGCGCCGGGCTGGCGGCTGCAGGCCGGCCTGGCCAATGCCTTCGACCGCCGCTACGAGACCAGCGCCTACTACCGCCAGCCGGGCCGGACCTGGTCGCTGGGCCTGCGCTGGCAGGGCGACTGACCGCGATGCCCCGCCACGGGTGGCCTCGGGCCACCCGTGCGGCTCAGCCCATCTTCGCGAGCAGCCTGGCCATCTCGTTGGCCGACGCGCGCACGTCCTCGATGTCGGACGCGCCCGCGACCTGGTCGAGCAGGCTGCAGGCCAGCATGTCGTAGAAGGCCCGGTCGAGCGCGCGCCGCGCGGCGGTGAGCTGGACGGCGACGTCCTCGCACTCGCTGTCCGCCTCGATCATCGCGCGGATCCCGCGGATCTGTCCCTCGACGCGGGCCAGCCGCACGAGGATGCGGCGGCGGCGATCCTGCTCCTCGGTCATGCGCGTGCCTCCGGCGGGGGGTTGCGCGGATGATGCCACGCCGCTCGCGCGCGCCGGACGGCTCATTCCACCGTCACCGACTTCGCCAGGTTGCGCGGCTTGTCGACGTCGGTGCCGCGCGCCAGCGCCGCGTGGTAGGCCAGCAGCTGCACCGGGATCGCATGCACGATCGGCGACAGCGTGCCGACGTGGCGCGGGGTGCGGATCACGTGGACCTGCTCGGATTCGCCGAAGTGGCTGTCTGCGTCGGCGAACACGAACATCTCGCCGCCGCGCGCGCGCACTTCCTGGATGTTGGACTTCACCTTCTCCAGCAGGGCGTCGTTCGGCGCGATGACGACCACCGGCATCGCCTCGTCGACCAGCGCCAGCGGGCCGTGCTTGAGCTCGCCGGCCGGGTAGGCCTCGGCGTGGATGTAGGAGATTTCCTTGAGCTTGAGCGCGCCTTCCAGCGCGATCGGGTAGTGCATGCCGCGGCCCAGGAACAGGGCGTGGTGCTTGGGCGCGAAACGCTCGGCCCATGCCGTGACCTGCGGCTCCAGGTTCAGCGCGTGCTGCACGCTGCCCGGCAGGTGGCGCAGCTCGTCGAGGAAGGCGGCCTCCTGCGCCGCATCCATCCGCCCGCGCAGCTTCGCCAGCACGCCGGTCAGCGCGAACAGCGCGACCAGCTGGGTGGTGAAGGCCTTGGTCGAGGCGACCCCGATCTCGGCGCCGGCGCGGGTGTAGAACACCAGTCGGCTGGCGCGCGGGATCGCGCTCTCGGGCACGTTGCAGATCGACAGCGTCTTCTGCTGGCCCAGCGACTTCGCGTACTTCAGCGCCTCCATCGTGTCGAGGGTCTCGCCCGACTGCGAAATGGTGACGATGAGCTGGCGCGGGTTGGCCACCACCTTGCGGTAGCGGTACTCGCTGGCGATGTCGACCGCGCACGGGATCCCGGCGATGTCCTCCAGCCAGTAGCGTGCGGTCAGGCCGGCGTAGTAGCTGGTGCCGCAGGCAAGGATCTGCACCGACTCAACGTCGGCCAGCACCTCGGCGGCGCCCGCGCCGAACAGCGCGGGATCGAAGCCGCCGGCATCGACGATGCCCTCCAGCGTGTCGCCGATCGCGCGCGGCTGCTCGTGGATTTCCTTCTGCATGAAGTGCCGGTACGGGCCCAGCTCGAGCGAGGCCAGCGACACGTCGGAGAGGTGCACCTCGCGCTGGACCTGTACATCGCCGGCATCGAACACGCGCACGCCGTCGCGGGTCACCTCGGCGGTGTCGCCCTCCTCGAGGAAGATCACGCGGCGGGTCGCCGACACGATCGCCGACACGTCCGAGGCGACGAAGTTCTCGCCCTCGCCCAGCCCGACCAGCAGCGGGCAGCCCATGCGCGCGGCGACCATCGTCAACGGGTCGCGCTTGTCGACCACCGCCAGCGCATAGGCGCCTTCCAGTTCCTTGACCGCCTGCTGCAGCGCGCCGAGCAGGGTCGCACCCTGGGCGCGATAGTGGTGGATCAGGTGGGCGACGACCTCGGTGTCGGTCTGCGAGGTGAACGCATAGCCCAGCGCGCGCAGGCGTTCGCGTTGCTGCTCGTGGTTCTCGATGATGCCGTTGTGCACCAGCGCCAGTTCGCCGTCGCTGATGTGCGGATGCGCGTTGAGTTCGGTGACGCCGCCATGCGTGGCCCAGCGCGTGTGGCCGATGCCGAGCGTGGCCGCCAGCCCTTCCGCCTGCGCGGCGGCCTCCATCTCGGCGACGCGGCCGGTACGGCGCACCCGGCGCACGCTGTCGCCGCTGACCACGGCGATGCCGGCGGAGTCGTAGCCGCGGTATTCCAGCCGCTTCAGCCCGTCCACGAGCAGCGGGACCACGTCACGGTGGGCGATGGCGCCGACGATTCCGCACATGCCGGGGAGACTCCTTCGGGGAAGCCGCAAGTGTAGCCGGCGGAGTCCGTCCGGGGTGTCCGCGCGGACGGGGCAGGCGTCCGCCGGACACCGGTCGCTCGCGAATAATTCCAACAATTCCAATGGCTTGGAGTTGGCACGCGAATTGCAATAACCCGGGTATGGACCGCAACCCACCCACCGACCGCATGGACAACCGCCCCCGCATCCGCGACACCGCCGGCCAGGACCAGGTCCTCGGCCGGCCCGCCCGCCGCCTGCCCCGCCACTGGCCCTGGCTCGCCCTCGGCGGCGTGGCCCTGGTGGCGGCGATCGGCTGGGTGGCGATCGGCTGGACCGGCGGTGGCCGTTCCTACGATGCCGCGCGCATCCGCATCGCCGAGGTCCGCCGCAGCGACCTGGTCCGCGACCTCAGCGCCGACGGCCGGGTGATCGCGGCGAACAGCCCCACGCTGTACGCGATCGCGGCCGGCACCGTCACCCTGCAGGTGGTCGCCGGCGACAAGGTCGGCAAGGGCCAGGCGCTGGCGGTGATCGACAGCCCCGAGCTGCGCAGCAAGCTGGTGCAGGAGGAATCGACCCTGGCCGGCATGGAGGCCGAGGCCAGCCGCGCCGCGCTGGACGCGCAGATCACCCGCGCCAACGCGAAGCGCGCGCTCGACCAGGCGATGGTGGAGCGCACCGCCGCGATGCGCGACCTCGAGCGCTACCAGCGCGCCTTCGACGGCGGCGCGGTGCCGCAGAACGACCTGGCCCGCGCCAAGGACGACATGACCAAGGCCGAGATCGGGATGGCCGCCGCACGCCAGGCCTTCGCCCTGCAGAGCCAGGGCGCCGGGCTGGACGCACGCAACAAGCAGCTGCTGGTCGAGCGCCAGCGCGCGGTGGTCGCCGAGCAGCGCCGCCAGGTCGACGCGCTGACACTGCGCGCGCCATTCGACGGCCAGGTCGGCCAGGTGCAGGTGCCGCAGGGCACGCAGGTCGCCACCAACGGCCCGGTGCTGAGCGTGGTCGACCTCAGCCGCTTCGAGGTCGAGATCAAGGTGCCCGAGAGCTTCGCCCGCGACCTCGGCATCGGCATGCCGGCGCAGATCACCAGCAACGGCACCGGTTATGCCGGCGAGATCGCCGCGGTGTCGCCGGAAGTGGTGAACGGCGAAGTCACCGCGCGCGTGCGCTTCGCCGATGGCAAGCAACCGCCCGGGCTGCGCCAGAACCAGCGGCTGTCGGTGCGCATCGTCATGGACACCCGCAAGGACGTGCTGATGGTGGAGCGTGGCCCCTTCGTGGAACAGGACGGCGGCCGCTTCGCCTACGTGATGGACGGCGGCAGCGCGGTGCGCCGCCCGATCCAGGCCGGCGCCACCAGCCTGGACGCCGTGGAAATCGTGTCGGGGCTGAAGGCAGGCGACCGCGTGGTCGTCGCCGGCACCGACCAGTTCGACAACGCGGACCGCGTCCGCATCTCCGGAGAATGACCATGCACGCTTCCCCCGCCTGCCCGTTCGAACGCCTGCGCTGGACCGACGAGCAACTCGCCGACGCCGTGCCGCTGCGCCTGCACCAGATCGACCTGTTCGACGCCGCCGACGCCGCGCGCGACGGCGCCTTGCCCGCCGCCAACGGCGCGCGCGCGCGCCTGCGCATCGCCCACGGCTACCGCGCCGACGACGCGCTGGCGCCGCGCTTCCGCATCTCCTGACACCCCATCCGCACACAAAGGACACCGCCATGCTGGACATGCGCCAGGTCACCAAGGTCTACCGCACCGAACTGGTCGAGACGCACGCGCTGCGCTCGCTCGACCTGCACGTCGGCGAGGGCGAGTTCGTCGCCGTCACCGGGCCCTCCGGGTCGGGCAAGACCACTTTCCTCAACATCGCCGGGCTGCTGGAGAGCTTCACCGGCGGCGAGTACCTGCTCGACGGCGTGGACGTGAAGGGGCTCGACGACAACGCGCGCTCGCGCCTGCGCAACCAGAAGATCGGCTTCATCTTCCAGAGCTTCAACCTGATCCCCGACCTCAACCTGTTCGACAACTGCGACGTCCCGCTGCGCTACCGCGGGATGCCGGCGGCCGAGCGCAAGCTGCGGATCGAAGACGCGCTGGGACTGGTCGGCCTGGGCTCGCGGATGAAGCACTACCCGGCGGAGCTGTCGGGCGGGCAGCAGCAGCGCGCGGCGATCGCGCGCGCGCTGGCCGGCAGCCCGCGCCTGCTGCTGGCGGACGAACCGACCGGCAACCTCGACTCGCAGATGGCGCGCAGCGTGATGGAGCTGCTGGAGGACATCAACCAGCAGGGCACCACCATCGTGATGGTCACCCACGACCCCGAGCTGGCCGCGCGCGCGCAGCGCAACGTGCACATCGTCGACGGCATGGCCACCGACCTGACCGCCGAGCTCGGCTTGTCCCAGCGCGCCGCGCCGGCGGGCGCCACCACCGTCGCCCACGGCTGAGGACCGCGCCATGCTGGCCTACTACTTCAACCTCGCGGTGCGCAGCTTCCGCCGCAACAAGGTGCTGACCGCGCTGATGGTGCTGGCGATCGCGCTGGGCATCGGTGCCTCGATGACCACGCTGACCGTGTTCCACGTGCTGTCCGGCAACCCGATCCCGTCCAAGAGCGAGCGCCTGTTCTACGTGCAGCTGGACCCGCAACCGTCCGCCGGCTACAAGCCGGGCGACGAGCCGATGGACCAGGTCACCCGCTTCGACGCGGAGGAACTGCTGCGCCAGGGCAAGGCCAGGCGCCAGGCGCTGATGACCGGCGGCGGCCTGATCGTCGAGCCCGAAGGCAACGCACTGAAGCCGTTCGGCAGCGGCGCGCGCTATGCCTCGGCCGACTTCTTCCCGATGTTCGAAGTGCCGTTCGCGCACGGGCGCGGCTGGAGCGCGCAGGACGACAACGCGCGCGCGCGCGTGGCGGTGATCAGCAAGTCGCTCAACGAGAAGCTGTTCGGCGGCGCCGACGGCACCGGCCGCAACCTGCGCGTCGAAGGCCATACCCTGCGCATCGTCGGCGTGCTCGACGAATGGCGCCCGGTGCCGCACTTCTACGACCTGGCGACCGGCCGCTACGACAGCGGCGAGGACGTGTTCGTGCCGTTCTCCACCGCGATGGACCTGAAGCTCGGCCGCAACGGCAACATGAACTGCTACGGCGAAAGCCCGAATGCCGACAACACCCACGTCAACGCGAACTGCGTGTGGATCCAGTACTGGGTGGAGCTCGACGATGCGCGGCAGGTCGCGGACTACAAGGCCTACCTCGACAACTATTCCCGCCAGCAGCGCAGCGCCGGCCGCTACCAGCGCCCGCCCAACACCCAGTTGCGCGACGTGATGGCGTGGCTGGACTTCAACAACGTCGTCCCGGGCGACGTGCACCTGCAGCTGTGGCTGGCGCTGGCCTTCCTGCTGGTCTGCCTGGTCAACACCGTCGGCCTGCTGCTGGCGAAGTTCCTCCGCCGCAGCAGCGAGATCGGCGTCCGCCGAGCGCTGGGCGCCACCCGCGGCGCGATCTTCGCCCAGTACCTGGTGGAGTCGACCACGATCGGGCTCGCCGGCGGCGTGCTCGGGCTGGGCCTGGCGCTGCTCGGCCTGTGGGCGGTGCGGCAGCAGCCGGTGGACTACGCCGGCCTGGCCCGGCTTGACGCGCCGATGCTGCTGCTGACCTTCGTGCTGGCGCTGGTCGCCAGCCTGCTGGCGGGCCTGCTGCCCGCCTGGCGCGCGATGCAGATCACCCCGGCCGTCCAGCTGAAGTCGCAATGACGCCCGCCTCCCCCGCGCGCCAGCGGCGCCCGGGGGACGCACCCCCCTCTTCCCGGAGCCGTTCCATGGAAATCCGCCCCATCCTGTCCACCCTGCGCCGCCACAAGACCGCGGCGGCGCTGCTGGCGCTCGAGGTCGCGCTGACCTGCGCGATCGTCTGCAACGCGCTGTTCCTGATCGGCCAGCGCATCGAAGCCGTCGGCAAGCCGAGCGGCATCGACGAGGACCGCGTGCTGGAAGTGCGCGTCAACGGCATCGGCAGCGACGCCAACACGTACGCGATCACCAACGAGGACCTCGCGGCGTTGCGCGCGATCCCCGGCGTGGAGCGCGCCAGCGCGATCAACCAGCTGCCGTTCCGGCGCCGCGGCTCGTGGAACACCAGCCTGTCGCTGACCCGCGAGCAGGAGGTGCCGACCCTCAATGCCGCGCAGTACATGGGCACCGAGGACCTGGTCGAGACCCTCGGCCTGCGCATCGCCAAGGGTCGCGACTTCACCGCTGACGAGTACGTCGACTTCGCCAGGATCGGCAACGAGATCGATCCCACCAAGGCGACGTTCCCGGTGTTGGTGACGCGCGCCGTGGCCGACAAGCTGTATCCCGACGGCAGCACCCTCGGCCGCACGGTCTACATGGGCAGCACCGGCCTGCGCGTGGTCGGCATCGTCGAGTCGCTGGCGCGGCCCAACACCTTCCAGGGACCGCTCACCCAGCAGTACTCGATCATCCTGCCGGTGCGCCTGAGCTACGGCGAGGGCTTCTACGCGGTGCGCGCGAAGGATCCGTCGCGGCGCAAGGAGATCCTCGGCGCGGTGGTCGCGGCGCTCGACAAGGTCGCCCCGAACCGCCTGCACGATGGACAGGTCACCTACGAGGAAACCCGCCGCGAGTACTTCCAGGACGACCGTGCGATGGCCTGGCTGCTGGTGGTGGTCTGCGTCGCGCTGCTGGTGGTGACCGCGCTCGGCATCGTCGGCCTGGCCAGCTTCTGGGTGCAGCAGCGGACCAAGCAGATCGGCGTGCGCCGCGCGCTGGGCGCGACCCGCGGGCAGATCCTGCGCTACTTCCAGGTCGAGAACTTCCTGATCGCCGGCATCGGCATCGTGCTCGGCATGCTGCTGGCCTACGGCCTCAACCAGCTGCTGATGGGGACCTACGAACTGCCGCGGCTGCCGTTGTGGTACCTGCCGGTCGGCGCGGTGGTGCTGTGGCTGCTCGGCCAGGCCGC
>ERZ1645192.5008-NODE-5008-length-10362-cov-15.313767_pt1 | contig 10362 bp, 8 predicted proteins | sample MGYA00575354_ERZ1645192 | MGnify/ENA primary metagenome ERZ1645192 (study PRJEB40844, sample SAMN11349763) | freshwater sediment metagenome | isolation source: river sediment | host: Sediment | place: India: Faizupur Khadar , New Delhi | collected 2017-02-21 ...
CATGTGTTCCTTTTTCACTCCTGCCTCTGACGCATATCTATTCCAGCTGGAAATGACATCAGCAATTTGATTAACAATTGATAGCGCATTTTTAATGCCCATATTACGGGCTACGGCCAGTAAATCTTCCCGTGTAAATTCGTCACGTTTGTTGTTGGCAGACATCTGGTGCTGGTTTGTCCACCTACCGGATGAAGAATATGAATAGCAGAGGTCATAGGCCGGAGCCAGACGCCACTCTCTGCCCTTGTGCAGAATAAAAGAGTGATTCTTCGTATGATCGTCATGATTCCTCGCTATGATATTGAATACCATTCTGCGGTAAAGTTGCTCCATGTCGGGATAAGGAAGGTTCATTCGCCTCATAACCTGGAACGCCTGCTCATATGAGTGCCTGTCGTCGCGGTCAAAATGGGCGATTGCGCACAGCGTTTGGGTGTGCAGCTTGCCTCCGTCATCTGTCCTGTCAAACCTCTTTGTCATAAAGTGGGCATGTTGACCCTCCTCATACAATCGGCATTCAGTCATTTCAATACCGCAATCAAGTGCCATTTTATGGTAGGCATACTCGATACGGCCTATTCCGGGTGGGTTGTCAGAAACTTTACCTGCCTCGACCCCGTCGAATTTAAGCAACCAGTAAGTAAATCCATCCGGCGCTTTTACCTGGCCCGAACGAACCTCTGACATATCGCTGTTGACGGCGATGATTGCTTTGGGCTTTGCGCCACCCGCAGATGTCCCTACCCTGATGATATCAAGTAGCGATTCATCTCCTTTGGACAACTTAACCTGAAAGTCCTCCCGCTTACCCAGAACCTCTTTGGCCAGATTTGTCAGGTGAGCAATCTCAATAACTGAAGACTCTTCAAGCTGGGGATTATTCTGTGCAGGTTCAAATTCCAGAGCACCCATACCGCGCTTGCCTACATAGCATAACCTGTCAACCGGACTGAACGTCATACCACTTAACCCTTTGCTTGCAAACCATTCGTCAATTATCTGGTTTCCGTAATCGTCCGGCAGGGAGTCGGCAATCAAGCCTGGTAACCCTTTGAAGGTTTTATTTCTGTTTGAGGGGTAATAATAGGTTCTGTCGCCTCTGCTAATATCTTCCAGAGGCATCATAAGCGGAGCAACATCAAGCCCTTTGGCAGAAAATTCAGGTAAAAACTCAAAGATGGCATATTCATTCTCCTTATCCCACACCACGGCGGCCACATCCTGCCCCCATAAAGAGACTTTCATTACTATATCTGTCATTTCTTACGTTTTTTATTGTTTAAGGCCAACAACTCTACTGGGCTGATTACCTGTAGCGGTATAAGGTTGTCAAAATTTTCCAGCAGTTTCAACACCCGCATAACTGCGACCAGCGAGGAGAGCGAGGTGTTTTTGCCGTTCTCCATCTGGCTGACAGTAAACGCACTAATTCCTGTCCGCCGGGCAACTTCCATCTGTGAGAGTTTCTTCTTAAGCCGTGTTGCCTTAATTCTTTTACCCAATTCGGACACAATTGCAGCATCCGTCATTCCATACCAATCCATGTCATTAGATTTATCTAATGCAAAGATATAATTTTCTGCATATTTCTATTAGTTTTATCTAATAGAATTGCCTGTTTTTGACACTTTCATTAGATATATCTAATCAAGACCTCCTGTCAATCCAAACTTCTGAATCAACTCCAAATCCCTCAGGAATGGTTCGGATATTTTTCATCAACGAACTTGCACCAATTTGCGCCATAATCCATATTTCACAGATCTTTTTCGTTTATATTAATGTGTGATTATACATGTTTTCATTTGTTTTTATGTGATATGTTTCATATTTTCGTTGTGTAATTTGTATTTACATTTCTTAAACATCAATTACATGAAAAGAATAGCATACGAAGGATTACTTAAATGGAAAAGTAAACAGAATCGGAAACCCCTTTTAATAAAGGGAGCAAGGCAAGTCGGAAAAACCTGGTTGATGAAAGAATTTGGCAAAAATGAATATGAATCTGTAGCATATATCAATTTTGAGAAAGCCACCCAACTTGCTAATTTATTTGAAGCTGATTTTGATATCCCTCGTATTTTAAGATCGGTCCAGCTCATAACAGGTATTGTTCCTAAACCAGGTGAAACTCTTATTATTTTTGACGAGATCCAATCTGTTAAACGAGGATTGCTATCATTGAAATATTTTTATGAAGATGCTCCGGAATATCACATTATTGCAGCGGGCTCACTACTGGGGCTATCCATCCATAAGGACGACTCTTTCCCTGTAGGAAAGGTGGATTTTCTGGAGTTATATCCTCTTTCATATGAGGAATTTATTGTGGCATTGGGCAAGAATTCTCTGCTGGACGCTTTGCACAGGAGGGACTGGGAGTTGACTAAAGCATTTAAAAGCAATTACATTGAACTTTTAAAGCAGTATTATTATATTGGAGGAATGCCTGAGGTAGTCAAGTCATTTATTCAAAATAACGATTACAATGAGGTCCGGGAAATTCAGAATTCAATACTTGAATCATATAATAATGATTTTTCCAAACATTCGCCAATTGAAATTGTACCAAGGATAAAGATGATTTGGAATTCTATTCCGTCTCAACTTGCAAAGGAGAACCGCAAGTTTATTTATGGTGCAGTAAAGAGTGGAGGAAGAGCTAAGGAATTTGAAGTTGCAATTATGTGGCTTGAGGATGCCGGATTGATTCACAAAATCAGCAGAGTTTCCAATGCTTCCCTGCCATTAGAAGGCTTTGTAGATATCGGAGCATTCAAGTTGTTTATGGTAGATATTGGACTACTTGGTGCAAAATCGGGACTAGATGCTAAAACTATAATTGAGGGGAACACAATTTTTGGCCAGTATAAGGGTGCGCTTACTGAACAATATGTTCTTCAGCAATTAAAATGTTCCACTGGAATTGAAATTTACTATTGGAGCTCTGAACAGGGAATTGCCGAAATTGATTTTCTTATTCAGACAGGAGGAAAAGTTATACCAATAGAGGTAAAGGCCCAAGAAAATCTTAAAGCAAAATCGCTTAAGAGTTTTAGAGATAAGTTCCATCCCGAATTGTCTATAAGGACATCAATGTCTGACTTCAGAGAAGAAGAGACGTTAACTAACTTGCCACTATACGGGATATCATTAATCAATAGTTTAACTTAAATATAAACTCCAGATTCCTCAAAATTTCCCAAATATTTTCAGCTGATAATACGCCATACTATTAAGCCTCCGATAGTATCTTTTTTGGAAATTACCTGAAATTGTCATAAATTTAATAAATCTATTTTAATCATTCTCAAATATATGAATCATATTTCCACTTCCTCAATCAACCCCGGATATCATAAGAATGGTTCGGATATCTTTACAGCTAGGGGTATCTTTTTTGTTTTTGTCATATATATCCTGGCAAGCTGCACAAATGTTCCTAATCCTGTTGGCAACAGGAATATAGAGGTAGTTATCAATGATATCCCCTTTAATACCGATGTGTATAAAAGAATACCATATACATTAAGAGCCTGGGAGTGGGAGAAGGAGGGGCTTAAACTGCAGCAGATAGAGATATTGGATTACAATACAAACGCCACATTACAGACTATAGAGAAAGAGAGTTTTCCTGTGATTCATAAAGATCCTTTAACTCCAAACGGCTTAATTGAGCTCGATAAGTTGTCACACTACTATCTCTCCATTCAGTTGCCGGTTGAGTTAAGTAAAACTGCACCTTCAAAAATTTTTCACAAATTTAAATTCAGAGACACTGTGAAAAACAAAGAGTTGACAGTTGAGGGTGGAATATTTATGCCCCGACTGACCGAAGCCCCTCTTGCAATATCATCTCCGGTTAAAGGAGATAACTGGTTGTTCATAAATCAATCTACAAATGAATATCACTTTTTCACTATGTTTTTTACAGACAGGAAACTATGGAGAGGAGAGAGATTTGCATTTGATAATATTAAGTTGAATGACGAGATGGATGACATGCTTGATGGAGACCCCAAAGTCAACGAGTCCTATTTTAATTACAAGGATACCCTTTATGCTGTCGCAAACGGTACCGTATTGAAAGTTGTTGACGGCAGACCTGAGAACAGGGGAGATGCCCGCGATATTAAGTTTGCAAACCTGGATGAGTACGCAGGAAACTATCTGGTGCTGGATATCGGTAACAGCAGGTATGTATATTACGCCCATTGTGTACCAAATAAGTTTATGGTTACTCAGGGGAAAACTGTAAAAGAGGGAGACCCCATCGCACTTTTAGGTAATTCCGGAAACTCCACCGGTCCTCATTTACACTTTCAGATAACTGACGGCCCTCATATCTTTTTCTCCAACGGACTGCCATTTGTAATTAAAAAATATACAAAAACCGGCAATTCCGGAACCGGACCAAGCTCACCTGTTGTATATACGAATGCAATGATGGAGGAGCAGACTGTGATTTCTTTTTAGTTCTGTTCAATCAGCTCCAGATCACTCAGTATTTAACCCACTCGTACAGGGCAAAATTGTCTGTTGATGCAGCCTCTCCGGTCATCCATTTGGGCCACCAGCCGCTTAGATAGATATTTGTTATGGTTGTGGGGATTTGTGAAATATCAACGGTTGATTTTAATTTTACGTTATCAACCCAGAAGCTAACCTCATCCGGATAATAGTCTATCCTGTATTCATGAAATTGCTCACCCGGATTGAAGGGTAAAACAACTTGCGAACTGAATTTCTGAACACCTTTTACCCAAGTGTTAAAATCAACTTTTCCGGAGCCATCGTTCCAGATCTCTATATCTATTTCATCCAGATTGGCACTTTCGTACAGAAAAATAGTTGTATAAGTTCCGGGGAGTTGCATTGGTGTTTTAACAGAGGCCCGGTAGCTGCCATACTTATATTTAGCAGGAGCAACCGTCTTTATCTCTCCTCCATCTTTTGTCAGTTTGGGAAATTTTATATTAAGAACCCCGGCTTCAACAAAGACATTTGCTCTGTTAAACCTGCCAAATCCCGGTGATAATTTATGGCTTACTACCCACCGGGTATTATCCAGATTGTTAAAATCATCTATAAAATTGAACGCTTCAAATGCTTCTGAGATCTCCTCCATACTAAGCTGAACGGCTCCAGGCTGAGATGGGTCTGATATCCATATTGCTGCTCTTGATAAATATGACCCGGAGACTATGATTTTGTCTGAAGGCACTATCCAGGACATACCAATCTGTTTTGATGTTTCCAAAGGATTGAGGGTGACAGTATCTACAGGTATATCATACCACGCTCCTGATTTGTCCCTTACGCTGCACCCAATCCAGAATTTCCATCTTGCGTTTCCCGTGTTTTTTATCTGTATGGTATGAGATGCAGTGCCCCCTGAATAGTGACTTCCGGAGGGTGTTGCGAATGAAACAAAATCGGCAGATATTTTAACCTTTTCCGGAAGGATAATCAACTTTTCATCACATGAGTATGTCATTAGAAATGTGAAAAATATTATTAATATGTATTTGATTTTTCTGTACATTTTCTGATATTTATATAAATATAAGCTTTTTCTTACCCCGATAAAAATTCGTTATTTTGCAGTGTGAAAAACCAAACCTTAGTTATTGACCTCCATATTGAAAAAATAGCAAAAGCATATCGCAGCTTTGCTCCGGCAGACTCATTAATTTATCAGCTTGAGATGTTTGAAAGAACATTGCAGGCAAACAGATTCCGGAAGGGGCTACGAATTGATTTTGTTCATGGCACAGGTAAGGGAACACTAAGATCAGAGCTTATCAAAATTCTTACTCATAAATTTCCGGGATTCAAATATGAAGATGCCCCTTTTGCCACTTATGGTTTCCAGGGGGCAATAAGAGTAACAATTTGATTGTGTTTATTTAATAATCTTGATGACTCTGCCGGACACCTTAGTGCCGTTAAGAAACCACTCTTCGCTTATATCAGGATCCCCGTTAATTTTCCAGCGAAATTTTCTGTTGAATTTAATTTTGTCTGATGTGCCGTCTCCCCATAAAAGGGTGAGCTCCTCATTTGAATAGCTTTCGGCCCCGTCCAGCTCCCCAAACCTCAGGACGAATGTATTACTCTGATAGTGTTTGCTTAACTGGAGGCCATTAAAGCGCGGCAAATATGCTTTGGATGGAGCTATGTAAGGATCAATACTGCACTTGTATTCAACCCCTCTGTACACCGCTTTTATTAAACTTGTGTCAATGGCATTCTGATTGTCCTGATTGAGAAGGTCAACTCCCTGGGCATTTGTAACCTCAACAATATATACAACCGGAGCAATATCCCATATCTTTCCGTCAGGGATTATATCACACGATGACAATCCTATTGCCAGCACTGCAGAGAGCAAAAACCTTGTTTTCATAAATATAAGTTTAAATAAATATAACCATATGGTTATAAGATGCTTTTACCAGCAATATCGTTGCATTAGGATTGACCAATAAAGCTTATCTCAATTATCTGTGCCAGATCGTGAGCACTTTTTAAGGCCGATGGTACTCCGCCTCCGGGAATTGACCAGTGGCTGGTATAGTAGAAGTTCTTTAAACCCGGCAGTGTTGCACCTACAGGAGAGGACGCCATTAGGTTTTTTGGGGGGAACCATCCCTGAGCGCTCCCCTTCCAGTTACCTGTATATCTGTGATATGTTGCCGGGGTTGAGACATCCATCTCCTCAATACTTTCCCTCACCCCTCCCAGTTTTTTGTCAAGATAGTCAATCATAGCGGTTGCAAAAGAGTTTTTGCATCGTTTGTACTCCTCTCGGTTACTTTCTCTAAGATTAATCCAGAAATCTCCGTTTCTGGTGTAGAAACTCATCGCAATAACAGTTTTCCCCTCTGGAGCTAAAGATTTATCGTAGTGGTAAATATGAGCTTCAATCCTGTTATAAACAGTCCCGTCAGGAGAGGTGTACTCTTGCTCAACCGGGAATCTGAAAAAGTGTGGAAACTCTTTAAAGTCTCTTGAAACACCTAAAGAGACAAGCATTATAGCAGGGTAAACCTCCAGTTTTTTAAGTTCAGCCAGCCTTATAAGAGTGTCATTTACGTATTTCCCCTCAAGAGCGTTAAATACAGTATAGTGCCAGTCTGCAGCAGAGATAGTAATGTCTGAATAAACAGATGTGCCATCTTTAAGAATTAACCCTTTTGCTATATCGTGTTCTACAATTATTTTTTCTATCTGAGAATTAAAGCGTATTGTACCTCCCATTGATTTGTATTTATCGGCAACCCTCTCAGCAAATTTTGCCGATCCTCCTATGGGATAGCCGGCACTTTTTTTATCAAAAAATGCCTGTGGCATTGCCATGACCATAAGATTAACCTCGTCACCATCAAAAAGGAGTTCAAATGCCTCTTTTAGAAATGGATTCTTAAACTTTCGTGCAAAAGAAAAATTAGTTTCATTCTTCCATCTCAGATAACTAAAGACAAAAGGCAGATATTTAATCATACCCATCTTCTGCTTGAGCGGCTGCAACTGAGGGATATTCTCAATCATTGGCGGGAGCTCGTAATGCTGTATCACCCTGATCAACTTTACCAAGCTTTTTATCAGCATTTTGTCTTCAGGGGCTATGTCAAGTAGATATGCTTCAAGTCTGTCAATATTTGTGTACAATTGAAAAACCTTACTGCCATACTTATCAGCATTAACTTTTAGTTCAACCGCAACCCTCACATCATGGTGTACAAACTCAATTGATTTCATGTCAAGCATTTCACTCCAGAGTTTGTAAAAGGGACTCCCTGAGTCCGACCCCAGTATCCAGTGAAGGCACCCGTCAAAGGTATATTCTCCCCTTTTCCAGCTGGCACAAAGGCCACCGGGAACAGAGTGTTTCTCGAAAATCTGAGTCTTAAAACCCCTCATCTGCAGGAAACAGCCAAGAGACAAACCTGAAATACCACCACCAATAATGTTAATTTTCATTTTCTTTTTAGGTTAGTCTTTGCGACGCTCCTTTATCAAAACTTGCCTCGGCTCACCAAACCAGGAGCCCAGAAAAAGCTTGTTTGATATTCTGTCGTGCACAAGGAACCCTGCAGGAGGTCTGCCACCGGAAGAGTAGAGAACAAAATATTGTCTGTCATCTCCGTATGTATATTTACCGTTTCTTGTAACCATAAAGGTTTGGCCATCCTGAAGTCTCCTGTAAGAGATCCATTTATTAATATTTTTCAATGCCTTAAGGTCATTCCAGTCCGCAACCTGAAACTCACCGTAAAAAGCCTTTTGGATAGCATTTTTAAGATGACGGGAGCCCTCCTCTCTGAATATGTGAGTAGTCAATTTTAAATCGTTAAATTCATCTCTGTTCACATTAATTATGTCGGACAATTTCGTTGCTATGGCCAATTCCGGCCTGTAAACAACAACATCACCCTCCCTTAACGGCAGAACCGAAAAAAAAGTACCAAACCGGCCCTCCTGCTCGTATACAAATCCCTCCTTTCCAAAGCCCATCAAATTTCCCCAGCGCGAAACCCTTTTTACCAGACGGCCGTCCGGATCATACAGATTAAGCAAGACCGAATAATTTCCACGGCTTCTCTCATCACTTAAACTACCCTGACGAACAGTTCTCTCCTGCTGAAGTTCAAACATCAGGTAACGGTCATTGTAAGGGCCCCAGTTAATTTTTGACCGGGTGTCAGCATCATATGGGGCTTTAAGGCGTGACAACTTCCACTCTCTTCCCTCTGTTGGTTTCATTGGGAACCGCTGAACATCCCAAACCATGTCAATGGTAAATTTTGTGTTCAATAAAACCGACTCCTGAGACTCTCTTTCATATCTCTGTGCATTCACAGAAATTGAGGAGAGCACAGATAATAACAAGAAAAGGGGAAATTTAAAACACCTCATATTTATTTTTGTAATTAATTTAGTGGGTTAGCTACTTTACCTGTAAACAGGATGGTTCCTGTGGATTGCTCCCAGATTACAAAGAGAAATGGTTTATTTGCCCGGAAGTCCCTGTCAGGATTTACTGATGTTAGATCAAAGCCTACAGAAGTTACGGCTGCAGCTTCACCACCCTCCTCATTAATCTCAATAACGGTCTTTTGCAGCACTTTGGAGATTCTTAAATCACCTTGAGGATAATCAGCAATATTACTAAAGTTAGCATTGCCGTCAAATGCATCAGTAATACCAAGCATTTTTAACTTATCGTTAAATTCCAGAGTTGTGCTGAATTTGAATTTGGGGAGGTAGATTCCCAACTGAGCTGAATCGCTTTTCTCAGTAATATTCTCCCAAGCCCCGGCAGTAGCCAGCTCCGCATATAGATCGGCAACACCAAGCTCCTCCCCCGGAAGAATAATTGTCATTTTAAAAGCCCCGTTGCCAAACGGAAGTGTTACAGCGCGATATTTTTCTCCTTTATTGTATTCGACCATAAACCTCTTATGCATGGCCGGCACATCTACGCTACCTCCGCCATCAAGATTAAACTTCAAAGGGAGCGTGGACTTGGGGTCAAACTTAGTTTTCCATGGAGCCTTGAAATATAGCGCATTAACCAGAAACATAACCTCATTGGGTTTGATCTGATCCAGAATTTTATCAATTTTCTTATCTGTGTTTTTTGAGCACCACTCATTTATTGCCTTAAGACTCTCCTGCTCATTAGAAAAATCGAGAGGTGTTACTAAGGCATTAAACCACTGTTTGTTAATCTGAAGAAAACCCTCTTTTACAGGAAAATCACTCTTGTACCAGACTGAATTTGCTATAAATAACAGACTTGCAGGATCTGCAGATGGGAGAGAAGCAGATAATTTTTTGAAATAGAGATTAACATCAAATGGAGATTCCTGCGGAAATCCAAGTGCTTTCTGAATCTGTCCCGCAGTATTACCTGCTGCACCATTCCAGGCCATTGCCATCGCAAAATTGAGACTGAGGGGAGAGATCATAAAATTACCCTCCTCCTCTATCATCCCGAGTAACTTAAAAGCAATAGAATTTCCGGAAGATGCGACCCTGGCCTCTCCGGGTGTAAGCTCAATAACCGGCGCCGGTTGAGTATTCTCATTCTCCTCCCCGGGCTTTGGCCCTTTTGCACAAGAGGCTGAATACAAAACAAATAGACAAAGCACAATTACCCTACATTTCATAGCGAAAGTATTTAAATAAAACATCAGTAAAATGCAGGTAAAGGTTAAGTCATTGCAATATAGATATTTTTTAGATAAATACCTCTTTTCTGACAGTTACTTTCTCCAGTCTTTTCTCATTAACCTCCACACCTATTCCCGGACCCTGCGGAACATCCATTGTCCCATCGGCATTAAC
>ERZ1645192.5010-NODE-5010-length-10358-cov-12.556149_pt1 | contig 10358 bp, 7 predicted proteins | sample MGYA00575354_ERZ1645192 | MGnify/ENA primary metagenome ERZ1645192 (study PRJEB40844, sample SAMN11349763) | freshwater sediment metagenome | isolation source: river sediment | host: Sediment | place: India: Faizupur Khadar , New Delhi | collected 2017-02-21 ...
GTGCTTCCTCGCGGTCCACATCCCCCAGCAGGGCATCGGCGATCGATCCGGGTTTGTCTTCAGCCGGCAACTCTTCAATCCCGTTGAGCAGCCTGCGCAGGCTGCGGGCGGACTTGGTGGTGGGGTCCAGGGGAAGGCGAACCTTACGGCCAACTTCATGACCCGACTGCCGCTCAAGGAAGGCATGCACATCCTGGTAGGTGCGCCCTTCATGGCCGGCATAGAACGCAATCGCATCCGGCCAAAGCGCGCGATCGTATTGCATGATCTCACGCAACACGCGTTCAGGCATTTCGGATTTATCCGCGACTTCAAGCTCTTTCTCATCGAGCTCAAAGAACTTCATTAATCGTCCATAATACGTGCGTTCCATTTGCAGGGTTTTCTGCAGTATATCCTTGGTACCGTCATCCAGGCGCACATCCGCAACGCGCCGAAAAAAGGTTGTTTCAGCTTCATTTTCGCCAGGATGGATCTGGTGCGATTCAAGCACCAATCGGGCGGCAGCACGAGCCTTTCCGACCGGGGTGAGCGCTTTGTACGCCATGTTTTCAGCGATTTGCTTGTCAATCGTTGGCTGATTATCAATCAAAGCCAAAACGTAAGGCTCAGCTTGCTGACCATCAAGCACAGCCTTGATAGCGGTCGCCCAAAAACGCCGTTCACCAGTCAGCATCTTGAACACATCATGCCCGTTTTCACTGACAACCTGCCCGGTCACAGGTTTGATTTGTCCTGTGTCGTGCAGAGAATCCCCAAGCACTGTCAGTTCAGCAATTTCCTGCGCGACCAGGCGATCGTTACGCGCCAACTCGAACCAATTGCGGACCACCTCATTCCAGGTGGACTTGCCGGAATAGAAGTCTTTGCGAAGGACCAAGGGCAGGATCAGGCGCGCCTGGAAGCGGTCGGGTCGCACCATCGACAAAGGCACGCGGTATACGCTCTGGCGGTGATTGACCATCTTGGGTGTATCGGGGTTGTAATCTTCCTGTTTCTCAGCGCTGGCGTTGAACGCGTCGGAAGTGATATTTATCAGGTTGTCGAAGCGGGGTTTTTCAGTTTTTGCCATGGTCTTCTCCTCAGAGTATTGTTGCGTTTCCAGTCTCGGCAGCGAACTGTGCCCATGGGCACACTACGCGGCTCCCAGTTTGCCTATTACGGCATCGACCAGGTTGGAAAGGCAACGATAAGCCTGTGACTTCTCCGGACAGTACGAGAACACGTCATAGCCGGCTGTGGTGGCAGCAGAAATGTCTGCCAGGTCTTTGATGTAGGGCAAAAGCAGATGCCCATACATGCGCTCCATATCTTCGATCACGTCGCGCGATTGCCTTCGTATCATTCTGAAGCGTGAAGGAATAATGCCTAGAACTTCGAGATCGGGATTGGTGGTTTTGCGAACATTGTCGATCATGCGCAGGATGTCTGCCAGGCCGATCAGGCTGAGCCCATCCGGTTCGATCGGGATCAAAACATGGCTGCTGGCAACCAGCGAGTTCATGGGCAGCATGCCGGCTGAAGGCGGATTGTCGATGATGATGTAGGAGTAATCATCCCGGATGGGTTCCAGGAAATAGGTGAGTTGAAAATCGGGATCTTCGTGCCCTTTCAAAGCCGCTTCCAATCCTTCCATCCTGGACTTGTTTGTCCGGAAGAGTTTGACTTTTTCGCTGCGGTTGCGTGGGATCAGGGAGTCCACGATCAACGATTCGCTGGCTCCATATCCGTTTTCAAGCGCCTGGGGATAGTTGTTTTCTGCGGTGATGGCAGGGATAAACTTGTCATCAAAGCCACCGCCCATGGCAGTGATCGTGGCTGAAAGCTGGTCATCCATGTCGATCAGCAAAACTGGCTTGCTGCCGGGCTTGCGGGAGCCGTGGGTCGCCAGGCCAGCAGCCAGATTGATGCTGATGGTGGACTTGCCAACACCCCCCTTACGATTGATCAAAGATATAATTGCCATTGGATCCTCACCCGATTCCTGTCATCATAATGCACCTTTTCATTTTACATTAGTTTTCGTTTTTTTCAAGCCTGTCTTGTTTTTTGAATCTTTTTCTTCTCCCACTTTGTTGAACTTAGGTATAATAATTAAGTACTTGACTTAACTCTACGCGAGTGTTAAGCTACAAACATCAAATCATACGGTGGTGAAGATGTTGACCAGCTCTGACTTTTTGCATGCCCAATTCCTCGAACATCCATTCAGGCGTTATGGCGACACACGTTTTTTCTATCCGAACCTGGCTGAGCAGCGCAAGGTCCTGGAAGTGGCTCATGGTTTCATCGCAGACCAGAAAGACCCCTCCAAGAACCTGGGCGTGATTGCCGGCCCAAGCGGCGGTGGAAAGAGCATGCTGGCCATGAAGCTGGCCGAAACCCACTTCACCTTTGAGCAAAGAGCCCAGGTATTGGGACTCTATATGAACACCAATACGCTTACCGAACCGCGCCACTTTTTGATGTCGGTCATCGAAACGCTCTCCCTGCCTTCCTCCAGGTCGAACGCTAACCGGATCGAAAGCATTTTTGAGCGCTTGGAAGGTAGCGATGATCAACTCCTGATCGTTCTTGACGGTCCGCCCATTGACCAGGATTATCTCAACCAGATGTTGGCCTGGTCGGTCGAGCATAACAAGAAGATCAAAACCATCATCTTCTTGCAGGATATCAATAACAACACCAGTAATATCGGAGCGCTGAACCAATTCCTTGGGCTGTATGTACCTTTCCGGGCTCCGGAGGTGGTTGAAGTTGCCTCCCTGCTCTACGCGCGCATGATGTCGGCTGGACATCCGGATCCGCTGAAGTTGATCCCCCAGGAGACCATGTTCAACCTGGCCGAACAATCTCACGGCTCTCTGAGTGAAGCTCTGCGATTGGGCAGTGAGCATTTGGAAAAGCTGCTCGAAGAACAGAAAAGCAGTCTGAAGATGGGTGCTTTCCCGTTCCGCCCGGGTGCGGCTGGGTAAGATAGGTGTATTTATACCGGAAATGACCGGTGAAAATAGAAAATGGAACAAAACGGCTGGACTGAGATCTTGGAATCCTTGGCTGGGCTGGAAAATGAGCAGCTTCAGGGATTGCTAGATTCCAGTAAATTCGGCTACGACGGCAATTTCACCATCGCGGCAGAAGAGTCAGTCTATTCCGGTCTATGCCAGTACTATCCCCTGATTGAAACCCTCGTCCAGGATAAAACCGGCAAGCATTTGCGCTTGAACCTGGAAAAAAGTGTGCCCATGGGCACAGAATCTACCTCCGTTCGAGTCGAAATCGCCGCTGCAAGTGTGACGGATGCTATCCTGAAACCGGATTCGATTGCCGCTGTGCCCTCCTACCTGCTGCGTTTTGTGCCTTATGTCGGATCTTCAGCGGTGTTGATCGCCACTGCCCTGCGCCAGGCATTTTATCGTGCCTCGCGGGAGCATGGCGCGGATCAACTTTATCCCCGTCAGGACGACACGGTCACGATTAATGTCCAGTCTCTCTTGAAAACCCTTGGGAATGTGATCAGCCGCGCGAAGTTTTTCCGGATTTTCCAGCAGGGCGATATGGATTGGTTCGTCCAAAGGGCAGAGCCAAAGCATCGCATTACTGATGGTCGCATCCAGCGCGAACCTAATACTTACCACTACCGCGGCTTGGTCCTGACCCCCGGTGACGCCCAGGATCTCTACGACTGGCTACTAAGCCAAGCGCTCTCTCTCGATCCTCTCGGTGTGCTTTCCAAAGCCATCACCACCCCTCGGGATCAGATCCTTGCGTTCCCCTATCGCCTGCCGGATGAAAAGGCGACTGCCCTCTTCACAGAACCGGTTAGCGTGCACGTGGTGGTCAGTAAGGCGCTCTCTCCCAAACCGCTTGACCCCACCCTTGCTGGTCTTTGCGACCGCCTGGCGAACCACCTGATTCGCCCGGAGAGTTTCCTGGCGATACCCTGGTATTGGTTTCAGCAGGTCTTACCGGAATTGGGCGATGACCTTGGCGTTCTCTACCTGATGTGCAAGAATTGCTGCTATGTGGACTGGGCGCGGGGCAAAGACCGCAACACTTTCTGGGTGCCAGGCGGCTTGCCAACCCTGCAGGGCTGGATCCGCTCTGAAACCCTCCCAAAGCGCATCCCCCACGTCAATCCAAGTAAACGCGGTCGCCCAAAATCGACCGAAGTGAACCCCGATTCCGCCTATACCAGGCAGTGGCGGCAGGCAAACCGCGACCTCGCCAGCCAGTATCTCTGCCGGCTTGAGACCCGCAACAGCGAAACGGGTACCGACTGGCACCTGCAGGTTTCCGAGGTGCAGTTGACCGCAGCGGATGAGTCCCTAAAGCAAGCGCTTTATGCTTTCCTGTTCTCCCCTCCCGACCCGGTGACCCCGGAATTGCTGAGCGCTTATGCCTCCAGCCCGTCCTTACAACGCGTTTTATCGAGCAATGCCGAAACCAATCCAACCCGATTATGTCATTTTGAGACTTTGCTAATTGCAGGAATTTGTCAGAATGAGACCTTGGCTCCCGAGGATATTTGTCATTTTGATACCCTCGTGGACGGGCTAAATTATTATTTTGAGACTCTCATCGAGGCGGGAATTTGTCAGTTTGACACGATTATTAAGATATTAAACAAGCTTAAATATGCTCCCTTCTTCAAACAAGAAACCATTCCAACCAAAATAATGACACAAGCGGCTGGTTCGGATTTTCTAAGTAAGGAAATCTCGCCTTATGATGGAAAAACAGCTTGGGATTATGAAAAGTTAATGGGTGGGATCAATCCAGAATTACGCAGGCGGATTCAAAAACTGGGCCTTGAGGATAGCTTCCTGGCCTGGCTGATCGCGGGCAGCCTGAACGCTGAGATCCACAGCCCGCTTAGCTTTGCAATTGCGTCGACGCTGGAGAATAAACAAATCCCATCCGGGCCAGCCACCCGTTTGGCGGATCTGAACCCATTTGAACTAAGTAAGCTGCTCAATAGAACCATGTCCAGGATGCAGCAAAACTACCTCGGGCCAATCATGAATAATGGTTCCGGAAGCGAAGACCTTGCGTCCCTGCTGCAGCCAGTAGCGGATAACCAGGAGCGCCTCAGGCTCCTGCGCCGCCTGGCAGACGCTCTGGGCTTGGCTGACTAATCCCCTCCTATTTTTGCACCTGTGCCTGCATTGCTGCAGCCTTTGAGAGGTTTAATACGACTTAAAAACCCCCACGAGATCCCAGGAACACCAAGCGACTGGTCGCTTTCCAGATTCAAATAGCCAGGATAATCTCGCCCCTGATTGATGAAATCGGGAAAGAATGCCTATCAGGAATATGATTCTTAATAGTTTGTTTAGGGTGATTATTTACACTCTTATCTTTCATATAGACGATCTTGGATCGCATTGCCAACCCAGTGTCTGCTGTGTAGGCGGGTAACCACGGAGGGTTACCCCTATCTCCCAGGGTTCGTAAGGAGGTGGTTTCGTATTTGGGCAGACACAGGGGTCTGCCCAAAAGCTGTAATTAATAATCCCGGATGACGTGTAAACGATCATATTGATCAAAATATCGCCCATTTTTTGCTTGGTTTATCGGAGAATCCCGCTTTCTATTGAGAAATATGCGCGTAGCCTATAAGAATAAGAGGAAAAGGTGACTGTGAATTAAGCAGATGGGGGAGATGAAATAACTCTTTTGGTAGTCAAATTCAGCTTAATAATGCGCATAGACATTATACACTCTTAGTTAAAAGCTGGGGTAGGGGAGTGGTTAAGAGTGGGGCAGCCGAAAGAGCGAGCGGTTGAAATGGATTAGTCAAATGAAGAAAGTAGCACAATGAGGAAGGCTCAACGGCTGAAGCTCGAGTTGCTCATTACCTGTGTAATTATGTAATGCGCGTAGCCACATATTACAAAAAATGTAAGAAAGTTTAGTAGGTTACGACTATACTCGTTGGCACTCCGGACAGGTGTAAATGCTGCCACCCAGGAAAGCTTCCTTCACGATCTCCGACCCACACCTGGGGCAGGGGGCTCCCTTTGTCTCCGCGCTCAACACCACCCGGTAACCGCCTTGATGACCAAGAAGATCCTTTTCGGTGCACCGACCTCCCGCTTCGGTCATCGCTTTGAGGGTGTCCTTTACGCTGCCAAATAACCTTCCGATCTCAACGTCTGTCAAGGTGTTTACCTTACGCCGAGGGTGCAATTGCGCAACCCACAGAATATCCTGCAGGCAGCCATTCCCCAAGCCTGGGATGCGCTGCTCCGTCGCCAGGGCAGCCTTCAGCGGCAATTTTCGGACAGCTTCCGGAGCTAACAACTTCTGGAAATAGGTTTCATCGAATTCATTCGTGGGAGGAGAAGGTTTACGTAAAGCAGTCTTGTAATAGGTATTGTCGTACGACTCGGCCTCTCCCCAACACACAACGCCGCCGTACATTGCCACAGACGCGCTCAGGCTCGTCCCGTCCTCAAAGTTGATCAGCAATTGGTGTTTCGCGGGGATTGCTCCCGCGTTCGGGTGCAGCCGCAGATTCACCCCGTCACTGAAAAGCAGCATGCTATCCGAGAGCGTGATCTCCACGAACATGCCAATCCCATGGGCAGAAAGCACTTTATTTTCTTTTAGTTTGGCTGGGTATTCGGCGGGATCGCCGTGATACCAGGTGAATTTGTGCGGACTATGGGCGGCCTCAGTGGAGCGAACAACCTTACCGGCCAGGCGTTCGTTTATTTGTTTGGCAAGGGTAAGCGCTTCGGGTAGTTCAATCATAACTTCCTCCTACTTGTCGTATTCCAGCAGGCTCCAAAGGATACAGCACTGGGATAACTGAGTTATCAAGATTATTGGCAGGGTTATTTATCAAGCATAACATATCAAAGTCATTTTTGATCCAAACCAGTGTATTTCTTGTGCCTTAGTTCAGAGGTCTCTTCAGTTTTACCTCAAACTGCTCCGTCTCAATCCCCGGATTGATCATTCTGGCATATACTTGTTCATCATCATTGCATATCAAGAGGTGCAAATGGCCACATCTACCTTCCTCATCAGAAATGAAACCCCCGAAGATCACTCCGCTATCAGTCAAGTAACCATTGAGGCGTTCCGTCCCCTTGGTTTTGAAATCCTGAACGAACCCTACATCATTGAGGCATTACGGGCAGCTGGCGCGCTGACAATTTCCTTGGTGGCTGAGATTGATCATCGCGTGATTGGTCATATCGCCTTCTCTCCCGTCACCGTTTCTGATGGAACTCCCGATTGGTACGCGCTTGGACCAGTTTCAGTGCTCCCCGAGTATCAACGCACTGGCATTGGCAGAGCGCTCATCTATGCGGGTCTTGAGCGCCTCAAAGCTATGCACGCGAAAGGCTGCTGCCTGGTGGGACACCCGGAGTATTACGGCAAGGTCGGTTTCATCCACCCAAGCGGTTTTTATTATGAGGGCGTTCCTGCGGAACTCTTCTTTGCGATTTCCTTTGACGGGCAATATCCGCAAGGCGCAGTGACCTTCCATGAGGGCTTCACGGCCATTTCCTCTCCTTCAAACTAACGGGAAGACGATCTGGTCTTGCCTCTATCCGGGCAAGGGTATAATCAGAGTATCACAATAACACTGGAGGCTTCCAATGGATTATGCCTTGATCATGGCTGGTGGTGCTGGTACGCGTCTGTGGCCGCTGAGCCGTGAGCATCTCCCCAAACCCGCTCTTCGTCTTTATGGCGTTCAAAGTATGTTTGAAATTGCCGTTGAGCGGCTTCTCCCGCTGTTTTCACCGGAACAGATCCTGGTGGTCGCCAGTGCGGATCATAACCAGGTCTTGCACGAACAAGTTCCATCCATCCCTGAAGCCAATTTCATCGTTGAACCCGAGGGTCGCGGAACAGCCTCTGCGATCGGGTTGGCGGCTATCCATCTTGAAGCGCGTGACCCTGAAGCGGTCATGGCTGTATTGACGGCTGACCACATCATCGGCAAGCCGGATGTCTTCCGGTCAGTAATTCGCTCTGCCTTGGCTTTTGCAAAAGAAGATTACCTGGTCACACTCGGCATCAAACCCACCTGGCCGTCAACCTCGTATGGCTATATCGAGCAGGCTGATCTGTTGGGGGAGAAACTGGACTTCAAGGCATACGTAGCGGAACGGTTTGTGGAGAAACCGAATGCCCAAAATGCCCAAAGGATGCTGAATTTGGGGAAGTATTCATGGAATAGCGGCATGTTCATCTGGAAAGTCAACCGGATCATGGGCGAATTCAGGTGGCAAATGCCAGATCTTTATTCACGCCTGATGCGCATAGCCGAAACCATCGGCACCGAGCAATATCATGCCATATTGGCTGAATTGTGGCCGGGTCTTGCCAAGCAAACAATTGACTACGGCATCATGGAAAATGCCAAGCGGGTGATCGTCCTACCGGCAGATATGGACTGGCTGGATGTTGGCACCTGGAATAACCTCAAAACCGTGCTCGACTCGGATGAGAAGGGCAACAGCAAGAGCGGTGATGTAGTGTTATGGAATTCGGAGAATTCCATGGTTATTGGCGATAAGCGCCTGGTTGCCGCGATCGGGCTGGAAAACATGATCATCGTCGATACGCCAGACGCCCTTCTCGTTTGCGACATGGCTCACGCTGGAGAGGTCAAAGCTCTCGTGGAGCATCTGAAGGCGATCGGACGGCAGGACCTGGCGTAAGAATTAGGTATTTGGTAATAGGTTATAGCTTGTAACTGGTAGGGCGATTGGCGTCACAGAATCGCACCCTGTTTTGGCATCGTGAAAGCAAACCCCCAATCTATACCCGTCATCGCGAGGAGCGAAGCGACGTGGCGATCTCAAACCGATGCTGTCATCCTGAGCAACGAGACTGCTTGGTTCCCCTTGCGGGAAGGATCTATTTGTTAAGAATCAGATTCTTCGCAAAAGAGGCTCAGAATGACAGGAATGTTGGGTTGAACCCTAGAGATGAGTGCCCTAGGGCAGGCTGTACAAGTTGCCCCATGGCAAACCTTATAGTAGGTTGGCGTCGTGAAAATAGCACCTACCTGAGTCTCGATATAGCCAACCCACCGGAAATTACTGAGACCGAGCACTAAACTAGTTCTATTCAACGAGAAATGCGGTAGTTTTAACTACCGCATTTCTCGCACCTTGAGTTTATAAAGTTCTTCCACTGCCAGCGAGACTTTTGTCACCGAGGCATCCCGCGTCGTGGGGTAGACGAAATAGGTATCATCCAGGGTGCTGACGTCGATGCAGTCCATTTTCTTGTCAATGTAGTTGTACTCAATGTGGATCGAGTACAAAGAAGGTACCGTCTTCACGATCTCAAACTTATCGCCCAGGTACTCACCGCGCAGGACAATCCCATCCATATCATGCTTGAACCACCCTTTGCCCATCTGCACAAATCCATCGCTATTGGGTAGGGAATCCACCAAAACTTCACATTCCAGCGAGTAGGTGCCTGCTTCGACTTCCCGTCGGACGTTCTCACGCTCCCATTCGTACCAGGAAGGAGGATGGGGAAATTCCGTTTCACCTTCAACAGCTTGCAGTTGACCATACTCCGTCAATTGCCAGTGCTTACCGCAGGCTTCGCAGAAAATCTCACTTCCCTTGCTGTTCATACGGTACTCGGTTTGGCAGTGGGGGCACTGGTAGAGCACGCGGTGCAGCCCTTCAGCCCGATCGGGAGCGTTCTGAACAATCTTATTCTCGAACTGCCAGGCGTAGTCGTCGTATTCAAACCTTTCCTCTACCCTCTGTTGGATGTTTTTTGCGTCAAGCGTCTCCGCTTCCTGCTGGGTGAGCAGCAGTTTCAATTCTGTGGTGGTAGGAATGCCGCGGTTGGTCTGATTCCACGCGGGTTCATTGATGTGATGACCGTGCGAGATCAGGGTAACTACCGGAACCTTCAGATAGCGGATCATTTTCCCGAGTGAATCTGGCAAAATCGCATCCGTGCCGATCAATGAATAACGTGCTTCAGGATAGTAAGCAACGATCTGTTTCTTTTTTAGCAGGTTGACCGTTTGGCGGATGAGTTCGAGATCATTGACGAATTTTCGCTTGGCAATACAGCCGACCTCGCGCATGATCCACTCCCGCGAGATGAACCCATCCAACGCGACAACATAATTTGCGCGGCGTGGGAAGATCGCGGCTGTCATCACTTTAAAATCAAAAAAACTATTGTGATTGCAGAGTAACAGGTAAGGTGGCTTGACGCCCCTCAAATCCCGGAAAAACCGGGTTTTATGCTTCCAAACGTCGGGATAACTGAGCGCCCAGGCAACCGGTGTCAGATACCTGGCTTGAGGTTTGACTTCTTTGAAAAAGTCGTAGCGCGGGAAGTCGGCGATT
>ERZ1645192.5011-NODE-5011-length-10358-cov-11.893429_pt1 | contig 10358 bp, 5 predicted proteins | sample MGYA00575354_ERZ1645192 | MGnify/ENA primary metagenome ERZ1645192 (study PRJEB40844, sample SAMN11349763) | freshwater sediment metagenome | isolation source: river sediment | host: Sediment | place: India: Faizupur Khadar , New Delhi | collected 2017-02-21 ...
GTGGCGGTCTGCGATCCCAACAAATTCACCACCGACTATGTCGACTGGTCGGCCGACGGATTGAAAAACGATATCCGCCGGGCGCTGGGTGATCCTTCCTGGGGTTCAGCGTTGAAGGGAATTCCGGGAGGCCGGGATGTGGGGCAGGAGTTCGTGCAGAAGTATTATGCCCAATCCACCGGAAAAGGAAGCTATCAGTGTCCCTCCTACAGTGATTTCCGGGAGTTGTTGGAGAAGGAGCGGGATATCGATGCCGTGAAGATCATGACGCCCGACCATCTGCATGCGGCGGTGGCCCTGGCTTCCATGAAGAAGGGGAAGCATGTGGTGACCCACAAGCCCATTGCCAACCGGATGAATGAGGCAAAAAAAACCATTGAGATGGCGGGGACGCCCGGGTTAAGCACCCATCTGCTGGCATGGAGCCGCCGCCCCGGTTATGATACCATTAAAAGTTGGATCGCCGCGGGGTTCATCGGCACCCTCCGGGAGATCCACAACTGGTCGAACCGGCCGGTATGGCCCCAGTGGCAGGCCAACCCCACGGAAACACCGCCGGTGCCCAAAGGTTTTGACTGGTCGCTGTGGCTGGGGCCCGTTCCCGACCGCCCCTACCATCCCCATTATACCCATGCCGTTTTCCGGGGATGGTATGACTTTGGCGGGGGCAGTATCGCCGACATGGGCCATTACAGCCTCTTTCCGTTGTTTCTCACCCTGGGCATAGATACGCCGGCCATCAGCGCCGAGGCGTATGCATCCACCACCTGCACACTGGACCATGGTGTGTCGCGGCAGCTCCGCAACGAAGTGGCCTTTCCGCTCTCCTGCATCATCCGGTTCGAGTTCCCGGCGCAGAAAGAGTTGCCCCCCTTCGACCTGATCTGGTACGACGGCGGCATGCGCCCCCTGGTCCCCGATGAACTTCGTTCGGCCGGTAAGGGACTATCCCCCGAAGGCATGATGTTTGTAGGCGACAAGGGAAAGATCGTGGCCGGCTTCCGGGGAGAAAACCCAGTCCTGCTGCCCGAAACCAAAATGGAACTGCTCCGGAAGGAGGAGGAAGAAGAGCGGGAGGAACGGGGTAATGCCGTGTGGATCGATGCCTTCCGGAACGGAAGCCACTCCCCCGGAAGTTTTATTCATGCCGGACCGGTGACCGAGACCATTCTGTTGGGAGCGGTAGCCCTGCGGGCCGGTAGAAAAGTGGTATACGACAGCCGTGAAATGAAAATTACCAATTTTCCGGAGGCCAATAAGTTCCTGACCCGCGAATACCGCCCCGGCTGGGAAATTTAAAAAACAGCCGGCAGAAGAGATTTCCTCTGAAAGAAAGTTTCCGTAAAAGGGCTTCTGAGCGCTTAACATCATGTAAATAAGAGAGATATGATCACAAGAAGAGAATTTTTAGGCCGGTCGGCGGCGGCATTAGGTACGCTGGCCCTGGCATCACAGCTTCCCGGTAGTCTTTCGGCCCAGGCTGCCGGACATACACCGGCTCCCCGCAAGTACAAACTTCCCCTGGGATTCCAGGTGTGGACCATCAGGGAAGATCTGCTGAAGGACTTTCCGGGCACCCTGAAAAAGATGGCCGACCTGGGGTATGAGACCGTGGAGATGTGCTCCCCTCCGGGGTATGGCTGGGAGCCTCTGGTGAAATATTCGGGGAAGGAGATGCGTAAAATCGTCAGCGATGCCGGGTTACAACTCGAGAGCACCCATTATGGGATGAAGGAACTCAGGGAGAACCTGGGGGAAAGGATCGAGTTTGCCGCCACCTCGGGGCAGAAACAGATGATCCTCTCCAGTTTTGGTCTTCCCAAGGAGGCTACCCTCGACGACTGGCGCCGGGCCGCAGAAGAGCTGAATGAGATAGGCCGCAAAACCGCAGCCGCAGGTCTCCAGATGGGATTCCACAACCACCATACCGAATTCCAGGAGATCGACGGGGTACTCATCTACGACGAACTGCTGAAGAGCTTCGACCCTCTGCTGGTGAAGCTGCAGTTCCAGGTGGCCGTGGTGAACATCGGTTTCCAGGCTGCCGAATATTTTCTGAAATACCAGGGGCGGTTTATCTCGGCGCACCTGGCCGACTGGTCCTATCTGCAGAAGAAGAACGTCGCCCTGGGACAGGGTGGTGTCGACTGGAGTCTCTTTTTTGAAAGGGCCGACAAAGCAGGGGTGAAGAACCTCTTCGTGGAGATGGACCCGGACACTTTTGCCGACAGCGCGAAGTTTTACTACGGGAAATAAAATCTCCCTTCTACAGGCGGCCCCTCCGGATATCTGTGTCCAGGGGGGCCGCACAGGGGTACGAAGCCGGTGAGGCCTGCCGGCTCGCCCTGCTGTTGACCGGAGGGCAGGCCTGGCAGCGGGCATGCACTTCAGGGTTGCGAGGGGAAGTCTGCGTGCCCCGGGCAGGTCACTCAACGGCGGGGACCTTCAGCCGGTCGCCGGTGCCCTGGATCATAATGCGCTCCCACTCCTTACCATAGCCGGGATGAGAGGGCCTGGCGGGAATATTTTTTCCGTTGCCGTTATCCTTGAGCAGGTGGCCTTCCGTCACTTTCAGGTTGCCGTCGGTATACCTCATGAAGAGGTAATGGTAGAATTTTTTCCAGGCATTGACCAATTGGTTGCCCGAATACTCTGAATAGGCGGTGAGATAGTCCACGGCCGCTGAAGGATCTTTCACCCAAAGGGCATGGGCCTGCTGGTCGGTGACGGCCACCTCGTTGCGGAACCGTTTTTCCCATTGGGCCTGATAGGCTTCGATTTCGGGGTGGATCATATTGTATCGTGTATAGGCCCAGTTGTTGACCTGGCTGAAAGTCCAGAAGGCGGAGGTCTCCGACCAGGTGATCATGGAGCCGTTGCCCCAGGCATAGCTTTCGGGGATGCTTTGGATGCCGCAATACATGGGGGCGTAGACGCAGCCATCGGCATCGTCGACGCCGAACCAGAAGATGCCGCCGATGGGGTCGGGGAGCCAGTGGCGCGACTGGGCCACGAAGCTGTAGCCTGTTTGCTGGGTGGCCACGGCCCGCTCGTTGAGGTAGGTGACGCTGTCGACGGTGAACTCCATGGGCCGCCAACGGTAGGGAAGCCCGAAGGGCCCCGCCCCGGGGTCGTTGCGCATGTCAAGGGGGGTATCCTCATAATGGTCGCGCATACCTGCCATCACCTGCTCCAGGGTTACCGGCACGTCAGGTTTCACCCATAAGGGTAGCCGGTTGGAGACAAATCGGTTCGGATTGGCCCTTTTATCGGGGAAAGCTGCCTGGCGGTCCAACTGCCCCTGGGCATATCGGGTGTAATCCTGGTTTTCGCGGATGTCGCTGCTGATCTTCCGGAAGAAAGACCAAACCCTGGCATCACAGTAGCGGGCGCCGCCGAAATTGACGGGATTATAGACATCGGAGAAGCTGAAAGCAGCATCGGACCCTTTATAGAAGCCCTGTTTCCGGGCAAAGGAGATCACATCGGGGGAGTGGTAGACCTCCTGTGACGGGTTTTCCCAGTTGTTGGTTTTCTGGAAGGGAAAGGAGGTGATGCGGGCCTGGTTGGCATGGCCACTCACCATGCCGTCGGGGATGCGCAGGGCGACCCATACCGCTCCCTTTTCATATTTTCCCTTGCCGATCATCTCCAGGATCCAGGCTTCGTTTTTATCGGAAACGGAGAAGGATTCCCCGGAGGAGGCATAGCCGTATTGGGCCACCAGATCTGTCATCACCCTGATGGCTTCCCGGGCTGTTTGGGAGCGCTGGAGGGCGATCCGCATCAGGGAGCCATAGTCAGGGATAGCCCCGGGTTGCCGTTGCAGGGAGTCCAATCCCCCAAAGGTGGTCTCCCCGATGGCGACCTGGTGCTCGTTCATGAACTGGACCACCGAATAGGTGTGGGCCACTTCGGGAATGGTTCCCAGGAATTTGCCGTTCTCGTAATGGTAGAGTTCGCAGGCGCTTCCGGGGGCATGGTCGGCAGCGGGGTAAAAGGCAATGGCCCCGTAACGGGTGTGTGAGTCGGCAGCATAGGTGATCATTACCGACTGGTCACTGCTGGCTCCCCGGGTAATAATCAGGTTGGTGCATGCCCGGCTGACAAATGGGGTGGTCAAAAGCGCCATCCCTGTCACGATGAGGGTCAATTTTATGTTCATGGTAACCATTTTTCATTTGTATTGTTGCTTGTTAATAGCTTGCTCTTCAGTTATATACCGTGGTGAAGCCGGTTAATGTGCTTCACGCCCATGGAATTGGCTCCGCGTTGCTCCGCCGAACTTCGTTTCGCATGGAGCAAATATACATGTCCTTCTGAGATCGGTGCACCATGCGACTTTCACAAAAATAGAAAAATAGGGTTACCCGCCTTCAATAGATCCTGCTGTGTTTCTGGCAGAGTTCGATAAATTTCTTTACCCTTTCAGGTGAAACATCGTTTTGAATGATGTGTGCGGGAGAAATCATGTACCCTCCGTTTCTTCCAAGGATATTGATCTTTTCGATGATATCCCTTTCAAGCGCTTCATCGCTGCCGTTGGGCAGAAGATCCTGCTGGTCGATAGCTCCCCAGAAGGCAAATTTCCCGCCGAAATTGCGCTTCATCTCTTCGGGGGAGTGACCCGGAACTCCCGGCTGGACAGGGTTGAAAACCACAAATCCCATATCATGGATGTCATCGAGCAGTTCACTGACGGCCCCGTCACAGTGGAGAATAGGGATGATGTCGGGTTTGGCGGCCCTGAAACGGTCGTTCATGCGTTTGTAGATCGGTTTCAGTTGGTCCCTGAAGGTTTCGGGGGGCAGGAGCAGACTGGTTTGGGTACCGAAGTCATCGCCGTACCAGATGGCATCGACGCCCCTTTCGATCAGCTGAAGCCCTATCTGGGTCTGGAATTCGGCGCAGGCTTCGAACAGCGGAATCACGTATTCCGATTCCAGCATCATATCGACCAGCAGTTTTTCCATGCCTACCAGCTGATGGCCCAGCGAAAAAACAGTGACCTCGATATCGCCGATGACCAGGTAGTCGTCATGGTATTTGCGGATGAGGGCTTCGGCATCGCGATATCTTCCGGGGGCCAAAGGATCGGGGAATCTGAACCGTTCGATATCCGCTTTGGTTTCAGCATGTGCCAGGGGATAATCCACCACTTCCACATAAAGGGAGCCCTGCCTCATTTTCATGCCATACTCATTGAGCCAGCATCCCTGTTCATCCCTGACGATGCGGTAATCGTCCGATACCGATGCCCCGGTGACCACCACATCGCACCCCATGGCTACCCTCAGCTCGTTGGCGCTGATCCGGTAGGTCACATCTTCGTAAAGATTCTCAGTGAAATGGACCGGAATGCCCATCTCTTTCCCGAAATGACTGGCCAGCTGGCGGCAGAGTTCAAACTGAAGGGGAACCCTGTCGGGAAGCCCCGGCATCTGCTTCAGGGCTTTTAAGACGCGTTCTCTGGGTTTCATCTGTTTAAATTATTGTGTATATATGGTAAAACTCGTGAAACAGATGTAATACCCATGTGGTTAATCATCACGGTTTGTGCATAAATTAGGCATGGGTATTTCATACGTTTAAATTATCTTTTGGTGGTTAAATTTCCGGAATATTCTTAACGCCCCATTTTTTATTGGGACGGTCACTCATCTCAAACCGCAGTTCGCCTCCTTCCGACAATTCGCGGTGGGAGATGAAACTGGTATCCAGGGCTTTCCCGTTCAGCCATACCGATTTGACGTAGATGTTTTTGTCAGAGAGATGGTTGGCTTGAATGGTGAGGGTTTTTCCTCCCGGCAGGCTCATCACGCCCTGACCGACGGAGGGGGAACCAATGGCATACCAACCTGATCCGGGAGTGACCGGGTAAAAGCCCAGTGACGAAAAGATGTACCATGCCGACATCTGTCCGCAGTCGTCATTTCCGCACAACCCATCGGGTTTGTTGAGGTACATGGTGTTCACGATCTGGTGGATCCGTTCCTGGGTTTTCCAGGGTTTCCCCGCCCAATTGTACATGTAGGCCACATGGTGGCTGGGTTCATTACCGTGCACATAGCACCCGATGAGTCCCTCCCGGGTAATATCTTCGGTCTCCGCAAAATAGGCATCGGGAAGGTACATGGAGAAGAGGGAGTCGAGATGGTTGGTGAATCGGTCGTTTCCCCCCATCTTCCTGATCAGGGCCGGTATGTCCTGCGGCACGTAGAGCGAGTAGTTCCATGAGTTTCCTTCGATAAAGCCCTCGTTGGCGGTATGCAATGCGTCAAACGGCTCTTTCCAGGTGCCGTTGCTGTATCTGGCCCGCACAAAACCCCGCTTTTCATCAAAGAGAAGCTCCCAATTGCGGGCGCGCTGGTCAAACTGTGCAGCCATCTCCTTTTCACCCAGCGATTCGGCCAACCGGGCGATGGTCCAGTCGTCGTAAGCGTATTCGAGGGTCATCGAGGAGCCGTTCACATTCTTATCGAAGGGAATATAGCCGTATTTCATGTAATCGGCCAGGTTGCCATAGTTCTTATAGGTGGCGGTGGAGACACAGGCTTTCAGAGCCCGGTGCCGATCAAACCCCCTGATGCCGTTAACCCAGGCATCGACGATGACCGGTACGGCATGGTAGCCAATCATGCACCAGTTTTCGTTGCCGAAGTGGCTCCACACCGGGAGCATCCCATGGACACTCTGATCGTAATGGGCCAGCATGGAGTTGATCATGTCGGAGGTGCGTTCCGGCTGTACCAGGGTGAAGAGGGGGTGTAAAGCCCTGTAGGTATCCCAGAGGGAGAAAACGGTGTAGTTCACAAATCCTTCAGCCTGATGGATGTTGTGGTCGAGGCCCCGGTAGCGGCCATCCACATCCATGTATTCCACAGGATTGATAAAAGTGTGGTATAACGAGGTGTAAAAGGTGACCTTCTTCTCTTCGGGTGCATCAATTTTTATCCTCCGGAGTTCCTGTTCCCAGCGTTCCCTGGCGTCGGTTTTCACCCTGTCAAAATCGAAATGGGGCACTTCAGCCCGGAGGTTTCTCAGTGCTCCTTCGGTGCTCACCGCAGACAATGCAAATTTGATCTTGATTTCTTCTCCTTTCCGGGTGGAGAAATCAAAATGGGCTTTCAGATTTTTCCCGGCCATCTCCGGAAAGTTGTGCTGTTCATCGAATTTCCTCCAGAAACCCTTGTAAATCAACTCCTCGTCGTTTCTGCAGCCGTAATTTTTGATGGGTTTGGAAAAGACCATGGCGAAGTAGAGGTAATTGGTGCGGGCCCAGCCCCGTGTAATCCGGTAGCCGGTCACCAGGGTGTCGTTTTCCACCCTGACATACGACCAGAGCACTTTCCCTTCGTAGTTGTAAATGCCGTGGTTCAGGTCGAGAATGATATGGCTGTCGTCGCTTTCGGGGAAGGTATAGCGGTGAAAGCCCACCCGTGAGGTCGTAGTCATTTCCGCGTCGATCCCATAATCGTCGAGCCTGACACGGTAATACCCTGGTTCTGCTTTTTCGGTTTCATGGCTGAAACGCGACCGGTAGCCGCTCTCCGGATGGCTGGCGGTACCCGGATTGAGTTGCAGTTGGCCTACTGTGGGCATGACAAGGAAATCACCCAGGTCGGAATGGCCCGTCCCGGAAAAATGGGTGTGACTGAACCCCACAATCGTTTTGTCATTGTACTGGTATCCGGCACAATAGCGGTACACGGTGCCGGTGTATTTTCCATTCACCGCGTAAGGAATGGTATCGGTATCGGGACTCAGCTGAACCATGCCGAAGGGCACGCAGGCTCCCGGAAATACATGTCCCATCTCGCGGGTGCCAATCATGGGATCGACATATTGAGTGAACCCTTCTTCAGGACTCTGTGCCCCGGTGACCAGGGTGGTCAGACACCATCCTGCTGCAATCAGTATGCTTTTTAATTTAATCATCGTCCTGTTATTATCCTTTTGGTGATTCTTTTATTCATATTAGTCCAGCGCTCCGCTTTTCATGTTCATGAGTGGGACGGCCTGACTGCGGTTTCCCATTTTTCCCTTCACCTTGACTCTGATGACCGAAGCAATGGTATCGGGAGCAGTCGGGGGAAGTGTAAGGGTCAAACCTTGGGTTCCGGTGGTGGTTTTGAGTTTTTTACCGTTAGCCAGGAGGGTAGCGGAATGGACCTTTGCCGTGAAGCCGGGAATAAGCAGTTGCCCGTCATCAGGCCAATCGAAAACGGAAAAATAAAGCAGGGTATGGTTCCCTTTGGTTTTAGCCGTGCATTCGCCCCAGGGGAGCGGGTCAAGCGGACTGGCTTTCGTTCCATAAATGGCTTCACTATTCACTTTCATCCATTTTCCAATTTCTTCCAGCCTTTGTATGCTCTCTTCCGGAAAGGTCCCATCGGCTTTGGGGCCAATGTTTAAAAGGTAATTGCCCCCGCGTGATGCGATTTTGATCAGGTTCCGGATCAGGCTCTGGGATGATTTCCAGTTTTTATCGAACGATTTATACCCCCAGGAGTTATTCATGGTCATACAGGTCTCCCAGTTCTGACCGGCAACAGCATCCCGGTCGGGGATCGATTGTTCGGGGGTTTTGGTATCGCCGGGGAAATCGGCATGTAAACGGTTGTTGGAGATGATCGCCGGTTGCAACTTCAGCAATTCCTGTAGTTTTGCTGCCCCTGCCGCGCTCTTCATCTGGGCATCGTAATCCCACCATAATACCGATACTTCACCGTAATTGGTCAACAGTTCCCTCACCTGAGGAACAGCCACCCGGTCGATGTATTCATCAAAAGTGGAAGTCATCTGTACCGGATCCCAGTGACCGTCGTGTTCCAGGGTATACTGGTCGATTTTTGTGGAATCGGGGTTGGGCCACCCTTCACGCATCAGTCTGCGGGCTGCCGAACCGCCCGGGTTGGTCCAGTCGACTGCCTGGGAATAATAAAAACCCAGTTTGATCCCCTGTTTATGGCAGGCATCGGCCAGGGGTTTCAGCAAATCCTTTCCATAGGGAGTGGCATCCACCACATTCCAGTCACTGGCCTCCGTATCGAAGAGGGCGAACCCGTCGTGGTGCTTGGCTCCAACGATCAGGTATTTCATGCCCGCCTCTTTGGCCATTTTTACCCATGCTTCCGGGTCGTAATGATCGGGGTTAAACGATTTGGCTTTTTCACGGTATTCCGCCACCGGTATCTTGCACCGGTTCAGTATCCAGGCCGCATCGCCCTTGGCCTGCTGATGCCCGTTATACACCCCGCCGTAAAGTGAGTATACCCCCCAGTGGATGAACATGCCGAACCTGGCTTCCTGCCACCACTCCAGCCTCCCGGCATCCGGCTGTTTTTTCTGCGCCTGCATAGCCTGACTCAGGAAAATGAAAACCAGCAGAAAAACTGTTTTTTTCATTTGTATCGTTGCTTGTTAGAAACATGTTCTTCAGTTATATGTCGTGGTGAAGCCGGTTAATGTGCTTCACGCCCATGGAATTGGCTCCGCGTTGCTCCGCCGAACTTCGTTTCGCATGGAGCAAATATCCATTTGCTTTTGAGGTCGGAGCACCATGCGACTTTCATGACGATTCGGTTTACCGGTTTCTACGGGCTAATTCGTTGTCGTAATACGCTTTCCTGCTCCGTTTTTACATCCTGATACCGACAGATTTTTTGATTTTCCGTCGGTTGTTACTTCTTTCCCGGAAGTTTCAAAAAAAAGATGGCTCAGTTGCACTCCGTCGCACTCTGAGAGTACCAAACCTTTTGATCCCTCCACCGCTGTGCTTTTTATAGTTGCTGCGCTTATTTTCAGCTCTTTACAACCATTGTACACCTGAACATCGCCGCAAGCATTTTTAAGGTTAATCCCTTCAATGACAATGCCCGTGCAATGGCTCATGACGATCAGGGCCGGTTTAGCCTGCTCCTCACTCTCCCCCAGATATCCTTTTTGGATCTGTGTTCTGATTTGGTCCAGGAGAGCTGTTCCCTGCCCTTCAAGAACCCCTTTTCCGGTGATGCCGCTGTTGCTGACCGAATCGGCAACGATCAGACTCTTTCGTCCGCCGATACCCCGGTAATCGTAAATGGTGGGAGCCCCCACCAGCACCGCTCCCTCTTCCATCTGAATGGTTACATTATTCTTAAGCTGGAGGGTCCCGGTCAGGTATCTCCCTACATAAAATACCAGCCGGCCACCTCCGTTTTCGCTGATATAGTCAATGGCTTTCTGGATGGAACGGGTGTTCAGGGTACTGCCGTCTGATTTGACCCCGAACAGCGATGCTTTATAATCCTTGGCTGACAAATGGAGGGTTGTCAGCAGAACCACCGCTGTGATGATGATTTTCTTCATTCCTGTAT
>ERZ1645192.5012-NODE-5012-length-10356-cov-6.568391_pt1 | contig 10356 bp, 3 predicted proteins | sample MGYA00575354_ERZ1645192 | MGnify/ENA primary metagenome ERZ1645192 (study PRJEB40844, sample SAMN11349763) | freshwater sediment metagenome | isolation source: river sediment | host: Sediment | place: India: Faizupur Khadar , New Delhi | collected 2017-02-21 ...
GTCATGAGATGAAACACACCATGGAGACCGGCGATGATCAGGTACAAAACTGGATTCGCGAATACTCATTCCTGGGTGAATACCTGGGTGTCAGATGTCATTCAGAAATGGGTGCAGAATAATGGCATATAGACTCATGAATTATTGGATAATCAATATGCATGCTACAATACTCCATGGAGACGGTGAATGAAAACACGTGGCAGCGGTATCCTTCTGCACATCACTTCACTTCCCGGCCAGTTTGGCATCGGCGATCTCGGTCCGGACGCATACCGGTTTGTTGATTTTTTGCAAGGATCAGGACAGCGGTACTGGCAGATTCTCCCGGTCCATCCGACCGATATCCGGTATGATAACTCCCCGTACCATTCCCTCTCTGCTTTTGCAGGAAACCCGCTCCTCATAAGTCCTGAACAGATGGTCAATGACGGGTATCTTGATGTATCAGATCTGGAACCGGATTTAAATCTTCCCCGTGATGAGGTTGATTTCTCATCCGTCATTGCATACAAGGATAGGCTCTTTGATATGGCATATAACCGGTTCGCGTTTTTTGGATCTGATCCCCGGTTTATCGCCTATTGCGCTGAGCAGGCATGGTGGCTTGATGATTATGCTCTTTTTATCGCTATCAGGAAACATTTTGCCCCGGCAGTCTGGTCAGACTGGCCTTTTGAATTCAGAAGCAGAGATCCAGAGGCACTTTTTGAGTTTCAGAAGAATAATGCATCAGTCATAGAGCGAGAGAAGTTTCTTCAGTACATCTTTGCCTGTCAATGGGAGGCACTTTTGAAAAAATGTCATACTGCGGGCATACGACTTATTGGTGATATTCCAATCTACATCGATTATGACAGCAGTGATGTCTGGACCCATCCGGATCTTTTTCTGCTGGATGAGGAGAAGAGACCAAAGTTCGTTGCAGGTGTTCCTCCGGATTATTTCAGTGCAACCGGGCAGGTCTGGAATAATCCGCTCTATGACTGGGATGCCATGAAGAACTCCGGTTTTTCCTGGTGGCGTTTGCGACTGAAGAGAGAACTCTCCATGGTTGATTATGTCCGGGTAGATCATTTCAGAGGTCTTGTCGGGTTCTGGGAAATAGCAGCCGGGGAAGATACGGCTATCGAAGGACGCTGGGTCGAGGCGCCGGCCTGGGATCTCATCAGGACCCTTGTGAAAGAGTTCCCCTGCCTCCCGATTATTGCTGAGGATCTGGGAATAATCACATCCGATGTCAGGGAGATTATGAGAGAGTTTACAATTCCGGGAATGAAGGTCCTGGTCTTTGCATTCAGCTCACCAACCGGTGATAATCCATACATTCTGCATAATATCCCCAAAGATTCAGTCGTGTATACCGGAACCCATGATAATACCCCGGTCAGGGGATGGTATGAACAGGATGCAACTCAGGAAGAAAAACAAAGGCTTATCGCATACCTGGGACGGGAACCGGGGATTCATGAAATCGCGGATTTATTTATTCGTCTGGCAATGATGAGCAGTGCCAATACCGCTATCATCCCTATGCAGGATATTCTTGGACTTGATAGAGCAGCCAGAATGAATAAACCAGGGACTGAAGACGGAAACTGGAGATGGCGGCTTTCTGAAGGGATGGTTTCACAAGAGCTCGCCGGGCGGCTCTCGGCTCTTGTGAAGGTCTACGGAAGATGATTCTCAATCTGCAGGAGGAGGTTTACTTCCCCAGATATTTCCTGACCGATTCTTTTATATCTTCATCGGAAAGATACCGCGGCTCTGTAAACTCTCCGGTATTCATCGAATAGAGATACATTCTGACCGATTGGCCGGTGAGTGATTCTGCTGCAACCCGGTATACGTTCAGTTGCAGATCGGCACCACTCTTGTCTCCTGATTTGTAATCAATCACAGCCCATTCATCATTGCTGCTCTGAATGAGCCGATCTATCCGTCCGGTGACCGGGTAATCTCCACTAAAGGTTATAAATGATACTTCCTGGAACGAACGAACAGCATCACGAATCAGGGGAGTGGTACAAAACCGCTGATATAAGGATGCACAGAAAGATTCTGCTTCAGGGCTTGTGATACCATAGGAGACGAGGACTGTTTTTGGATCCTTACCAGAAAAGATCTGATGGAGGAGAGTTCCAATCTCATCAGGCTGTAAATGGGATGCACCAGGAATCGTGACCTGATGGATATTCTGCTCCTCTGGTCCGGTCGCTTTTCCCCTGCCAATATCAGTCACCGGAACCGGTCTGATGGCCGTTTTTACCTCCTCCGGGTTCGTGCCGATTCCACTCTTTCTTTTTCCCGATACCGATGCATATTCGTCTGGTATTGTCAGAGGAGGAAGTGCTTCCTGTGCCCACATCCGGGTCAGCTGATCAGGATCGGTCAGGATAGTAACATCGATTTCTTTCCCGCCATCTTTCGGATCAATGGTAATTACGCCCCCTTCTTCTGCAATATCCTTTGTTATCCCAAAGAGCGTACACACCCAGTCAATCCGGTTATTACTCTTATCCACTGATTCATAGAACTTATCCGGTTGTTTTCCGCAGAGGACAAGATGATCCCGGGCTCGTGTTGTTCCGACATAGAAGAGTCGTTTTCGCTCTGCTGCCTCCTTTTCTTTCTGGATAAGGGATAATGCCGTATAGACCGGGGTTTCACGGATCTCATAATCATTTTCAGGATCAGGCAGTTTTACCCCATAGAGATGGGAATGATCGCCGGAAAGGATGGAACCGGATTTTCCTTCCCGTGATGAGCCCATGTCAGGAAGAATTACCACGGGGAATTCAAGACCCTTCGCAGCATGTACGGTCATAATATTCACCGATGTCTTTGAGAGAGTATCAAGGGCTGCTTCTCCTTCCCGCTCCTCATCAGCAATGGAGATCATCATATCCTGCACGAGGTCGAATAAACTGTAATATCCTCCCTCTGTTCTCCCCCGGATGATTCCGAGGAGTTTTGTCAGATTTGCTGCCTGTTGTTCACCCTGCTCTAATGCACCATAGATGGTAAGAATACCCGATTCCCGGATGATGCGGTTTACCAGTGGCACCACCGGCTCTCTGCCGGCAAGTCTTCTCCACGATTCAAGCAACCGGGCTGCTCGTGTTATGAGTTCCTGGTCAGAAGCTCTGCAGGAAACCTTCTCATCAGAGGAGCTGATCTCAGAGGATGAGGCGCTGAATCGTTCTGCACAGGCTTTCAATTTCTCATACAGACTCCAGCTCCGTTTCGCTCCTGGAACATGGAGTATATGATATATCAGCGGATCAGAGAGGCTGAAATAGGGAGACCGAAGAACACCGAGCAGTGCAGCAGAATCATACGGGCGTAACAGGAACGAGAGAATATTGTAGATGTCATAGATCTCCTGTCGGGAATAAAACCCGATGCCCCCATGCACGTAAAACGGCGTCTCCTTCCTCGAAAGAGCGGTTGTATACCGGGTAAGATGAGTCCGTCGCTCAATAAGAATGGCAATGTCTCCAAACCCGGCAGGCCTCGTTATTCCATCACGGTCGGTAATCTGAAGAGAGCCGCAGGAGACCATCTGGTGAACAAGGTCTGCAACCATCCCGGCTTCAATCTCTTTCGTCTCTGACCGTTCACTCCCTTTTGGCGCCTTTCCTGGAAGCAGCACCGTGATAGTACCAGGCGATGCCTTCCGGTCATCACAGACCTGAATCGGTTCATATCCAAACTCCCAGGGCTTTTCAGTAGATGCAAAAATCCGTGAGAAGAGGTAATTGACACATCCGATGACTTCCCGGCAACTTCGAAAACTCGTGTCAAGGTTGATGAGATTTCCCCTGCAGTCAGAGAGGATACGGCTCTGAGCTTCCTTAAACCTCGTGACATCAGCATTACGGAACAGGTAAATTGACTGCTTGGGATCTCCGACGATGAAGAGACTTCTCGTACCGGGCTTTAAATCACCGATAATGGCAGTAATTATCTCAAACTGTGCCGGGTCGGTGTCCTGGAATTCATCAACCAGAATATACTGATACCGAGGTCTTATGTGCCGGGCAACGATATCCTGGTGTGACTGCAGAAATTCTCTGGTCAACTGGATGAGATCATTAAAATCCACCCCGTTTGCCTGTCGTTTCAGGGTTCGCAGAAGTTCGAAATAATGTCCGGCTACAAGAGCCAGATCAGAAAAGAACGTGATGGTCGATGTTGTAAACCGTGAGTTCGCATCAATGTAGAGGGAGAAATAGGGAACTGCTTGTTCAAGGCTTTCTACGAGGATAGTTTTCGCTTCCCGAAACCGGGCCAGATCATCGGTATCCCATACCTTTTGTGAGCCGAGTTTTCCAATCGGGCGGACCTTCAAGAATTCCTTCGCTGCATTATGCAAAGTTTCCGGCTGGGCATCAGGAGTGAGATCGTACAGAAACGGACAGACCTGCTCTAAATACCGGACTGCACGGTCATTCTGGTTTTTGTAAGCCTCTTCAAACCTGATGAAATCTGAAATAGCATCTTTGATATCCTTATCAGCAAAAAACTCTCTGACCACCGGGGTTCTGACCTGCTCTAAAAAGATCTCCCAGGCGTTGATGATTCCATCCGGATCTCCTGCCAAATCTTCTGCAAACTGCTCAAAGGCATCGATATTTTGAGAAAGCGTCGTCAGGAGATGATTTACCTGAAATTTTTCAATCTGGGCAAGAAGCCGGATCAGTGATTCCTGAATTTCTTCCGGGGGTTTTCTGATGAGCGTCTCAAAAGCTTCCCGTTCCACTGCCAGTGCCTGTCCCTCATCAAGGATCACAAAGCCCGGGTCAAGACCTGCTTCAATAGCAAATTCACGGAGTATCTGGGCACAGAAGGAATGGAATGTCATAACCGGTGCAATGACGAGTTCTTCATGAGCATCCTTCCAGATCTGGTTTTCAGGATCATCCCGAAGTCTTTCTGCAATGGTCTTTCTGACCCGCTCCTTCATCTCTGCCGCAGCCTTATCGGTAAATGTGAGGGCTAAAACATCCCTGATACGAAATCCCTGGTCCTGAACAAGGTTCAGGTACTTTTCCACCAGAACAAAGGTCTTTCCGGTTCCTGCTCCGGCAGTGACCACCATACTGACATCATGCCGTGAGATTGCCTCCAGCTGGCGGGGCGTTGCTGCCATTATACCTCACCTGCCTCAGTGCATGGACCTGATTCAGAGGGATAGTGATACCACTCTCCGAGTTGTGAACCCCGATCAGGCTGGAACCGGCATATCGTTTTATACGGGCAGTACCAGTCAGCATTGCATTCGGTTGTCGCCTGAATCGGGAACATTCCATCTTTCATATTGTGAACATGCGAGATGGAACTATTCAGTGCATTCTCAAGAATTTCATGCCATCTGGGTTCCGATCTTGGCAGTTTTCCTTTGGGAAGAGTCTGTTTTAATGTGGGATCAAAGAGAGGAAGTGTGTGAGTAATTTTCCGCTGCAGTTGTATGTAGGATCCAAAGACTGGTTTCTTTTGGGATATGTGCTGATATGCCAGAAGGTAAAGGGGAAGTTGTAAGGCAGTCATACGGGTGAGTTCTGATGAGCCGGGTATGTTCTTTCCGGTCTTATAATCGATGATACCAAAAAGGCCGTCCAAAGTCTCATCAATCCGGTCTATTTTTCCAATAAACCGAATGGAACTCTCTGCATCGACAGGGGACGGCTCATACGTCTCAGGATGTTCAGTCTTTGTCCATTCGTTCTGAATTGTAATGAGATCAACCGGTTCCTTCCGGGAATCAGGATCATCATCCGGACCTCTCACTGCCCCGAATGAGTACTCAAAAAGCCGGGGCGTGAACTGGTGAGGAACCCGTCCGTCGTCATCCGGACTGAGCCGGTCAATTTCCGTGGTGATAAAACGCTCCAGAATGCCGCCTCCAATATCTTCGTCTCCCATGATCTGCTTTTTCTTTGCAATCCAGAGCGGGGTAGTATAGGGAACCTTATCGCACTCTTCCTCTGCAATACCTTTTATAAGAGAGAGTGCTGTGTCAAACCCGGTCTCCCGGATTGGGAGGAGTTTCCGGCCATGCATCGTCCGTTTGAAGCGGCTAAGGATGACATGAATCAGATTGCCCTTTGTCTCCGGAGGGATGTCACTCCCGATATCAGGGAGGGGGCGGATATGGAGAACCCTTTCAAGATAGAACCTGAATGGACATTTTGCATACGTCTCAAACATCGACGCAGACCATAAGAACTCCGGGATGAATTGTGAAAGAAGAGCCGCCCTGATACCATGAAACTCACCGATAACTCCATCATATGCTGACCGGTTCAGTCTGAACCGGAATGTTCGTTCTATTGAGATTCTATCAACCAGTGAGGACAACGAAATATCTTCCGGAATGTATGAGAGTGAATGCTCCCACTCGGATTTATGAATAGAGACTCCTGCAGAATAAGATGCCTCCATATCTCCAAGAAATCCTGGTGTATCCGGATCCTCTCCTGAACCACGGCCCCATTCTGGCAGAATCGTAGATGATTTAAGGTAATCGATGAAGACAGATGATAAAACGGTCCGCTCATCCTTGTGTTCATACCAGCTCAGGTAGAGATGAGATGTTCCAGATGCGAGTGCGGTAATAAACTGGTATTTTTCCTGCCTGAGGATATCTGAGAGCGTTCTAGTATCCATCCGGCTGTTCTCACTTGAATTGGTAAATGGCAGGCGTGTTGTCAGCCGGGGGATCTGACCTTCATTGAGAGAGACCAGAAAAACATAGGGATAGTGCTGATGAGCGATTTCACGAAGCCCCGTAAGCATGACTCCGGAGGCATCGGGGGAGATATTCCCGGATTTTTCCTGCAGGACATGACGGACGGCTCCAATAAAGTCAATAAAGGAGACCGATGCAGCAGGGTCAAGGTGAGAGACGACTCCGGTTCCTGAGAGATCCTGCAATTCACTGAGCAGGGTGTTAAAAGAGGAGAGATCCAGGTATTCCTCATCGGTAAGCCAGGCATTGAGAGGATTTCCATGTGCCAGACCGGGAACGGGAGAGCCTGTTTCTTTGAGTATTGTCTTCAGGTTCCAGATGTGTTCACGAATGGTTCGTTTATCCCGGAGTCTTTTCAAAACTCCGACCAGCCTGATAATCCCGTCAATGGTATCGGCGATCTCCTGTCTTCCCAGTGGTCGTCTGGGACTATATGTTCGTGATGGTTTTTTATGAGGAACAGATTCCGGTGCATCAGGTGATGGCTGCAAATCATCAGTATCATCACATAATAAAAGAACTTCAGGCAGCCTTTTTTCCCAGTCGATATGACCGCCATCCAGTCCGTATGTCCGGCAGAGGAGATCAAAATTCTTATACGACAGATATGTGTATCCGGAAGGAGTCTTTCCGTTCTTCTTTTCATCACCGGATTTATTAATCTGAATAGCCTCTGTTTCCCATCGGAACCTGCAATACGGACTTTGGATTACCCGGACCAACTCATCATATCGGAGCCCTTTTTCAATCAGATCAAAAATAGAGAGGTAATAGGAGATAAGGGGAGAGGAGTAGAGAAGAGGGCCTTGTGAAGGTCGTACAGGTATGTGAAAATCGGCACATGCTTCCAGAGCATACCCCCGGGTTGATCTAAAATCAGGAGTGGCTATTGCAATATCCTCATAGGAAACTCCATCCTCATGCAGCCGTGATATTTCCCGTGCTACTTCCCGCATCTCGGTTGCCGGATCAGAAAAACCCATGCCGGTTATATGGGGAAAATTCAGGAAGTCCTCTGTTCCTGAGGGATCATGACAGAAGATGGTCGTCATCTGCTGCTCCATCCCGGTGGATGGTATGATCTCATTCCTGTCAAAGGAGAGCCAGTCACCAGTATCTGAAAAAATCTCCGGATCTTTTCCGTCAGGGAGTGAATAATGCAGGGTTTCACCCACCTCCCCGAATGTGGAAATCAATCGTTTCTCAAGAGGCATCGGTTCAAAAAGTCCGAATATATGGACATGGCGGATGATTGACCAGACATTTGCCTGATCTCTGCTCTGGAGAAAATGTATCGTCCAGGTGAGCATGGTATCCTGATCTACAAGATTATTTTCACTGAGTTTTTGCTGATAGGCAGATATGAGAAGAGAAATCTGCTGGCTTTTCTCCGATTGCAGGGGTCCAAGACAGGCAGGATAGTCTATATCTCTTCGGATGATAACCTGCATCAAGGTCTGAAGGTCCTGCACCGCACGTGGGGAAGGGTTCTTCTGGGCAAAAAAGAGGGTAAGTTCATCCTGGTGTCTCCTCAGCAGGTCCACGAGAAGAAGTCGTGACGTCTCCGGCTTTATGAGGACTGTCTGGTTTCCATACCGGTCGATAAGGTACCTGCACAGATCATCAAGGGTGCAGATATGATCAGGTAAAAAGGTGATCCCTGATTCAGTCAGCTGGTCCTGAACGGTTCGTATAAGCCGGCGAGTCGGAAGGATCATCCATGAACCGAAAGGATCTTCCTGAATATGAGATTTATAATTGTTGATTGCTTCAACAAGACCAGTGCCGGGAACTGCATGAATAAGAGAGATATGACCAGGCATGCACCTAAAGGGTTAGTGCCAGGCCTATATCTGGATATCCGGATATCAGTTCTGATAATGGTCAGTCTTAAATGCTCAAGGGTCTAATTCCCATATATCCAGGATACGCTATGATATCAGCGCTGTATGTCGATGATGATCCATCCTTTCTTGAAATCGGAAAGATGTTTCTTGAACAATCCGGCATTATTCAGATAACCACAGCCATATCTGCCATGACCGCATTAGAGGCCATGCAGGAGAGAATGTTTGATGTGATTATTTCCGATTATGAAATGCCCGGAATGAACGGAATCGATCTTTTAAAAAGAGTTCGGGAAAAGAACGATATCATCCCTTTTATTATTTTTACCGGCAGAGGGAGGGAAGATGTCGCAATTGAAGCGCTGAATTCCGGTGCATCCTTTTATTTACAAAAAGACGGAGATCCAGCCTCCCTTTTTATTGAACTCATCAATATGGTGAATCGTGCAGTGCAGCACGCACATGTTGCGGTCGAACTTGAGAAGAAAAATGAGGAACTGACATCATTAAATGAAGAACTTGCTGCTTCGGAAGAAGAACTTCGAGATACTATTCATCAGCTTGCTATAACAGCTGAGCAGGTACGGGAGAGTGAGGAGCGGTACAGACTGGTCATGGAAGCAACCAGTGACGGTATCTGGGACTGGAACCTCAAGACCAACAAGGCATATTTTAGTGACTGGTATTACCGGATGATAGGATATGAACCAGGAGAATTTGAGGGTAATTATGAGAGCTGGCGATCACATCTGCATCCGGACGATCTGAAACGGGCAGAAACAGAGATTCAAAATAGTCTTACCAGAAAGGACCGTGGCTTTGATATCGAATTTCGCATCCGGACAAAAAATGGTGATTACCGTTATATTCATGGAAGAGGCCGGGTGGTTTCATGGGATACCGAAGGAAATCCTTGCCGGATGGTCGGGTCACATATCGATATCACCGACAGAAAGCGGATGGAGTCAGCCCTTCTTGACAGTGAAGAGAAATACCGTCTTCTGGCTGAGAAATCACGAGACCTTATCTTCCTGCTCCGCCTCCCGGAGGGAAAATATGATTACATCAGTCCATCTTCCAAGGAGATTTCCGGATATACCCAGGAAGAGTTTTACAGAAATCCTGAATTACTTCAAAGATGTATCGCCCCACAAAGTTTAGAATACTTTGAGAAAGCCCATAAAGATCTCCTCAATGGTATTGTTCCGGAGACCTATGAATTTCAGATCATTACCAAATCAGGAGAACTCAAATGGGTATCCCAAAGAAATTCTCCAATATTTGATGAATCAGGTAAGATTATTGCATTGCAGGGGATAGTGACCGATATTACTGAACGGAAAACCAGTGAAGAGATCGTTTGTGAAGCGATGCAGAAATATGAGACTTTGTTCTCAAGTGTTCCGACAGGTATTATCGTAACGGATGAAAATGGTGATATCATTGAGGTAAACCAGCATGCAGCACGAATTCTTCATGTCAGCCGTGAAGACCTCATCGATAATGGTATTTCAACACCAGCATGGACGATATATCAACATGACGGGACACCGGTTACATCGTCTGATATGTCCTCTCCTCTTGAACTTCTGGAAAAAGGAGAAAATCTTGCCGGAGTTGAAATCGGTATACAAAATCCATCCGGAGAGATAGCATGGATTATGGCGATGACATCCTCACTCAGGCTCAAGGAATATGGATCTGTTATCTCTTTTCTTGATATCGGAGAGCAGAGACGGATATCCCAGGCCCTTA
>ERZ1645192.5013-NODE-5013-length-10353-cov-11.451350_pt1 | contig 10353 bp, 10 predicted proteins | sample MGYA00575354_ERZ1645192 | MGnify/ENA primary metagenome ERZ1645192 (study PRJEB40844, sample SAMN11349763) | freshwater sediment metagenome | isolation source: river sediment | host: Sediment | place: India: Faizupur Khadar , New Delhi | collected 2017-02-21 ...
GTAAAGTGAACTCAAGATCGGGACAGAAAACTATGGACGAAACAGTCCTTAGGGAAAGGATAAAAAACAACATGAGGTATGTGTTATTCGATGATGAACCAAAGCATAGGAAGAACGGCACTTATTTTAAGATGTTCCGTGAACAATATCCTGGAGTTGACAAATTGATATATGATCTTCTCAAGGAAGTTGGCAAAACCAATTTCTCATATCTTCTTCAACGGGCTGAAAGTTATATTGTCTTGGATGTGATTAGCAGGGATTTCCATGAGAGTTACCCAGAGGCACCTGTCTTTACCATCCACGATGCCATATGTACATATCCAGAGTATCTACAACCATTGGTTGGCATTGCAAATAAGCACTTCATGAATATTATCGGGTCGCCTGTCGGACTGAAAGTGAAACCATGGCAGCCCGAACCATTACCTAAACTAGAGGATATTGAAGAGGAGTGGCTGAAATTAAAACCTATTTGCTCGTTAAAGAAATATCAGGATAAAGCTCATAGTGTATTTTCGTCGAATATTGAAAGGGGAAAGAAATTCATTAGTACTTCAGTACATTAAAGAAAGATGGTAAGATTCTTAACCGAATCTGTATAGCCTCCATGATTCTTATTCCTAAACCCCAAGTTTGTCTACATAATCAATCTAAATGTGAAATTTTGCTACTTTTAACCTTTGCAGATCCACGGGCAGGTTATAAAGACAAGATATGGCACCAAAAGACATCATTACCCACGTAAATCCCTCAACCCTAATTCCTAATCCGACAAAACTTGACATGTATCAAGTCCCTTCTAATTATGAGGAGATTAAGAAGAGCATTGAAGAACATGGTATAATTGAGCCCTTAATTGTTGATAGAGCTACGAATGTTTTAATCTCTGGCAATCTGAGGCTACAGATTGCCTTAGAACTGGGGATGAAAACAGTCCCTGTCATTTATAAGGATATTGAAAAGAGTGAATTGGATATCAAATCCATTGTGACTAATCAACAAAGAGTCAAATCATACACGGAAATCCTGAAGGAGATCGAGTTTTTTGAGCAGCATTACAAAATTAAAAAGGGACAGAGGACTGATCTCAATCCTGAATTGAAGGAGTTGAAGGAGAAACGAGATGCGTTTCTGAACACCTATTCGAGAACCACTCGAGAGAAAGTTAAAGCCATTGCATCATTAGCGGCTGAAATACATGGGAAGGACTCTGACAACTATAAGGGAATCTTCAAATCTTTGGACAAAGGTAAAACAACTCTTAACGGCCTACATGAGCATCTTATAGACTTAAAACGTAGAAAACAAAATTCGTTTGTGATCCCAGAAAAGTTTGAGATTGTTCGCGAGAACACAAAGATATTTAACCAATCCAGTGAGAATATGGATCAGGTTGAAACTGGTACAATTAATGCAATTATTACGTCGCCACCTTACCTTCAGATGAGAGTATATGGTAACGGTGAAGATGAACTGGGACAAGAAAATGAAATTGAAATCTACCTTCTCAACATGATGAAAATATTCAAAGAATGTCATCGTGTTCTTCGAGACGATGGTTCTTTGTTTGTAAACCTCAATGATTGTGTTCTTAATGGTCAATATCAGGCTGTACCACATTACTTTGTCATCGAAATGCTTAAGATCGGCTGGATATTAAACGATGAACTTCTATGGATAAAGAATAACCCAACATATACTAGAGGTAAACGCAGCGTCAGAAGTCACGAGCCGATTTTTCATTTTGTTAAGTCTCCAGAGTTCTACTACAACGACCAGTGGCTCCATGACATTGAAGATGTTAACGCTAAGCTGGGATATGGAATGGACAAGACCACACCCAAGGTGAAGTCTGGAATTGACATGCGAGATGGAGTATTACGAACCAATGTGTCCAGCACTGCCGCACTTAGAAAGGAATGCAAAGATGCAGGATTTCATTTAACCCATTCTGCAACCTTCCCGATTGACGTGCCTGCAGTATGTGGATTGCTCTCAACGAAGGAAGGGGACACTATACTTGATTGTTTTGCAGGAACGTCCACGGTCGGTCAATTCGCACTCACGTTCAATAGAAAGTTCATAGGATATGATATGAATCCCGAATTCATCAAGGCTTCAGAAGTCCGACTGCATAAAAATGAAAACTATTACATTCCCGTCAATTCTTGGGAATTAATCAGTAAGAATGCTACATTCAGTTTTGGAGACCTTACCATTCAGAAGAATTTTGACCTCAGCTTCGGAATTCAACCACCAGAAGACCGAAGGCCATTTGTTGGTTTTACCGAGGCATTCAATAATTGCTTTAGTTTTACTAATCGTTGAGCCTCCCCTTGTAATCGCCTAACTACCTTACAAACAGTTCGTAAAAGAACCCAACGTAATTTTTTTGAAAAAATATTGAAAAATATTTGGCCATTAATATGTCATTGTGTACATTTGACATGTTTTTCAGTTAAGATTGACCTAAGAAATGAAAAGAAAAAAAGCTGATATAAATATTCCAGAAGAGCTCGGGAATCCTGAATTGCTCTACCCAGTGAGGTCATTGGAGGAGAGTGGGGCCTTCAAGAGGATGCCCCCAAATGTTAAATCAGCTATTGACAAACTTCAGACTTTAGCTCGAAAATACAGATTGGAATTGGAAAGTCTACGGGATGCGGAATTAGAAGTCAAACAGGAATGGATCATTGCAGAACCTAATGTTTATGTCGCCAGAACCAAGGATATCAAAACTGAAAGAGAGTATTTCACAGCGAAAACTTTCTGGCCTTTAAAAAGCGGGAAAACAAAAGAGGTTAAAATATACCTGGGAAGGGCTGAAGATTTTGGAAATGACACAATGAGCATACAAGCGAGGGAGTTTGCAAAAAGCAAAATGAGTGAAACATTGCGGAGAAGGAAGGATGATGGGGAGATATAAATTTTTTAAATAATAACTATGTCACATAAAACGAGGACATATAAATGTCCAAATTTTTTCAACAGAAACTATGTCATATAAAACATGTACCATATAAATAGAAGAAATGAAAGAGTCGATTAAAACACCAGATTGTCAACTGCGAGAAGGGCCCATTGTGTATGTCTATGCAACAATCTTTGATGATTATCAAACATTCAAAGAATTCTATTTCGTCACAACCCACGAAGTATTGTCAAGGACGTATGAATCCTGTAGTAAACTTATCGAGAAAAGGAAACGCAGTAGTAATGCTGTATATAATGAGGCAATCAATCTGGCTTTTCGTCCAAAGGTTAGCCTCAATGAAATTTGCATAAGTTTCTTGAAGTATATCTGCTTTACTCTCCATGAAGGTGATCTTAAGCCTGAAAATCCACAGGAAGCACTGCACTATATGGCTCATCTTCATCTGGATAACGATAGTTGGTCTCGGTGTGGAATCCTAAATCGAGGTATTATGAAGAAATATTTAAAAATCGATGATGAGTTCAAGTGGGTAGGGAAGTCTGATATCTCAATGGCTCTATTGTCAAAATTCCACCTACTTAAAAAGGTGGAAATGAATCTCCTTGATGGCCTTTTTGCACTAATTTATGAGTCAAATGAAAGTGTCGCCAAGTTGGACTACGGGCAGTTTTGGGACCTATTGGATCCAGCGGACTCTGAATCAAAGGAGGAATTTAGCAGAGACGAAATTGACGGAATGTTAAACACCCTGGTGTTTTATGATTTCATAACCATAGATTATGAATGGGTAACTGAGGATAATGAGAAGAAATGCCTGTACGTGATTTCCATTATTGACTTGCCTAATTATTATGATTTCCTCCGATTCACTGAAATAATCCCTTAGTAGACAATCCAAAGAGTTGATAATCAAAGTCCAAACGTAAATTAATTGCCATGATAGTACCCTCAATGTCTTCAAAAGAGTTAACCAAGGAAATATTCTCCGATTACGAATCCGTGCTAACGAAAGCAAACCACCTTACAGATGGCCTGAGGCGTGAGGTAGTGAAATCCAAGTCCAAACATGTGCATAAAATATTTGATTACACGACCAAGCGATATAACAATTGGAAGATCATAGTAGATTATCCCTATAAACATCCCAGACACATTTCGGTGGTATATTACCCTGATGATCAGGGATTACATGGGATCAGAGTGGATGGTAATCTGAGTTCACTTACTCACATTACGCCTCATTTCCTGTCAAGATACAACGAAAGGTTCCTCATGCTTGATTCAGGTTCAAAAATCGAACTTCTGGTGCGCTTTCTAGAGGATAATTTTCTAGAGGCTGTAAAGTACATCGAAACAGGAAATCCATTATGTAGGAAAATCCTCAGCAAGTTCAAGGACGGTATTGGATTTGGTGATTCCGAGTATTTCCCCGAACTAAGAAAAGAGATTCTTCACTTCAGAACCTTCATTACGGATGAAATGCTCTTCGATGATCAAATGAAGGATGTCACTATAATGGACAGAGAAATCCAACGGTACATGAAGGAGCATAAAAGTGAATTTCCAATGCGAGCATAGAGAAGATAATTATCAAACAACCTTAAAAGAATAATGCTATGAACAAAAAAGAGAACAGTAAGAACGAAAGAATAAGACGGGTCAGAGTAAATGAAGTCTGGTTAAAAGAGGATTTGTTAAACAGTAGCCCTGACTCAATCTCAGTTCACCCAGGACTTAAGAAGGTTATTACCAGCGAAAATGAAGACATGAATTCAGATGATAGAGACTACGTCAGGTATTTGAAGGACCTAATTCTTTCTGCCACAGCCTTATTCATAGTCTTTGTTGATACTGAGAAAGAAACTGAAGGAAGGTCCCGATTTGGAGGCAGTGCATTTCTGACCGATAAAAAGAATTTCTTGGACATCACTGGTATTATGGTAGTTACTAATCTTGCAGGATGCCGATTCAAGGAAATTCAACCACCCTATGAGGATTTTATTAACGATTTCATAACGGAGACCTACTTCTGATATGAGTAATTAAACATAAATGAATGATAATCAATAATATTAACTAAAACGAGGAACAGCGATAATCTGAACACATGGTAAAATGAAAAAAACTGATGAAATAGATATAATTAGTGACATTGATTCATTGATATTATCAGTGGTTTTTGACCATTACAAAGTCATAAAGGCACATTCATTTGATGGTGTTAACAAATGGAGTATTTATCTCGACTCTGGTAATGTGATAAATATAGATATAGACATAAATGGTGACACAGCTAGTACGAGAATAGTACCCAAAGAAAAAATGACAGTTCAGGGAAATTTGGTGTACAATGATTTTTTACGATTATTTGTTCAGCTGCAACAAAATAGCCTTACTAAATCAGAATTCAAGCTGAGATGTAGGAATGCAGAAATCGTACGCAACGAACGCATAAAAGCTATTGATTATAAAAGAGATCTGAATTGAAGGTACAGAGGATCTCCAATAAGAACTTGTTTAAAGTGTCATGCTGAATTGTTGTTCCCAACAGGAATTAACAGGACAAGAAAATGAAGGCAGTCCAGAGTTCCATTATAAGTAAGATTTGAACATTCATCAATGATCTGGTGTACAGCAACATAGAAGTATTAACTTAGCAATAGTCAAGATGGAAAACAACAAATACATGGATGTCAAAATGGTCAGTGAATATATACATGTCTCAACTTCATTGATTTACCATATGGTGAACAAGGGTCAAATTCCTTTTATAAAGGTGCGATACAGAACCATATTTGAACGAGAGCAGATAGATAAGTGGCTTCATAATAACTGCACAATGGTCGAAGATTTACCCGTCTTCCCGAAATTTTAATCATCATGCCATCGATTAAGATAGTCTTAGACGGCCGCAAGAAGTTAAAAGATAATATGTTCAATCTTTCTATTCGGGTATGCCACAAAGGGAAGGTTCAGTACCTGCCAATGACGAAAATAACAGTTAAGCAATACAACCAGGTCTTCGTAACAAAATCGATGGATAAGGATAGTATTGAGTTTCGGGCGAAGGCCGATGAATTCAGGGCCAGATGTGAACGGATCTTCGGCGAGATGTCCGTTTTTAATCCGACCAAATTCCGTGAGAAGGTCTACTCCAAGGAGAAGGAATTGCCCAAGACACTGGTATTGAAAGATCTGTTTGATTACTACATCGAGAACTATAGGGGTATTACCATCCGAACACGGAAACATTTCAGGCTCTCGATTAACCTCCTTGAGTCATTTCAATCAGACCTCCGAGTCCATGACATAACGAGTGAGTTTCTGAAGGACTTCGAAATCGCCAAGACCAAACAGGGTTTATCCAAAAGTACCATTGAAGGTGTATTCCGTAACCTCAGGAGGATTATCAACTATTTCATGCATGAGAAAAAGACCATACCCAGTACATTCCCGTATCCGTTTGGGAAGGGTGGCTACAGTATCGGAAGTACATGGCCGAAGAAGCAGGTTCTGAAGAACTCTGAGATAAAGAAGGTGATCAGTCTCAAGAGTTTTGATAACCCTGAGCAAGAATACGCTCGTGATATATGGGTCTGTCTTTATAGGGCAAACGGCATAAATTTCGCAGATCTACTAAAAATGAGATGGGACAGCATCAAAGGTCGTCACATCGTTTTCTTCCGCAAGAAAACCGAGAACACCAGAAAGAATAATCTCAAGCCAATCACAGTACCGCTGACCCCTAAGCTCAAGAAACTTATTGAAAAGATAGGAGTGAAGGATAGTCCGTTCATCCTAGGTAAGTTGAAGGAAGGTTATTCTGAGAACACCTTTGAAAACCTGTCTCATAAAATGCGTTCCAGTCTCAATGAGAAGCTCCTTGAGATTAGCAAGAAACTCGAATTATCTGTCCCATTGAAGCTGAAGACTGCTAGAGATTGTTACGCTTCGACGCTAAGACGGGCAAAAGTTTCGAAGGACGATATCGGCGATATGTTAGGTCATGCCAACTCGATAGTAACCGAACACTACATGGACAGCCTGGATCTTGAGGAGACTTTTGAGATCAATAAACACATTCTATAATCAAATGCGATGTTATTTATACAAATGATGAAATGGATAATAACTAATAACTATAAAAAATAAGATTAATATGAAATCCAAAATGATGACCTACCAGAAAGCAAAAGCCTTTATGGCAGACAAACTCATCAAATCACCAGAGGAATATCAAAAGTGGTATAACGAAAATCATGAATACCTCGAAAGTATAGGGCTTCCAGAACATCCTGATAGGTATTATAGTAATCCCAAAAATGTAAGGACTTATTTTAACGATCTGCTGTAGTTCATCCAATCCATGGACTTATAAAAGAATTATGACCTATGATGTGTTAATTACGCGAGAATATTGCTTTAAATCGCCTGAAAATAGAAATAAATGCAGTAATTTGCAGAAAACATACAAGTATAGGACTATGATACTGAATATCGTTATAGAAAACTATCGATCATTTAAGAACAAAACAGTGTTTACAATGATCGCAGAGTCATCGAAAAGTAAGGAACAGAACACCTTTATTCAGCCCATTTTGAATGAAGATCCAGTACGGTTATTGAATACAGCAATTATTTATGGTCCTAACGGCTCAGGAAAGACTAATTTTTTGAGATCTGTATTTGATATAGTTAACTTTATAAGTACAAATAATAAAGTAGGAGAGGAAATTAAGCGGTATTCACCATTTATCTTAAATAATTCGGATTTTAAAGAACCACTCAAATTTAAGATTGAGTTTATAGGGAAGGATAATGTAAGATATTCCTATGAACTTGCATTTAACAACCAAGATATACTCGAAGAATCACTATATTATTTCCCATTGGGTAAGTCTAGGTTATTATTTGAAAGAATTCCGAATTCCAATTTGGGGCCCCAAATCCATACTGTCAAACTCGGGTCCGATGTAAAAAAGAAAGACATCGATGTATTTAACAACCAGACGATTTTGTTTAAATTCGGAACCGACATCCCAGATCCAATTATTAGCGAAGCTTATGTGTATTTAAGTAAAATCGAGGTAATTAATGCTTGTAATACTCGAAAAGTATCATCACTGAAAAATGAAGTTGCTGAAATGATCATTAGTAATAGTGTTCTTAAAAAGAAAATGGATGAATTAATATACCATGCCGATACAGGAATAAATACAATTAGTGTAAAAGAAACTGATGAAAGGAAGATTGCATTTCCCGAAAACACACCTGAAAATATTAAAATGATGGTGCTTAATGATTACAAGTATCAAGTGAGTGGACAGCACAATGTATATAATGTAGATAACCAGATCATTGATAAAATAAATTTACCTATCGAACAGGAATCCCATGGAACTCGTACCTTGTTTTCACTTGGAGGGAAAATCCTACAATCCCTTGAAACAGGAACACCTATTTTTATTGACGAGATTGATACAGGCTTGCATACTTATCTGGCAAAAATGCTCATGTCTCTATATCAGAATAAAAGAATTAATAGTAAAAATGCACAACTAGTCTTTACAACACACGATACCAATCTGCTAGATAGAACATTTTTTCGTAAAGATCAGGTATGGTTTGTAGAGAAAAATGAGTATGGTGTTTCTGAGTTATACTCATTACAAGATTTCAGTGATGTTCGGGAAGATACTCCATTTGACAAGTGGTATCTATCTGGTAAATTAGGTGCAATTCCCAATTTGAAATCCCTTGAATCTTTGTTCATGGATGAATGATGAAGGAATCTAAACACACTATTTTAATAATTTGTGAAGGAGAAAGCACTGAACCCCTCTTTTTTAATTCTATTAAGGATGAAATTCTAAGTGGAACATATGATATCAATGCAGTTATAAATATACGACCTGAGCCTAGAGAAGAAGATTCTGACAATACAGAGAAATCCCCCTATAAGGATGAAAGGCCGAAAAAACAAGTCAGGAAGGCACGATTTCTAGAAGAACCAGAAGTAATTACAGGTGTTCCGCCAGCAAAATGGGTTAAAGAGGGAATCAAGGAATTAGAAAATCAATCCTATGATGAGGTCTGGGCAGTATTTGACCATGACAATCATCCAGCAAGGAAAGAAGCCTTTGAATTGTCAACAATGAATATCAACGGAAAGAAGGTTAATATTGCTTTCTCCAGTAGATCTTTTGAATATTACATCTTATTACATTTTGAAAGAATATTTAAATCATTTAGTGAAACTAAATGTTCTGAAACTGTCAATGAGTCAGGGAGACGGAGAAGAATATATTTCAACTGCGGCACAAATATGCATACCAAAGATTGCCGTGGAGAGAGGTGTATTCTAGGCTACGCAAGTAGTAAAAACTATTGGAATATGGAAAATTATAAACGATCCTTATTTCCAGTAATAAAAAATAGACTTGACCGTGGATTTATAAACTCAGCATGGTTAAGGTTTAAATATCAATCCAACGGGAATGAGATTCCAGTCTATGACAGGAATCCATATGTTACTACAGATCTTCTAATTAAAAGGCTTGTTGGAAAGGATGATTTTGAGTGGATTTGGACATCTACAGATTACAATTTGAGAGGAATCCAAGTTCATTTAATAGATGGTTTAGGTGTTAGAATTAGAAATGACCGAGGTACCTCAATCTTGTTACAGGAAGACTCATTTAGAATTATTGACGATAGTGGAAGAGTAATAATACCTCTAGGGAAGAGAACAATTTTAAACCCAAATGACGAGTACATTATTACAATAGACCTTTCCAAAATATCCGCCTCGCAAGTGGTCAGTTTTAATTTTGAAAGAAGTACAATCCTATTTAGTTTTTCAAATAGCACAGCAAACATAGAAAATCTCATCAGGCAGTTACAGAGTTTGTCTCATAAAGATTTACTAGAGCTTTATGAAATGCTTAGGCGAGAACTCCGATAATAAATTTTGGGTTGTTGTAACTGCATCATTATCGAGTTAATCTAAAGGTGATTTTAACTTTTAACTTAGTGCCAGTTTCGGGGCCAGTTTTTCTACCATACACGTACAAACCAGTGGAATATTTTACAATTAAGTTGCTACAAAACTAATTGGTACAAACAGATACAAATCTATATAAATCCGTGGGAATGTAAATATTTACCTGTTAATCAGGGGGTCCTAGGTTCAAGTCCTAGCTGGGGAGCGAAGATTATCAACCGCTTATGTGAGATTTCATGTAAGCGGTTTTCTTTTGGCGCCAGTTTTGGGCCAGTTTGTGGGGGGAATTTGCGATTTATACTTCCAATCATGGGGATATTGGGCATGGCAAAATCGACCTCAAATTGTTCTTTAAAAGTAAGCATCCGGTCTGCCACGTATTCTGTTAGCGGGGTGATGCGATTATCTTTCC
>ERZ1645192.5014-NODE-5014-length-10353-cov-5.980093_pt1 | contig 10353 bp, 8 predicted proteins | sample MGYA00575354_ERZ1645192 | MGnify/ENA primary metagenome ERZ1645192 (study PRJEB40844, sample SAMN11349763) | freshwater sediment metagenome | isolation source: river sediment | host: Sediment | place: India: Faizupur Khadar , New Delhi | collected 2017-02-21 ...
AGCCATTGATTTATCGGAAGAAGAAGAATTAAAACGCATAAAAGAAGTAGTTAGCGAAGTTGTGAAACATTTCCCTACTGCCATCATTTCTGTTGACACCTGGCGAGCTGCTGTTGCGCGTGAAGCTGTTGATTTAGGTGCTTGTATCATCAATGATATTTCCGGAGGGGAATTCGATAACACTATGTTTCCTACCGTAGCAAGCCTTAAAGTGCCATATATTATGATGCATACCAGTGGAAAACCGGCAGTAATGCAACAATATACAAGCTATAATGATGTAGTAAAAGATATTTTCTACTACCTCAGTCAACGATTGGAAACCCTGTACGCCTTGAATGTTTCCGATGTTATCATTGATGTAGGCTTCGGCTTTGGAAAAACAATAGAACAAAATTATGAATTACTTCACAATATAGAAACTTTTAAAATGTTGGATTGTCCTTTATTAGTTGCTGTATCACGCAAATCAATGTTTTGGAAACTCTTACATATAACCCCACAAGAAGCCCTAAACGCCAGTACAGTGGCTCACACTTACGCTTTATTGCATCATGCAAACATACTTAGAGTACACGATGTGAAAGCTGCCAAAGAAGCGATTACTATTGTTGATAAAATATTGAAATAAAGTATAAAGCAACTTTTTCTGAGTTCTGAACTCATTTTATTAATTGGGAATAAAATACATTTTTACCATGCCTTTGGCTGTAAGAATAATAAGTTGCTTGCCATTAATTATGACTTGTTCTGCATCAGCATCGGGCAAAATATAGGATTGTATGTCTACTGTTTCAATGTTTAAGACTTGTATCGAATTATTCTTTACGAACACTAATTGTCCATTCCAAACATTGAAATAGGATACATCTGTAATAGGAATTCGTTTTAGATATGTTCCGTATTTATCGAAGATAATAAAACCTATTTTCGGACTATTCAAAATCAAATATAGTCCACCTACTTCTTGCATGCTATTTGGATAGATTTTTTCTCCAATAACATTAGTAAGAATTTGGCTTTCATTAACTTTAATTGTATTTGCATCATAACGCACCAAACGATCTTTCATCTCGTCATAAACCCAAAAACCATTATCATAGGACAAACATACTTGCGTAGGCTGAACAAACTGTAAATCTCTCAGCAAAAATAATGTATTTTGTATTGAAAGCGTATTATTTAAAAAAGATAATTGCATAAGCTCTCCGAAAAAAACCATAATTTTCATGGGATTGCTCACGTCAAAAGAATGAATTTTACCAAGAGAAAAATCAGCAAAAGAATACTGAAAGTTAAGTTGATTATCATATTTATAGATAACGCTTCCATCCGAAAGATACACATTGCCTAATACATCTGCTTTTAACAATTTTCCTTTTTGAGATAGTTCTTTTTGAAAAACATATGTATTGCTTTGACTTTGCACTGATATACATGCAAAACATAGTAAGAACATAGAAAAAACTACTATTTTTCTCATTATTTTTTAGCAAATATTTCATCCCCAACAATCAAACGAACCATGAAATTATAATTCGGCATCATTTTCTTTTCGTCATAAACTTTTAAATTCATAAATGTGTATTGCAGTTGAATAATTGGTTCTAAAGCAACCGTTTTAGTAAAAGGAATACGTATTCCGAATCCACCTACAATACCTCCACCTACCCCTCCCAAATACGGATTAATTTCTGTTAATCCGCTGTTAGGAACATAGGTTTGTCCTGCATAGATATCCATCATAGAAAAAGGTTGATCTTCAATCACTAAATCTGCACTTTTCACTTTAAGACTATTTAATTGTGCGGCAAGTTCAAAAAAAGGCAATACTTTTTCATTAGCATAAATAGTATATCGTGTTCCTATTTCAAAAAAATTCCGCAACTCCTTACCAATCACATTATATACTAAAATCTGAGGACGTTCGTTACCGGGCACACCGGAATTATAAGTAAATGTAACGCCTCCTATGGTTGTCAATCTGGCCTGGCTAAAGGATAAGGTCAATGATAGATTCCTGTTAAAGTGATATATCAATCCAAATCCAAAGATAAACGACATATTGTAACGCATTTTTGTTTCAATATTATCAAGAGCAATTCCACTCTCATCCATAATCACATCCTGACGTTCTTCTATTAAGTTTTTTATTTCTTCCCTATAATAAGTATTATCAACTACCCTATATATACTAACTTCAGAAGGATTGGAAATACCATTGTAATAATTCGCAGTAAATTTATTCCCGATATACATTCCGCAATTAAAATAAAAGTCAAAGCCTTTATTTTTTTCATCAAGAGCTGCTTTTTGTGAATCTGTAATTTGAGCAAACAGAGGAAGTGTGTTTGAAAACAAACAAGCTATCAATAGTATTTTATAGAACCAAATTCGATTAAACATTGCTTTAGATAAGTGATAACATTTCTATGGTTTGCAAAGGATTATCCGAACTAAAAACAGCATACCCGCATACTAAAACATCGGCACCGGCAGCCAATAATTTTTTATAATTCGTTAAATCAACACCACCATCAACTTCAATTAATGTTTTCAGACCTTGGGCATGTATCATTGCCTTTAATTTTTCAATCTTGCGATAGGTATTTTCTATAAATTTTTGTCCGCCGAATCCGGGATTTACCGACATTAATAAAACAACATCTGTCTCACAGAGGATATCTTCCAATACATCCACCGGAGTATGAGGATTGAGAGAGACACCGGTTTTAACTTTCATTTTTTTTATGCTTTGCAAACTCCTATGCAAATGCGTACAAGCTTCATAATGAACCGTTAGAATCGATGCTTTGGCTTCGCTACAAAAACGCTCGATATAAAAATCCGGATTTTGTATCATTAAATGGATATCTAAGGGCTTTGTTGCATGTTGTGCAATGACTTTTAATACCGGAAAGCCGATGGATAAATTAGGAACAAAATTACCATCCATAATATCTAAGTGAAACCAGTCGGCTTTACTTTCGTTTATCATTTCAATATCACGTTGCAGATTGCCAAAATCAGCTGATAATAACGACGGAGCTATAAGATGTTTCATAATTAATAAAATATTATTGATTATTATCTAAAATACTTTTAATGCCGGGTAATTCTCTTCCTTCACAGAATTCCAGCATAGCACCCCCCGCGGTAGAGACATAATTAAATTTTTCTGCCAATTTGAATTTATTAATTGACGAAATAGTATCACCACCTCCTACTAATGAAAAAGCTCCTTTTTCACTAGCTCTTACAATAGCATCGGCTATCATATAGGTACCATTACTGAAATTATCAAATTCAAACACACCAAGAGGACCATTCCATAGGATAGTTTCAGACTTCAAAATAATATCCCTATATTTAACACAACTTTCCGGTCCAATATCCATTCCTTCCATATCATCCGGTATTTCCGACGTATCATAAATTCTTCGTATGGCATCGTTAGCGAATTTATTGGCAGTAACTGAATCAACAGAGATATATATATTAACATCAAAATCTTTTGCTTTTTTAAGAATTTCTTTCGCAACAGGAATCATATTTTCTTCATAGAGAGAAGAACCTATATCTCCACCCATGGCTTTATGCAAGGTGTAATTCATTCCGCCACCAAGAATAATATTATCTACTTTTGAAAGTAAATGATTGATAATGTCAATTTTGGTTGAGATTTTAGACCCTCCCAAAACAGCAGTAAACGGATGTTTAGGATTTAACATAACTTTGTTTAAGTTATCTATTTCCTCTTGCATCAGAAAACCGAACATTTTATTTTTCGGAAAAAAGCGAGCAATAACAGCAGTAGAAGCATGTTCACGGTGTGCTGCCGAAAAAGCATCATTTACATATACATTGCCATAGGAAGCTAATTTTTTTGCAAAATCAACATCTCCTTTCATTTCTTCTTCGTGAAAACGCAGATTTTCCAACAACAATATTTTACGCGGTGGCAATGCATCTACAAGACGTTGTGCTTCTTCTCCTAAACAATCTTCAGCAAAAAACACTTTCACATCTACTTTTTTCTGTAAATAAGGAAGTACATGTTCGAGTGAATACCTCGCTTCTACCCCTTCCGGACGTCCTAAATGAGACAAAAGAATAACAGCTCCTCCACCAAGCAATATTTTGTTAATGGTTCTCAATGAAGCATCAATACGAGTGGTATCTTCTATTTCAAATTTATCATTCAAAGGTACATTATAATCAACACGTACTAAAACTTTTTTATCCTTAAAATCAAAATCATTGATATGTATCATAATTTTTTTTTTTTAATTAATATTCATACTAAAACGGGTCTTCATCATCCGTAGGATACATTGTTTGTTCTGTGGGAGGTAGTGTCAATCCAATGTCATCGTTTATTCTGGATGGAATCGTATTAAAATTATCTAAAGTAGTATTTGTTGATAATGAAGAAATAGGCTTAAAATTATCAAAATCGTTCAAATCACTAAACTTTGCATAATCAGGCGTAAAACGTAATTTTACATCTTTTAATGCACCGTTTCTATGTTTAGCTATCATTATTTCAGCCAGGCCTTTAGCCGGAGAACCGTCTTCAAAAGTATCAATTTTATAATAATCAGGACGATAGATAAATAATACCAAATCGGCATCTTGTTCTATAGCTCCGGATTCACGTAAGTCGGACAATTGAGGTCGTTTTGATTGAGAAGAACGAGATTCTACCGAACGATTTAATTGCGATAAGGCTATAACAGGAATATCTAATTCTTTGGATAGAGCTTTTAATGAACGTGATATATTACTTATCTCTTGCTCTCTGTTCATTCCTTTAATATCTAAACCGGAAGACATCAATTGAAGATAATCAACTATTACACCTTGTATATCATATTGTTGTTTAAATCTACGGCATTTGGCCCTCAATTCAAATATGGATAAAGCGGCTGTATCATCAATTAATAATTTGGCATTTTCAAGTTCTGTCATTTTATTTACCAAAACACGCCAATCATCATCATTTAAATCACCTCTTTTCAATTGATTTTGATAAAATCCTGATTCAGCAGAGATAAGACGTAAAGCCAAGTCGGAAGCTGACATTTCAAGAGAAAAGAAAACAATTGGTTTTTGTTGATCGATAGCAATGTGTCGAGCCATAGAAAGCACAAAAGCAGTTTTTCCCATACCGGGACGGGCAGCCAAAATAATGAGATTTGCCTTTTGCCAGCCGTTGGTAACTCTATCTAATTCCGTAAAGCCGGAAGGAAGTCCTCGTAATTTTTTATCCGAGGTCTTAATAGCTTGCAAATCGGCAAGTACTTCTCTGATTAGATCGGGCATCGTACGGGAATCCCTTCTGAAATTTTGTTCGGCAATGTCAAAAAGATTTTTTTCTGCTTTATCCAACATTTCAAGAACATCCAAACTGTGATCATAGGCATCATGTATGGTTTCGGTTGAAACAGCAATCAATTTTCGTTGAATATATTTTTCGGAGACAATGCGCGCATGGTATTCTATATTGGCAGAAGAAACCACACGATTAGTGAGAGACGACAAATAATAAGCCCCTCCTATAGCATCCAAATCTCCATTTTTACGCAAGCGATTGGCAACAGATAATAAATCAACCGGGTCGCTGGCAAGGAAAACTTGTTTAATGGCTTTATAGATTTTTTGATGAGATTCTTTATAGAACATCTCCTCATGCAACATATCGATAACACTCACGGCAGCATTTTGTTCCAACATCATGGCACCTAAAACCGCTTCTTCAAATTCGATGGCTTGAGGCAGCACCCTTCCTTGCATGTCAACCTCGGGAAGTATAATTCGTTTTTGTTTCTGTGTTACTTCTTTTGCCATTTTTTATTTGTATTTATACTTTTAACCATTCTTTTACTTCATCTAATTGCAAAGCAGCAACTTCTAACTTCATTTTTTTTCTCAGTCCATTTAAATCATTGAAAAGTTTGGTGTCGCTTGCTGCTTTTAAATCAGCAATGGTTTGTATTCCTAATTGTCTGATTGCTGCTATCCATGCTTTAGGAACTCCTATTTTTTCAAATTCTTCGTCTTTGGCTATTACTATTTGCTTTTCCGGTTTCATTTGTGGAAACAACAAAACGTCCTGAATAGATGGTGAATTCGTCATAAACATTACCAAACGATCAATACCTATACCCACACCGGATGTTGGAGGCATCCCGAATTCCAAGGCGCGTAAAAAGTCCTGATCGATAAACATGGCTTCATCATCTCCTTTTTCCAACAAACGCAATTGTTCTTCAAAGCGATTGCGTTGATCGATAGGATCATTTAATTCGGAATAAGCATTTGCCAACTCTTTACCATTTACCATTAATTCAAAACGTTCGGTAAGTCTCGGATTTTTACGATGACGCTTACACAAAGGTGACATTTCTATGGGATAATCCATGATAAAAGTAGGTTGGATATAATGATGTTCACACGTTTCACTGAAAATTTCATCGATTAACTTCCCTACTCCCATACTTTCATCGGTTTCTATCTTCAATTGCGTACAAACTTCGCGCAATTGATTTTCATTCATAGTACTCACATCAAAACCCGTATGTTGATGTATTGCATCTAAAATACTTACCCGGACAAAAGGAGTTTTGAAATCAATAACAGCATCACCTACTTGTATTTTAGTGGTACCATGCAATGCTACAGAAATACGTTCTATTAAAACTTCAACGGAATGCATCATCCATTGATAATCTTTATAGGCAACATATAACTCCATGCAGGTAAATTCAGGGTTGTGTGTCCTATCCATCCCTTCATTTCGAAAATTCCGACTGAATTCATACACACCATCAAAGCCTCCTACTATTAAACGTTTCAAATATAATTCATTGGCAATACGTAAATACAAAGGAATATCTAACGCATTGTGATGTGTAACAAAAGGACGAGCAGCTGCACCACCGGGTATTGATTGCAATACTGGCGTTTCAACTTCAAGATAACCTTGTTCGTTGTAATAATTTCTTATTTCATTGATGATTTTTGTACGCTGTATGAAAGTTTCCTTAACATGTGGATTCACAATCAAATCCAAATAACGCATACGATAACGTTGTTCCGGGTCGGTAAAAGCATCGTAGGTTTTTTCTTCCGTTTGTTTTACAATAGGTAATGGGCGTAATGATTTGGAAAGCAATGTAAATTCTTTTACATGAATCGTAATCTCTCCCATTTGTGTAATGAAAACAAAACCTTTCACTCCAATTATATCCCCGATATCCAATTTTTTATATACTAAATTATATAAACCTTTATCTTCATCCGGACAAATTTCATCTCTTTTAGTATATACTTGTATACGACCATATGCATCTTGCAATTCATAAAAAGATACGGCTCCCATGATGCGTTGACTCATTATCCTTCCGGCAACACATACTTCTTGATAAAATTCGGGATGCGTTTCAAAATTTTTAAGTATATCCATAGAATAAGCATTTACCGGATATTCGTCAGCAGGGTATGCATTTATACCCATCGTTTCAAATGCTTTTAATTTCTCTCTCCTGATAATCTCTTGTTCACTGTGTTCCAAGCTCATTTTTTATTATTTTTTTCTCTTTCTTTTTAAAATCTATGAAATATCTGAATGCCAATCTTATCAAAAAGACATTACTTCTTTGCAAAAGTAAACATTTTTTTAATATACAATGAAATTTTCAAGATAAAATAGGCAGATTGTTCATAAAAAAATAATTAGTAGTATTCTAATATTCTGTTATTTATGATTTGTCTATGAGAGGATTGCTTTATAAGAATAAAAATCAATACAAAAGTTTATCTGTTTAAAAAATCAGCCCCACAGACATGATAAACATATCTCTATAGTGTTTGGAATTAGGCATAATCGGATTTACTGTTTTTCTATAGCCAAAATCAAGTGTAAAGGAATAGATATCTAAACCCAAACCGCCAATAAAATCAAAATTATGAATATTAAAATGCTTGTTTTCTATACCAATATCATTTTTCGACAAACGCACCAAGGCTCGGTATTGCACTCCCAGCATAGCACGAAAAGCGACTTTTTCACTTTGAATAATATGGAATCCGGCTTGTAAAGGAATAGACAGATATCCCAACTCCATGTCTTGATGAGAAGTATCTTGCCATAAGAGGGAACATTTATTTATATGATATTCTACTCCTGTTTGTCCGAACCAACGCTCACCTACTCGCAATTGCAAGCCCACATTATAATTGATAGTTTTCTTATATGCTAAATCTGCATTAAAATCTTTGGTATTGGTTGGGACATCAAAACCGAACTTAATCCCCCATTGAACAAGATCTTGAGAAAATACGGTATGCAATAAAAAAAGGCATACTACTAATAATAATATTTTTTTTATAATCATAAGAAATTATTTAGTTGTTAACAATTTAGATTCTATAAATGTTTTTAATAAGTCTGCTGTTCCTTCCCATCCCAACACTGAAGAATCAACCGACAAATGATAAGAAGAAGCATTTCCCCAGATTTTATTTGTATAATAATTATAATAGTTAGCTCTTTTCTTATCTACTTTATTTATCAAATGGATAGCATTATTTTCCGACATATTTTCTTGTTTCATAATTTCCTCTACTCTTTTATCCATAGGGGAATGAATGAAAAAATTAAAACAATTCTCGAAATCACGTAGTATATAATCGGAAGTACGACCTACAATCACACAAGACTTTTCGGAAGCAATTCTTCGTATTACATTGGCTTGAAATTTAAACAATTCATCTCTACTTAAAAAATTTTCATAATTTACGTTCGTGTCATTATTTGCCAGTGCAAACAGAAATTTATTAGTAGGTTTTTCATCTGCTTTTTCAAAATACTTTGCATCTAATCCGGTTTCTTTGGCGGCCAATTCAAGTAATGATTTATCGTAAAAAGCAATATGAAAACTATCAGCAAGCATTTTGCCGATTTCTATACCTCCTGAACCTACCTGACGGCCAATATTGATGATAAATTTTACGTTTATATTTTCCATCTTTATTTTATTTTTTAAATGTATTCAATTGCTTTATAATTAAAACCAGCGCTACTGCACTAGCTAAAAAGTCGGAAAGGGGTAAACTCAACCACACTCCTATTGACCCGAAAAAAATTGGTAGAATGAACAAAACCGGCAACAAAAACAACATTTGACGCGATACTGATAAAAAAACTGCTTGTTTGGCTTTCCCAATAGATTGAAAAAACTGACTTACTACCATTTGAAATCCAACTACAGGAAAAACTACCATAGAAATTTGTAAGCCTTCTTTTGATAAACGTATTAATTCTCTATCAGAAGTAAAAAGCGAGACCATATACCTTGGGAATAACTCTCCCAAAAGGAAACCTAAACTGGTGATACCAACTGCAAAAAAAACAGTATATTTAAAGGTCTTAAGCACTCTGTCATATTGTTTAGCACCGAAATTATACCCTACAATAGGTTGCATACCTTGCGTCAATCCAAGGACTATCATGATAAAGAGCATGGCCAAACGATTAACAATTCCAAAAGCCCCCACCGCTAAATCACCTCCATAAAATAATAGTTTTCGGTTAATAATAATAACAATAAATGAAGCACAAGCATTCAACAAGAAGGGAGCAATACCAATGGAGATGATATCATAGACAATATTTTTTTTCAGTTTAAAAATATCAGATGAAAAACGTATGTAACTGTTTTTATTAAAAAAGTGAAACAATTCAAAGATGAATGCCGAAAATTGTGCTAACAATGTCGCCAAAGCAGCACCGGTTATTCCCCATTTAAATACAAAAATAAACAAGGGAGCTAACAGTAAATTAACTACAACAGATATCAATACTGTAATCATGGCTTTACGTGGATACCCTGAAGAACGTATTAATCCATTTAAGCCAAAGTACAAGTGCGTAATAATATTACCATAAAGTAAGACTTCCATAAAAGAACGAGCGTAAGGTATGGTAGCATCACTGGCTCCAAAAAAAAGCAGTATGGGGTCTAAGAAAATCAAACAGGAAGCAGAAAAAAACAAGCCGCTGATAACATTTAACAACACTACATTACCAAGAATTTCCTCTGCACTGCGTTTATCTTTGGCACCCAAACGCACCGACATAATGGCTGCCCCACCAACCCCTATTAAGGAACCGAAAGCAGCTCCCAAATTCATAAATGGAAATGTAATGGCAAGTCCGGATATTGCCATCGCGCCAACCCCATGTCCAATAAAAATACTATCAATAATATTATAAAGGGATGTGGCAACCATGGCTATGATAGATGGAATGGAATACTGCCATAACAATTTCCCTATATTACCATAACC
>ERZ1645192.5016-NODE-5016-length-10353-cov-3.872208_pt1 | contig 10353 bp, 7 predicted proteins | sample MGYA00575354_ERZ1645192 | MGnify/ENA primary metagenome ERZ1645192 (study PRJEB40844, sample SAMN11349763) | freshwater sediment metagenome | isolation source: river sediment | host: Sediment | place: India: Faizupur Khadar , New Delhi | collected 2017-02-21 ...
TTGCTTTTCGAAAAATCCGATGTGCAAAGTGCCCTTGTTTTGTATTCTCAAAAAATCATAAAAGTGCAATCACAATAATGTTTTCTGTTTTATGCATTGCATTTTCATTCTGGTCGTTTACTCAATTTCAGATTCGTCAGGCTGAATCTGCAGATCGGGTTGCTACCTGGATTACAATAAGTGGATTCTGGCCTATCACAATTCCTTTGCTACTGCATTTTATACTTGAATTTTCTAAGTATGTACGAAGAAAAATATTCCGTTACTCACTTTATTTAACGTATACGCTGGCTGGATTGTTTTCGGTACTTAACATTGTGTCAATTGATTATATACCATCACACTACACTTGGGGATGGGGTTATGAAATACCTGATTCAACAGAATATTTTGCTTCAAAAATCTGGGCCGCAATTACAGTAATTTATTCGATGATCCTTTTGTTTCTTTGTTCCCGTAATGCGATTAATAATTCACTGCGTAAACAGGCACATTATATCCTTTGGGGGATCTTTGTAGTATTTCTCGCAAGTGTAGTAACTGAACTTGTATTGCCATTACTTGATATTCATGTTCCGGATATGACTCATACATCATTTACGTTGATGTCAGGGTTTGTGGGTTGGGCGATATGGCGGCACCGGCTTTTTTCCCTTGATTCATCAACAGCTGCAGATACGATTATTGGTACAATGTCAGATGCTCTTGCGGTTGTAAATCTTGATCATAAAATAGAAATTGTAAATAAGTCACTCCTCCGTATGCTTGATTATTCAGAATCAGATCTGATTGGTGCTGACCTGTACTCAATAATTGGCAGTTTAAAACACCCGGACACTACACTGACCACATTATTAAAGAAAGATTTTATTTCAGATATCGAAACGACATTCAAGAAAAAGGATGGAACGCAGATTCCGATTTCGTTATCGTGGTCTGTTCTTAAAGAGAATAATATATTCAGGGGTTTCGTATTTATTGCAAGAGATATGTCCGAGCGGGAAAAAGTCAAGGCTACGTTACAAAAGGCACATGATGATCTTGAGAAACGAATTGAGGAGCGGACTATTGAACTTAAAAAGAGCAACGCTCAGTTGCTTCATGAAATTTCTGTCAGAACAGTAGCGGAACAGAAACTTGCAGAAGAAAAAGAGAAACTTGCGATTACACTTAAGTCAATTGACGACGGTGTGATTACGGTTGATGTTCATGGGACGGTGGTATTGATTAATAAAGCGGCCTGTGAGATGATCGGGTGTAGTGAAAATGATGCAATCGGTGTTTCACTTGATTCAATCTATAAACCGGTTCAAATTGACAATAAGAAAGTACACGAACATGATATTTTCCATGAGATTGCAAATAATCCGTATTTATCACTGTATGGCAGACAATCTTTCCTTATGTCTGCAGATGGTAAAGAGTTTATTATTACCGAAACGGGTGTATCCATAAAAGATTCAGATGATAATATCAGGGGATATGTTATCGTTTTTAGTGATATCACCGAACGGTTTCAATTTGAGGAAGAACAGTTTAAGGCACGAAAACTTGAGTCAAGCAGCCTTCTGGCAAGCGGTATTGCACATGATTTCAACGATCTGTTAACGGGAATTATCACCAATTTATTTATGGCAAAAATGGGTATTGACAGTAAATCTGAAACATACACCATGATTACAACAGCAGAAAAAGCTGCATTTCAGGCATCCATTCTTACACGTCAATTGCTTACATTTGCGACAAACGAAGTAATCAATAAAGAGGAAACATCAATTAAGGAACTTATAGAAAATTCCATAGGTTTTTATCTGAAAGATTCCCGGTGTGAGTATAAACTTCATATTTCAGAAACATTATCGAAAGCAAATGTTGACAGAGGGCAAATCGATCGGGTGTTTAACAATATTATTCAGAATGCAGACCAGTCAATGCCTGATGGCGGTGTGATATTTGTAAATGTAGAAAATTTCACCCTTGATAGCATTAATCCATCCCTACCTTTAACATTTGGAAATTATATTAAAATCAGTGTTACCGATCAGGGCTCCGGAATTCCTGATGAAATACTTCCGAAAATTTTTGATCCCTATTTCTCTACCCGTAGTAACGGTAGCGGACTTGGCTTGACAACAGCGTACACTATTATACAACAGCATGGTGGACATATTGCGGTAACATCACAGTTAGGTGTCGGTACAACATTTGTTATCTATCTTCCTGCAATTGAAGGTACCGATTCATGTGAGTCTGACGATGATTCTGGTGAATCCCAGGGTAAGGGATGTAAAATACTCTTTATTGATGATGAAAAAGTTGTATTGCAAAGTACTGGTCAGCTTTTAACACATCTTGGTCATGATGTATGTCTTGCAGAAGATTACTCAACAGCACTTATGTATTTCAGAAACGCCTTTGATAATCAACTTCCATTTACAATGGTAATTATGGATCTTACGATATCAAGTAAACCGGGTCCGAAAGAAATAATTAATGAATTTGTTGCAATTGATCCGGAAATTAAGGTTATTATTTCAAGCGGGTATATCAATGATCCAGTAATGGTAAATTATTCCAACTATGGTTTCGCAGCTGCAATGCCCAAACCGTATAATGCAAAAGAGCTGAACCAGAAAATTCTTGATTTGTTATCATCCGAACAGAAAAAAGTCCATTAAAAAAACACTATCAGGAAATAATGTTATTGAAGAATCTATAGTTGCAAGGTAGAGTCGATAAAGAATATGTATTTACTGCACATTCAATAACGTACTAATAAAAATCGACATTTGCTTCTTATTTACAACGTTCAAGCAGTTTAAGCAGCCAATCAGGCAGCGGTTTTATATTCTCCTGATGTGTAAAGGGTACTGAACTTTTTGTATTCCAGAAAATACAGTAATCGTTATTGTTACAGTTTTCGATATGATCAATAAATGATGCAGCTGCTTTTCCGCTGTAAACCGGATCGAGAGTAATTGATTCCTGTTGTTTGAACATTTCAATTGCCAGATCTGTTTTTACAGTACTTATCCCGTAACCTTCCCCAAACTGTGAATTATCGATTGCATAATCATCATCACATATCCGGATTGTTGAAAATGATGAATCTAACGATGTAAACAAACTGATACTATCATTAAGCAAATCATTAAGTGCATTTTTACTTGCAACAAAAGAGGGGACAACAGACACGGCAATGACAGAGCCATGAATACCTGATGCCTTTAATCCGATGATAAGACCTGCAACAGTTCCCATTGTGCCGAAAGGGACAAAAATTTTGACGGGTTCACTAATATTTAATGTGTCAAGTTGTGTTTTTAGTTCGGAAGCTGCATTGACATATCCTGCAACTCCGATTGGTGATGTACCTCCGGCGGGGATGAGATATGGTGCAGTACCATCAAGGTGCTCATACTGTTTAAGGAGTCGTGGAAGGTCTTGTTGATACTGATCGAATGATTCATAGTGTACAATGTCGGCACCTGATTGATAATCCGTGATGAGATTATGACAAACGTGATCTCCTTTTTGTATACCAAATAACGTAAGTGTAACATTAAATCCATATTTAATGCCATATAGTGCAGTTGCTAATGCATGATTCGAACCAATAAAACCACTTGTTATTAATCGTTTCGCCTTTTGTTTTTGTGCATCAGCCAGCAGATACTCAAGCTTCCTTACTTTGTTTCCCCCGTATAAGTCACCACTGCAGTTATCGCATTTGACATAAAGGTTGTTACGGGAAAACTGCTTGCCTATAGAGTCAAGTTTTTGAAGCGGTGTCGGGAAATTACCAAAATTGATTTTTGGTAACTTAAGACTATATTCCGGAGTTTTTGTAAATAAAGACATAACTGGTTGATTACCTCTTAAGTGTACAAAGTGTATCAAAAACAGTTTCTGCATGCTGTGTAACGTTGACTTTGTTCCAGATTTCCCGAATAATTCCATCAGGATTAATAAGGAAAGTTGAACGGACAATACCCATATACTTTTTTCCGTATAACTCTTTTTTTTGCCATACACCATACATCTCTGCTACTGTATGATCGGGATCACTAAGTAATTCAATGGTCAGTGATTGCTTGTTAATGAAATTGGTATGTGATTTCTGCGAGTCGGGACTTATACCAATTATAACGGCATTTTCCTTGGAGAATTTTGAATTAAGTTTCGAAAAATCGATTGCTTCGCGGGTGCAACCGGAGGTGTTATCTTTAGGGTAAAAGTATAAAACAACCCATTTTCCAATATATTGTTTAAGTGAAATTTCTTTATTCTCAGCGTTGAATAGACTGAAATCCGGTGCTTTTGTGTCGATTTCCATAGCGTGAATCCTTTATGGATTTTATTTACATTCTTAATGCAACTGCACTACTTATAGTAAAATACTATTACCTGTAAGTGTAGTACACATTTTACTTTTTTTTATTTGGCCTGATTTTATATTTAGCCTGATACAACATAAAGTTTTCAAAACCCTGATACATTGAAGTAGTAATCCCAATGGCATTATTTATTCTTTTTATCTTTATGGTGAACTGTGTTGCTAAGTTACTGTAGCTTGTATGATAATTCTTAATGGAGTTGCAATGCGTCTGTTTTTCCTGATTTACGAGGTTTTTAAAAAGTGGCATGTTCTTTTAGTATTGATTATACCATTTCATACATTTGCATCTGATGCAAGTGATATTACAACGATTATCAGAAAAATGGATGACCGGTTCAGCGGGATTGCATCAACGAAAAAGATCGGTACTATGGGTGTTGATTCCATGAATTCGTTCTTTAAAACGGTACTCAAGAAAATTCCATCAATTGCCACTCTGATGCGTATCAATTCGAATGGGATGGTTATCAATGAGATTTCATCGGATAATGGCGAATTTAAGATGAGAGATGTATCAGACCAGAGGTGGTTTTTACATGCAAAAAATAAAAGATCATCATATTATGGTACAACCCGTGATTCATCGGGCGCAACATTCTTCTTTTGGGCATGGCCAATTATTGCGAATGATTCTGTGTTTAACGGTGTGATAACTGCAAAAATAAAACCATCCGGGATACTTTCGATGGCGACTGTCGATTCGCAAACATCTGTAGGATTGTTTCTAAATAGTCAGGTCGTATATAAGCAAAAATATTCGACTATTGGTGAATTTACGTCAGACACTATTTCACTTTCATCAATCTCGAATATCATCATTCATACACAAAATCAGGATAGTATTCAGGCGGTTTCAAGTCTGTCAAATGATATAGATACTTTACAACAAAAGGAACTGACGGGATCTGATACTGTTATAAAAAATGCAAAAGATACGACACCGGTACCGATTGTTTACAAATCAGATTTTCTCGAACCTGTACCAGAAAAAAAGCATGCGCCGGTAACGATCATTGTAACACTTCTGTTGTCACTTTTGTTTTTATTTGTTGCAGTATATGTGCTTCTTAAAAAACGTAAAGTACAGAAAGCAAAGGAGTTAACACTTCCAGAGATTGATCCTGAAGAACTGAAAGCATACAAAGTAAGCAGCAGGCCTTTTGAGGAAGAGACGATACAATTGTCGATGCCGGATTTAAGAGAATCCACTGTGGTGTCCGAAAACAAAACAATTGATAATAAAAACGAAGACTATGAAATTAAAATTGATACGGATCACATATTTATTGATACCTCTGACGAAACGGATTCAACAACATGTAATAACGATTCACTTATTTATGTAGAGCATGATGATGAAACCAGATCGCATCCGCTGGTACTATTTACTGATTCTGTTGGCTTGTCACCTGATAAAGCAATGAATAAAAAAGACTCAGCAGTTACAATGATAGACAGCCAGAAGAAAATACAGGAGATGATTGATGTTGACAATACAGCATGTGATGATCCTGATGATAATCTTCTTGATACGTCCGCTGAAATTTCTCCGGAATTAGTAATGCGAAATGCGGTGTATGAAGAAGTACACAATGAGGTGGTATATTGGATTACATCCGAAGCAAACCGTCTTGAAAATCGCATTGAGGAACTTGAGAAACGGTTGGCTATAATTGAAAACCTTAATACCCCGGAGATACATCAGATCCGGAAGGATATTGATGATATGTCGCGTGATATAAAGACATTTCGCTCGGGTAAGGAAGCGACGAGTGACAGGTGACGAGTGACAAGCAATCTTTCTTTTAGTGGTCGAATGATCCTTGCATGCAAAGTTCATTTGAAATAACAAAGGGAACATTTTGCGTTAGTTAATAATATGGTATGCGGGAAAGGGATTGGCTCCCAAAGCCTCGCCGCTACCTCACTTCCGTTCGGTGGTCGAACGGTCCTTGCACGGAAAGTCTCTCCGAAATAAAAAGGTGAACATGGTACAATACCATGTTCACCTTTTTATTTCGGAGAGACAGGGATTCGAACCCTGGGTGCCAGTTACCCAGCACAACGGTTTTCGAGACCGCCCCCATCAACCACTCGGGCATCTCTCCTGATAGTATCTAAGTCTTTATTCTGCGGTATGTTATAGAAAATCATTTTCTTAACAAACGCTAGCTCAAAAATAATACTCTGACGAAAATTCGGCGATAAAACCGCGTATGTAAATAAATAGTTACGTTTTATTTATTAGTGTAAAATAATTGTTGAGCAGAGAGTTTTCAATGCGAAGAATTCAACGCTGCCGTTATTTTGAGAATATGGAGATAACTGGAGGGCTTACAATCATACCAGACCGGAATTTTTAATAGAGTTCGATTCTGTTGTACTGAGTTTTAAACTGGAAACAATCAGGCAATCCGGTGAAGCAATAAGTGATAACGTCGGTGATAGGGCTGGATCTACAAGAGAAGGTAAAACTACTGATAAAATAATCAGGTTAGTTGCAAAAAACAGAGAAATAACTGCTCCGGAAATGGCGAAAGAAATTGGGATTACTATTTGTTCTGTGGAACGAAATTTAGAAAAATTAAAAAAGCAGGGTTTACTAAAACGGATCGGTCCCGACAACGGTGGATACTGGCAGCTTGTTTCAGACAAATGAACTGGAAGATTAAAAACCCAAAATCTTATTATTCTTCTGGGGAATCAACCTCTGCTGATGCCATGTGTTATCGACTATTTCATAAAGGATAAAAATTAAAATTAGAAGGGGTATATTAGTACTCGATAGCTTTACTTACTTGTATTCACCAGAGACAATTTATAGTGTGTCTGCAGATGATAAAACTCCTGAAGTTTTAAAATCGTTTCTCTAATAACTGTTACTATTTGGCTATAATTTGGCTATATTTATGTATAGTCCAGTTATTATTTGGTTATAATTAGGTTATTATTTAGTTTTAAGACGTGAATGTGGTTATTTAATATAAGATAGGCTTCGGCTGTTACACTATCATTGAGGTACCAAATGCAAATTAAGTTACGTTTTAATTGTCTTTTCTTAATTATTGTTTTCCTGTTCAACCTGTCAGTTTCATCTCAGACACTTTCAGGTACGGCTAAAGACGGGGCTGGGGCAAGTGTTGAGGGTGCGACTGTACAACTGGTCAAAGCCGGTAAATCAACGACTACGGATGCCTCGGGTAATTGGCAATTTGAACTGTTATCGTCCGTAAGATTACAGCGGGTTCAAAATGGTTCTTTTTCGGCTGCTCTTCAAAACGGTCTGTTGGCTATTACTATTCATGAAACAAATCTTCATGTGAAGGTCAGTCTGTATCAGCTTGACGGAACCTTCATTGAATATGTGACTGATAAAAAGCTCCCGTCCGGGAATCATACTATAAACCCGGTAAGACCGTCTTTGTCGCAGAAGATAGTATTGATAAAGGCTGATATCGGTGGTACTGTGGCATAGTTTAAATTGCCGGTCATGGAAGGTGTCGCTGGTTATACAGGTTCAGTCTCTAAAGGGGATAGTAAAACTTCGCGGAACCTTGCCAAGGTGAGTGCTGTGATCGACACCATCAAAGTCACTAAAAGCGGTTATCAAACTACTGTTATAGCCATCGAATCCTATACATCCGGACCACATCATATCGTTCTGAAAAAAGCAGGGGTTTCTTATCGTCTGCCGCCACCGAGCTATTGCAACGCCTGGGATTATGTCAAGGATTGTATCCCTGGTGATCCAAACTCAGCATGTGGTGGCGTATGCTCAACTATCAACGCATGCAGCGAGAGCCAAACGTCGAAGCCCGGTGCTGCCGTCACGTTTATCTGTCCGAGATTCATGCTCCACAGCCCGGAGATGCTTCAAGCCGCGATTGATGACGGCAACGAAGAGTATCTCTACGCCGTTGTAGGCCACGACGCGGACTTCGGGTTCATTGACGGTGACGAGGTAAGTACCTGCGGCGAGTGCTACCAGATGATCTACGCCTGGCCGAGTCCGGATAACGAGCGGCAGGTTCAATTGAATCCTGACAATGTCAGCAATCCGGCATCAGCGGTACCCATTCCCAAACCGATTATTGCTCAGAGTTTCAACACTGCGGCTACGAGGAACACATTCGACATTTACATGGGTGGTGGCGGTTTCGGTGCTCACAATGGCTGCGGTCCAGGGCTCGGGGCGACATCCACCTCCGGGCAATACCTCTACGAATCCTATCCTGCGGAGGGAGGCCATTCCGGTGGCGTAAAACCGATTTCCCATTGGAGCGAATGCAAAAACCAGTATCAATGGGTCACCGATTCGAGCCTCGCGTCAGAAAAGTGTCAGGATAAAGTAACGGCAACCTGCAACAAGATTACTCATGCCGATCCGAAGATTACCGAATATGCGAGAAAATCCTGTATTGAAGCCAATCAGGCTAAATCACTGCACCATGCCAACTGGTCTGTCTATGTGCGCCGCGTGGAATGCCCTGAAGCCATCACCCGGGTTACCGGTCTCAAGCTACTGGATCAGGGGCTGCCAAAGGTAGACGGACTCATCACCGCTGAGCAGGCTGCAAAAGACGCTTCCTTTTGGAAGAAGGGCTCCAACGGCAAAATGTACGAGACCACTACCATGGAGGACTGCTGCCGCCCATCCTGCGCTGCAGCCGACTGGGTAGAAAAAAAGGGCCTCCCCGCCGACCCGGACTACAGAGTCTTCTATTCCTGTGACCGTGCCGGAGTTCCGTTGACACAACCGGAAAAGTAGTCGACCTGTTCTCAAGACACGGTTTGTTGTTGATATTATGATTGACCAGGCAGCTGCTGCCAGTAGTCATAATATCTTAATGTTTAGTCTACCGGTAGCTACAGCTGGCAATGTGTGCTTAATGCGCACCCATCTTTTTAATTGTAGTAATCTTATGGTTGTGGAAAAAGTGTACTAATGTTTTTGGTAGTGGGTGGAAACTGGTAAATAAATCAATTGGGTTTTATACCAGGGAAAATAACTATCTTTGTGGCGGCAATGTTGGAATTGATACTACTACTGGAGAATGCTGTTATGCCTCAAATAAACAAAAATCCAAAATACCCAGCAGGTGAACGACTTATTGATCAGATTAACATTCAAATTGATGAACCTGTTGATCTGGCAGTCTTAGTTGTCAAGCAAACCGGAATTCGGTGTAAACTAATCTCTTCTCAGCTTCCAGTTACCTATAGAACCGTTAACCGGGATGTTGAAGGTGAAGTAATTACCGTTATCCCATCAAAAATATGGCAGTTCAAGAATACGGTTTACATGAGTGGAGAAACCATAGATCGTCGTCTTGATATTGAAGCACTTGATCTAACTCCATTGGGAATTAAAGAGGTGGGCATGTTTCAACCGGACGAGACGGAGCTGTTGGATGACAATGATCCTTACAAAAAATACTACCTGCCGATAATAGCCTATGGTCCCCGAAAAATGTACGAAATGGAACAGGTTCTTCCGTTTTATGATCCTGATAGCTTGGAAGATGATCCAATAAGTAAATCAGTTGATGCCTTTCAGGATGGTGACAACGAGGCAGGATTTAAAATACTGAAAGATCTTCTTGCTGAAGATCTAAGGTGTATTGATGCGCATGTACATTTAGGAAACTGGGATTTCAATCATACTAATGGTAAGCTACCTTATGAAACATTAATTCGCTATGAGGTCGGTGTGAAAATAGCAGAATTAAGTATTGATGGGGATTTTAACGGTTTGTTGCCATGGGATCATATTAGTAACCGGCCGTATCTGCGATGCTTATACGGATATGGATTATCGCTCTGGCGTATGGGTAACAATGAAGCTGCCCGGCTGATTTTTGAAAAAATGCTTTGGTTGAATCCTAAAGATAATCAAGACATTCGATCGCTGCTTGCTGAAATTGATGCCGGAAATTGCTGGCAGGAGTGAAAAG
>ERZ1645192.5017-NODE-5017-length-10352-cov-12.639410_pt1 | contig 10352 bp, 11 predicted proteins | sample MGYA00575354_ERZ1645192 | MGnify/ENA primary metagenome ERZ1645192 (study PRJEB40844, sample SAMN11349763) | freshwater sediment metagenome | isolation source: river sediment | host: Sediment | place: India: Faizupur Khadar , New Delhi | collected 2017-02-21 ...
GTTGACCGCCATGACACGCTGCTTGGCTGCCAGAGTTTTGGGTCTGTTCAGGTTCATGGATGAGCTCAATAACTGTCGGTTGAGGTTGCTTTCTTCAAATACATCCCCATCTACAATCCGCAAATACCCAACGCCAATCCTGGCGAGGCATTCAATCACCATTCCGCCCAACCCACCGCAGCCGACAACGAGCACGCGTTTTCTGGCAAGCATGTTTTGTTCTTCCGCGTTGATTGCGTCGTGATTGCGTAGGTAGCGTTTCACCTCGCTCAGCCTCCAGCCATCAGGTGCAGCACGAAAACGTCATCCTCATCCTGGATGCGCTGCGTTTCATAATCTTCTTCAGGCACATATTCGCCGTTGACGCGCACAATGATGTGCCTGAAGGTAAACAGTTTTTCATCCAGCAGATTTCTAACGGTCATGCCGGGATGCCAGGGGAAAGCTTCTGTGTTAACTTTAATCACAGCTTTGGCTCAATCACTTCCAACAATTCCGGCAGGTCCATGCCAATTTCTTTCAACCTCTCAGGCATGGGAATGCCGTTTTTTGTCCAGCCCCGGCGGCGGTAGACCGCATCCATCAATTGCTCATACTGGTTTTCGCGGTAGGCTCTTGTGGCAGAAATTTTCTCATCCAGACTCATCGTTTCAGGGTCAAGATTCTGGAAGTCCCGCAGTTGCTTATCATATAAATCCTGACGGGAGAGGTATTCCTCGCGAGAGACCGGACCAAGTGAGCGGTAAGGGGCGTAATCGTCTTTTCGTTCACCTTTGCCCATGCGCACGCTGAACACGCGTTGGAATTGATACACTCGCTCGGACTGAAGAATCAGTTCTTCCTTGTCTATGTTCCCGCCCGTTACAGCGTTAAAGATTTCCACATAATTCTGAACATGTTCCGGTACCTTAGCCGGGGAATCAGTTTTACCATTGTCTGCCGGTACGATATCATTCCATGGCAGTTTGCACAGCCCCACCAAACCAAACCACGTGCGGAACATGGGGAAGTAATACAACGCGTTGGCTTTGTCTTCAAAAGTTGGAATCTGCTTGTTGACCATGTCCATAAAAATCAACCATGCTTCATCGTGTTGAGGGCCCTTGGTTGCCATGGCAAAGCCGCCCTGTTGGGCAAGGCTCTCTTTATGGGCATATTCGGAATACTCCAAGCCTTTAACTTCCATGCCAATATCTTGCAGCAGTGCTGGATCGGCGCCGAACTCCTCAACAAAAATTTTCTTCAGTTTGCGGATTCCCAAACCCGCAATCTTTCCGAAGCCTTCTCCGCGCGAAATCTGGTGGAGCAGCTCAAGCACAGCCTGGCTGTTGCCAAAGCGCAGGTCCAGCCCGCCCATCTGCTCCTGCGTGATCTGACCGCGTTGGTAGCATTCCATAATGAAAGCGGTGCAAGTGCCAAAAGAGATCAGGTCGATGCCGTATGTGTCGCAGTAGAAGTTTTCTTCCAGAATTGCCTGGGGATCAAACACGCCCAGGTTGGCGCCTAAGCCGGCTGCACACTCATATTCAGGTCCATCCACTGTTACGCGCTGGCCGGCATAAGGTCCGGTTGTCAGCAAAAAGTGGTCGGCACATTTTGCGCAAGACATTGTGCAGCCATACCAGCAGCCATCATGTAACCCTTGTGTCAGCCATTCGTTAATGAACACCTCGGGTGAAATTTTGACCGTTTCGGGGTCGCCGCCAGTCTGGAAGTTGCGGGTGGGTAGGAGGTCGTACTGGCTCATAATCATGACGGTGTTCGCTGTGCCAATCTGGCGCATTTTATTCTGCTTCTGGTCCAGATCGTGCATTTCCTTGTGGTATTTCACCCCCACCTTATTGATGGTGGAGATGTCGGCAACGTCATTCAAATTGGGTTTAACTCCCTGGAATTTCACCACGAGTGCTTTTACTTTTTTATCGTGCAGGATCGTTCCCAGCCCACCGCGGGCTGCCTGTTTGAAGCGGCAAACCTTGCGGCGTGGGTCGTAGAACGAGAAGTTGATCATGCCCATGAAGCCATTTTTCGCGCCGCTGCCTGTGCAGGCAACCGAGACATTGACCATGTCGTCTTCGTTCTCAGAATATTTTTTTGTCAGTTCTTCTGCCAACAGGTGGGCGTCATCTGGGTATTCTGAGGCTTCCTCAATCTGGATGCGACCGTTATTGCCATCAATAAAGATTAGGATTTCTTTATCAGATTTACCCTGCAGCTCAAATGCATCCCAGCCAGAAAATTTGAGCAGGGGACCAAAGTAACCTCCAACGTTACTGTCGATCGGGATGTCGGTGAGAGGTGAGATGGAACAAATCAACGTCTTTCCTGTGCCAGAATACTGTGTGATGCCGCCCAAGGGACCAACACTCATGACGATCTCGTTCTCTGGTGAGTCCCAGCGGGTTTCTGGGGTGATTGCATGCCACAGATACCAAAGGTCAAAGCCTTTGCCGCCAATGAACTTTTCTTTCATGAAACTGGTAATTTCTTTTTGTTCGATGCGCAGGTCTGAAAGGTTAATATAAAGCGACTTTCCTGAATATCCGCGTTTTATTTTCGCGGGGGTGTAGCTGTAGTCTTTGAGGATAGTTCCCATTAATTCTCCTTAACTTGGCTAACCAAGACCTCGAGCGCGCCTTCCGGGCACGCTTTTGTGCAGATGTTGCAGGCAATACACTTGAAGGGCACCTCAAGATCATCCGCGTAGAACATCACCAACTCCGTGCAGTAGCCAACACAACCCATGCATCCAACGCACTTTTTCTTGTCTATACGCACGACTCCATTGCGGTCTCGATAGATGGCATTGGCGGTGCACATATTAATGCACTCACCGCATTGGTTGCACATATGCGCCTTGTAAGTTCGGTTGTTTTCGACGATTCGGATGGCTGAGTAATTGGGGTCGTCAGTTTTAAAATAAGCCCGCGAGCAAGCCAATTCACATTCCAGGCAGCCAGTACAAACCTCCTGTTTGTGGGTGAGCAATTTCATGTGGGTTATCCTTTCTTTTTGTTCATGTTCAATTGTAAGGAAGGAGGAGGTTTCCGTCAACTCAATTCACACAAACCGACCATAATCAACTGGTTCAGCAGCTGATGGTAAAATTGGGGCGACCGTTTGGAGCAGCTATGAACAAAATTTTCCGTTGGTTATTGTCCGTCATGACAGTCCTGGCTGTCGGTGCCTGCGCCGCGCCTGCCACTCCTTCTCTAACGCTACCACCTGTTGAGACGTCCCTCCCAAGCGCCACGCCCACGCTGCTGCCCACAGCAACCGCGACCTCCCTGCCCACCCTGACCCAGACGCCCACCATTACAGTTACACCCTTTCCGGGCTTTGGGGAACGTTTCAAGTTCTACCAGGCATGGACCGCGGACGAGACCACATATTTCTACTTTATGAACGCCCAGGTCGACCAGACCATCTACGCCACCGTAGACGACCTCGAAGGGCACCAATACACGCTCACCTGCCCGCCAGATCAACAATTCCCCCAGGATATCCGCTGTTACAGCGATGTTCTCTTCAAAGGAAAGACCGATTACAAGGTTACGTTCTATGCTGATCCCGAGCGCCAATATCCGTTCTATGAGGGTGTTTTTGAAACCAAGCTCAACACCCGCTATCTCGATTACGATAATTGTGAGAAGGAGTACCGCATATACGACGGCAAGTGTTACTCAGCCATCACTTGTTATGGTGAAAATGGCGAGGTGGTTTACACTTTTGACAACATCCCCTATGGTGGGAATTTCGAGGGTTACTCCGTTCCCTGCCCCTAACCCTTGTTTTGATGATGAAAAAACATAAATTATCCTTCGTATTATGCACATTGACCGTCCTGGTGGTTTTGACTGCCTGCAAAAGCAGCACGGCACCAACCTCCTCGCCGGAGCCCAGCCCTTCTCCCAGCATGACGCCTCAGCCTACCGCGACCGCGACTTCGCAGCCAACAAATACGCTAAGCCCCACCTCCACCTCAACCACGGCGCCAACTCCAACGGAAACACTGCTGCCATTTGCAGGTTTCGGGGACCTTTTCCGGCTGTTTCGAACGTGGTATCTGGAAGATAAAACTTACTTCTACTTCCTCAACGCCGGAATTGAAGATACGCTCTACGCCACGGCGGATGAGTTTGAGCTGGATTGCAAGGCTGATCCGAGTTACCCGGTCCAGATGATTTGCGTCTATGATGGTACGATTGAAGGACGGAGTATGATGGATTTTCGCTTCTACACTGACCGCGCCCGCACTGTGAAGGTTTTTGAAGCCCGGTATGATGCCGATCTGATGGACGACACGATCTACCATCACCAATACGACTGCCCGGACCGGGGCAAAAACGTTCAATGCACTTCAGAATACCGCCTCTATGACGGGATTTGCTACTACGCTCATACGTGTTACGACGCATGCGGGCTCTATTATTCCAAAGATAATCTCCCGGAAGTGTATAATGAGTTCCAGGGATACACGACCCCTTGCGATTGAGCTTAGTCAACTAACATGAAAAAACAAATTATTTTCTTAGTCATCTTGTTTTCCCTGGCCTTGGGGGCTTGTAGCCCGCGCGTGGACATCGCCGCAACCCAAACTGCCAGCGTGACGGACACACCCACCATCACCCCCATCCCAAGCAACACGCCCACGCCCACCCTCACGGAGACCCCCACTCCAACGTTAACGCCAACAGAGACGCCCACCCCTACGCAAACCGCTGAACCAACCGCCACCCAGACGCCTACCTGGCAGCCAAACCCCTATATGATCTGGCCCAGGGCAACCTTCACCCAATGGGATGTTTGGTGGGGCGGCGATGAGTGGTGCCCAGCTCGCGGCACAAACGTAACTTGCGAAACTGAATACCGCGACTACAGCGGGCAGTGCCTGGTTGGCATGACCTGTTTTGATGCATGCGGAAAGTATTACGGCGTCGACACAATCCGTAACGGCGTTGGACCCTATACCTTCAGCGGACCTTGCTATTGATGATTAAGAAAGCTTTCTCCATCCTGTTTGTAGTGCTGCTCACCGCGGCATGCGGCGCAAAAGCCACCCCCGAACCAACCGTCACCGCCACCCCAAGTGAGGTGCCGACCGCAACTGCCAGCAGCACGCCAACACAAACGCCCACGCTTACGCCAACCAGCACACGTACCGAAACCCCCACCCCCAGCCACACGCCCACTGAGACCGTTACGCCCACTCTTGAGCTGACCGCCCGCCTCATCTGGCCTCGCGCGTGGTTTTCTCCGGCGGATGTCACCTGGCGCGACTACACCTGCCCGCAGGAAGGCGAAAGATTGAGCTGTGAGTTCGAATATCGCAAAGATAGCCAGGGCTGTTACGTGGGCGCAACCTGCTACGACGCCTGCGGCTGGTTTTACTCGGTAGATACGATTCCGCCGGGTGTTGATGAGTTTTCAAACCCCTGTTGGTAAAGCGCCTCGCGGCTCATTAATCGTACGTCAGGCTAATACTTGTAGATTCCTCCACCAATAAACTCGCGAATCACAGAGTTTTCCGGCACGATACTGTCATCCTCAACCGCGTCAATTTCCTGGAAGAGTGTGTTTACCCTATCCGCGCGTTCCCAGGCGTCCCGGTGCAGGGGATCGTCCTTGTATTCCTCTACCCAACGAGCAAAAGACGCGCCGAGTTTTGCTTTGTAAAGCGGGATCTCATAGGGCATGGCGCTGTTGACGATTGTGTCGGTGGTGTTGATGTAGGGGATGATATGGCGCATCTCGCTGGAACGCACGTAATGCCAGTGTAACAACGTCTGGGTGGGATCATACGCCCTGTGAGAGGCGTCGCGCAGCATGCGGCGCATCAGCCGAACATCTGTCCAGCGGGCGTAATGCCCTTGGCTGTCCTTCAACTGGAGCAAGGGTTCTATATAGAGCTTGAATTTCCATTCGTTGGGCACGTCTTCCGTCATCTCAGGGTAAAGCCCGTGCAAGCTGTCGATCAGAACAATTTCTTTTTCACCCAGCTTCATCGGGGTGTGGTCAGGGATGCTCTTGCCAGTTCGGAAATCGTAATACGGAATGCGAATCTCGCGCCCGGCGAAAAGGTCACTCAGATTCTGGTTTATCAGCTTCATGTTGAGAGCCTGGGGGGTCTCAAAGTCATAGTCGCCAAATTCATCCTTGGGATGCATTTCAAGGTCGTAAAAGTAGTGATCGATGTTCAGGGTAATCAGCTTAAAGCCAAACTCCGCCAGGTGTTGACCTATCTTGATGGTCGTGGTGGTCTTTCCGCTAGAGGAGGGACCAGCCACAAAGACCATGCGAACTTCATCCCGCCGGTCGAGGATCATGTTGGCGGCGTTTTCAACGTCTTCATGATAGGCAGCTTCAGCCGCGGTGACAATTTCGTGCAGGCGGTCATGCCGAATGGTTTCATTCAAAAGGGCAGTTGTCTGGACGTTGTGCGAGCAAGCCCAGTCCAGCGTCTGCCAGAGTTTTGGCCAGGGGATGTTTCCGGATGGCATGCGGTCGCGATCGGTGCGCTTTTCCCGTTGGCGGGCTCGTTCCTCACGATAGAGGATGTATGCCTTGGCGACCTTGGCGCGGCCGTTCTCAATCAGCACCTTCTCGACGAGATCCTGGATGTGTTCGATGTTTGGGATTTCGCCTTCAGGTGTTGTTTCCTCCAATTGGGCAACCACCTGCGCGGCGAGCGCCTCTGAAGCAGCCCGATCGCGCCCTCCGACGGCAACTGCCGCGCGGTAAATGGCGTTTGAAATCCGCTCCGGGGTGAAGGGCACTACGCTGCCATCTCGTTTGGTTACACGGGTGATTTTTGTCATCAGAACCTCCATTGATTTCCAGATTAGCGGCGATGATAGTGCATAAATTATAGCATCGCGAGTCTGGTTGTGCACGACAAACGTCCACCGTGTGGCGGTTTGGAAGAAGGCAGCCTAACCAGACAGCCCGCTCATTGACACCTGGAGGAATTTTTTGGGAAAGGATTAACAAATCGCTTATGCGCAACGAGGAAAATTGACGGCTCTGGATGTTATAATCCATTCCTGAATACATCATAGAAACGAGATATTTATGGCAAAAACCAGCGTTCCATGCCCCAAATGCCGTCAGCCGATCACCCTCGACCTGACCCGTCTATTTGATACCAACACCGACCCCGAAGCCAAGCAAAAGCTGCTTTCGGGCTCAGCCAATTACTTCCAGTGCCAGTTTTGCGGCGCCCAAGGTGTCTATCCGACGCCAATCGTCTATCATGACCCCGAAAAAGAACTGTTATTGACCTTCTTCCCTCCTGACCTGAACACCCCGGTCAATGAGCAGGAACGCGTCATCGGTCCGATGATCAAAAAAGCGATGGATGATCTTCCTCCCGAAAAGCGCAAGTCTTACCTTTTCCGCCCACAGACCATGCTGACCCAACAGCGTTTATTCGAGACGATCCTTGCCGCGGATGGAATCACGCCTGAGATGATCAAATCCCAGCAGGAAAAACTGCAGCTCCTGCAGCAGCTAATTGGCGCGAGCGCCGAAGGCTTGCCCGAGATGATCCACCAAAATGACGAGAGGATCGACGACGAGGTCTTTATGCTGCTCAGCCGCCTGGCGCAAGCTTCGGCTGCGGCTGGCGACAGACAGAGCCTGGTTGCCCTGGACGCCCTGCAAAAAGCACTGATTGAGCACTCCACCTACGGGAAAGCCGCCGCGCTGGAAGCCGCGGAAACCCAGGAAGCCGTGCACGACGTGCAGGAACTGAGCAAGCAAGGGATTACGCGAGAGAACCTGTTGGACCTGCTGATAAAAAACGGCGAGTCGGAAATCCGCCTGACCACCATTGCCTCAATGGCTCGCGGCGGGCTCGATTACACCTTCTTCCAACTCCTTTCCGACAAAATCGAATTAAGCTCCGGTGATGAGAAGACCAGGCTTGAATCGCTTCGCGAACGCCTGCTTACGATCACACAAGCTGTGGACGAAGCCATGAAAGCCCAGCTTGAAGACGCGCGCCAGCTCGTAAACGACCTGTTGGCAGCCGAAGACGTGGAAAAAGCTACCCACGAAGCCCTGCCGCGCTTCAGCCAGGCGGTGGCGGAAGTGATCAACCAGGAAGCTCAGGCAGCTCAAGCCGCGAAAGACGAAGCCAAACTGCAAAAGCTGAGCCAGATAGTTGCTGTGATCCAGGCAGCCGACAGTTCCAACGCATACCTTGGCATCATTGACGCCCTGCTCCAGGAAGAGAACGCTGAAAACCGCGTAAAAATGCTTGAAGAGTCCAGCGATCTGATCAATGACGAGTTTATGCAGTTGCTCGGAGGATTACTCGGGCAAATTGAACAACAAGGCGATCAACCTGAAATTCTTGAGCGTCTGAAGGAGCTAAACCGCGAGATTTTACGCTTCACCATGAAACGCAACCTGCAGAACAATTAATTTGAATCAATGCGGCTCATTTTGCAGCCGCAGTCCATGACCCCGAACGGTGACAATGTAATCGTAATCGGGGTCAATTTGATCAAGGCGGTCGCGCAGGCGCCTGAGCAGCGCGTCGAATGCCTGTTCGGTCACCCAGCGGGTATCCTCCTCCCAGACAGCCTCAATCAGTGCCTCACGGCTGACAACCTCGCCGGAATTCTCGTAAAGCAATGCCAACAGGTTGAACTGCTGAGCAGATAGCGGTGGGTCCAGCTCCACGCCGCGCACCCAAACGCGCTTCGAGGCGCTTTCAAGGCGGAGGTTGAACATCTGCCCCAACTCAGGAGGTAAGTCGCTCAGGGGCAGGGTAGCATCGGAACTGAGAAATAGGAAGCTTTGCGTCAGGGCGATCTGGATTTCATCCGCTTCCGCAAGCTTGACTTCAGACGAGACCGGCATGTTGTTGACGAATGTGCCGTTTTTGCTGCCAAGATCTTCGAGCAGGATGCCTTTTCCGGTGTTGGTGATGCGGGCATGCTGCCTTGAGACCTGGCGGTCGGGAATCACAATATCACACTCCCCATCCCGCCCGATCAGCAGTTGTCCCTTTATAACCCACTGCTGCCCGTTGAGTGGCCCTTCACTTGCTATCAGGACTGGATCTTCCATTTTCCACGCTTACCGTTTCAGACTATAATAAACATTATAATGCAAACAGGCTGCCCAAACCCGACGCCGAAAGGGAAGCAGCCCGACAAAGCCAGAAAGAAACAAGTCATGCCTTTTCAGACACGCATTGGCGCTGTGCTTCATGAGCGCTATGAAATCGAACGCATCATTGGTCAGGGCGGCTACGGATATATTTACCTTGCGCAGGACCAGCGCCTTGTGGGCAGGTATTGCGCGGTAAAACAGGTTAGCTACGACCCCACCTTCCCGCCAGCCATGCTGCAGGAATCGCGCGACCAGTTCATGCGTGAGGCAACCGTTTTGGCGCGGCTCGACCACCCCAATATGCCCAAAGTTTCCGACTTTTTCTCGATTGAGGATAACGATTTCCTGGTGATGGACTATATCCCCGGGGATGACTTGCGCGCGCTTTTAGCAAAGGCGGAAAATGGCGGCAGGTTTCTGCCAGAAGCGGAAGTTTTAGGCTGGGCGCTTCAGATCGGCGATGCCCTGACATATCTCCACACCCAGGACCCACCCATCCTCCACCGCGACATCAAGCCTTCCAACATCAAGGTGACCCCAAATGGGGTGGTAAAGCTGGTCGACTTTGGATTGGTCAAGCTACTCGCGCCAGGCGAAGTGACCATCACGATCATGCAGGGTCAGGGTACAGCACTTTACACTCCTTTGGAGCAGTACGGCGGCGAAAGCAGCCATACAGATGCCCGGGCAGATATTTACGCCTTTGCCTGCACGCTCTACCACTTGCTCACCAACACCCCGCCTGCCAACGTGCGCGACCGCTTTTTGAACCCAGAGAGCCTCACCGCGCCGCGCCTGCTAAACCCTGCCATCTCGCCCAAAGTGGAAGAGGCAATCCTTTGGGGCATGGCGCTGCACCCCAACGACCGCCCGAGGGACGTGCGCGAGTTCGTAAAAGCCCTCACCGGCGAAACCACCAGCCGCTTACGTCAGTTGAGCAATCATAATGGCTACTCCAACAATGGCTCACTCGGACCGGCTGAAACCCGCCTGGCATGGACGGCGGCAGGGCTGACCTTCTTGAGCTTACTTCTCACGATCATTCACAACCTGTAGAATTGTTCTACCCGAAACCGGATGGCGTGAATTTGGCTGCGCAGGCTCCCCACGGCGTTCAGGCGGTGAATTTGTGAAGCGGACGTGAGAATGATGATCGTTTTCGCAGGAGTTATCCCACTATTTACACTCGGACAATTATTGACGTAGGCATATCTGTCGAAAGCCTGGGT
>ERZ1645192.5018-NODE-5018-length-10351-cov-11.049728_pt1 | contig 10351 bp, 11 predicted proteins | sample MGYA00575354_ERZ1645192 | MGnify/ENA primary metagenome ERZ1645192 (study PRJEB40844, sample SAMN11349763) | freshwater sediment metagenome | isolation source: river sediment | host: Sediment | place: India: Faizupur Khadar , New Delhi | collected 2017-02-21 ...
AGTCAATTTTATATTTGTTAAACTCTTCAATATATTTATAAGCATATTCCGGCCCGGTATATTCTTCTTTGAAGACTTCCAAACCAAATCCATTATGGATGCATTGATTCAAAATCCCGCCAAGGGATTCCTCTCTTTCGATCAATAGCACATCTTTATTTCTTTTCTTAGCTGCGATACTTGCGGCCAAACCGCTGGCACCACCGCCAATTACAACTACTTCCCTGATCATTTTTTCACCTTCGTTTCTTGGACAAAAATCTTGGTTTCTTCCAAGTCATAGGCTACTTCCAGAGGCGACATATCAAATTCTTTGGCAATCATCTTGATAATTTTTTCCTCGCAATATCCGCCTTGACAAAGCCCTGCTCCAGCTCTGGTTCTTTTTTTGATGCCCTTGATGGTATTTGATCCCAAAACTCCGTGCATCGCATCCAAAATCTCTTTCTCAGTAATTTTTTCGCACTTACAGATAATATTCCCATATAAAGGTTCTTCTTTGATTAAAGCTTGTTTATCGGCCAAGGACAGTTGGTGAAATCTAATTTTTTTCTGGCGATAAGGGTTAAAGTTTTTATTAATTGGAAATTTGTTATGAATTTCAATTACTTCTTCCAACAAATATTTCGCTATCGAAAAACATGATGTAAGACCCGGTGAATCAATACCTCCCACATGATAGAATCCTTTAATTTCAAGAGATTCTTTAATATAAAAATCATCGTAAGTCGATGTCGATCTGATACCGGCAAAACTTCTGATTATTTGATTAAAAGGTATGTTATCAGCTAAGAGAGAAGCGTGTTCCTTCACATAATTCAAACCTGCAAACGAAGTAGTTGGATGATACTTATCTTCAACTTCAATGGAATTTGGCCCCAGTAAAATTTCGCCATGAAATTGTGGCGTAATCAAAACTCCCTTTCCTAGTTCCGTAGGTAAAGGATAAAGGATATGATTCACAAAACCTTTGACTCTTTTATCCAGGACGAAATATTCGCCTTTTCTGCCTTTGATTTTATAAGGAACGTGCTTCTCAATCATTTTGGCAATATCATCGCTAGCGACACCAGCAGCATTAATGATATTTTTGGAATAGTATTTGTCTTTTTTGTTGATCGTTATAACAAACTCATCATTATTTTTTTCTATTGCCGTAACTTTGGCATTCTTGATGAACTCAACTCCATTTGTGACGGCATTTTCCATAGCCGCAAACGCAACTTCCCATGGGTAAGTTACTTTTGTAGTTGGTAGAGAAAGCACCTTGGTAACGGATTTGCTTAGATTTGGTTCGGTTTTTGATGCTTCAGCGTAATCAATAATTTCAAATTCGGGAACACCGTTAATTTTTGCCAATGTAGCGAGTTTTTCAAGTTCCAATTCTTCTTTTTCATTATGGGCAACCACAAAAGCACCACTTCTTAAAAGCGGTATTTGCAACTCTTTTTCCATTTCTTCATAAAGTAAGTTACCCCATACAGAAAGTCGTGCTTTTAAAGATCCTGGATCAGGATTGTGGCCGGAGTGAACGATGGCGCTATTGGCTAGACTTTGGACATTGCTGACGTCATTTTCTTTCTCCAAGACTAAAGATTTCGCTTTATAACGGGAAAGTTCTCTAGCAATGCTTGAACCGACAACTCCAGCACCGATAACTATATAATCGTAAATCATGTTAATATTCACCTCTTATAATAAAAACGAGTAAAAAAATGTCTAAAAACATTATCTTACTCGCTCTATTTCTCTTTTGTTTTATTAAATTTTTATAGATGCCAAAGTTCCGATTTCGAAGTTGTAATGGCAATTGCTCCATGCTTGAAACAGCAGTTTGCCTGAGATTCGTCCTTAATCAATCCGCCCATCAATACTTGCGCGTTCAAATCTTTTTTTATTTCACCAATCAAATCAAAACAAGCTGCCGGCAATATTTCCACATAATCCGGTCTTAACCTTCTGCCAATATCAAGAGACTGCTCCAAAGAAATGGTATCCTTGATAAAGAAACGGTAAATACCCATCACGCCTCTTTTTTTACAAACTTCTATGACTTTAGGTTTAGAAGAGATGATGCCGTCGACATTCAATACTTGAATCAGATAAATTGCGCCAAACTCATCGCTGGCCAACCCTTTGATCAATTCAGAATGAATTAGCACTTTTTTGTTTTTGGCTTTCATTTGGTTAACCAAATCTTCCAGTTGCGCCAGTTGAAAGTTCATCAAGATGCCAAATGTCAGATCTGACTCCAAAAACTCTTTTAATTTTTTATGGGTGGATATTGCAGGTATTACTCTTTGATTATTCATAAATATCCCCTTATAAAGCAAATAGAACGAAAAAAACCCAATTTTATCGGTATTCGTCCTATCATTTCTCTTTCACATATTAACTTACATTCATTATAATCTTTTGTTTCTTAGTTTGTCAAGATTATTCAAAAAAAGAAAAGCAACTTTCTTCTTGTTTCATGAGAAAGTTGCTTAAATCAAATTTATCGGACAAATCAACCGGTGATAACGTTTTGAACCATGGTATTGATAGCATCGATATCATCAGGATGTAAGGTAGTCAGTGGATAGAAAGTTCTTTCCGCTTCCATGTTGTAATAGATGCTATTAGCAGTTGCCCAGTTATGTTTAGTCACGTCAGCTGAATCAAGATAAGAAATTATTTGATCGAACGCTTCTTGATAAGCAACCGCATATCCAACAACTTCTGCATTCAAAGCGGCATTTACCGGATTAAGCAGGAAGTTTATGAATTGGTGTGCGCCGTCGATGTTGGTAGCCGTGTTAGGAATTACCATGCAATCGATGAAAACCATGGTAGTGTCAGGAATGTAAAGATCAAAATCAGCCTGTACTTCTGCCAAAGTTTTGCCTTCGTCAAGTTGAATGTATAATCTGTCAAGATAATCGCCAGTGTAAACAAAAGCCATATCCAAATTATCCGATTCCACATTACGTTTCAATGTATCGTCGCCCCATTCGATGAAATCAGCATTCTCAATCACTGTTTCCACTTCTCCGAGCAAAGTTGAACTATAGTCGTTAGGATTATTTCCCATATACATCATTGCGGCTGCGTAAGCAAATTGCGGTACGTCATACATGCCCCTTCTTGCAGTTGGAAAATAGGTGTCGGCTTCAAAATAAACATCCCATCCGTGCTCGTTCAAGGCTTCTTCCAAACCTTCAACTCTATTGTTGTAGATGATACCAAAAGTTCCCCAGAAATAAGGTACAGCAAAATCGGTATAATCAACTGTCTTATTTGATCTTGCCAAAGTAGTCTGAGTCATGGAGTTAAAAATCTGGTTTACACCATCCATATAAGTGACAGTTCCACGGTTTGGCAGTTTCGAATAATCCAATTCAATCAACATATTTTCTTCTACCATTTTTTCAATCATGTAATCCGAAGGAATTACAAGGTCGAACGCTGTGGTTTTGCTATTGATTTTTTGATAAAACAATTCATTTGAATCAGCAACGGAAATAATCAAGTCAATTCCTGTTTCTGCTTCAAACTTTTCAACAACCTCATCGTTAATATATTCGCCCCAGTTTAAAAGTCTCAACTTCGGACGAGAGTTGCATGCCGTTAAAACAATGGTCAAACTAAGAAGCAATGTCGCTAAAATTATTCTTTTCATTCTTTTTTCCTTTCTTTTGCTTTTGCAAAAATTGATATGTCAGCAATCCCACTAAAGTAAAGATTGTCAGTAGCGTTGAAAATGCATATACAGAAGGTGTCAGATTTCTTCTGCCGATTACGGCATAAATCCAGATTGACAGGTTATCAAAACCGGCTCCTGTCGTAAAATATGAAATGGCAAAATCGTCGATACTCATGGTTAAAGCCAACAACATACCACTGAAGATACCAGCTTTGATAGCCGGAATGACGACTTTGATTAGAGCTTTATAAGGTCTGACACCAAGATCCATTGCGGCATCCATCAAATTAGGATCCGTTTCCTTCAATTTTGGCATGACACTCAAGATTACATAAGGAATAGTAAAGAATAAATGCGCCATAACCAAGGTGAACAAACCAAATATATTAGGGAAAACCACCATCAACAATCTGAACATCAACATCAAGCTAAAACCGGTGACGATGTCAGCATTGAGAATCGGTACGTTGTTAAGCAGCATCCATAAAACTCTTACTTTCTTGCTCAAGGCATATAATCCTATCGCAAAGAATGTACCAAGGAAAGTTGCCAGGACTGTCGCAATCGCCGAGACCAAGAAGGTGTTCCTGATGGCCTGCATCAATTCTTCTTCTTGAAGGATGTTTGCATACCACTGGAAGGAAACTCTGGTGAAAATACTCAAGTTTCTGCTTTCATTAATCGATTGAATCGCAATTACAATGATGGAAATATAAAGGCCTAGGACAATAGCGACTACAAATATTTTTTTCAGTATCTTGTAGATTTTGTTTAGAGTTGTAAAATCTCTATAACCATAATCTTTTAAAGTAGCTTTTTGATTTTCCATTATAATAAAGTCTCTCCTTCCTTGTCAAATTTAGTTATCAAGAGAATTGAACCTAAAATGAAGAAAAGAATGACTACTGCGAGTAATGCGCCATGGTTGTAATTGGTATAGATAAATTTCTGTTCGATGATATTACCGATAAAAACTATTCTTCCGCGAGACAAGATTTTGGGTATCGCAAATCCAGCTAGTGTCGGCAAGAAAACCATGATAGCTCCGGTCACTACGCCCTTGAAAGATAGCGGAAATACGACTTTCCAAAATTTCTTGATTGGTCTGAGCCCCAAGTCAAGGGCAGCTTCTTCCAAAGCAAAATCAATCTTTTCCAAAGCGGTATATACAGATAGAATCATGAATGGCATGTATGTAAATACCAATCCGAATAATACAGCCATCCAAGTACCGGAAATATTGCCAAATAAGTTAAAGCCAAGAATATTCTTCAATATGTTATTCTCGGACATGATGTTGGCCAAACTTTCAGTTCTTAAAATCAAGTTTGACCACATTGGCAAAATTACAAATGTCAAGAGAATAAATTTGTTCTTGAATTTTGATAATTTGATTTCATAAGCAATGAAATAACCCAAAACAAAGCTAATCAATGTAGTCGCTACTGCAAATATGAGCGAATTGCGAAAAGCGATTACAGTCGAACTTTCCCACAAGAGCTTGAAATGGGCTAAAGATAGAGTCAATTCTCCCACTGAAACCGAAGAACTCAAATTGGAAAAACTGATGAACAGCATTGCTAAAATTGGAATGAAAACTAAGATGCTCAGCCAGATCTTATAGGGAACGGCCAAGACTTTAAACTCCTTATTCACCGGTTTCAACCTTCATCATGTGAATTTCATAAGGATCAATCGTCAAACCGATTGGTTGACCCACCTCATAACTTTCGTAGGTATGAACCAATAGTTTCTCACCCTTTACCAAAACTTCATATTCGTTATGGACACCCTTGAATAAACTGAAGACAACTTCACCAACTAATTTTGCTTTTTCAACATCGACAACGTCAAAGTCTTCAGGTCTGATAACCACGTCAACGTCTTCTCCGTCATTAAAGTTGTAACCCATGCACTTGAAGTCGACTCCCAAGAAATTGACCAAGTCTTTCTTGACATATCTTCCCGGTAAAATATTGGTTTCACCAATAAAGTTTGCGACATAGCGATTGATTGGTTCGTTATAGATTGATTTAGGTGCACCTAACTGTTGGATTACACCTTCCTTCATTACGACAATTCTATCGCTCATGGTCATTGCTTCTTCTTGGTCATGAGTGACAAATAAGAAAGTAATTCCTAATGTACGTTGCATTTCTTTTAGTTCATATTGCATGTTTTGTCTAAGTTTTAAATCCAAAGCTGCCAATGGTTCATCAAGCAATAAGATTTCCGGTTTATTGACCAAGGCTCTAGCCAAAGCAACACGTTGTTGTTGCCCCCCGGAGAGTTGATCAACTTTTCTTTTGATAAAACCATCCAGTTTAACCAACTTCAGTGCTTGAACTGAATCTTTGTAGATTAAACTTTTTATCGCTTTTTTGGCAGAAACTTCTTTTTTCTTCGATAATTCTTTTATTTCCGCGGCGATTTTTTCTTGTCCATAAAAGTTTTCCAAATACTCCCAGCTCCTGTTGTTCAAACCGAAAGCAACATTGTCAATGACGTTCAGATGCGGGAATAATGCATATTTTTGAAAGACCGTATGAATTGGTCTGGCATATGGTGGTAAATCATTAAAGACTTTGCCATTGATGATAATATCGCCTTCATCCGGTTTAATGAAACCGGCAATCATTCTTAAGATGGTTGTCTTACCACAACCTGATGGACCTAAAAGCGTCAGAAACTCGTTCCGATATATAGTTAAGTTGACATTTTTGACAACCAATTCATCGTCATAACTTTTAGATATGTTTTTTAATTCAATTAAAGCGTGCTGATTCTCCATCTTCTACCCCCTCATTTTTTTTCATATTTACAAAAGTTAATTATAGAATGTTTTTTTAAAATTGCAAGTAATTTTTATTATTATTTTTACATTTTTTTCTAGCATGTAACCCATTTCAACCTAATCGCTAAATCTAGCGATTATAACATTTTTTAAAAAGGGCTATCTATGGGCATTCAATAGTTAATTTTTTCATCACTTTTTAAGTTTTGTTTACTATTGAAAAAAAATAAAAAGACTGTCTAAAACCCTTAATGTAAATTCATCAAAAAAGGTTTTATGACAGTCTTCATTTTATTGTCTTTAAATATTTATTAATCGCTATTGCTGCATGGGCACCATCGCTCGCTGCTTTTACAACTTGCAGCAACCCCCCGATGCAATCTCCTGCCGCAAATAATCCCGGAACGTTTGTCATATGATTATCGTCAACGACGATATAGTTGTTTTCAATAAACGCGCCAATTCTCAAGGCAAAATCATTGGCTGAAGGCGTTCCAATGGCAACGAATAAGCCGTCTACTTCATATTCTCCTTCTTCGGTTACAACTTTTTTTACCACTTCATCACCATGTATTTCACAAAGCGGAGCGGTAACCAATTTTTCGGAAATTTCCTCTTCTATATGAAGCGGAAGCCCTAGTCCATGAGTAAAAACCGTGATATCCTTGGTGAAGTTACGTAAAATTTCCAACTCTTCCAACATGAATTCGGCATTGCCGATTACGCCGATTTTTTTATTGCGATAAATAAAACCATCACAGATGGCACAGAAGGAAACGCCTTTACCGATAAACTCCTTGAAGCCTTTGACTTTTAAGTTGGGCTTGGCTTGACCAGTAGCGATCAATACAGCTTTTCCGCGGTACTCGTTTTTTGTGGTTTTAACTGTATAATCTTCAAAGTTTTCAATTCCGATTACTTCTTCTTCCAAAACGTCTACACCCAGTCTCTTTGCTTGAGCTACACCTTGTTCCACGAGATGCTTTCCGGAAACGGTGTTTTCAAAAGCCCAATAATTGTCGATGTGATCGGTTTTACCCAAGGTACCCAAATCCTTCATCAACATCAAGACTTTCAGGCGAAATCTTTGTAAATAAATAGCGGCGGATGCACCTGCCGGTCCTCCGCCTATCACTATTACGTCGTACATTGTTTTATTTCAAACCAAGTCTCTTTAATAAATCGTCTTTTCTCATTAAACCGACAACTTGATTTTTTACTTGACCATTTTCAAATAAATAGACAGTTGGAATACTTGAAACGCGGAATTGATTTGCGAGATAACCTTCTTCATCAACGTTAACTTTAGCAACTTTTACCTTGCCTTCCAAGTCTTTGGCAATTTCATCCAAAACTGGAGCCAACATTAAACATGGACGGCACCATTGAGCCCAAAAATCAACGATTACTGGAATGTTTGAATCTAATACTTCACTTTTAAAAGTCTCGGTAGTAACTTTAACTGGCATAATTATAATCCTCCATAAATTTTAATTTACTCTAATATTTTAACAAAGTAATTTACTTATTCAAAACGATTTGCTTAAGTTACATAAAATCTTTTTCATCAATCCGAAAAATCGTCCACTCGTCCATTGGTCTGGCTTTTTTGCTCAAATAAAAGTCGATGGCTGGTTGGTTCCAATTCAGACATACCCATTCCATTCTACCGCAGTTGTTTTGACGGGCTTCTTTTAACAAATATTCGAACAAGGCCTTGCCTATACCCAGCTTGCGATATTGCTCATAAACAAACAAATCTTCCAGATATAATCCTTTTCTACCCTTGAAAGTGGAAAAATTATAAAAATAAAGAGCAAAGCCTACAGGAGTGTCATCAAGAAACGCAATGATTACTTTAGCGCTTCTTTCCACAAAAACGCTATTATAGATATCATTTTCCGTGGCGATAACTTGATCGCTCAATTTTTCATATTTGGCAATGCCTTTGATAAAGTCAAGAATAACTCCGCTCTCTGAATCTAAAGCATGTCTAATTTCTAAATTCATCATTATCTCCTCTGATTTTAACCGCTCAATAATATTATATCTCAATAAAAACTTTATTCAATGTAACATCAAAAAAAATAAGGCTTCAAAAGCCTTATTATTGTGTGACTTTGATTGATTTTATGATAAACTCCCGTGGAAATATGGATGGATCCGGTGTCTTACCCAAGATACCGCCAATAGCCAAGTTGATGATAAAATAAAACGGATGATCGAAAGGCCAACCTGCAGGTGTTTTATCCAGTCCTTTTTGACCTTTTTCATATCTGGTGACTTCTTCATCGTCTAAAAGGTAAATCAATTTATTTTCTTCCCATATCAATGAGTATTTATGAAAACCATCAATGATTTTTGGAACAGTCAGATTGGTATAATATTGTTCGTCATTGTTACGATGATTGTACTTTTCCGTATGAAGACACATAAGTAATTTATGAGGATCTCTGCCGACGTGTTCCATGATGTCGATTTCACCGCTTCTTGGCCAAAAACCATAGCGGTTGTCATCACTCATCATCCATAGTGCCGGCCATGTTCCTTGTCCTAACGGCAGTTTGGCGACAAAGTCAATTCTGCCGTAAAGAAAAGTGAATTTGCCTTTGGTATTGATGCGTGCACTTTCATAAACTCCATTTTTATAGGTTGCGCGAATTATCAACCCTTCATCGGAAAAATCTATATGTTCTTCATCATCAACATAATGTTGCAGCTCGTTGTTAGCCCATTTATCTCCAACTTGAACGTTAAATATGTCCCTTGGTAAAGTTTTATTTTTAGTAAAATCCAAATTAAGCAGAACTTTCATCATTTATCTCCTATATTTCTTACTGTATCCCCTTCGATTAAAAAGCCGCTTACAACTGCTCTTTTTCCAAGTGTCGGTCTTTTGTTTTTACTAACCATTTTTAAGATTTCGGTTGCGGCAATTTTCCCCATTGTTTCCGTATCTTGTTTAATGGTTGTAAGTCTTGGGGTTATGATTTGTCCCGCTTCCACGCCATCAAAACCAATGATGGAATAATCTCTCGGCACTTTTTTACCTGCGGCTTCAATCGCTTGGATTGCGCCAACAGCCATCATGTCAGAAGCACAGAATATGGCCGTAGGTTGATCTTTAAGCTTCAAGATTTTCTGCATGGCTTGATAGCCGTCATCTTTGGAAAAGTCTACACCTTCAACTTGATATTCTAAATTAAGATTTATGCCAAGATTTTTCACACTATCTTCGAAAGCTTTTTTTCTCGTTCCTCCGATAAACGTGTTGATGCCGCCATGAATGTTCGCAATTTTGCGGTGTCCATGGTCATAGAGATATCTAACGGCTATGTCCACCGCTTCTTCATTATCGCTCGTGACATAGGGAATTCTATCCTGTTCAAAATCGATCATGACAATCGGCAATTCCGAATGATAGAGTTCAAATAATTCTTCACTATAGAAATCAGCACAGAGAACAAATATCCCTTCCACTTGCTTGCGGATGGAATGTTGGAGGTATGAACCCATTTGCCCGCCGGTTTTGTGAGCTAGGAACAAGATGTCATAGCCAGCACTTTCTACTTCAGTCTTGAAACTTTCCAAAATCTTGGAAAAAAGCGGATGTTGTAAGCCAATACCGCTGTTTTCATGGAATATTATACCAATTGTATATGATTTTTGGGTTACCAAACTCCTAGCTTGCGAGTTTGGAATATAATTCATTTCATTAGCCAAACCAAGTATTAATTTCTTGGTTTTTGGAGAAATATCGGAATAATCATTCAAGGCTTTGGAAACAGTGGTGATGCTAAAGCCTGATTTTTTCGATATGTCTTTTATCGTTACCATCAATTCACCTTCTCAAAGGAAAAATAATTCAGATT
>ERZ1645192.5019-NODE-5019-length-10351-cov-6.683858_pt1 | contig 10351 bp, 12 predicted proteins | sample MGYA00575354_ERZ1645192 | MGnify/ENA primary metagenome ERZ1645192 (study PRJEB40844, sample SAMN11349763) | freshwater sediment metagenome | isolation source: river sediment | host: Sediment | place: India: Faizupur Khadar , New Delhi | collected 2017-02-21 ...
AAGCTGATCCTCAAGTTCGACTGCAAGGCCTGCGAGATGCACGTCATCGGCAAGATGAAGAAAGGCGTCAAGCTCAACCTCGGCACCATCCGCCAGGCCTCTTGCGGTTAAACCGGCTCAGGCCGGCTTGCGCAGCACATCGACGCGCTGCGGATTGAGGAAAGTCGCCCCCTCCGGCCCGAGATAGGATTCGAATTTTGCCTTGACCCGGGCATACAGTTCCGGCGCCAGTTGATGGCTGGTGTGCGTGACCTGGATCATGCGCTGATCAAAGCGTTCGAAGCTCTCGAAATAGCTGCGGGTGTTGAAGAACAGCTGCTGCTCGGAGACCAGCGGCCCACGCTCGACGGCCTTGCAGATGGCGGCGAAGGCGGCCTCGCGCACCACCTTTTCGTCATGAAAGAGCCGGAACACCTCGTTCAGTTCGCCGGCATAGACCGGTTCTGAAATCCAGGCCAGGCCACCCGGCTTGAGCACACGGGCGATTTCGTCGAGCGCCTTGTCCATGAATTCCATCGGAACATGGTGCAGCGACTTGAACATCAACACGATGTCGATACTGTTGTCGTCAGCCGGAATGGCTTCAGCACCGGCATGGCGAAATTGCACCTGGGGCAGATCGGCAATCTGCAGGTTGCGCTCATGCTGGATGGTATCCACCTCAAGCGCCAGAATGCCGCCGACCCGGCCGGTTTCAGCCAGCAGGCGCGTCTTCTCCGCCTTGCCGCACCCCAGTTCGAGCACTTGGGCGCCATCGAAGGGCAGTTGTTCCAGCATCAGCTTGACTTCATTGACCAGCGGGGTCTCGGCGGGGGCGGCGATTTTCATGGTGCATCCAGAAAGAAGAACAGCCAGCATATTAACGGATGACGATATAGGCGGCACGCCCCGGTGCAGCCCGGTTGGATGGCGCTGCGGTATAGTTTTGCCCTGTTTTGGCATTCACCCACCATGAAACCGACACCCTGCCCTTCCTGCCAGCAAACCATGAGCAAGCACCGCTTCGAGCGGCTGCATCATGGCGAAGTCATTCTCGACCTGTGCTACGCCTGCCAGGGCATCTGGTTCGACGATTTCGAGAGCGTGCAGATCACGCCGGGCGGCATCATTGAACTGTTCAAGCTGCTGAATGAACACCGCGACGACCTGCGCCAGCCCCTGCGCGACCCGCTGCATTGCCCGCGTTGCCGGGAAAAACTGCTGCACGGCATCGACCACGCCAAGCACGGTGGCCAGTTCAACTACCACCGCTGCCTGCAAAAACATGGCCGCTTCACCACCTTTGGCCAGTTCATGATCGAAAAGGGGTTTGTCCGGCAACTGGCCCCGGCCGAGATCACCGCGCTCGCCGCTCGGGTCGGGACCATCCGCTGCAATGGCTGCGGTGCACCGGTCGATATCCGCCACAACCACGCCTGCACCCATTGCCGCGCACCCATCGCCATTCTGGATGCCGATGCCGTCGAACAGGCCCTGGCACGTTACCAGCATGCCGAGATCAAGCGGACGACCATCAACGTCGACGCCCTCGGCGATGCCATCGTGACGCGCGAACGGGAAAAATCACGGCGTAACCGCGAACAGCCGCGCGGGCGTATCGAAGATATCGAAGTCGGCGACCTGCTCTTGTCCGGTATCGAACTGATCTGGAACCTGGTGGTTCGGCGCTAGGCGTAAAAAAGGCGAGCCACGCTGGCTCGCCTTGACGGGGCAACCGCGGGTTTACTGCACGCGTATTTCGACGCGCCGTCCTTCTTCCGGGCTGCCTTCACCCACTGTCGATTCCGGTTTGCGGAACTTCACACGCTCCGCAGCCACGCCGCCGGCAACCAGCGCATCGCGCACCGCCATGGCGCGCTGCTTGGCCAGTTCGGCATTCCGCGCCGGATCGCCGGATGGATCGTGGAAGCCGGAGAGCAGGACAATGCCGTCCGCCTTGGCGGCGAGCGCCTCGACTGTTTGGGCCACGATACCCTTGTCGGCTTCATCGAGTTCCGCCTTGCCCACGGCAAAATAAACCTTGGCCAACGCGTCGCCGATCGGGGCGATATCCGGCTCGGCAGCAGCCACCTGGGCGGCCGGCGCGGCAGGCTGGGATGCTTTCCACATACCCAGGCCGGCGACCAGCGCAATGATGCCGAAGATGACCCCGGCCAGAACACCGAAGACTACGCCTTGGGTTTCGTTATCGTCGTTGTCGGACATCAGGCTTTACCTCTACGCAGAATTGATAAATTGGAAATTGCCATTCCAGCGGAATGGCCCACCATTCTATCCCTGCGCCTCGTCGAACAGAACCTCCGGCTTGAGTTCGACCTGCCGCTCGTCATCGCCCAGCCAGATCAAGCCTTCCTGGATGGTGCATTGCAGGCGCATGGTGCGCTGCGCCAGGCCGGCCAGCGCCTGGCCTTCATCAACGTTGAGGGAAAGCACGCGCAAGTTCTTCTGGCCAGCCACCTTGCCGGCCGTCTGCTGCCACCAGATTTCCGCCCCGCGGCCACCGTAGCTGAGCACCACCACATGCCGCGACCGGTTGCAGGCGCGCCGGATATCCTTTTCGTCCGGCAGGCCGACGTCGATCCAGCGTTCAATGGCGCCAGTCAGGTCGGTATCGAGCAGATCCGCCTCGTCCTCGGTGGACAGGCCACGGCCAAAAGCCAGGCTATCCGACGCGTGCAGGGCAAACGCCAGCAGGCGCACCATCATCCGTTCATCGGTCTCCGACGGATGGCGGGCAATCGTCAGCGAGTAATCGCCAAAGTGCGAACGATCGAGGTCGGCCAGCTGCAGTTCCGCCTTGAAGATGGTTGATTTGAGCGCCATGCCAGCCCCGAAAAAAGCGGCGATTATCCCACGCCAGTGGAACCTCGCAGCCGAAACGGACTCAATACGACAGGTGCCAAGTACCTATAATCCGCATTTTCTGATACACGGAATCCGCCATGCGTCACCTCCTTTCTGCCTGCCTGCTCACGCTCTGCAGCGTCGCTCATGCCGAAGTGATCGACATCGACAACGCCCAGCTCGAAAAACTGATCCAGAGCGGTGTGCCGGTCATCGACATCCGCCTGCAAAGAGAATGGGAAGAAACCGGCATCGTTGCCGGCAGCAAGCTGCTCACCTTCTTCGATGCGCAAGGCCGCCACGATGCCGCAGGCTGGCTGGAAAGGGTCAAGCCCCTGGCCAAGCCGAACGAAGCGGTCATCGTCATCTGCCGCACCGGCAACCGCACCAAGCCGGTCAGCCAGTTCCTCTCCCAGCAAGCAGGCTATACGACGGTTTACAACGTCAAGCACGGCATCAAGGGCTGGATCGGCGCCGGCGGTGCTGTCGAACCCGCCACCCAGAGCATCGCATCATGCAAGGCCGGCAAGACCTGCTGAGCCACGCCGTCGCGCGCAAGCGCTGTGCCAGCTGCCAACGCTGGAGCGGCTTGCGCTATCCGGCCATGGCGCCGGATGTCGTGCTGATTGAATCGGAAACCAGCACCGGAATCTGCCAGGGCGGCCCGTGGGATGGCTCGGAGCGCCGTGCCCGCTCGGCCTGTGGTCACTGGCAATGCTGGGATGCACTGAACAGCCAGGATGAAATGGTCACGGCTAACGCCTGACAGTTCCCCGGGGGCCCTTCACGGCCGTGAACTCCCTATCTCCTTGGCAGGACTCCCCTTGCTTCATCGCGATTAGCGACTATGTTGAAGTCATAGGCCGACCAACCCGGCACGGCTGAAATCGCACAGAAGAGGAGAATGACATGCCTGACATCAAGGATCTCGTCACCAACCTGGGCAGCAAGATCATCCTGGAACGCCCACCATTACGCCCGCCACCCAATTTCCGCCGAACCGTGATGATCGATTTCGAGAACGTTGCCAGCGGCACCGCCGTCGATACCGTCTACTCGGCTCAAAGCGTCAGCTTTGCCAGCGTCACCACCAATCCGCCCAAACGCTGGTCAGCCTATGCGATGGCCATGAACCTGGGGGCGGCGCAAAGCGGAAAGAATGTACTCACCCTGACCAACGCGACCGGCCTGCCGCTTTTCGACGCACGCTACGGCGCCGTGGAGGCAACGTTCAGCCAGTTGCAGCAATCGGTCAGCGTCTGGGCCTATGCCCTCGATTCACCGGAATGCCTTGGCGGCAATTACGACAACCGCCCATTCATGGAAGCCTACGATACCAACGGCACCTACCTGGGCAAGGCCCGGACCCAGCTCGGTCCGCAAGATGCCAATTTCTTCGGCCATTGGCACCCGATCAGCTTCTCCTCCGCCAGCCGCAATATCCAGCGCATCCGCCTGTCCTCCCAGGCACAAGGCTGCCCGTGGGTCTACACGGCCTTCGACAACCTGACCTACGACCGGAACATTCTGCTGACTTAGGCACCTCGCTGCAGGCCAAAGGGTTTCCTTTTGGCCTCCTCCAGGGCCGGCTTGATGCGCCTTGGCCATAATCCGGCTACGGCTGCCCGGAAAGCAAAAAGCCCAACCGAAATGGTTGGGCTTTTTGCTTGAATCTTGGCTCCTCGACCTGGGCTCGAACCAGGGACCTACGGATTAACAGTCCGGCGCTCTACCGACTGAGCTATCGAGGAATCGGTACGGTCAGCATTTGCTGCTGACCGGGCGCGCATTATAACCAATTCTGGAAAAGCTGCAACGGTGGGCGTTTCCGGAATTTAATCGGCGGCAGGTCCGGCTTCGTCTGACGCCTTGGGTGCCGGCTGCGCCAGGCTGGCAGCGCGCTCGGCACGCAGGGTCGGGGTTTCCAGGCTGATTCTGCCGAGGGCGCCGCTGCGGTAGTCGGTGAGCAGGATGCCCGAGGCTTTTTCCAGGTCGAGTTCGCCGCCCCGGCCCTTGATGATGCAGCCGCGCTTCTTCGCCACGCATTCCAGGACGGCGACGGCATCCAGGCCTTCGAGTTTCAGGCTGTAGCGGGCTTCAAGCAGTGCCGGGTAGTGTTCGAGCAGGTAGCCGGCCAGCCAGGTGGCGACGTCTTCGCCGATGTAGGCATTGACGCCGACGGCATGACTGGCGGCCATCATCAGGCCGTCGATGGGGTGGTCGATTTTCGGCCACAGCATGCCCGGGGTGTCGTACAGGGTCAGGCGGTTGCTGATGTCGATCCGCTGCTGGCTCTTGGTGACGGCCGGCTGATCGCCAACGGCGGCCACCTTTTTCTTGACCAGGGCGTTCAGGAGCGTCGATTTGCCGACGTTGGGAATACCCATGATCATCAGGCGTAGCGGTTTGACAGCGTCGTTGCGGTGCGGCGCAAGCTTCTGGGCCAGGCCCGGGATCCTGGCCACATCGCTGGCTTTCTTGCAGGAGATGGCCACCGCCTTGACGTTGGGCTGGGCGTCGAAATAGGCCAGCCAGGCCTTGGTCGCTTCCGGGTCGGCCAGGTCGGCCTTGTTGAGCAGCTTGAGGCAGGGACGCTGGCGGAAGGTGCGCAGCTCGTGGATCATCGGGTTGCTGCTCGCCTGCGGCAGGCGGGCGTCGAGCACCTCGACCACGACGTCGGCGACGGCCAGCGTCTCGGCGGCCTTCTTGCGGGCCGAGGTCATGTGGCCGGGATACCATTGGATGGACATGCGTTTTCCTTGTTTAGCCGCCGGTTACCGGCGGGAAGAAGGCGATTTCGTCGCCATCCTGGATGGGTGCGTCGAGCTTGGCCATATCCTGATTGACAGCGCAGCGCAGGTTCTTGGCCGTGGCCAGGGCATCCCTGCCCTGCCCGACCAGCCAGTCGCGCAGGCCGCCAACCGTGCAGATGCCGGCCGGCAGATCGATGCTTTCGCCCGGCACGCCGAGCTTTTCCTTGAGGCCGGCGAAATAGAGAACCTTGACGCTCATGCCAGCAACTCCGCGAAGGAAACGAAACGCACCGTATCGCCCGCCGCGATGCAGTTACCCGGCGGGTTGAGGATCAGGCCATCGCTCCAGCACAGCGAGGTGGCGACGGCCGAACCCTGGTTGCGGTAGAGCTCGATGGCGCCGGCTTCGTTGATGCGGCCGCGCAGGAATTCGAGGCGGGCGCCGTCCGGCTTGTTCCAGGCCGAGGCGCACGGCAGGTTCAGGATGCGCGGCGCAACCTGGGCGATGCCCTGCAGGCGCATGACGAAGGGACGCACCATCATCAGGCAGGTGACGAAAGCCGCCACCGGGTTGCCCGGCAGGCCGATGAACCAGGCATGACCGCCCTCCTTGCGAATCTTGCCGAAAGCCAGCGGCTTGCCCGGCTTGATGGCGATTTTCCACATGTCGAGTTCGCCTTCGGCCTCGACGGCCGGCTTGACGTGATCTTCCTCGCCGACCGAAACACCGCCGCTGGTAATGACCAGATCGTTGTCGGCAGCCGCCCGGCGCAGCGCATCGCAGGTGGCGTCGAGCCTATCCTCGACCGCCCCCAGGTCACGCACTTCGCAGCCCATGCCTTCAAGCAGGGTGCGCAAGGCATAGCGGTTGGAGTTGTAGATGGCGCCCGGCGGCAGCGGCTCGCCCGGCTGCACCAGTTCATCGCCGGTGAAGAACATGCCGACGCGTACGCGGCGATAGACCGGCAGCTCGGGCAGGCCAGCCGAGGCGGCCAGGGCGATTTCCTGCGGCCGGAGCTTGACGCCGGCCGGCAGGATGTCGGCGCCGGCCGTGATGTCCTCGCCGGCCCGGCGGATGTTCTCGCCGAATTTCGGCATATGGTTGATCACCACGCCGCCCTCGCCATGCTCGCAGCGCTCCTGCATGACCACGGCGTCGGCCCCGGCGGGAATCGGCGCGCCAGTGAAGATGCGGGCGGCGCTGCCCGGCTGCAGCGGGACGCCGACCGTGCCGGCCGGAATGCGCTGGCTGACCGGCAGGCAGATGCCGGCAGTCGTCACGTCGGCGGTGCGCACGGCGTAACCGTCCATCGCGGAATTGTCGAGCGGCGGCACGGAGACGCCCGACTGCTGGACGACGGCCAGCACGCGGCCGGCGGCGGCGAGCAGCGGGACATGGCGGACTTCCTCGACGGGCTGGGCGGCGGCGAGCAGTTTTTCCAGGGCTTGTTCGTAGGTCAGCATGGGCGTTCCTGCAGTTGCATGGTGTGCATGACGAAATCGGCGATGGCCACGTAGTCATTCAGCGGCAGCTGGGGCAGATCGGTGGCGAGGTCGACATCGGTAGCGATGGCGACGATGTCCGAACGCTCCGGGAAGAGCGGCGGCTTGCCGTTTTCCGGGCGATAGACTTCCAGCTTGGGCACCGGTTCCTGCTTGAAGCCCTCGATCAGCACAAGGTCGCAGGGCGACAGGTGGCCGAGCAGTTCGTTCAGCGTCGGCTCCGGCTCCTCGCGCCGCTCGTGCATCAGCGCCCAGCGGTCGCCGCAGGAGAGCAGCACCTCGGTGGCGCCGGCCTCGCGGTGGCGGTAGGAATCCTTGCCCGGGCGGTCGATGTCGAAACCGTGGTGGGCGTGCTTGATGACCGAGACCTTGAGGCCGCGGGCAGTGAGCTGGGGAAGGAGTTTTTCCAGCAAGGTGGTCTTGCCGGAGCCGGAATAACCGGCGATGCCAAATACTTTCATGGCGGGATTTTACTCGGCAACGAACACCGGGGCGAAACCGCCGCCCGGCGTCCGGAAATTGGTGGTCTGTCCCTGATAAAGACGGGCGGCGACCAACTGGATATGGCCGTTGTAGACGTAGCAGCGGATATCGGCCTTCATGGTCTGTTCGCCGACGGCATGTTCCGACGGCGGCGCGATTTCCTGGGCGATGTAGCCGCCATGCAGGATTTCCTCGAACACGCGCTTGGTCAGCTTGTCGCCGCGATAGGCGGCACGGCTGCCGAAACCGGCCGGCGGCTTGAAGAACCAGCGCTTGCGCTCGGCCCAGAAGGTTTCCGCCTGCTCGGGGGTGACGGCCACGGTTTGCGGAATGCCGGCCAGCAAGGTCTGCCGGGTGGCCGCATCGACGCCGAGGGCGTTCAAGGCGGCCGCATCGGACAACTGCATCAGGTTGCGCTTGTCGGCGTAGAGGGCATGGGCCCGCGGGTTGGGGGTGAGCACCACCTTGCCCTGCTCGAAGGCAGTGCGGATGGCGGCACTGGCCGTCGTATCGAGGGCGAAATCGGTCAGCCGCTTGTAGACCAGGTCGACCGGCTGGCCGGCATGGCGCAGCGCCTCGCCATCGAAGGTCAGTTCGCTCGGATCGCAGACGACGGCGGCGATGCCGTGCTCTTCGAACAATTCCCGGAACAGCGTGAATTCCGGCGCCAGGAACTGTTCCGCCGGGTTTTCATCGACGATGGCGATGCGGCGCAAGGGCGCATCGCCCCGCTCCAGGCGCCACTCTTCGCGGAACATGGCGACGAATTCATCACGGATGCGCGCGCCATCGGCTGCCCGGCCGTGCTCGGCCAGCAGGTAGGCATTGAGCAGGCCACCGCCGGAATTGGTGTTGATTTCGATGAGCTTGGGGCCGACTGCGGTCAGGTGGAAGTCGTAGCCCATGAAGGCGCCGCGCGCCGCGCAGGGCAGGCGGGCGATGGCCGGCGCCTGGGCCAGGGCGTGCGCCTGGTAGGCCGGCAGCGCAATCACCGACTCGATGGCGGCGATCAACTCCGCCATCGCCTGCATGGCCGCGGCGGGAATCGCGATGGCGGCGGCCGAGAAGAATTGCGGCTGGGTATCGCGCAGTTGGTCGAAAGTGGTTTTCATGGCCTCAGCGTTTGGCGAAGAAATCGAGCACGACCTGCAATTCGCGGGTGCGCTTCATCGGCGGCAGGCTCTGCCAGATCTTGCGGCCGTAGGGCTTGGAAATCAGTCGCGGGTCGCAGATCATCAGCACGCCCTTGTCGTTCTCGTCGCGGATCAGGCGGCCGGCGCCCTGCTTGACGTTGATGACGGAACGCGGCAACTGGTACTCGATGAAGGCGTTGCGGCCTTCGCGCTTCATCTGCTCGATGCGCGCCGAGAGCACCGGGTCGTCGGGCGGGGCGAAGGGGATCTTGTCGATGACGACCAGCGACAGCGCTTCGCCGCGCACATCGACGCCTTCCCAGAAGCTCTGGCTGCCGACCAGGATGGACGCACCGTGGTTGCGGAAGCGTTGCAGCAGGTCGTTCTTGCTGCCCTCGCCCTGCACCAGCAACGGGATGTCCAGCCCCTCGTCCTCGATCTTCGCCTTCAGCAGTTCGTGCGTGCGGCGCATGGCACGCAGGCTGGTGCACAGGAAGAAGGCGCCGCCCTTGGCCGCCTTGACCGCCGGCCAGGCAGCTTCGACCACCGTGTCGGTATAGTTCCAGGCGTTCGGGTCGGGCATGCCGAGCGGCGCGTAGAGCACCGCCTGCTCGCCGTAGTCGAAGGGGCTGTGCCAGCAGGCGGAATCGGGGTCGCCGAGGCCGAGTTCGGCGCAGTAGTGGTGGAACTTGCCCTGCACGGCGAGCGTCGCCGAGGTGAAGATCCAGGCGCGCGGATGGCCGCCCATCTGCTTGCGGAAAATATCGGCCACCTTGAGCGGCGTCGAATTCAACTGCAGCGACTGGGTGAAAGCCTCGCCCCAGCGCACGTAGCCGAGATCGGCCAGGTTCTGCCATTGGGCGAACGCCTGCTGCAATTCGAGCGCGCGCTGCCAGCACTTCTCGATGCCCTCGGCGCGCTGGGCCTGGGTTTCGAGGATGGCGGCGAATTTGGCGACCTCTTCTTCGAGCGTTTTCAGGGCCGGGGCGAATTCCGGCCGCTCCTGCAACTGCTCGTAGGAGAAACGCCCGGCGTCGACGCCCACCGCCAGGCGCAGGTCGCGCGCCGCCTTTTCCATGGCCTTGGCACCGCTCTGGATATCGAGGCAGTCGCGGGCGCTGGTCAGGCCCTCGGCCTTGGCGTCGCGCGCCAGATCGACAACCTGTGCGGTCGACACGCTGTCGCCGAAGAACAGGGTGGCGACTTCCGGCAACTGGTGGGCTTCGTCGAAGATCACCGTGTTGCAGGCCGGCAGCAGTTCGGCCATGCCTTCGTCGCGCAGCATCACGTCGGCGAAGAAAAGGTGGTGATTGACCACAACCAGGTCGGCCGCCATCGCCTCCTTGCGCGCCTGCATGACGAAACATTCCTTGTAGTCCGGGCAGTCCTGACCCAGGCAGTTATCGCGCGTCGAGGTCACGCTGTTCCAGACCGGCGAGTTTTCGTTGACCTCGATGCATTCGGCCTTGTCGCCGGTTTGCGTGGTCTTGGCGAAGACCGAGATGCGACGGGCGTCGGCGGCGTCTTCCTTGGTCAGGAAACGGCCATCGGCCAGCGAGCGCTGCAGGTGATACGGGCAGACGTAATTGGCGCGCCCCTTGAGCAGCGCGATCTTGACCGGCGCTTTCAGGATGT
>ERZ1645192.5020-NODE-5020-length-10349-cov-14.153196_pt1 | contig 10349 bp, 8 predicted proteins | sample MGYA00575354_ERZ1645192 | MGnify/ENA primary metagenome ERZ1645192 (study PRJEB40844, sample SAMN11349763) | freshwater sediment metagenome | isolation source: river sediment | host: Sediment | place: India: Faizupur Khadar , New Delhi | collected 2017-02-21 ...
GTGACCTTTACCATAGCACAGCTCTTGGCGGGCAGCTTGTTGTTTATGCCGTGCACCCAGGCCCGCATGGCCTCGAAGTCCTTGCCCTCTCGGCTGACAGTGACCTCTCCCTTGATCTGGAAGGACTTCTTGGTCTCGCCATTGTAGCAGAGTATGGATATCCTGGGATTTTCGGCCAGGTTCTGAGCAGTCTTGTAGAAGAAGTTGTCTGCGAACATGATCGTCTCATCGTCTATGATCTTCATCAATCCCACGAATACCACATTGGGCACACCCGATTTGCTGGCTGTAGCAATCGGTATGGGCTTTTGCTTCTCCAGGGTCTCTTTGACTTCTGCGGGCATCTTAACCATTTCAAATCACCGGTTCAATAGATGGGATGCAATTTATTTAGCTCTATCGTTCTTTGCATCAGAACTCTTATTGAGAAAAAAAGATGAAATCCAAAGAGCTTTCTTAGTTGCGAACTATGGCAAAAAAAGCAAAGGACTCTTCAGATGGACCCACTCCCCAGGCAGTCTACCAGCTAAAAGTAACTCTTGATGGAATAAGGCCGCTCATCTGGCGGCGAATTCAGGTTCGAGGAGACATATCGCTCTTCAAGCTTCACAAGATTCTGCAAGTGGTTATGGGCTGGCAAGACTATCATCTGCACAGGTTCGAGATAGAGGGCGAGAGCTACAGCGTCATCTCCAGAGAGGCGGATATGCTGGGCGACGATTTCATTGATGAGAAGAAGGTCAGACTGAACCGGGTCATCCCTGGGGAGAAGTTCAAGTTCGCATATGAATATGACTTTGGAGATTCCTGGTATCACACAATTCTGGTGGAGAAGATCCTCCAGCCTAAAGAGGAACTGAAGCATCCGATATGCTTGAAGGGCAAACGCTCTGCGCCTCAAGAGGACTGCGGCGGAACCAGCGGATACGTCCACGTACTGAGGGCCTTCAGGAATCCAAAGCACCCCGACCATGAGGATATCATGAACTGGCTGGAGGAGGGATACGACCCTGAGCGTTTCAATGTGGATGAGGTCAATGAGGGGCTGATGAAGATCAGGTGATGGTGGAACGTTCTCACGCGAAGACGCGAAGGCGCGAATAGTAGCTAAGGTTCTATGAAAATAGAAGAAGTTTCTGCTGTTGTAGTAGATGCAGCATTTCATCTGCATCGTGACCTGGGACCAGGGCTGCTAGAGTCGGTCTATGAGTCAGTCCTTGCGCGCATGCTGGAAAGATGCGGCTTGAGGGTGGAACGCCAGAAGGCTGTGTCGTTCGACTTTGACGGCATACATTTTGATGAGGGTCTTCGTGTCGATTTGCTAGTAGAAGGCTGTCTGGTTGTAGAGTTGAAGTCAGTTGAGACACTTGCCCCGGTTCACGCCAAGCAGTTGCTGACCTATCTGCGTCTGCTTCATCTGCCGATCGGTCTACTGATCAATTTCGGCGCGTCTACCTTTAAAGAAGGCATAAAGCGGGTCGTGAATAACCACAAGGACTTCGCGGCTTCGCGTGAGGCCGAACAGATCAGCAATACCGACGCTCCGACGGCCTCGAAATCTACCTCAGTCTTTCCTTTCCCTGCACGCCCTGATGAAATCCGCAGGAAATCTCCGGTACGATGCGCTGTGGATATGGGTATAGCTGGCCACCAGATTGCCTTCGCACATTGCGTCCCACCCGTCTTTGATGCCTGTGCCCCTCTCCAGCCTGATGGCATATCTCACCTTTTCATCCATCACCATCTCTGAGTGGTGGAACTCATGCCCCATGATTGCCGCTCCTGCCTGTCCCAGGGCGCAGTCCCTCTCCAGCCGGCCATGCACGTAACTCACAATCCTTCTCTTGCCCCGCCTGGAGCTGCCCGGCACCAGGCCCACCATCTCCTGCCTCTCTCCGTCCCATTCGATCTCCCGGGCCAGGTACATCAGGCCGCCGCACTCGGCAAAGATGGGCAGATCCTTCTCATGAGCCTTCTCTATAGCCCGGCGCATGGCAGCATTCTCCGACAGCTCCCGGGCATATATCTCCGGATATCCTCCACCGATGTATATGCCGTCCACATCTGGCAGCGCTGAGTCATGCACCGGTGAGAAGGGCACCACCTCGGCGGCGGCAAGCTCCATCATCTCCAGATTGTCTCTGTAGTAGAAGTTAAAGGCCTCATCCTGGGCGACGCCTATCCTGACGCCTTTGCCATATGAGCTTTCTTTATACAGGTCGGCGGGCACATCCGGCAGCGGCTCCGCCTGAGCTGCTATCTCCTGGATTCGGTCTATGTTGAGGCCCTCCTCCACGATCTGCCTGATCTTATCCACCCTCTCTTTGAAGCCCTCATGCCTGGCCTTTCCCTCCAGCACGGGAACCAGGCCCAGGTGGCGCATGGCCAGGTGCATGTCCTCGTTTCTCCTGATGACACCCACAACCTCCACGCCGGCGTAGCGTTCGATCTCCCGTACGGCCTTTTCCGCGTGCCTCTCCGATCCCACTTTGTTTAGAATCACGCCCCTGAAATCCACCAGAGGATCGTAGTCCATATAGCCCTTCACCAGTGCCGCAGCGCTCCTGGTGATGCTCCTGGCATCGACCACGAAAATGACCGGTGTCCTGAGCTGCTTGGCAATCTGGGCTGTGCTGCCCAGGTCGCCGTCGTACCCCTCATACAGGCCGCGCACGCCCTCAATCACAGATATGCCGGCTCCCTGGGCGGCATGGGCATAGATCTCCTGCACGCTGGCTGCCGTCATGAGGTAGCCGTCCAGATTGCGGCAGCTTCTGCCTGTGATCCAGGTGTGGTAGCTGGGATCGATGTAGTCCATGGCCACCTTGTAGGGCTGCACAGACAGCCCTCTTCCCCGCAGGGAGGAGAGCAGGCCGGCCACAATGGTGGTCTTGCCGCTGGAGCTCCTGTCGCCGGCAATCAGTATCCTTGGGCAGTCCGCCAACATTTCCACAACCTTTCTTTTATTCCATGGACAGCTCTCTGAGCCTCTCATCGCTCAGCGGCCTTGGAACCCTCGGATCTGCACCGGCCATGATCTCGGCTCCGAGATGGCGATAGACATTCGCGATGGCGGTGTCTGGAGCCCCTTCGATCACTGTAACCGCCCTTCTCTCGCACTTCTGCACAATGGGGTCCTTGGGGATGAAGGCCACGAGCCGACTGTTCAGCTCATTGGAGAACCTCTCTGCGATCTCTTTCTCCCGCCCGGCGGCAGCCTCGCGAGAGTTGCATATAACCCCTGCCAGTGGAGTCTTTAGGCGGACAAGGCCCTTACTGATATTGTTGGCGGCATAGAGGGGCATGTACTCTCCGGAGGTGATGATGTAGGCGTTGCTCACCAGCCCCTTTCGTATCGGAGCGGAGAATCCGCCGCAGACGATGTCCCCCGGCACATCGTAGAGCACCAGGTCCACCTCCTCCAGGGCATGGGATACCTTGCGCAGAAAATCGATGGCCACGATTATGCCCCGCCCGGCACATCCCACGCCCGGCTCAGGACCGCCCACCTCAATGCAGCGCACACCCTTGTATCCCTCAAAGACGACGTCCTCCTCTCTGATCTCTCCACCGGCCAGAATCAGGTCCATCATGGTGGGAATCCGCCTCCCCACCAGCGTTATGCTGGAATCGCTCTTTGGATCGCAGCCCACCACCAGGACTCTATGGCCCTTCTCGGCACAGGCGGCGGCAATGTTCGAGGCAGTGCACGACTTGCCGATACCGCCTTTGCCATATATCGCAACGTGTTTAATAGATGACATCTAACTCCGCTGCGCATGTAAATCCGGCATAGGATATACAGCTTATCCAGGGGCTGTCCAGGGGGGGTGGCCTGCCCCCGATGGGCCTGTGCCGGAAGGACTCACAAGAGGTGGATTCATATAAGGACGATCTGGCTGGCGGCAGCGGCGGCAGTGCTGATTTCGGTTTTGTGCCTCGGGGCAGGAGCTTTAGGACAGGATGTGGCAGAGGAGGCCTACGTGAGGGGCCATTTCAGCAGTGGCGACGGTATCTGGCGGGCCAGTGACTTCGGATGGTTCTATTACGATCTGGATGAGGGTCAGGGCGGCGAGGAGCTGACTGTGCACCTCTCGGGAAGGACGGCGGAGGAGGGTGACATCGTCTACAGATCGACAGTCTGGACCTCTCCCTTCGAGTACGAGCCCTGGGGCACATTTCAGGAGGTGGCATTCCTGGGCAGCCCCTACCTGGCCGGCTATCCGGAGAGCAACCTAACAGAGGAGGTAAGCTCTCTGGGAAAGGGGGCTTTGCGAAAGGTGCTTATCGATAGCGACGACGAGTACACTTTAAACCGCAATGCTTCGCTACCGCTCTTGGATAGCTATGTCCTCTCTGTAGCCGAGGTCTCCAGCAATAGTGATGTTGCCACACTCATACTCTTCAAGAGCGGAAAGCCGGTGTATTTTTCGGCAGTCACTGTGGGCGGGACATTTGTTTATAAAATTGATGATGTTCCCATAATCCTGGTTCACCTCTCCGATGCCATGAGCGATCAGGATAATGTCGCAACCGTAGAAGTGGACGGGATCTTTCAGATCAGCGATCAGCCGCTGATCAGGCTCTTTGAAGGTGGCCGGCTGGGCAATCTCAAGATGACCAGCCTGGATGATGACGGCATAGAGTTTGTGAGCGGGAGGACACTATCACTGCTGAGGAATAGCCAGATACCGCTTACATACGGACTAGCTCTCACCGTGGCTGACAGCGAGGAGCTGATATATTATCCGTTAGGCAGCATCTCCGATTACGGCGTTCATGAGATCAGAGGGCCGGTGTTCAATGGGACGCAATCCATTCCAGGCTCATTTGGAGGATATCCTACCATGCTGGCTGCCAAATGGAATTCGGGCAATTACTCAAACTTTTACATGGACCCAGAGAGCCAGCTCGGCTCCTGGAATCAACTGGGCTCCGATGATCAATTCGGCTCTGAGACGCTGGTGCTTTATAAGGTAGATGGAAGGACCGCATTGATGCCCACAGGTGCAGTTGTCTTAAATGGGTCGGTTGTTGTCGACGGCTTTATGTATTCGTCGTTCATGAGGGCCAAAAATTACGATTACGAGCAGTGGGGATCTTATTATGTGATTCCATTCCTGGGCAATTTATGGTTTGCCGGGTATGATAAAAAAGAAGATGGCAAAGCCTCCTCACTCAACCTCTATGACCATGAGAAGATCGGAAGGGTTCTGATTGACAGCGAAGTTGTCCCAAGAAATCTGTTTGCCGGAAATTATTCGCTTGAGGAAGGATATGAAGTCCGGATCAGGGATATCGAGGAGGACAAGATCCTCATCCAGCTTTCCAAGAACGGGATTTTGCAGGACACCTCAGTAGTAGCCTCAAACTCCACTTATGTCTTCAAGAAGGATCTGGGTGATGTGGAAGATATGCCGATAATCAAGCTGCATGTCAACAATATCTTCAGCAACGGGAGCACAGGATTTGCCACAATTGATGCCATCTTCCAGATATCCGATGAGTATCTATTTCCGGTGGAATCTGGGATCGGTATTGAAAAGATGCAGATCGTCTCCACCTCGGAGCCCTACACAATAATAATGCTCAATGACGAGAACGTCAATCTGAACAAGGACTCCACGATTTCTCTTGCTCCAAATATGAATATCAGGGTTGCAGATAACGATACATTGCGCTACTATCTCTACTCTCAGCAGTACGTTGTCCCCAAGCCGTCACCACCCCAAATAATCCTTCCGAAGGATGCCGTTTCGGGAATGGCTGTAAATTTTACCATGATAGAAAAGGCGGCTGAGATTCAAAGCGTCACTGCTGATATTTTGGATCACAATAATAAAACTATCAGTTCCAGAGACATCACTGGTCATGGCCTGGGCTCGGGCGAATACTGGACATTTGACTGGTCCTGGAATGCCACAAACTTGAGGCTCAGCGATGACGGCAGTATCATCATGGATGCAGGCAGCGATCGAGTGCCTGCATTGCTCTATTTGAATTCCTCAAATCCGCCGCGCGCGGTTGGCGTACAATTCGATACACAGGGGCGAATGAGTGCCATATTGGATGATATGTACATTTACTACCTCTCCCCTGGGGAGTATGCGAAGCTGAATAGATCGCTTGATTATGATGCCATGCAGGAGAACGAAACAGAACGGCGGCGTATACTGAAGATTGAACCCGAGGAGTCCATGCTGCAATTCATAGATGTGATAGATGGCAGAACTGTACCAAGCAAAATCAATCACACCCTGCATGGAAGCATGGAGCAGTTGGAGCCCCACGCCTCTGCCCATCCCGTCGATCCCGGAGTATACGAATTGCGGGTGATGGTGAGAAACGCCGTCGACACCATATTTGCCATGAACGGCGAGAGGTTCAACGTCACCGCCGCCCCTCTGCGCGGCGTCTCCCTGGGCTCTGCCAGCGCTTCCGCAGGCGGCCGGGCCACGGTTGCCCTGCTCGCCGGCGGCTCCGAGCGGGAGCGGCGGATCAACATCTCCTACAATGCCTCGCTGCTGGAAGCGGTGAGCATCTCCGGCAGCAATGCCTCCTGGAAAGTTGATGACAGAGCCGGGACGGCCAGAATCCTCATGCCGGAGGGAATTGAAATGGCCAATCTCACATTCTCCGCCCGGCAGTCGGCGTCCAATCAGACGGCCCTGCTGGAGGTGACGGGAACCTCCGGCCTGACTGACGGAGTCAGAAACGGCAGCATCAGCATTCTGCCGAAAAATCAGACTGCCAGGAAGAGCGGTGCCGCCGGAATTTTGGCTTCAATATTCGCCCTGGCCGCGGCATTCCCTCTCCGCAGAAAATGGCGCTGAAGAGGAATTTTTGGCTCTTCTTTTCGTGCCTGGGCCAGCTTATCCGTCCCTGGCAGCCAGTTTTATGGCCCGCCCTAGTGCCAGGCTCATGGCCTCTATGCGGCTCCTGTCGTCTCCGCCCTGAGCGGATATGAAGAGGTTGAAGTTTCCATTATAGGCCAGGGCGCGCAGAAAGTGGGGGAAGTTCTGCAAATCCATTCCCTCCATTGACCCGCTGCCGAGCTGGAAGCTGCCACGATAGCCGGGCTCTGCAAAGCGCACTGCCGCTGTGGCCAGCGCCTCTCCGCAAGGGACCATGCAACTGGCCATGCCGCTCTTTATCTGCCCGGCTATGGCCGCGCCGAGAGTGATGGCTGTGTCCTCAACTGTGTGGTGATCTCCTGTCTGCAGATCCCCCCGCGCCCGGACGGTCAGGTCAAAGCCCCCCGCCCGCCCCAGGGCGGAGAGGACCTCGTCCAGAAGGGCAACGCCGGTCTCCGCCTGAACAGTGCCAAGGCCGTTGATCTGCAGAAGAATCTCAATGCTGGTCTCCTGGGTCTCCCTCTTTATGGATTGCCGCATGGTTGTTCATATTCCCTTATCATTTTTAAGGCGATCGTCTCCGGCGATGGCTCTCCGAAGAGCTTATCTACCTTCAGGCTAACCCTATGTTTTCAAAGGCCATAATTGCAAAGGGTTATCATCATGATTTCCAAAGAGGACATTCACGAGATTTTAAAAGGATATGATAAGAAAAATCTGACCATCGCCACCATATGCTCGCACAGCAGCCTGCAGATCTTCCACGGCGCCCGCCAGGAGGGCTTCAAGACACTGGGCATATGCATCGGCCAGCCTCCCCGCTTCTATGATGCCTTTCCTCTGGCCCGGCCGGACAAGTTCGTCTGCGTGGACAGCTACAGGGCGCTTCTTGACTATGCAGAAGACCTGGCCAAAGACAATGTCATCATCATCCCCCACGGCTCATTGGTCGAGTATCTGGGAATAGAGAAGTTCGAGTCCCTCGCCGTTCCCACATTTGGAAACCGCCGGGTGCTGGCCTGGGAGAGCGACCGGGAGATGGAGCGGGAGTGGATGCTCAAGGCCGGGGTCAATGTGCCCATGCGATTTGAAAAGGCGGAGGATATCGACCGACCGGTCATAGTCAAGTATCATGGTGCCAAGGGCGGCCGCGGCTTCTTCATCGCCAAGACCAAGGATGAGCTGCAGGCCAAGATGAGCACCCAGGAGAAGTATACCATCCAGGAGTTCATCCTGGGAACCAGATACTACATCCACTTCTTCTACTCGCCCATCAAGCAGGAGGGATACCGCCTGCGCAAGGGCTCTCTGGAGATGCTGGGCATAGACCGGAGGGTGGAGTCCAATGCCGACGAGATCTTTCGTATCGGCAGCATGAAGGAGCTGGCGGAGGCTGGCATCTACCCCAGCTTCGTAGTGACCGGCAATCTGCCCCTGGTTCTGCGTGAGTCGCTCCTGCCCCGCGCCTTTGAGCTGGGGGAGAGGGTGGTCGAGACCAGCCTGGACCTCTTCGGAGGCATGATCGGGGCCTTCAGCCTGGAGACTATTGTCACCGACGAGCTGGAGTTCAAGGTCTTCGAGATCTCTGCCCGGATCGTGGCCGGCACTAACCTCTACATGAACGGATCGCCGTATTCGGATCTCATCGAGCCGGGGCTATCCAATGGCCGGCGAATCGCTCAGGAGATCAGGTCCGCAAATGAATTGGGCCGGCTGCCTGAGATCATCACCTGAAGGGAAAAGAAAAGGCTTATCTTGGTGGGATCTCAGTAGGGTGCCAGTATGTCAGGCCTTATTAAGACCTTCCAGGAGGCCACAGATCTTCAGTGCGGCTTTTTAGAGAAGCTGCTCGACCTGGATATGGCCAGCGTTGCTGCTTTCTCCGATTCCATGGCCGATTTTCTGAGCCCGTCGCCGGACAATAAGTTCGTCTATGGCCTGGCGGCGGGCCGCTCCGCCCTGGCGCTGTACAGCTTTCTGCAGCTCATCCAGAACCACTTCGACAATGTCTTTCCCTTCACCCTGGAGGACCCGGTGCAGAGGCACTACCGGAAGGGCAAGAACCTGGGAATCGCCATCTCTGGCTCAGGAGAGACGCTGGCCGTCAACAAGTACATAGGCGACATCATCACTCTCGGCGGAGATATCAAGCTGATTACCGCCAACGAGAACGGGACGGCCTATAAGATGGTCCGCGAGTATGAGCGGGGGTCAGTTCTGGTCTTCAAGGCCAGGACAAAGGAGTCCACCGACAAGGACACCCGGTCCAGGCTCTCTCCCATGGGCACCGAGTTCGAGCTAGAGGTTCTGGCCTTCTTAAACGCCCTCTTTCCGGACATACAGTCCAGGCTTAAGGGGATCTGCAACTCATCCTGCCCTGAGTATCGCTCCACAGTCCAGGACTTCCAGGATAATGCCCGTCTCATCAAAGACATGGATCCGGATCATCTGGAGCAATGGTTCAGCAGGCTGCTGCCCAGGAGCGGCCGGTATATCATTGGCGGAGTGGGCCGTTCCGGTCTCGTGGCACGCGCCTTTGAGATGAGGTTCACCCACCTAAACAAGATCAGCTACTGGGAGAGGGACTTCAATACCCCCAGCTTTCAGATCGGAGATGTTTATATCCCCATCACCGGCATCGGCAATACATATGAGGCGCTGGAAGGCACTGTAAGCGCCTTGAGCCACGGATCGGATGTCATGCCCATCACCGCCAATCCCTCCTCGCGACAGGTCATGATGCTCAAGAAGCACGGCCGTGAGAGGGATATAGCTGTAATTCCTGTCAAGCCCGAGTACAGGGATCTGTTCTCCGGGGACACCAGCTCCACCACCTGGCTGATGTCCGACTATACCAAATTGCGCTATCCCATATTCGAGATCAATGCCTCGGTCTTCACCAACAGCGTGGTGGCGGTGGGTGCGGAGTTTCTGGGAATTGTGGAGGCGGGCATGAGAAGGATGCACGTCTGATGACCCGAATAATTGCTCTATCCGATACCCATCTTGAAAATGAGGCGCTCCCCGCGCTGGTAGCCTCGCTGGCGAAAGGCGCCGACATCATTCTGCACGCCGGCGACTTCGTATCCGAAAGCTGCCTCGCCGCCCTGGCAGATCTGGGCCGGCTGGAGGCGGTGCACGGCAACTCCGACTGCCCGGCCTTAAAGAGGCTCTTGCCGGAGCGAAAGGTCATCGATGTGGATGGCATCAGGATCGGCCTCGTGCACATGGCCTCGCACGGCTCTGACCTGGTAGGGGCAGAGATGATGGCCAGGGAGATGGACGTCTCCGTGCTGGTCTTCGGCCACATCCACCGCCCGGTCATCGAGAAAGGCAGGCGCCTTCTCATCTGTCCGGGAAGCACCACGCTTCCTCGATTGTCAGCCCCTTCGGTGGCCGAACTTGTGATCGAGAAGGGCAGCGTGCGGGGCAATATCATCCCTGTGGGAAGCCCCGCCTGCAATTACCTCAAATTCGCGGGGAAGCTGGCGGAAG
>ERZ1645192.5021-NODE-5021-length-10347-cov-8.434707_pt1 | contig 10347 bp, 10 predicted proteins | sample MGYA00575354_ERZ1645192 | MGnify/ENA primary metagenome ERZ1645192 (study PRJEB40844, sample SAMN11349763) | freshwater sediment metagenome | isolation source: river sediment | host: Sediment | place: India: Faizupur Khadar , New Delhi | collected 2017-02-21 ...
GTGACTGTTTGGCCGCCTTGAGCGACAACGATCCGATCACCATCGAGGCTGAAATCGCCACCGGTGTGGTGGGACGGGTTGTCGACCATGACCAGGTGGGCGTGGCCGCTGGCCAGTGGGAAGTTGGCAAAGCGGCCGAAATCCATATCGCAATAGACGTCGCCATTGACGACGAGGAAAGGCGCGTCGCCGAGCAGCGGCAAGGCGGTGGCGATGCCGCCGGCCGTTTCCAGGGCGCCCGGCGGTTCGGGCGAGTAGACGATGCGGAGCCCCCACTGCGAACCGTCGCCGAGTGTTTGTTCGATCTGTTCGCCGAGGTGGGCGTGATTGATGACGATCTCTCGGAAGCCGGCGGCGGCCAGGCGCTCCAGGTGCCAGACGATCAGCGGCTTGCCGCCGGCGACCAGCAGCGGCTTGGGCGTGTGGTCGGTAAGCGGCCGCATGCGTTCGCCGCGGCCGGCGGCGAGGATCATTGCCTTCATTTCATCACTGTTGTTGCAATTCGCTGCTGCGCCGACTGGCGGCGGGAAAAGAGCAGGAAGCCGTTCAGATGTGCGCCAATAATGGCGACGCTGCTGACTCCCCAGTAGAGGCCTGAGAACGTGTCTAAATTGGTCGTCTCAGCAAGCGCCGACAGGGCCAGCCAAGCGATGAAGCCGCCGAACAAACTCCATGGCAGGGAAAGTGCGGCTGCAACAATCAGTGCGTACATTCCAGAGCGACTAATCCCGAGAAACCAAACCGTAGTTGTGACAGTGAGAACGGGCAGGCTCAGCCACAGCCCTGATGTCCAGGCTGGAGCGTAGTGATTGATTTGTGGTTTGCTGGTTGGCAATTTACTTGTAGCGGTAGCCGATCTGGTCGGTCTGCCCGTCCAGCCGGTCGAGCAGGTTGAGCAGGGGCTTGAGTTGCAGGTAGCGGCTCGCCGTCTTCTTGGCGTAATTCATGAAGCGCGGCAGGTCTTCGACGTACTTGTCCTTGCCGTCGCGGTACTTCAGGCGGCAGAAGATGCCGAGCACCTTGAGGTGGCGCTGCAGGCCCATCAGTTCGTATTCGCGCCAGAAGGCGCCGAAATCCTCGCGTACCGGCAGGCCGGCGGCGCGGGCTTTTTCCCAGTAGCGGACAACCCAGTCGATTTCCTGTTCCTCGTCCCAGGAGATGAAGGCGTCGCGGAAGAGCGAGACGACGTCGTAGGTGATCGGGCCGTACACCGCGTCCTGGAAGTCGATGATGCCCGGCGTCAGGCGCTCGGCGCTTTCGACGACCATCAGGTTGCGCGGCATGAAGTCGCGGTGCACGAAGACCTTGGGCTGGTTGAGTGCCGAGTTGATCAGGAACTTGAAGCTGCGGTCGAGCATGACCTTGTCTTCGTCGGCCAGTTCGATGCCGAGGTGGCGGCCGATGAACCATTCCGGGAAGAGGTCGAGTTCGCGGCGCAGCAGGGTGCCGTCATAGGGCGGCAGCGTGGCGGCGGTGGACGAGCGTTGCCATTTGACCAGCACGTCGAGCACCGGACGGATCAGCAGGTCGGCCAGCGACAGGTCGGCGTTCAGCGCGTCGAGGTAGCCGATGCGGCCGAGGTCGGTGAGGACCAGGAAGCCGTTGTCGAGATCCTTGTCGAGGATGCGCGGCGCGGCGAGGTCGGCCTTGGCAAGCAGTCCGGCAACATGGATGAAGGGCTTGCAGTCTTCCTTCTCCGGCGGCGCGTCCATCAGGATACGCGTGCTGCCGTCCGGCCAGGTCAGGCGGAAATAGCGGCGGAAGCTGGCGTCGGCCGAGGCCGGGGTGATCTGGACGTTCTGGTTCGGGAAGCGCTGGGCGACCCAGTCGCTCACCAGTTGATCGCGCGTCGTAGCGGGCATAAGCGGGTGGGGGTGTGTTCGTTGTAAAATGGCGCGATTTTAACACTCGGGTTCCGGTCGTTCCGGTCCTCGCCCAACCTCGAACGCCTGAATGTCCGGTTTTTCCCGCCGCCCGCTTGCAGTTGTCATCTGTTGCCTTTTTGCCGGCACACAGGTGGGGCATGCGGCCATCGACGTCGAACGAGGGGCGGAGGGTGGTGCGCGGCCATCGGGAGCGGAGAATCCGCCGGTTCTTCTGGCCGCCAGCGATGCCCCGTTGAATTTGCGCAAGGAGCGCAAGTTCAACATCCTGAAGAAGAAACGGGCGCCTGCGGAAAAGTTGGCGCCAGCGCTATTGACCCCTGCCGAAACCCCGTCGGCAGCAGCAAAGCAGGACGACAGCTATCCGCTCTTCATCATTGCCGACCAGATCGAGGGGCTGGCGGACGACGTCAGCGCAGCGGAGGGCAATGTCGAACTGCGCAAGGTCGATACGCTGATCTACGCCGACCGCCTGACCTATCACCCGCTTGAGGACGAGGTCGAGGCAACCGGCAATGTGCGCTTGCTGCAGGATGGTGCCGAGATCACCGGGCCGCACCTGAAAATGCGCATGGCTGAGCAGATCGGCTCGGCCGATCAGGTCACCTACCATATCGTGCGCGACGTGCCGAGCCGCTTTTATGCCTCGCAGCAGACAGTGGTCAGTGTGGCGAGTAGCAATGCCACTAATTCGGGCGCACCGATGATGATGAACGTGGCCAACAGTTACGGCTTGCCGACGCAACTGCCGCCGCCGCGCCTGTCCGAAGCCAACGGTTACGCCGAGCGTGTCGACTTCGAGGGCGAAAACCAGATGACCCTCTTCGACAATACCTATTCGACCTGCAAGCCGGGTAGCGCCGACTGGTATCTGAAAACCTCGGAGACGCATCTCGATTACGACGACAGCGTGGGCACGGCCAAGAACGCCACGCTGTGGTTCGCCGGGGCGCCAATCCTGTACACCCCGCTGGCCAGCTTTCCGCTCAACAACCAGCGGCGCTCAGGCATCCTGCATCCGCGCTGGACCACCTCGACGCGTAGCGGTCTCGATTTCACGGTGCCCTATTACCTTAATCTGGCGCCCAACTATGACCTGACCCTGGCGCCGCGCTTCCTGTCGAAGCGGGGCTTCCAGCTGGGAGCTGATGCGCGTTATGCCAGCCATCACTACGATGGCCAGGCACGTGTCGAATACATGCCGGACGACGAGATGTTCGGGCGCAGCCGCTATGCCTACCGGCTGGATCATCGGCAAAACCTGGGGCGCGGTTTCTCGACGACGATCAACTGGAACGGCGTTTCCGACGATTATTACTGGCAGGATCTGACCTCGCGTCTGTTGCAGACCTCGCAGGTGCAGTTGCCACGGCAGGTCGTGCTGGGTTACACGCCGGCCCCCTGGCTGCAGACCAGCATGCAGGTCCTGCGCTACCAGACCTTGCAGATCGATCCGAACAACCCGATTTCCCGCCCCTACTTCCTCGAGCCGCAGCTGAACATGCTGGCCTACAAGCCGAACGTGTTCAAGATGGATGTCTCGGCCATCGGCCAGTTCTCGCGCTTCACCCATGTCGATGCGGCCAGGGTGCAGGGTGACCGCATGGTGCTTTACCCGCAGTTGTCGCTGCCCATCGTGCATCCGGCCTTCCAGATCACGCCCAAGGTCGGCCTGCACCTGAGCAAGTATTCGCTCGATGAACAGGCTTCCGGCCTGCCCAATACCTTCAGCCGGGCGCTGCCCACCTTCTCGCTGGACTCGACCGTGGTTTTCGAGCGCGAGGGCAACTGGTTCGGCAAGGACTACATCCAGACCCTGGAGCCGCGCCTCTACTACGTCAACATCCCGTACAAGGACCAGAGCAACATCCCCTTGTTCGATACCGGCCTGTCGGACTTCAACTTTGCCCAGATCTTCTCGGAAAACCGCTATAGCGGTTATGACCGCATCAATGATGCCAACCAGCTGACGGCCGCTGTGACGACGCGTTTGCTTGATGGCACGACCGGCGTCGAGCGCTTCAAGGCCATGCTCGGCCAGCGCTATTACTTCAAGCCGCAGCGCGTGGCGATTCCCGGGGAAACGACACGCCAGGACGACTTCTCGAATATCGTCGCCGCCTTCAACGGCCTGATCGCCCCGAAGACCTATGCCGACGTCGCCTGGGAATTCAACTACCGCGACAACGTCAGCGAACGTTTCTCGGCCGGGGCGCGGTTCCAGCCCGAGTACGGCAAGGTGCTATCGGCCAGCTACCGCTACACGCGTGACGCGCTGACTGGCAAATCGACGGTCGACCAGGTCGATGTTGCCGGCCAGTGGCCGATTTCGGCGCGCTGGTATGCCGTTGGCCGCTACAACTACTCGCTGCGCGACAGCAAGCCGCTGGAAGTCATTGCCGGCCTGGAATACAACGCCAGCTGCTGGTCGGCGCGCATGGTCGTGCAACGCCTGGGGGCTATTGTCGGCACGCCGAACGACTCCCTTTTCTTCCAGCTTGAACTCAACGATTTCGGCAGCATCGGTGCCAATCCGATTGGTCTGCTCCGGCGCAGTATTCCGGGTTATGGCAAGATCAACGAATTGCCGACCAGCAGCAATCTGCTCACCCCTTAGTGAATTTCATGACCAAACTCGTCCGTTCCATCGCTTTCCTGCTCGCCAGTCTTGCCGGATTCGCGGCTCAGCCATCGTTCGCTGCCACGGTAGACCCGATCGAGGCTGACCGCATCGTGGCCATCGTCGGCACTGATGTGATCACCTATGTCGACCTGCGTACCCGCCTGGCCTCGGCGCTCAAGCAATTGCAGAAGCAGGGCACCCCGCTACCGCCGCAGGATGTTCTGGAGCGTCAGATGCTGGAGCGCCTGATCATGGATCGCGCCCAGTTGCAGTACGCCAAGGATTCCGGCATGCGGGTGGACGATACCCAACTCGATCAGGCCATCGGCCGCATCGCTGCCGGCAACAAGATGAGCGTGCCGCAGTTCCGCGCGGCGCTGGAAAAGGATGGCGTGCAGTACGCCAGCTTCCGCGAGGAAATCCGCAACGAAATGATCGCCGTTCGTTTGCGTGAGCGAGAGGTCGACAGCAAGTTGATTATTTCCGAAGGCGAGATCGACAACTACCTGGCCAACCAGGCAGCCACCGGCAGCGGCGAGGAATACCAGTTGGCGCACATCCTGTTGCGCGCGCCGGAATCGGCCAGTCCTGAGCAACTGCAGAAGCTGCGCCAGCGTGGCGAGCAGGCGTTGAAACGGGCACAGGCCGGCGAAAACTTTGCCGAACTGACGGCCGCCTTTTCCGATGCACCGGATGCCCTGCAAGGTGGCGATCTCGGTTTCCGTCCCCTGAGCCGCCTGCCCTCGCTGTACTCCGAGGTGGCCGGGCGTCTGCAGGCGGGGGAAGTCAGCGAGTTGCTGCGTTCGTCAGCCGGCTTCCATATCGTCAAGCTGGTTGCCAAGCGGGGTGGCGGCGCCGTGGCCTCCGTCCAGCAAACCAAGGCACGGCACATCCTGATCCGGGTCAATGAAGTGGTGTCGGAGGCCGAAGCCCGGCGCAAACTGGAAGGTGTGCGCGAGCGGATCACCAACGGCGTCGATTTCGCCGAGCAGGCCCGCCTCTATTCGCAGGATGGTTCTGCCGCCAAGGGCGGCGATCTCGGCTGGCTGAATCCCGGCGATACCGTGCCGGAATTCGAGCAGGCGATGAATGCGCTGAAAATGGACGAGGTCAGCCCGGTTGTCCAGTCGCCGTTCGGCATGCACCTGATCCAGGTCCAGGAACGTCGCGAAAAGGACGTTTCCGCCGACCGCCAGCGGGCCGTCGCCCGCCAGGCCATCCGCGAACGCAAGCTCGACGAGGCCTACCAGGACTGGCTGCGGCAGTTGCGCGACCGGACCTACGTCGAAAACCGCCTCGACGAAAAGTGATGTCGCCCCGCATAGCCGTCACCAGCGGCGAACCCGCCGGTATCGGCCCGGAGTTGTGTTTGGCCCTGGCCAGGCAACCCTGCGCCGCGCATCCGGTTGTTCTGGCCGACCGAGCCCTGCTGGAGGAACGCGCCGCCTTGCTCGGCCTGCACGTCAGCTGTCGCGAATACCATCCGGCCAATCAGCCGGCTGACGGAGTGCTCGATGTCCTGCATGTGCCGCTGGCCAGCCCCGCGCAGCCCGGCCAGCTCGATGCCGCCAACGGCCCCTACGTGCTGGCCGTGCTCGACCGCGCCTTGGCCGGCTGCCAGTCGGGCGAGTTTGCCGCCATGGCGACGGCGCCGGTGCACAAGGGCGTCATCAACCAGGCCGGCGTGCATTTCACCGGGCATACCGAATACCTGGCCGAGAAAACCGGCACCCCGCTCGTCGTCATGATGCTGGCCGGCGATACCGAACGCGGCCCGCTGCGCGTCGCGCTGACCACGACCCACCTGCCGCTCAAGGACGTGCCGGCGGCCATTACGTCGACGGTGCTGGAACACACCCTGCGCATCCTGCACGCCGACCTGCGCAGCAAATACGGCATTGCCGCACCGCGCATCCTGGTCGCCGGGCTCAATCCGCATGCTGGCGAGGGCGGCTATCTGGGCATGGAAGAAATCGAGATCATCACCCCGGTGCTCGACAAGTTGCGGGGCGAGGGCATGCAGCTGAGCGGCCCGCATCCGGCCGACACGATGTTCACCCCGCCCGTGCTGGCCGGGGGCGATGCGGTGCTCGCCATGTACCATGACCAGGGGCTGACCGCCCTCAAGTACGCCACCTTCGGCCACGGCATCAACGTCACCCTGGGCCTGCCCATCATCCGCACCTCGGTCGATCACGGCACGGCGCTGGAACTGGCCGGCACCGGCAAGGCCGATCCGGGCAGCCTGTTCGAGGCGGTGAATGAAGCAGCGCGCATGGCGCAAAGGAAATCAGCATGAAAGGCCACGTCGCCAGAAAACGCTTCGGCCAGAACTTCCTGGTCGATAGCGGCATCATTTCCGCCATCGTGTCGGCGATCAATCCACAGCGCAGCGATGCCGTTGTCGAAATCGGCCCCGGCCTTGGCGCCATTACCGAGCCCTTGCTGCAGCGGGTCGATCACCTGCACGTCGTCGAAATCGACCGCGACCTGATCGCCCGCCTGAAGAAACAGCACAGCCCTGAGCGCATGACCATCCACGAGGGCGACGCCCTGGCCTTCGATTTCGCAATCATCGGCCAGCGGCTACGCCTGGTCGGCAACCTGCCCTACAACATCTCGACGCCGCTGCTCTTCCATCTCGCCGACTACGCGGAGACCGTCTACGACATGCACTTCATGTTGCAGAAGGAGGTCGTCGAGCGCATGGTAGCCGAGCCGGGCGACGCCGATTTCGGGCGCCTGTCGGTCATGCTGCAGTACCGTTTCTGGATGGAATGGCTGATCGACGTGCCGCCGGAGAGCTTCGATCCGGCGCCCAAGGTCGATTCGGCCGTCGTCCGCCTGATTCCGAAACCGCTGTCGGACCTGCGGGCCAAGAGTCTGGACAAGCTGGGCAAGGTCGTTCTGCAGGCCTTTTCGCAACGCCGCAAGATGCTGCGCAACACCCTCAAGGGAACGCTCGACGACACCGGCTTTGCGGCGCTCGGCATCGACCCGACACGGCGGGCCGAGGATATTCCGGTCGAGGATTACGTCCGGATCGCCAATTACCTGAGCTGAAAACGAAAAACCCGCCGCAGCGGGTTTTTTTATGTGTGCCTGATGATTACTTCTTCATCGGGCAGGTATTCATGCCGAACAGCGTGTAGGCCGGGCACCAGCCCATGACGCCGGTGGCCAGGGGGACGACGCCGATCCAGGCCCAGACCGGACCACCCATCGCCGCCCAGCCGACCAGGCCGGCGCCGGCAACGATACGCAGGATTTTGTCGATACCGCCAACATTTGCAGCCATGATGTGTTCTCCGTTAAGTGTTGTGGACAGTGGCCACTATACGGTCGGTCACTTGCTGCGTATGTAACCTGGGTCACACAGTCGCCAGTTTCTGCAGCCCTTCGCGATCGACCACGGCAACCTGCTCGCGGCCGAGGCTGACCAGGCCTTGCGAGGCAAATCCCTTGAGCAGGCGGCTGACGATTTCGCGCACGCTGCCCAGTTCGTCGGCCAGTTGCTGGTGGGTGACGTTGAGGGTGGATTCGTTGCGGGCCAGGATCAGCTTGGCCAGCCGCTGGTCGAGGCGGGCGAAGGCGACTTCCTCGACCAGTTGCATCAATTCGCCGATGCGGTCGGCAAACAGGTGGAAGACAAAATCGCGGAAAGGCGCATGCTCGACCATCAAGGCCGAAAACTCGGCTATCGGCAGGGCGAGCAGGGTGAGCGGCGTTTCGGCGATGCCGCGCGCGTTGTAGTCGGTATGGCCGAGCAGGCAACTGGAACTGATGATGCACGAACCGCCCGGGCTGACGCGGTAGAGCATCAGCTCCCGGCCGCTGGCGGCCAGCTTGATGACCTTGATGCTGCCTTCGACGAGCAGCGGGAAACCCTGGCAGGGCTGGTTTTCGGCAAAGACCTGGGTACCTGCCGGCAGGTGCATGATGGCTTCCGGCCGCAGCAGGCGGGCGATACGCTCGGCCGGCAGGCCGGCAAGGGCCGGGTAGAGGGTGACCAGCCGCTCGGGCGTGAGGGCGGCGTTCATGCCGGTTGACCGATCTCGGCCCACACCGGGGCATGGTCGGAGGGCCGTTCCAGCTTGCGCGGCGCCCGGTCGACGCCAGCCGCCGAGCACAGCTCGGCCAGTGGCCTGGAGAGCAGCACGTGGTCGATGCGCAGGCCGAGGTTCTTCTGGAAGCCGAGCATGCGGTAATCCCACCACGAGAAGGTCTTTTCCGGCTGCGCGAAGAGACGGAAGCTGTCGGTCAGGCCGAGGCCGAGCAGGCGCTGGAAGGCAGCGCGTTCCGGCTCGGAACAGAGGATCTTGCCGGCCCAGCGCTGCGGGTCGTGCACATCGCGGTCGTCGGGGGCGATGTTGTAGTCGCCGCACAGGGCGAGCTGCGGGTATTTCGCAAGTTCCTCGCCGAGCCAGACGGCCAGTGCATCGAGCCAGCGCAGCTTGTAGTCGTACTTGTCGCAACCGACTTCCTGGCCGTTCGGCATGTAGGCGCAGATGACGCGCGTGCCGTCGACCGTGCCGCTGATCAGGCGTTTCTGCTCGTCGGGGAAATGCGGGTTGCCGCAAACCACATCGTGAATGGGCTGGCGGGCGAGCAGGGCGACGCCGTTGTAGGTCTTCTGGCCCGAGAAGGCGACCTGGTAGCCGGCTGCCTCGATCTCTGCCTTCGGGAAATTGTGGTCTTCCAGCTTCAGTTCCTGCAGGCACAGCACATCGGGCTTGGCGGAGGCCAGCCAGTCGAGCAGGTGGGGCAGGCGGACCTTCAGCGAATTGACGTTCCAGCTGGCTATTTTCACTTGCTCAATCCGCCCGAGGGTTTGCTGCCATAGGGCGCGGTCTTGGGGTAGCCGGCGAGGTCGAGCAGGTTGCCGTAGGCGCTCGCATCGAAGCCACGGAAGGTTTGCTTGCCGACCTTGACTGTCGGCACGGCGGCATCGCCGACCAGCTGCTTGAGTTCGTCGATGTCTTCCTGCTTCTGCACCATCTTTTCGGTGAACGGGATGCCGCGGCCGTTGAGCAGGTCGCGCGCCTGCTTGCAGTCGGCCACGCATTCCGCCGAGGTGTACAGCGTTACCGGGAAAGCTTCGGCCGCCCGTTTGGTGGCGAAAGGAAGATTGTCGCCGGCTTCAGCGGTCTCTTCCGTCTTGACCAGGGTTTTGGCCTTGCCGGGCGGTGGCGTGTCGGAAATGATGGTCTTGCCGTTTTCGGTCCACTTGTAGGTTTCGGCCAGGGCCGGGCTTGCCGCGACGGCCAGGCACAGTATGAGCAGGTAACGCATGTTCTCTTCTCCCTTGGGCGACTCAGGCTGCAATCATACCGTTATGCCGGAGGAGTGCATCCGGGCTCGGTTCGCGGCCGCGGAAGGCCTTGAAGTTGTCGAGCGCCGGGCGGGAGCCGCCCTTGGAGAGGATTTCGTCGAGGTAGCGCTTGCCGACGGTGGCGTCGAACGGGTTGCCGGCCTCTTCGAAGGCGGCGTAGCAATCGGCCGACAGCACTTCCGCCCACTTGTAGCTGTAATAGCCGGCCGCGTAGCCGCCGCCGAAGATGTGCGAGAAGCTGTTCGGGAAGCGGTGCCAGGCCGGCGGAATCAGCACGGCGACTTCCTGGCGGACTTCGTTGATCAGATCCATCACGCTCTGGCTGCCCTGGGGGTCGAATTCGCAATGCAGGCGCATGTCGAAGATCGAGAATTCGAGCTGGCGAACGGTCATCATGCCGCTCTGGAAATTCCTGGCGGCCAGCATCTTGTCGTACAGGGCGCGCGGCAGCGGTTCGCCGCTGTCGACGTGGGCCGTCATGCCTTGCAGCACTTCCCATTCCCAGCAGT
>ERZ1645192.5022-NODE-5022-length-10347-cov-5.372134_pt1 | contig 10347 bp, 7 predicted proteins | sample MGYA00575354_ERZ1645192 | MGnify/ENA primary metagenome ERZ1645192 (study PRJEB40844, sample SAMN11349763) | freshwater sediment metagenome | isolation source: river sediment | host: Sediment | place: India: Faizupur Khadar , New Delhi | collected 2017-02-21 ...
CTGCAGCACCGTCTTCCACCACAGGCGCGGCGCCAGCGCGTGCCACAGGTCGAGGAAGCGGGCCTCGCCGGGGTAGATGGCCTTCCTGCCCTTCTCGAGTCCCGCCTCGATCTGCGCCACGATCTTCTCCGGGTCGGCGAGGCGCCCCGACTGCTTCGCGTTGTGCAGCGCCTTCGCCGCGTCGGTGTCGAGCGACTGCTGCACCAGCGGCGTGTTCACCGCGGGCGGCATGACCACCGCGATGCGCAGCGCCGTGCGCCCGAGCTCGTTCGCGAGCGTCTCGCCCACGACGTTGACGCAGGCCTTCGACGCCGCGTAGCAGCCGAGCTTCGGCGTGAGCGCGGTCGCCGACACCGATCCGAACAGGATCACGTCGCCGCGATTGCGCGCGACCATCCCGGGCACGACGGCCTGGATCATGTGCAGCGTGCCGTAGTAGTTCACCTCGATCAGGCGCCGCGCGACCTCCAGCCGGGTGTCCATGACCGCGTAGCTGGGCATGATCCCCGCGGCGTGCGTGAGGCGGTCGACCGGACCGAGCTCGCGCTCGACCTCCGCGACGCGCGCCTGCACCTCGTCCCAGTCCGCCACGTTGCAGCGGTAAGCGCGGATGTTCGGCGACTGCGCGGCGGTGTCGGCGAGCGCGGTCTCGTTCATGTCGAAGATCGCGACCTGTGCGCCCGCCGCGGCGAGCCGCAACGCCGATACCCTGCCCATGCCGCTGGCGCCGCCGGTGACCAGCGCAACCTTGCCGTAGAAAGCCATCGGGTTCTCCTTCGAGCTCGCAATGCAGGGCAGCGAGTGTAGCCCCATACGCCATCCGGCCCTATCGGCACGAGATGACGATTTGGTTAGCCCGCCGTCGGGCGCGCCTGCAGCGGACGGCGCGGCACACTACAATGGCGCCTCCCTCCAGCGGGTCAGTCGCGACACATGCAGCGCATCGGCGTACTTTTCGTCTGCCTTGGCAACATCTGCCGCTCGCCGTCGGCGCAGGCGGTGCTCGAGCACCGCTTGCAGCAACGCGGGCTGCTGGCGCATTTCCTCGTCGACTCCTGCGGCACCGCGGCCTTCAACGTCGGCAAGCCGCCCGACCCGCGCGCCATCGCGGCCGCCGAGCGGCGCGGCTACCGCCTAGCGCATCAGCGGGCACGCCAGATCGAGGACGCGGACTTCGCGCGCTTCGACCACATCGTCGCCATGGACCAGGCAAACCTGCGCACCGTCCGTGGCTGGGCCACCGCCGGGTACCGCGGCGAGATCCGCCTGCTGATGCACTACGCGACGCGACGCGAAGCCGAAGTCGCCGACCCCTACTACGGGTCGACCGAAGCCTTCGCCGCGACGCTGGAAGCGATCGAGCGCGGCGTCGACGGCCTGCTGCACGCGCTCTGCGCGCGCCACGGCCTGGCGGCCGGCGGCTGATCCGCGACGCCGTCATTACGATTCGCTCATCCCGCGGCGCGCGACTGTCGCGGATCGGCGACCGGTGGCATCATCGCGGCCCCGACCCGCTCGCTTCGGAGCCGCTGCCCATGTATGCCGGACAGGTTCTCGCGGAACGCCCCCTGGACATGCGCCGATTCGATCCCCTCAACGTCGCGCGCGTCGCCGAGGCGCACCTGGCGACGCTCGACGATCCCCGCCAGCGCCAGATACTGCAGAACTTCATCGAGCACGCGGCCGCCGAAGCCACGGGCGACTACGCGCGGCTGATGGGCTCGTGCTCGCGACGCCGCCAGTCGTACACGGCCTGGGGCGCCGGGCCCGGCTTCGCGGCCCACCTGCCGCAATCCTACGAGGAGCTCGAGAAGCACTACCACGGCCTGATCGCCGCGAACATCTATTTGATCCACGTCGAGGTGGAGAAACTCTGCATCGGCCGCGACACCCTGGCGCTCGACGGCATCGTGCACCAGCTCTACCCCGGCGCCCTGATCGAGCCGCTTTTCGGCTTTGCACCGGACGATCCGGCGTCGGTGTACCAGCTGAGCAAGCGCACCTGCATCTGGTTCGTCTTCGACGAGGACGGCAAGGGCTGCGGCGAGCACGCCTACTCGAACGGTCCCACCACGCCCGCCAACCTGGTCCCGGTGGCACCGGAGCTCGTGCCCGCGGCTTTCTACCGCAATCCGCTCCCGGGCTGAAGGCGCCCCTCACCGCCGCGACGCCGCCGGCGAATCCGCGCGCGCCTTGATCCGGTCGCTGTCCGCGCCTCGACAGGCGCGCTACGATGGCGACCGGGTTGTGCATCGCGGAGGCCGGTAGCTTGGAAAAACTCAATTTCCAGGATCTCGCGTTGCTGCGCATGGAAAGCGCCGCGCGCCCCTTCCACATCGCCGGCCTGCTGGAGTTCTCGCCGCCGGCGGGCGCGCCGCGGGATTACCTGCGCCGTCTCGCCGTCGCACTCGGACGGACGCTGCCGCGCTTCGACGCGGTCTTCCGCCGCCGCCTCGAGGGTGCCGACTCGGGCTCGCCGTACTGGGTGGAGGCCGCCGATTACGACCCCGCCTGTCACGTGCTGCACTACGCGCTGCCGCAGCCGGGCCGGCTGGAGGACCTGCTGGTACTGCTGTCGCGCGAGCACGAACGGCTGCTCGAGCGGAGCCGGCCGCTGTGGGAGTGGCACCTGGTCGAGGGCCTGCCGCGCGGGCGCTTCGCGCTCTACTGCAAGATCCACCACGCCCTGATCGACGGCGTCGGAGCCATGCGCCTGATCGACCGCATGCTGAGCGAGGACCCGCGCGCAGGGCTGGGCGCGGACGACCGCGCCGGGGCGGCGGAACCGGGCGGGCACCGGCCGCCACGCGGGAGGGGCTGGTTCGACGGCGTCGCGGAGGCCGCCGGGGTGGTGCGCGGACAGATGACCGCCGTTCCCGAAGTCGCCGCGCTGCTGATGCGGATGGGCGGCGATGCGCGCAACGACGCCCCGCCGCTGCCCTTCACCGCGCCGCGCGCCATCATGAACGGCGAGATCGGCCCGCATCGCCGGCTGATGGTCACCGGTTTCCCGCTCGCCACCATGCGGCGCATCGGCGAGAGCGTGGACGGCACGATCAACGACGCGCTGCTGGCCGTCTGCGGGGGGGCGCTGCGCGACTACCTGCTCGAACAGCGCAGCCTGCCGCAGAAGACGCTGCTCGCCGGCGTGCCGGTATCGCTGCGCGACGGCGAGGGGCACGACGGCAACCAGCTCGGCCTGATGGTGAGCTCCCTCGGCACCGCGACCCGCGACCCGCTCGCGCGCTTGCGCCACATCGCGCGCTCCACGGCCCGTGCGAAGCAGCAGTTGCGCCAGCTGTCGCCGGCGGCACGCCAGGACTACATGAACATGATCCTGCTGCCCGCCGTCGCGCTGACGGTGGCAGGCGCCTCGACCAGCGTGCCGCCGCCGTTCAACGTGCTGGTTTCCAACGTGCCGGGACCGTCGCGCCCGCTGTACATGGCCGGCTCACGACTGGAGGGCATCTACCCGCTCTCGCTCGTCACCGACGCGATGGCGCTGAACATCACCGCGGTGAGCTCGGCCACCCGGCTCTGTCTCGGCATCACGGCCTGCCCCGACAACCTGCCGGGTATCGAGCGACTCGCGGCCCGCCTGGACGCCGCGGTCCGCGAGTTGAAGGCCGCTGCGCTGCCCTGAGCGGGACGCGTGAAGCGCCCTGCCTGTTTCGCTATAATCGCGCCCCCGCTGCCGGGAGCAGCACGTGAACAAGGCAGGTTGGTGTCGCCGATGACGGACAGGACGCTCGAAGATCTCAATGTCGAAACCATAGAGGAGCTGGTCACTCCGGACCAGCTCAAGGCGGAAATGCCGCTCACGCCCGCCATCAGCGCGGCGGTGCGCAGCGCGCGCGGCATCGTGCGCGACATCCTCGACCGCCAGGACCACCGCCTGTTCCTCGTCGTCGGCCCCTGCTCGATCCACGACCCGGACGCCGCGATGGAATACGCCCATCGCCTGCGCCGCCTCGCCGACGAGGTCCAGGACAGCCTCTACCTCGTGATGCGCGTCTACTTCGAGAAGCCGCGCACGACGACGGGCTGGAAGGGGCTGGTCAACGATCCCCACCTGAACGACTCGTTCCGCATCCAGGAGGGGCTGCACATCGCGCGCAAGCTGCTGATCGACATCACGGGCATCGGCCTGCCCTGCGCTACCGAGGCACTGGACCCGATCTCGCCGCAGTACCTGCAGGACCTGATCGCCTGGTCCGCGATCGGTGCACGCACCACGGAGTCGCAGACGCACCGCGAGATGGCGAGCGGACTGTCGTGCGCCGTGGGCTTCAAGAACGGCACCGACGGCGGCCTCACCGTCGCGGTCAATGCGCTGAAATCGGTGAACAGCCCGCACCGCTTCCTCGGCATCAACAGCGAGGGCAAGGTTGCCGTCATCCACACCCGCGGCAACCGCCACGCGCACGTGGTGCTGCGCGGCGGCTCCCAGGGACCGAACTACGACTCGGTGCACGTCGCCGTGTGCGAGCGCGAACTCGAGAAGGCCGGCATCGCGCCGAACATCGTGGTCGACTGCAGCCACGCCAACTCGAACAAGGACCACGCGCTGCAGGCGCTGGTGCTGGATAACGTCGCCAACCAGATCCTCGAGGGCAACCGATCGATCGTGGGCGCGATGCTCGAGAGCAACCTGGAAGCCGGCAACCAGCCGATCCCCGCCGACCTGTCGAAGCTGCGCTACGGGGTGTCGGTCACGGACGCCTGCATGGACTGGGAGAGCACCGAGCACGCGATCCGCTCGATGCGCGACAAGCTGCGCCAGATCCTGCCGGAGCGTTGCGGCGCGCTCGGCAGCTGAGCGCGGCGCCGCGGCGCTCAGAACAGGCCTTCGATCTCGCCGCGCGCGTTCAGCCGGATGCCTTCGGCGGCGGGACGCCGCGGCAGGCCAGGCATCGTCATGATGTCGCCGCACAAAACCACCGCGAACTCCGCTCCACCGGCGAGCACGACGTCGCGCACCGCCACGGTGTGGTCCACGGGCGCGCCGAGCAGGTCCGGGTCGGTGGAGAAGCTGTACTGGGTCTTCGCGATGCATACCGGGAAGCTGCCGGCGATGGCGTCGAACTGCCGGAACCTGTCCCGCACCTTCTGGTCCGCGACCACCTTCCCCGCGCCGTAGATGCTGCGCGCCACGCAGCACACCTTGTCCCACAGCGGCATCTCGTCGTCGTAGAGCGTGCGGAACTGCGACAGGCCGGAGTCGGCCAGCCGCTGCACCACGCGCGCCAGCGCCTCGGCGCCCGCGCCGCCGTCGCGGAAATGCGTCGATTCGACCGCCTCGCATCCGAGCCGCGCCGCCTGCTCCTTCAGCAGCGCGACCTCCGCGTCGGTGTCCGAGGCGAAACGGTTGATCGCGATCACGACGGGCACGCCGAACAGGCCGATGTTGCGCACGTGCCGCGCGAGGTTCACGCAGCCGGCACGCAGGGCATCGAGGTTCTCCGCGCCTAGCGCGGCCTTCGGCTGCCCGCCGTGCATCTTCAGCGCGCGCACGGTGGCCACCAGCACCGCGGCGTCCGGGTGCAGGCCGCCCTTGCGCGCGGCGACGTCGAAGAACTTCTCGGCGCCCAGGTCCGCGCCAAAGCCCGCCTCGGTGACCACGTAGTCAGCCAGTTTCAGCGCGCCGCGCGTGGCGATCAGTGAATTGCAGCCGTGCGCGATGTTGCCGAAGGGACCGCCGTGGATCAGCACCGGGTTGTTCTCCAGCGTCTGCACCAGGTTCGGCTGCAGCGCATCGCGCAGCAGCACCGACATCGCCCCCGCGGCGTTCAGCTCGCGCGCAAACACCGGCGACAGGTCGCGCCGGTAACCGATCACGATGTTGCCGAGGCGCCGCTCGAGGTCCGCTAGGTCGCGCGCGAGGCAGAATATGGCCATGACCTCGGAGGCAGGCGTGATGTCGTAGCCCGCCTCGCGCACCAGCCCGTTCGCCGGCCCCCCGAGTCCCACGCAGATGTCGCGCAGGCTGCGGTCGTTCATGTCCACCGTGCGCCGCCAGCTGACGCGACGCGGATCCAGCCTGAGGTCGTTGGACCAGTAGAGGTGGTTGTCGACCATCGCGGCGAGCAGGTTGTGCGCCGCCGCGATGGCGTGGAAGTCGCCGGTGAAGTGCAGGTTGATGTCCTCCATCGGGACGACCTGCGCGTGGCCGCCGCCGGCCGCCCCGCCCTTCATGCCGAAGCAGGGGCCGAGGCTGGGCTCGCGCAACGCGAGCAGCGTGCGCGCGCCGATGCGGTTCATGCCGTCGGCGAGCCCGACCGCGACCGTGGTCTTGCCCTCGCCGGCCGGCGTCGGCGAGATCGCGGTGACCAGAATCAGCTTGCCGTCGGGGCGGCCCTCGAGCGTCGCGAGGAAGGCGCGATCGATCTTGGCCTTGCTGCGCCCGTAGGGGATCAGCGCGTCGGGCGGGATGTCCGCGCGCGCGGCGATCTCCGCCATCGGCAGCAGCCGCGCCGCGCGCGCGATCTCGATGTCCGATCGCCCCATCGTTCAGGCTCCGCAGTGAGCCGCGGCGCCCGCAAGCGCCAGCCCGCGCGGCGACATGGGGTCAGAACCGGTAACGCAGCGCCACGATCACCGCGCTCGCGTCGTAGTCCGGTCGCTGGTAGGTGAAGCCGATAGCCGATGCCGTCGTGGCCGCTGCCGGCGTCAGCAGCGTGTCCCAGCCCCAGTCCTCGGCGTCGCGCCGTTCCCAGATGTAGCGGCCGCTCAGCTCGACGCGCTCGTTCCAGCGATAGGTGCCCACCACGTTCAGGCGCAGCAACTCGTCGTTCACGTCGGGCGTCGCGCCGGTCGTCAGGGCGACGCCGGCTTGCGCCAGCGGACTGCTCACGTAGGTCGAATCGGTCTCGACGAAGGCCAGATCCGCCGCGAGATCGAAGCGGTCCGCGATCACCGCCCAGTCGAGCGAGACGCCGTAGGCGTCGGCGTCGTCCTCGCTGACCAGGCGCCACTCCGAGTACGGCACCGCGGTGGCGCCCATCTGCCGCCCGGTCTGGCGGATGTCGTATTCCTCGCGGCTCAGGTAGGCCGACAGCGACAGCGCCTCGGCCGGCGACCAGTTGAAGCCGAGGTTGCCGATTTCCGAGTCGCGACTGTCGAGGCCGTAGGTGTCGTTGTCGAAGTCATCGCGCACGGTCTTCCACGACAGGTAGACCGAGGCACTCGCGCCGAGTGCGTAATCGAGGTCGACCTCGTAGACGTCCTGCGTGCGCTCGAGCAGGAAGAACGGCGTCGCGCGGCGGCCGATGCCGCCGGGGGAGATGAACTCCTCGGTCTGGTGGCTCAGATCGGGGTCGATAGCGCCGTATTCGGCACGCAGCTTCGTCGACAGTGCGCCGATCTCGGGCAGCTTCAACTCGGCCCAGTAGCGGTCCTCGGTGGTGGCGTCCGTGAACGACTCGAGCACGCCGAGCGGATCGAACTCGTCGGTGTCGCGGTCGATCGCCTCGTACTCGTAGCCGCCGCGCAGGCGCAGCCGCCCCGCGAAGCGGTAGCCGCCCTCGACCGCGAAGCGCTGCGTTTCCTTGTCGTAGACGCGGCTGGAGAATCCGCTCGCCGCCGAGTTCGGCTGGTAGCTCAGCTCCAGCACCGGGTAGGCGTCGTGCTGCGTGTCGCGGTCCTTGTACTCGTACTGCACGCGGTAGTCGAAGCGCGCGAAGGGCCGCCCGACCAGCGCCAGCTTCAGCGAGCTGCGCTCCACCTCGCCGTCCAGCGAGCGCTGCGCGAACGCCGGGTCGATGTCGGGGTAGAAACCCGGGTCGATGTGCAGCGGCTGGAAGTTCTCGTCCTGCTCGCCACGGCTCCAGTCGGCGAACCAGCTGAGCCGCGTCAGCGCGTCGAAACTGTAGCCGCCGTCGACGCCGAGCCGCAGGAACTCGTTGTCTGGCGGCAGGTCGATCTCCGCGAGCCCGAGAGGATAGGCGGCGGTACCGGCGTACTGGGCATTCTGGAACACGACGCTGTCGTCGCCGCCCTCGAATTTCGACAGGTGCAGTTCGAGCGCGTTCTGCAGGCAGCTCGTCGCGTATTCCGCGCGCGCCGTCATCAGCTCGGTGTTGTAGTCGACCGGCGCCGGCAGCATCGCGGTGCCGGAGAATCCCTGGTTGCCGCCCAGGATCTGCTCGCCGTCCTTGTCCTGGTTCTCGACGTTGACGGTGAACGTCCAGTTGTCCGCGACGTGCTTGCTGGCGTCCAGGCCGAGAGTCTCGCGCGTGCTCGCGATGTCCTCGCCGTCGTAGAAGCGGCTGTCGCGCGTGCTGGTGCCGGGCACGAAGCCCGCGGGCAGCAGCAACGTGTCCCCGCCGCCCGGATAGACCAGCCCGGCCTCGCCGTACTCGATGCGCTTCAAGCGGTCACCGTAGAGACCGACGGCGAAGTCACCCTGCACCTCGTAGCCGGCCGTCAGCAGGCGCGCCGAACCCGTGCCCAGCTCCACCTGCCAGGCGCGCGCGGCGTCGGCGTCGCGCCCGCTCCACCGCAGCCCGCCGACGCCGAAGGGGCCGTCGTCCTGGAACGCGTCGTTGACGTCGCTCGTGTACTCGCCGAACTTGCCGTTGCCGTCCTCGGTGTGGCCGATGCCGATCTCCACGTAGTTGTCGTAGGCGGGCCTGGCCACGGGCGCCGATTCGTCCTCGAAGCCGTACTCGTCCTGGGCGCGCGACGCGCCGGAGGCCAGTGCCGCCGAAGCCAGCGCGAGGGCGGCGCAGAGTGCCTTGCGTGTGGTGTCCATCTGCGTGTCTCCTGCTGTGTCTGCCAGGCCGGCGTCAGCGCCGGAAAGTGAGGCCTGCCGGATGGTTGCTGCCGTGCACGTTGGTGTGGCAGTTGGTGCAGGCCTTGCCCACGGTGCGGTTGTTCGCGGCCACATTGGCGTTCGCGTAGACCGTGCCCGGGTGGCGCGTGTCGTTGTGGCACTGCTGGCACAGGAAAGGCGGGCGCGCCACCAGCAGCGAATCGTTCACGCTGCCGTGCGGGTTGTGGCACTCGCTGCAGTCGTCCTGCACCGGCTCGTGCTCGAACAGGAAGGGGCCGCGCTTCTCGGCGTGGCAGCGGTAGCAGGTCTCGTTCACCGTCGACTCGACGAGCATGTGCGGGCCCTTGTCCCCGTGCGGGTTATGGCAGTCGGTGCAGACGACCTTGCCCTCGCGGATCGGGTGGCGCGAGAACTTGTTCATGTTCGCCTTCTGGTCGGTGTGGCAGTCGACGCAGACCTCGGGCTGCGTGAGCCGATCGAGCACCCTGTCCTCGCGCGCGTGCACCTTGTGGCAGTCGCTGCAGGCCACGTCGGCGCGGCTGTGCTCGCTGGTCAGGAAGTGCTGCTGGTCCCCGCCGCGATGGCAGCCCGTGCACACCGCCGCGTGCGCCGCGGCGTCGGCCGGATCCCGGCTAGCGAAGGTCTGCGCGACGCGGAACTGCTTTTCCTGCTTCGCGTGCTCCCCGCCCGGTCCGTGGCAGGACTCGCAACCGTGGTTCGCCGCCGGCGTGCGCGCATCGCCCGCCATGCCGTGCGGACCGCTCATGATCGCGGTGGCGTGCTCGTCGTCGTGGCACTCGGTACAGGCCCGCGTGCCTTCGCTGTAGGTCGTGGAGGCCGGCAGCGCGGCGCGATCCGCCGCCAGCGCCGCGCCCCCGAATCCCATCATCGCGATCGCCGTCACGAGCGCACCGAGCACTCCCGCCCTGCACTTGCGCATGCCTGCCACTCCCCTTGTTCTTGTGATCGTCCGTCCGCCGCCCTGCCGACGGCGGCGCCCGCTACCGCGTCGCCGCCACGACCGTCGCCGCATCGGCACCGACGGTGAGCGCCACATGCAGGCTGACCAGGTGCCGACGCCCCTCGCCGCCCGGATCGTGCACCGCCACCCCGAGATGATAGGTGTTGCCCGCCGCCAGCGCGATCTCGCCGCCGGCGCCGGCCGCCAGCGGCCGCGCCAGCTCCGCGATCCAGCGCCCGCCCTCGACGCGCATCGAGGTGCCCGGCAGTTCGCGTTCGTGGATGCGCTCGAGCACCCAGGCGCGCTCACCCTTGCCGGCGGCGTCCACTTCCATCAACTCGAGGAATTCGCCGGCGGCCAGTGCCGCGTCCAGCTCCGCCTGCGGCCGCACGCTGTCGCCGCCGCCGGTGGCCGTGTTCCTGCTGCGCGAGCGCGGGAGGTACTTCCCGAGCTTCAGCCCGCTGTCGCTGGCCATGCCCGGCGCGTCGTCGTGGCAGGCCGCCCAGCACCCGGCCTGCGCGGTGGCCTTCAGCGCATCGTTGCCGCGCATCAGCGCGACCGCCGGCGCCTTGCCGTCGACAGCGGGACCCGAGAGCGGGGAGTGGAGACTCCC
>ERZ1645192.5028-NODE-5028-length-10337-cov-4.735460_pt1 | contig 10337 bp, 8 predicted proteins | sample MGYA00575354_ERZ1645192 | MGnify/ENA primary metagenome ERZ1645192 (study PRJEB40844, sample SAMN11349763) | freshwater sediment metagenome | isolation source: river sediment | host: Sediment | place: India: Faizupur Khadar , New Delhi | collected 2017-02-21 ...
CAGGTCCTGCAGTTCAATCACGCCGTGCACGGCACGGCGACCTTGTTCGGGGCTTTCCACAGCGACCGGCCAGGGCTGGCCATCAGCCTGGGGGCCGATCGCGCGCAACTCGCCGTCGAGCGCCACCAGGGCATGATGCACGCCGCGCTGCCGCAGCACGGCAGCCATGCAATCGACGGCGTAACCCTTGGCGATGCCGCACAGGTCGACCTGCAGCGCGGCGTGCTTGCGCGCGCGGCCTGCCGTGAGATCGAGCTCCAGCCGGGTGTAACCGGCCACTTGGCCGTCACTGCGCGCCGCATGGATGGCCGCCGGATCCGGTTGTTGATTTGCCGCGCCGAAGCCCCAGGCATCGACCAGCGCGCCCACCGTGGGGTCGAAGGCGCCCGCACTCAGGCGTGCGACGCCCAGGGCGCGCTCCAGCACCGCGAGCATCTCGGGCGGCAGGGGAACCCAACTTTCCACCGGCGCCTGGTTCAGGCGCACCAAATCGCTGTCGGCCTTCCATGGTGACATTTGCTGATCCACCCGCTGGACGGCGGCGGCAAGTTCGTGGCGCAGCGCACCACAATTGGTGGCCGACAACTCGTCCAGAGTGACCGACCAGCGCGTGCCCATGGTGGGGCCGTGCAGAGTCCGGCGCGTCGCCGGCGTGGCTTCAGAAGACATCTTCGGCATAGCGGCCCCTGGCCTTGAGTTGCGCCACGCTCAAGCGCAGCGCCGACAGGATTTGGTTCAAGATTTCGGCCACATCGTGTGCCATCGGGCGGCTGCCGCAGACACGCACCAGGGCGCCCCTGGACACCAGCTCGCGCACGCGCCCGGCGTCGCGCCGCAGGGCGTCCTGCACGTAGCCGCCACCATCCGGCACCCGCGAGAACGCAGTGCGCACGCTGGCCACGCGGCCCTCGGCCTGCCAGCGCTCGATTTCAGGCCGGAAGTAATAGTCGCGGGCCGGGTCGCGCGCGCCAAACCACAGATGCATGGGTACGCGCCGTTCGTTGCGGCGGATGAAGCCAGCCAGTGGTGCCACCCCGGTGCCAGCGCCGATCAGCAGCACCGGGCGCCGGCTGGCCGGCAGGGCAAAACCGGGGTTTTCGCGGATGAAAGCCTGCACCTGCTCGCCCGGTTGCAGGCCCAGCAGGAAGGTCGAACACACGCCGCCCGCCAGGTGTCGCACGCAGATCTCGACGAAGCCGTCCGCACTGCCCGAGGCGAGCGAATAGTAGCGCGGCACGGGCGAGCCCGGCGGTACGATGGCGATCAGGTCGCCGGCGGCGAAGCGGGCCAGGCCGCGCCCGCGCAAGCGGTCCGAGGCGCTTTGCCGCGGCCAGATGAAGCGCAGGATGACGGCGGGCTGCTCCTCGCGCCCGGCGTAGTCCTGGCGCGACACCAGCTGCAGCGCGGTGGTGGCAGGCAGGCGCGGACGGTAGTCCAGCGCCAGCGGTTCGCCCAGCGCGGCGGCCAGCGCCTCGCCCCAGCGCGCGAACCGCTGCGCCGACTGCTGATGGATGCGCTCCAGCGGCAGCAGTTCGGGCCAGCCGCGCTGGTGCAGCAGGGCGTCGACTGCCTCGGCGTAGGCGCAGTAGGCCGGGAATTGCCGGTCGCCAAAGCCGAGCACGGTGACTGGAACGGCGCCCGCCGGCAGCGCAGCGATGCGCCCCAGCGCGCCGCTGGCGTGGGCCGGGGCCTGGCCTTCGCCGTAGGTGGCGGCCAGCACGAAGATCTGGCGCGCCTGTGGGCCGGTGGCGAACTGCTCCAGCGGCGCGCTGTGCACGCGGTGGCCCGCACGCACCAGCGCATCGTGCAAGGCTTGGGCGAAGCCCCAGGTGCTGCCGCTTTCGCTGGCGACGAAGATCAGCATGTCGGCTTGCGTCAGCGGGCTGTTGTGCGTGATGCGCGGCCGATCCAGGCGCGCGCGCCACCAGATGAGCAGGCCGGAGATCCAGAACAGTGGGATGCTGGCACCCGTCAGGGCCAGCAGCACGGTCCAGATCCACCACGCGCCTTCGCCGGCGTGCAGCAGCAGGGCCCAGTCATACAGGCGCCGCGCCACGCTGGCGGGCTGCGTGGCCAGGGCCTGGCCGGTGTAGCGGTCGAGCCAGATTTCGCCCTGGTGCGTGGCGAGCTTCCAGGCGTCTTCGGGGTCGGACGCATCCGGGAAGTTCAGGGCGCGCAATTCGCCAAGCGTGACCTGTTGCAGCAGCGCGATCTGCGCGCCCGGGATGTCAGGCTGGCCGCTGACAATGGAAGCCACTTCCGGTTCGGGTTCGGCATCCAGAGCGATCATCCCGAGGGTGGTCGAACTCATGTAGAGCGCGGTCACCGAGCTAAGCAGCAGCACCGCGAGCACGATGCGACCGGTGACCACGTGCACGCGCTGCGCCAGTGAGCCGCGCACGCGGCCGGTCATGTGGCGCCAGCCGCCCATGCGCCGCAGCAGCAACACCAGGCCGGAGGCGCTCAGCAGCAACATGGCCAGCGCTGTGGCAGCGGCGCCCCAGCGCCCGGCATCGCCCAGCAGCAGCGTGCGGTGCAGGTTCTTGACCCAACGCGGCAGAGCCGAGGGCTGATAGGGACCAAGAACGGTGCCGTCCGTCGGGTTGACGCGCACGGCACGTGCCTGGTCGTTGTCGAAGGAATAGACCACCACCACGCCCGAGGGCAGGTGCCGCATTTCCTCGATGCCGGGGATGGTGCGTTCGACCCGCTGCACCAGGCCAGCCACCGACAAGCCGTTCGAGCCGGTTGGCGCCTGCCAGGCCTGTTGCAGCGGGTTCACGGCCAGCAGTGTGCCGGTCAGGCCCAGCACCAGGGCCAGCGTGCCCAGCACCAGGCCCAGCCAGCGATGGATGGATTTCCAGCTCATTCTTGTGCTCCCGGACTTTCGGTTTATTTATTTGAGTTGATAGGTCAGCGACTGGATGTAGGCCTTGCCGGCCTGCGACTTGCCGGCGTTGTCGGTGGTCAGCGGCACGCGCAGCTCGGACGGGCTGTCGCGCATGTCTTCCACCGCAGCGTCAACGCGGATCTCGTAGCCTGCGTCGATCAGCGCGTCGGCCAGATCAGCGGTGACGGTAAGCTTGCGACCGGCACCGACGCTGGCGCCGGTCACACCCGCCAGGCGCTTGGCATCGCCCGCCGACAGGCGATTCCAGTCGGCCAGGTGCTTGTAATACTTGGCCTTGCCGCCAGCCACCCACAGGGTGCCCGCGTAGGCGCCCTGAGCGTCGGTCAGGTAGACGGCCAGGTAGGCGCCATCGCCGCCGTAGTTCTTGAGCTGGGTGGTGATGTTGACCTCGCGGCTTTGCGCCAATGCTGGAGATGCCAGGACAGCGGCCGCTATCAGGGCGGTGAGGACGGGTTTCTGATTCATGGTCTTGCTCCGTTTCTTGGACTTGTCTGGTCGGACAGAGGGTGTCATTCGATCTGACCACGTGGTGTGGTGCCGGGGGTGAACAGGGGCTTGTCGGGCGAGGCGGTGTCGCCGCGGACGCGGGGGTCGTGCATTGGATCGCGTTCGCGCTTGCGATCACCTCTTTGATCGGCCTTGCGATCGCGCTGCTTGAGCTTGATCACCTCCAGAGTTTCCGGGTCGATCTTGGCTTTGAAGCCGCGGCCTTCGGCGTCGGTGCCGCGGACCTCGTAGCAGCCGTCGTCGATCTTCAGACGCTGGACTTCCCAGCCTTTTTGCACCGCCATCTGCCGCACGGCTTCGCGCGACTGCCAGCGCGCGACTGGCACTTCACAGTCGTCGCTCGCCAGGGCCGGTGCGGCCGCCAGCGCTGCCGACAGAGCCAGCAGGCTGCTGCCGAGAATTTTGTGGTGATGTTTCATGGGAATCTCCGGGTTATCAAAATCGGGTGCGGATGGATAACGGCTGTACTCAAGCCCGCGTCCGGGGTAGTGGCCCTCGGGAGCCGGCGCGCACGCGCCAAGCCATGCGTGGCAGCATGTGCCGCAGCGTGTCGTCACGCATCAGGTAGTGGTGCCACAGGGCCGCGGCGGCGTGCCCGCCGATCACGAAGTAGCCCGCCGTGCCGATCGCTTCATGGATGTCCTCCAAGCTGTGTGCCAGAGTTTTGTCGGGGTCGATCAGCGCCGGCAGATCCAGGCCGAAGAACGGTACCGGCCGACCTTTGGCGCTCAGCACCAGCCAGCCCAGCAACGGCATGATGATGAGAAATGTGTAGAGCGTGAGGTGCATCGCCCGAGCCGCCCGTTCCTGCCAGCGCGGCGGTGGCGGCTGGATGGCGGGCGCGGGGTAGATGGCACGCAGCGCAAGCCGCACGAACACGATAGCGAACACAGCCAAGCCCAGCATCTCGTGCCAATGCTTGGTCAGTTCGCGCGCCCCGCTACCCTTGGGGAATGCCCCGTGCAGCTCAATCAGTACATACACGGCCACCAGCAGCAGCACGGTCAGCCAGTGCGCGCCGATCGACAGGGGGTGAAAACGATCGCGAACAGTCAGGGCACAGCGATCAGGTTGTTTGCGTGCTTGCATGATGATGCCTCCTGTGGGTTGCCGACACTGCCACCGTGCCGAACATGGAAGCCATTGTCGGGAATGCCTCCTGAACCGACGATGAAGGGCGCGTTCATCTGGCATTCAGGTTTGAGCAGCTATAAAATCATCCATGACGGCACTGACTCCCAGCTCTCGGCGCTACCTGGTTCTTCTGGCCTTGTTATTCTTGTTGGCGGGTGCGCTGGTTCCGTCTGGGCCATTGTTTGCCTCGTCGGACGACCACGAACTGGCGCGCCAGGCACTGGAACGAGGTCAGGTGCTGCCGTTGCGCACCGTACTTGACAAGGTCGAGCGTGATTACCAGGGCCAAGTGCTGAAGATCGAGTTTGAGCACGACGACGGTCGCTTCATTTACGAGATCCGTTTACTACAGAAGGACGGGCGCCTGGCCAAGCTCAAGGTCGATGCGACTAGCGGCGAAGTGCTGAAAATCAAACGCAAGAGGCACTGATGCGCATTTTGGTGGTGGAGGACGAGCCGATATTGAACGGGCAACTGGTACAGGCCATCACCAACGCCGGCCACACGGTCGAGTCCGCGCACGACGGCGTGCAGGCGCACTACTTGGGCGAGGTCGAGGAGTTCGATGCCGTCGTGCTGGATTTGGGCCTGCCCGAACTCGACGGCCTGACGGTGCTGCGGCGCTGGCGCACCGCGGGACGCAAGATGCCAGTGCTGATCCTGACGGCGCGCAGCGCCTGGCAGGAAAAGGTGGCGGGTATCGACGCCGGCGCCGATGACTATCTTGCCAAGCCCTTTCACATGGAAGAGTTGTTGGCGCGCCTGCGTGCGCTGCTGCGCCGCGGCGGTGAACATGCCAGCGCCGAATGGCAATGCGGGCCAATCACGCTCGATACGCGCCAGGTGCGGGTGTTGGTCGACGGCCAGCCGCTGATGCTGACCAGCCACGAGTTCAAGCTGTTGCAACTCCTGATGCAGCGCAAGGGCGAGGTACTGTCGCGCACCGAGTTGTCCGAGCGTATATACGCCTACGATAGCGACCGCGACTCCAACACCATCGAGGTCTTCGTTGGTCGCCTGCGCAAGAAGCTGCCGCCCGGCAGTATCGAAACCGTGCGTGGGCTGGGCTACCGCCTAATGGAGCCGGGCGGCCCCGACTCATGACCGGCGGTTCGCTGCGACTGCGCCTTCTGGCCGGCACGCTGACCTGGGTGGCACTTGCCATCGCACTGGCGGCGTGGGGTCTGCGTGGTCTATTCCAAGAACACATCACACAGCAGTTGCAGGCACAGCTCGTGATGCAGCTCAATCATCTGAGCGCCGCCGTCGACTGGGCGCCGCCCGACCAGGTCAGCATCGGGCCCATGGTAGCCGACGCGCGGTTGGATCAGCCGCTATCCGGCTTGTACTGGCAGGTGGACGAACTTGGCGTTGCACCGCGCACGGCATTGGCACGCTCGCGTTCACTGTGGGACCAGGTGCTGCAACTGCCCCCGGCTCCGACCGGCTACCCGGCGCAGGGCTATCGGGTACTGGCCCTGCGCGACGCGCTGGACCATGCTCTGTTGGCTGTGGCACGCGTTGTCGAGCTGCCCGATGAAGGGGCACCGCACCTGCGCCTGGTGGTGGCCGCCGACACAGCCCTGATCGCCGAGCCGTTGCAGCGTTTCACGCGTCTGCTGTGGTCCACTCTGGGCCTGTTGGCAGCAGGCTTGGCAGTCGCGGTGGCCTTGCAGCTGCACTATGCCCTACAACCGCTGACCGTGCTGCAACGCCGCCTGGCGGCGGTGCGTAGTGGCAAGGCTATGCAACTGGAAGGCCGTTTTCCGCAGGAACTGCAGCCTCTGGTGGGCGAGTTCAACCACGTGCTGGCCGAAAACGCCGCCATGGTGGTACAAGCGCGTGCCCAGGCCGGCAACCTGGCGCACGCTGTACACACGCCGCTAGCGGTATTAGCCAACGCCGCTGCAGGGGAGGACGGCGTCCTGGCTCAGCTGGTGCGCGAACAGGTGGGCAGCGCGCGCCGCCAAGTCGACTACTACCTGGCGCGCGCGCGCGCTGCAGCCGCCGTGCGCGCCACCGGACTGGCGACGCCGGTACTGGGGCCGCTGACAGCCCTGTTGCGCACCATGGAGCGGTTGCATGCTGCACGCGGGCTCGACTTCGAGCTGGCACCGCAGGCTGAGGACGTGGCTTTCCGCGGCGAGGAGCAGGATCTGTATGAGCTGCTGGGCAACCTGCTCGACAACGCGGGTAAGTGGGCGCGTTCGCGTGTGCTCGTCGATGTGCAGCGTGAAGGCGCCCTGCTCTGCTTCACGGTCGATGACGACGGTCCTGGCATCCCCGAGGCTGAGCGCGCACGCATGTTCGAGCGCGGTGTGCAGTTGGACCAGCGCCATCCCGGTTCGGGCCTGGGTCTGGACATCGTGCGCACTCTGGCCGAGACCTATGGCGGCAGCGTCGAAGCTCTGGAGTCGCCGTTGGGTGGTCTGCGTATGCGGCTATGCCTGCCGGCCGGAGGGCAGGAACGAGTGTAGCCGGAGGCTACGTGGCTCAAGGCAGTAAGCAGTGAATGGGCCAGGGCACTCGGGCGCAGCCCGAGCAGCAAGATTTATAGGGGGAGCTTACGCTCCTACCGGTGCTCTCGCAGAATCCGCCGTATCTCCAGGATGGCCTCAGGGGTCTCCTGGACGCTATGGGAATACGGGATCACCAGTTCCGACTCGGCTCCAGGCAGATGCGCGCTGCGGTAGGGTACCAGTCCGTCGTCAGAGTCTTCAAGCGTCGTCTTGGGCGTGTGGTTGGCCACGATGCTGTGGTAGCGCACCGAGGGCGAAATCGGCAGTTCGGCCGCGGCACGGATGAACGGGTCCGAATCCTTGAGGCTGTCCACGCCATTGGGCAGGCTGGCCGGCAGGAGTGACGATGAGGCCTGGCCGCCACCGATGATCTGATGATTGAGCCGCATAACTTGATCGACGACCTTCACGGGCATGGTGATGAGCCCGGACAGCAACCGCGACAGGCGATTGCTGGCGAAAGGCGTTCCCTTGTGGGGAGCGGCGATGAAGATGGCCCGCGAGATGCCCGGATAGGCCTCGAAAGTCAGGAGACCGTCGGTTTGCGCTCGCAGCTTCTTGACCTGCGCATCATCGATCTGCCGGAGTTCCTTGACCGCATCGAGCAACACGCTGCCAGAGGAAGACACCAGCAATCGACTCAGTACCCCACCCATGCTGTGGCCGACGAGCACCATGTCGCGCGAGGCGGCCGCAGTCCCTTTGGGATCGAAGTGCTGGAAGGTCTCGGCAAGCGCGGCGCGAATGCTCGCGTGGTTGTATGCAATGGGCGCATTGGTGGGGTAGTACACCTGCCAGACTTGGTAGCGTTTGCGCAATGCTTCGTCACCCATGACCTCGTTGGCGACGTTGATCCACGCTTCGGGGCTGCTGGCCAATCCGTGCAGCATGACGATGACCTGTCGGTCAGGATCAAATGGCTGCGTCAGGTAGACATACGGCGCATCAAGACTGCCGGACTTGCCCAGGACATTGCGCAGTGCCTGCATGGAAAAGTCCGAGCGCGCCAGCCACAGCCCGTAGGCGGAAGTGAAGTTCGCGGCAAGCGGTACCGGTATGTCGTGGACATCCAGGGTTTCATGCTGGTAGGGATCGTAGCCGAGCAACGTCGCTTCCTGGGTGTGAAGCACCTCCGCCAGCGTGCTCCCGGTAAACGCAATGATGGCGGTCACCGGCCGATAAGGCATCTCGCTGTAGGACCCTGCCAAAGGCGCGGTTGACTTTGCCTCTGTACCCAGGGCGCCGCCATCGGTCGCAATCACCAGATCGGCACCGAGCCCATCGCGCCGATAAATGCTTCGGATACCCTGGAAGGTGAGCCGCGAAGCGGGCAGCAGCTCGCTGGCACGGCGTGGTACGGGGTCCAGCGGGTACAGATCGGACAGGTTTGCGCTCAACAACCAGTCGCCCACCTGCATCCGCCCTTTGACCTGATCAGGCCTGCTCCGAAACTGCTTGAAAAACAGCTCCGCGGCCTGCTGCACCGCAAAGTTGTAGTAGTCCCGCACCTGCGTCTGGCGATCCTCGAAGGCCCGCTCGCCCGACCGTCGTGATGTGAAGAACAGGTAGGCGTAGCCATATCGCGCAACCTGCAAATAGGCGCCCAATGCATCCTCGAAGCGCGACTGGGCCGCAGGTCCTTGCTTCTCCTGCCGCAGCGCCTCCTGCAACCAGAGCTCCGCCAGCGTCGCGAGTTGACGTTCTGCGTCGATGCCATCGGTACGTGTCAATGCCTGAACACAATGGTCGACGGTTTCCTTGCACCGATCTGGCTGGACCGCGAGACTCGTGAGTACGTCACGCGCCGATGTGCTGAGTTTGTCGGTAGTCAGCACGTCACCGCGCCGCTCCGATACATAGTCTTTCGCGCTGACGGTCTGCACCTTGACACCAGCGCATCCAGCGCAGAGCGCCACGATGGCGAGCAACAACAGGTACCTGAAGAGGCGCTCACGCCTGTCGAGTAGGCTCGCGCCGACCCACGGGTGTCTTTCCAAGGCCATCTCGACGCCTCTGCGGCATATCGCAGGGAACGCTGTCGGCGACCTTCGTAACTGGCACAGTGCTCGCATGCCTGACTCACGGACCCAGTAAATCCTTTGGATCACCGGTGCCATCAACGGCTGCGCGCTGCGCATGGTTGAGCAGCGCTTCGCGATTCCAGCCGGCCACGGCCGCTGCTGCATCCACCGCATGCGCCCAGGTGCAGCGGTTGGCGAACAGCATGCCGGGGACATCGAAGGTACCGCCGCGGCTGATGTAGCCGAGGGCATGAGTCCTGGCAGGGCCGCTGTCAATGCGGCGCAGGATACCGAGCATGGGCTCGGGGCGGGTATGGGTGAGGATCACACGCGGCAGGCCCGGCGGAAACAGCGCGTTGATGGTGGCATCATCATCGACGAATTCGGCTTCCATGGCATCGCGCGGGATACGCAGGCGACCGGGTTCCAGGATGACAGTGACGCAGACGTCCTTGCCCAGGTCGGCGAGGTGTTGCTGCGCCTTGATTACCTCGTCGAGCTGGTAGGCACCCAGCGCGATAAGCTGCACCTCGGCCTTGGCGGGATCGCCGATCAGATGAGTCGCGCCGTCACGGATCAGGCGTTGCGCCGATTCGGCGTCAAATCGGTTCTCCACGTCGCGCTTGGAGACGATCAGGCAGGCAATTTGGCCGCGTCCGGCATAGGCGTCACGCAGCGCGGCGACGGCGGTGTTGCCATCCACCGGGAACAGCACGCGCGAGGTGTCTGACATCTCGCCCAGCAGGGCTTCGCCGATGGTCGGGTCTTGGTGTGATTGTTCGTTCTTGGCATTTTCCCAGGTGTGCGAGGTGACGATGAGAGGAACCGACAACCAGCCGGCTGGCCGCCCGACCTGGCGCTGGTGGCGGGCGAAGATGATTTCCTGCCGCAACAGGCCGAGCATCTTCACGGCGAAAGCTTCGTAGCTGACGATGAGATTTAGTCCGCCCTTGTTGCCAAGTGCGGCAGCGGCCACGGCTTCTTCGTTGAGAGCGGTGATGATGGCGCCGTGCAGGTCCTCCGGCACACCGGGTTCGGCCTCATTGACGCGGTGCTTGAGCAGCGCAAGCGTGCCGCCCATCTTGTTGCTGGCCAATTCGTCCGGGTTTCCGATGCGCATGCGCATCTCATGATTGGCCTTGGCGAACTCGACAAACCACTGGTCCAGCGCCGTCATCGCACTGCCTTCGCTGCCCGATGCTTCCCAGTACGGTTCGGGCAGCTTGGGCGCGGCGGGATGGCGGT
>ERZ1645192.5030-NODE-5030-length-10336-cov-10.639237_pt1 | contig 10336 bp, 8 predicted proteins | sample MGYA00575354_ERZ1645192 | MGnify/ENA primary metagenome ERZ1645192 (study PRJEB40844, sample SAMN11349763) | freshwater sediment metagenome | isolation source: river sediment | host: Sediment | place: India: Faizupur Khadar , New Delhi | collected 2017-02-21 ...
GTCAGTTCAGCCATTTCATCGAGCGTGATTTCATCGGCATGGGATACTTTAACAGATCCCAGTTCTGATCCTGCCAGCAGGACACTGACCATGGCATCGACCGAGGGACGTTTCACGATCCTGCCCCGGCGGAGATAGACATTGAGCTCGGGAACCTCGTTGCGCAGGGCTCTGGCTGCAGCCAGCGTCAACACCTGCGTCAGGGTGACCTTCACCCCACTTTTCCGCTTTTGGGCAATGTAAGCTTCCAGGTCAGTCACATCCACCTCTGATTGCCCCAGAATCTTCGAGTCTGTGGGCCGTTTGTAGATAGCCGATGCCACCATCCGCCATTCATTGTTCAGGTCTAAGGTCGTCTTCATCAGAAATTCATCATTATAACGGGGCTAAAAATAACCTTTTACCAGAAAAATTCATCACAGTCGGGACAATTCCTCTCCATGGAAACCTGAAACGCCCCTGAACAGGCTTGCGCTGGTTTTCAGTTTTGAATCTTTAGTTCCATGGTGCGCAAGGTTCTAACCCCTGTACACAAAAAAAGAGGCTGCATCAGCGATCTGATGCAGCCTCTTAGGTGACGTCTAATGGGTAAATTTTAACTTATGCAAGTTTTACGTTTACGGCATTGGGACCTTTACGGCCTTGTTCGACTTCGAAGGTAACCACGTCGTTATCGCGGATACGGTCGACCAGACCTGTTGAATGGACAAAGAACTCTTCGCCCGTCTCTTCGTCTTTAATAAAACCAAAACCTTTGGTGTGATTAAAGAACTTTACTGTTCCTTTTTTCATGATGTTATAAATTTTGACGCTCCAAATGTAAGGGATTTCTTAATAAAACACAAACCGGTAGTTTTAAGTTGCATCCAACGTGAAAAATTCTGTGATGCCACTCTCATTTCAGGGGAGGAAGAGGTACTTCCAGCCGTGCAGAATCGCTTGCTTGCCCTACCGGATAAGTGAAACATGCCGATCCATGGGAAATGGCTGACCGCTCCAGGCTTTCCGGGAGGTCCACTCCTGTGGTGGATCGTTCCAGAAGGCGTGGTTGGCAGGCAGTCCCAATGGCAGTAAAACCACTGAGGTGAGATATACGCTGCCGTTATTGGTATAGGAGTTGGCCAGGTCAGGCTGATGGCCGGCAAAGCCCAGCGTAAGAAATCCATGGTCGTTAAAATTCCCGGGAACGGAAAACATGCGCTGCATGACGGTGGTGAGGGCAGCCCGGAGCTGGCCGTTGGTGACGCCCTCCGGCAGGCCGTATTTCCAGGCCGAGAGGGCCAGCGGCTGAAAAGCCCCCATCCGGTAGGTGATCGACCGGCCGAAGAGCGGAAAGGTGCCCTCGGGAGAAATGAGCCGTTCCAGGAACTGGTTGTAGCGTTGCATCCGGGCCAGGGCCAGGTCGAAGCCCACTGATGACGGGATCTTATGATCGCGCACTACTTCCAGCATCTCCACATACATGGGATGAATCACATAGGCATTGTAGTAGTCCATCGCCAGCTCGGTACCATCGGAATACCAGCCGTCGCTCAGGTACCACTCGTTCATTTTACGGATGGTCACATCAACGGCATAGGCATCGTACTCCTCTCCTGCCATGATAAAAAAGGCCTCAATCATGCCCCGGAAGAGAATCCAGTTGCTGTAGGCCGGCTTGATGGAACGGAGTCCGCGGAAGGCCTCGACATATCTTTTTTTTGTCAGCGGGTCGAGGGGGTCCCAGAAGGTTTGCGGGGCCCTGATAAAGCTCTGAGCCAGGAATGCGGCATCGACCAGGATCTGGCCTTCCCCTTTCCAGAGGAGAAGGTCAGGACTCCCTGGATCTACGGCATTCCGGTAGGCCTGCAAGGCCCATTGGCGCAGTTGGGCCCGTTGCTTCCCTTCAGCGGTGGAATCGTCGGGCAGGGCCAGCCAGGGGGTAATACCGGCCATCAGCCGGGCAAAGGCCTCCATGTAGGCCACCCTGATGTTGCGGTTATCCCAGGTGGGTGCCACCTCGGGATCCATGGTGGCCGTCAGCTCCCCTTGGGCCATCGGCTCTAGTACAGGGGCTGCCATCTGATAGGCCAGGCCGCACCACCACGCCCTGTCGCTTACCGGAACAGGATCCTTTTTCTTCCTGCCCTGCTCCTTTTTCACGGGAAGCGTGACTTCCTTCACCTGGGCAGGCTCATTCTTAACCTGGGACCCAATGGTTTGACCCGAGGGGTCCTTCCCCACCACCTGACCTGTGAATAACAAGGCCATAAAAAACAAAAAGACGCTCTTAATCATTGTAATAACTATTTTGGTATGCCCCCGGGACTCCGGAAAGCCACAGTGCCTTTAAAAATACGATTTTACTTTTAGATTTGTATATTTACCTTTTGCCTATGTTTTCTTTGAGTAAATACGATAAAACGAAAAACAGCATCCCAATGAACCTGAAAGCACCCTTTCTGACACCGAAGAGAAGGCTCCTGTTATTTCTGACCCTGTTATGCATGCTCCCGGCAGTCGTACAGGGAGAGGATGGGCACCGGCTATGGTTGCGCTATGACCAGCTTCCCGATACGCTGGCTGCAAATTACAGGAGATGCCTCTCCGAACTCTGGGTCAGGGGCGAATCGCCGCAAATAAACGTTGCAGCTGAAGAGATCAGAAGGGCCGTGGCCGGAATGACCGGTAGGGAGCCGGCACTGACAGACCATCCTTTCAGGGGGAAGGTGGTCTCCAGGACACCCCGCGGTCTCGTCAGGCCATCGACGGCCCCAGGATTATTGGTCATCGGTAAAGCCGGCCATCCCGATATTGCCCCTCTCTTAAGTGTGGGGGCCACGGCGTCGTGTGGCGAAGAGGGGTTCCTGATCCGCACGCTCCTTCTCCAGGGCCGTCCGGTGATCCTGGTGACCGGCAACAGCGATGCCGGAGTGCTGTATGGCGTCTTCGCCCTGATCCGCAGGATGCAGACCGGGGATGCACTCGCGGGCCTGGACCTTCTGGAGCAACCGGCCTACCAGCGACGACTTCTCAACCACTGGGACAATCTCGACGGTACGGTGGAAAGGGGGTATGCCGGCCATTCCCTCTGGTGGAACACCAGCGAAAACCCGGAGATCCTGGCGGACCGGTACCGTGATTACGCCCGGGCCAACGCATCGGTGGGGATCAACGGAACGGTCCTCAACAATGTCAACGCCTCCCCGGAAGTGCTGAAACCCGAATATATCGCCCGGTTCGCGGCTGTCGCCGACATACTGCGGCCTTACAACATAAGGGTCTATATGTCGGTCAACTTCAGCTCACCGGCGATCCTGGGAGGACTTCCCGACTCAGACCCCCTGAAATCGGAGGTGGTGGCCTGGTGGAAGGAAAAGGTCAAGGAGATCTATACGGCCATTCCCGACTTCGGAGGGTTCCTGGTGAAGGCCAATTCTGAGGGGCAGCCCGGGCCTCAGAACTACGGGCGCACCCATGCCGAGGGAGCCAATATGCTGGCCGGGGCGCTGAAACCCTACAACGGGGTAGTCATGTGGCGGGCTTTTGTGTACAATCCTACCAGTGAGGACCGGCACCGTCAGGCCTATAATGAATTCATGCCCCTCGACGGAAAGTTCGCCGACAATGTGATCGTGCAGGTGAAGAATGGCCCCATCGACTTCCAGCCGCGGGAACCCTTCAGCCCCTTGTTCGGGGCCATGCAGAAGACCCCCCTGATGGTGGAATTCCAGATCACCCAGGAATACCTGGGTTTCTCCGATCATCTGGTCTACCTGGCCCCCCTCCAGAAGGAGTGCCTCGACAGCGACACCTGGTGCAAGGGAGCCGGCTCCACCGTCGCCAGGGCCACCGATGGGAGTCTCTTCCCCCACCGGTTGACGGCCATTGCCGGGGTAGCCAACATCGGGCGCGACACCAACTGGTGCGGCCACCATTTTGCCCAGGCCAACTGGTACGCCTACGGCCGCCTGGCCTGGAACCACCAGCTCTCCCCGGAACTCATCGGCAGGGAATGGCTCGCCATGACCTTCTCGCCTTCATCTTCCTTTACCGACCCCGCCCTGCAGATCATGATGCGCTCACGCGAGGCCGCCGTCAAATATATGACCCCCATGGGATTACACCACCTTATGGGGTGGAGCCACCACTATGGCCCCGAACCCTGGACCGACCTCCCCAATGCCCGGCTCGACTGGCTACCCCGCTATTATCACAACGCTTCAGCCAACGGTATCGGTTTCGACCGCTCCCCATCAGGCAGTAACGCCGTGGAACAGTATGGCTCACCGCTCCGCGAATTATACAGCCACCCCACTACCTGCCCCCAAAACCTGCTCCTCTGGTTCCACCACCTACCCTGGGATTATACCCTCTCCTCCGGGAAAAACCTTTGGGATGAGTTGTGCTACAACTATTACGCCGGCGTGGAGGAAGTCCGCTATTTCCAGAAAATCTGGAACCAGCTGAAGGGGCAAACCGATCCGGAACGATTTGCTGCTATCCAGAAAAAACTGAAGATCCAGTGCAGGGAAGCCGTCTGGTGGCGCGATGCCTGTCTGCTCTATTTCCAGACTTTCTCACAACGGGAGATTCCCGCCGAACTGGAACGGCCGGTCCATGACCTGGATGAGCTGATGCAACTGAAGTTCAACCTGACCCACCACAACTAAAAAAGGTCAGGGTCACTGGCCCCTGGGCCTGACCTTCCGGATTCAGCAAAGGATCGTATCCTATCGAAGAGAGAGTTTGTTCATTTGTGTAAAAATGACCCCGGGGAAGAATGCAGCTTTGCTGATCCACATCTTATTTTTTACTTTTGAGGCATGAGTGGACTACTGCAACGGATGGGGATGATTCTGGCGTTTATGGGGGTAACCCTGGGATCGGCCGGTCAACACTATCCCAACTGGCTGCAATACCTCTTCAACCACCAGAGCGTCAACCCGGCTTATACTGCCATTGGAGAGAACCTCGGATTCTTCGTGATGAACCGCAGCCAGTTAACAGGCCTCTCACCTGCTGACTATAGCCATCAACTCTCCTTTCATTCGCCCATCTTTAACCAGTTTAACGGCGCCGGGTTTGACATGATCGCTGACCGTGCCGACAGCCTGGCCCAACTCTCCCTTTTTACCAATTACAGCTACGAGCTCCTGATCGATGAAGACATTCGTCTGAGAATGGGAGGAACGTTTGGCCTGGCCCACACCACCAAAATCTTAAAAGAAGCAGAAGAAAAAGAGCTCACCGGCAATTTCGGCATCGGAGCCTTTATTTACAGTCCCAACGGTTTCTTTAGCTTTTCCATTCCCCGGCTGATCAAAAACAATGCCGCCAACCTCACCCCGGAAGAACGTATCCTTCAGGAGAACAGGCTTTTCTTCTTCAGTACTGCGGCCCTCTTCCCCATCAGTGAGGGAGTCATGCTGAAGCCACAGCTGTTCTACGCTATTCCCTTCGGAAAGTCATCACAAATGGACCTGAGCTTTAATCTCATGCTGAAGGAGAAAACCTGGGTGGGCCTATTGTATACCCCGGGTCAGCGGATCGGGGCCATGGCGGAGGGGCACCTCTACCGCCAGATCAGAATGGCCCTGGCCACCCATATCGGCCGGGACGGTCCTACGGGCAAAACCGTGGCCTTCCTTGACCTCTCCCTCTCCTATGGTATTGACATTTATGGCAGGGGAAAAAAGCCGGTCAACAGGTTCTGATTCCGGAATCTTCGACCTGAATGTTCGGAACGGGACAAGAACCCAAAGCCGCTCCAGCCTTTAGAAACCCCCCTTCAAGTCCCGCCAGGAAGTTGTTAAAAACGCTGAAAAATTTGGTTTCCCCGAATTTTAAAAGTACTTTTGAAACAGTGATAGACGTTCATTGAAGACAAAGATACTTCCGCATTAGTCTCATCGTTGGTAAACTCAACACTAAACATTGAAACGAGAAAGCTTTCCGGCGTAAAAACAGGCCTGGTAGTCCCGACTTAGTCGGGATGAGTCTTCGGACCGTTGGACGTTTGAGCACCGGGGCACTCAAATCCTGTTCATCGGGGTTTTACACAATCGGGATTAGTGCGGATTTTTTTTGTCCCTGGTCAAAAAGCTGACCACCAGGTGGAGCACCATCAACAGCGCGGCGAACAGGGCCATCCGGGCTATCACGTCGCCGTATTGGGTGTAAAAAGTCATCTTGTCATTGAATCTGATCTCCCCCGTCAGGGCTTCCTCGGTCCACCATGGGCTGTTCTGAAGCACGTCGCCCCGCTGGCTGATGAATCCCGAGATCCCCGTGTTGGCTGCCCGGGCTATACTCCGGCGGGTCTCAATGGCCCTTAAACGGGCAAAAGAAAAATGCTGCCGGTATCCGGGAGTATTCCTCCACCATCCATCATTGGTGATGATAAAGAGGGCCCCGGCCCCTTTTTTCACGAACTCCGTCATATACCCCCCGAACGCCGATTCATAACAGATGGCTGGCGCGATCTGGTCCCCCGCAGGAGTGACAAAATTGGCAGGCTCCTCCTGCACCCCCAACGTACCGGTGGTTCCACCCAGGTTAATGATGAAGGCATTGAGGAATCCCAGGGTTTTCCGGAAAGGCATTTTCTCGACCCCCGGCACTAGCACCGACTTGTGATAGACCTGGTATCCCCCCATAGCATCGGTATAAATAGCCGAATTGTATACATCATAAACCAGTCCGTCGGGCGACCTCCTGGCCGATAATGGCACTTTTTCCTGCTCCCCGTATATCCGGAAGGTGGAAGCGCCTATGATCAGCCCACTGCTGTCACCCAGCGCAGTCAGCGCCTGCAACTCCCTGAAAGCCGGGTAGAGCATGAGCCGCGACTCATCCCAGTTCTGTTCGAATACCGTTTCAGGCCCTACAATATAATCCACGCCCTGGGTGATATTCGACCTGACAATCCGGATGAATTTCATCAGTTTGTCATTCACAGCCCCCTCATCGTGGGCTTCGGTATAAGGATCTATATTAGGCTGAACCAGAAGGATTTTCCGGGGTTCACCCTGCTCCTGATAGTTGTGGTACCGCACCATGGATCCCCCGATAGGCAAAACAATGAGCAACAGGAGCAGAAAAAGGTTGACTTTCATCCTGCGGTGGAACTCCCCTTCGACAAGGGCTTTTAAGACGATAAACAACAGAAGGCTGACCAACCACACCCAGAGGGTACCTCCCAGCACGCCGGTCCATTCGTACCATTGGATGAGTTTAACATTGTTGGCAAAACCGTTGCCCAGGGTCAGCCAGGGCCACTCAATATCCCAATGGTAATGGGCATATTCAAAGGAAATCCAGAACAGGGGATAGGCCAGATACCCCGATCCTCCCCTGGCATAGCGTCGTGAAAGGTGAGCCAGCCAGAACACCAGCGACATCAGGAGACTATTCAGGAATACCGCCACAAAGGCCCCTGCTGCCGTGGCATGCAGAATCCACCAGGTAGTCAGTCCGTTCCAGAGAAGAAAGGCCAGCAGGGCATGCCCCCAGAAAGCCACACTCTTAAAGCGATGCTTCTCCCTGACAAAAAAATCGTCAAGGAGCAGCAAGGGCAACATGGCGGCAAACAGTAGCCACCCCGGAAACCCTAACCAGGGAAGGCTCAGCAGAACCCCTGAAATAACGGATAACATCCATCGTACGGATCTTGTCATGGTGTTTCTGAATTAAATCATCGCGAAGTTATCAACACTTCCCCCCTGAAAGAAAAGGGGAGCTGACCGCAAATTTATGAAACCAAAGAACTATATTGCCACACCAGCCGTTTTTATTATTATGTCAGAGATTACCTTCATAGACTCCGGAACATGGATTTACCCATTTAAACAGCCCGCTTCGGGGCCGGTCAGACCCCCCAGGAACCTCCGCTCACCTGATCCGGGCCGGGGGGCGAAGCCTAAGATGAGTACAGCATCCCTTTTCAGACCATTCTTCTCTTCGAATGGGCCCATGTGGTGGGCGCACACGCTGCTTATGATGTTACTGACCGGAGGATTCCTGTCTCCTGTGGTGCAGGCTCAGACAACCAGAAATTTCAAGATCTTCGGTCCGGATAAACAGAAAGTGACCATCAAAAGCAACACCCTGGGAGGAGCAGTCTATTACCTTAAATCGGGCCATGGCGGTCCCGACCCCGGGGCCATGGGCCAATACAACGGTCATACGCTCTGCGAGGACGAATACGCTTATGATGTGATCCTCAGGCTGGGGCGAAATCTGATCGAACAGGGGGCCACCGTCTATTTCATCGTCAGAGACCCTGACGATGGCATCCGCGACGACCAGTACCTGAAAGCCGACAAGGATGAGGTCTGCTATCCTGACCTGACCATCCCCCTCAACCAGGTTCAACGGCTCAAACAGCGCACCGACGCCATCAATCAACTCAGCAGAAGCAATAAGGGGAAATTCCAGCGTATGATTTCGGTCCATGTCGATGCCCGGTCCAAGAATAAAAACATCGACGTCTTCTTTTACCACGACCACCGGAGCAAAACCGGAGCCACCACTGCCCGGCTCATGAAGGAGACCTTCGAGGATAAATACCGCAAACACCAGCCGGGCAGGGGATACCATGGGACGGTCTCCGACCGTAACCTCTATGTGGTGGCCAACAGCCTGCCGGTATCGGTCTACATCGAACTGGGCAATATCCACCATGCCCGCGACCAGCAACGTATCGTCAGTGCCGACAACCGCCAGGCTTTAGCCAATTGGATGTCCGAAGCCCTGATCAAAGATTTCAAAACCAACAAATAGTTCTCCAGCCCTCGGGCAGCTCTCCTTCCAGGCCGGGGACCAGAAAAGTTTAAAACGAACCGTGTACCACCAAAACTTCAGTGATGGCACAAAAACAGATCAAGCAAAAAAGGGGGATGAAGTTTAAAAAATGGTCCGGAGGCCATCGGCGGTCAGGAAAAGTGCGTACTCCTCCTTTGACGGCAGGCGGCAGTAGGCCCTTTTCCCGAACCAGCGGTAGCGGTGGGCCGCCACCCAGCGGTACACTCGGTCACGGAGAAAGCGCGGCACTATCCTGAAGAGGACCGCCAGGGACCAGGGAAAAGCCAGCCGCACGGCGATTCTCAGGGCAGCCTCTGATTCCGTATAGATTTCACCGTTCTCCAGCAGAATCACCGAATCGGTTGCGGCAGGAAGTGCCAACCGGTTCCGTAAATAAACACCGGCTTCCGATTGGAGGGCCACATACCTGAAGCGGCACTTCTTATCCTTTCTGATCACCAGACTGATACTCCGGTCACACAGGTTACAGAAACCGTCAAAAAGAATGATGGATGGCAATGCGATAAATACCTGAATATTAAAATATTAAATCATCTTATCTACTCCTGGCCAAAGAAGTCATCCAGATCACGGCGCTCCTTTTTGGTGGGGCGGCCGGCCCCCCGGTCACGGGTGATCCACTGTCCCATTTTGTGCATTTCGAGTTGTGCCAGTTCTTCTGCAGGCGTGATGTCGATCAGGTATTTTTCCAGCTCTTTAGCCCCCACCCTGCTGCCCGGACTGCCCAGCACCCGGTAGCTTCGCCAAATGGGTGACCGCCTCACCCTGACCACATCCCCCGGTTTGACCAACCGTGATGCCTTTACCGGCAGTCCATCCATCAGGATCTGCCCCTTGTGACATGCCTCGGCCGCCATCGTCCGGGTCTTGAACAACCTGACAGACCACAACCACTTGTCTATGCGGGGTGACTCATTCATCTCATTACTCTCCGGGGGCTGGGTTCACACCACGCGACATCTCCTTCCCGGCGGCCGTCTGCTCCCCATGGGGCAATGCCTTTGCGGGCACAGGCTTCTTAACAGATTCCGGGGCCGCTCCCTTCCGGGTATTGCTCAGGTTCATGGTACGCTCAATGCCCAGGGTTCCGAAATTCCGGATCACCTCCAACGCTTCCTGAACCAGCAGGGGCAATGCCTGGTCTTCCTCCCGGTTCCACTTACCGAGGACATAATCGACCTGGTACCCCTTATGAAAGTTATCACCGATACCGAAACGCAAACGGGCGTATTCGTTGCTGCCCAATACCTCGTTGATATTCCGGAGGCCATTGTGCCCCCCATCGCTCCCTTTGGCCTTCAGCCTGATGGTGCCGAAAGGCAGGGCGAGATCATCACATATCACCAACAAATTCGACAGGGGAATATTCTCCTTTTTCAGCCAGTAGCTGACCGCCCGTCCACTCAGGTTGACAAAGGTCGTGGGGCGCAATAAAACAAAAGTACGCCCCTTGAATTTGTACTCGGCGACAAACCCATAACGACGATCCTCAAAAACAATATTGGACGCACTTGCCAGCGCGTCCAATATC
>ERZ1645192.5031-NODE-5031-length-10335-cov-8.947665_pt1 | contig 10335 bp, 9 predicted proteins | sample MGYA00575354_ERZ1645192 | MGnify/ENA primary metagenome ERZ1645192 (study PRJEB40844, sample SAMN11349763) | freshwater sediment metagenome | isolation source: river sediment | host: Sediment | place: India: Faizupur Khadar , New Delhi | collected 2017-02-21 ...
CGCATCGAGGCGGTGACCGGGGAACGGGCGCTGGATTACGTGGCCGCGTTGCAGGATCGCGCCCGGCAGGCGGCGCAACTGGTCAAGGGCGACCGTGACAACTTCCCCGACAAGGTCCGGCAACTGGTCGAACGCGCCCGGCAACTGGAAAAGGAAGTCGAGCAGCTCAAGGGTCGGCTGGCCAGCGGGCAGGGCGCCGATCTGCTGAGCCAGACGGTCGAGGTGGGCGGCATCAAGGTGCTGGCCGCCCGGCTGGACGGGGTGGACGCCAAGACCCTGCGCGAGGCGGTGGACCGGTACAAGGATCAGCTCAAGGCGGCGGCGGTGGTGCTGGCCACGGTCGAGGATGGCAAGGTGCGGCTGGTGGCCGGCGTGACCCCCACGGAAACCCGGCGGCTCAAGGCCGGCGAACTGGTCAACATGGTCGCGCAACAGGTCGGCGGCAAGGGCGGCGGGCGCGCGGACATGGCCCAGGCCGGCGGCACCGATCCTGCGAAACTGGATACGGCGCTGCGCTCCGTGCCGGACTGGGTGCGCGGCCAACTGGCCTGAACCTGGGTGGATCGTGCGGGAATCGCTTGGAGATTTCCCGCCTTTCGCTATAATCGCCGCCTTTATGACCCGTCCGGGCTTTCCAGGTCGGGAATGCGTTTAGCCTTTGTTTTAGTAGGGAAACCATGGCGCTTATCGTACAGAAATACGGCGGTACCTCGGTGGGCAACCTCGAGCGTATCGAGAACGTCGCGGAAAAAGTGATCGGCTGGCGCGGACGCGGCCATCAGGTGGTGGTCGTGGTGTCGGCCATGAGCGGCGAAACCGACCGGTTAATCGGCCTGGCCAAGGGCATTACTCCCCGCCCCAATCCGCGCGAACTGGACGTGCTGCTGGCCACCGGCGAACAGGTGACGATTGCGCTGCTGTGCATCGCGCTGGAAAAGCGCGGCTGTCCGGCCCGCTCCTACACCGGCAGTCAGGTTCCCATCCTCACCGATAACGCCTTCAACAAGGCCCGCATCGAGGATGTGGAAAGCGCCGCCATGCGCGCCGATCTGGACGCGGGGCGGGTGGTGGTGGTGGCCGGGTTCCAGGGCGTGGACGAGGAGGGCAACATTACTACGCTGGGCCGGGGTGGTTCCGACACCACCGGCGTGGCGCTGGCCGCCGCGCTCAAGGCGGACGAATGCCAGATTTACACCGACGTGGACGGGGTGTACACCACCGATCCGCGCGTGGTCCCGGAAGCCCGCCGTTTGAACCGTATCACCTTCGAGGAAATGCTGGAAATGGCCAGCCTCGGCTCCAAGGTGCTGCAAATCCGCTCGGTGGAATTCGCCGGCAAACACAATGTCCCACTCCGTGTGCTCTCCACCTTCCAGGAAGGGCCGGGCACGTTGATTACCTTTGAGGAAGCGTTCGAGGCGGAACCGATGGAGAAAGTGCTGATTTCCGGCATTGCGTTCAATCGTGACGAGGCCAAGCTGACCGTATCGGGCGTTCCCGACCGGCCCGGCATCGCCTTCAGCATTCTGGGGCCGGTATCCGACGCCAATATCGAAGTGGATATGATCATCCAGAATATCGGACGTGACGGCACCACCGACTTTACTTTCACGGTGCACCGCAACGACTACGAGCGCACGCTGGAAATCCTGCAGCAGCACGCTGCGCAACTTGGCGCCCGCGAAGTTTCTGGCGACGCCAAGATCGCCAAGCTGTCCCTGGTTGGCATCGGTATGCGGTCTCACGCCGGCGTCGCCAGCAAAATGTTCCAGGCGCTGGCGAAGGAAGGGATCAATATTCGCATGATTTCCACCTCCGAGATCAAGATTTCGGTGGTGGTGGACGAGAAGTACCTGGAACTGGGGGTTCGCGCCCTCCACGAAGCCTTCGAACTGGACAAGACCGCCTGAACCCCGACCGCGCTTCGGCGCGGGCCAGAGGGTAGAGGCGAGCGCGAGCACACAAAAAAATCTGCTGGCGGCAATGGACCGTTTGCAGATGCGGACTGTCAAAAGCCGCAAGATGACCTGATGCTGTTCATGGAAAACAAGGAGTAGCTTGATATGTTGATTCTGACGCGCAGAGTTGGGGAAACGCTGATGATCGGTGACGAAGTGACGGTGACCGTGCTTGGCGTGAAAGGTAATCAGGTCCGCATTGGCGTCAATGCGCCCAAGGATATTGCGGTGCACCGCGAAGAAATCTACGAACGGATCAAACGTGAGCAGGATGGCGCTGCGCAGCCGCCCACCAGCCACGAGGGCTAAATGGGTTAAATCCAGGGCTTTACGCCAGCGATTGTAAAAGGTATTCTTATTTATTCTTGATGCCCGCACGGTGGGCATCATCCCGGAGAGATGGCCGAGCGGCTGAAGGCGCTCCCCTGCTAAGGGAGTATGGGGACATAAAACTCCATCGAGGGTTCGAATCCCTCTCTCTCCGCCAAGTTTCTGCGAGTCGTGCGGAAATTGACAAGGTTTCACTGAGTCCGCATAATCCGCCTCCCCGTTTAACGCGCCCGTAGCTCAGTTGGATAGAGTACTTGGCTACGAACCAAGGGGTCGGGAGTTCGAATCTCTCCGGGCGCGCCAGCCGAAACAACGAAAGGATCAGACCACAAGTCTGATCCTTTTTGTTTGGCGCCTGCGTCAACTCACGCACACGATTCAGCCGGGAACCATTGGCCTATCCAAACATCAGGAAGGAGAGATCTTCATTCGCTCCCGATTACCCTGGAAGCCGCCATGCCCGAATCCCAGCACCCCAATCGCCTGATCCACGAAACCAGCCCCTACCTGCGCCAGCACGCCTACAATCCGGTGGATTGGCATCCCTGGGGCGAGGAGGCGCTGGAACTCGCTCGCCGCTCCGGTAAGCCGATCCTGCTGTCCATCGGCTACTCGGCTTGCCACTGGTGCCATGTCATGGCCCACGAATCCTTCGAGGATGAAGCTACCGCCCAAGTGATGAACGAATTATTCGTCAACATCAAGGTGGACCGGGAGGAGCGGCCTGACCTCGACAAGATTTACCAGACCGCCTTTCAAATCCTGCACCGGCGGGCCGGCGGCTGGCCATTGACCATGTTTCTGACTCACGATGACCGGGTCCCCTTCGTGGGTGGCACCTATTTTCCCAAAACGCCCCGCTATGGTATGCCGGCGTTCACCGATCTCCTGCGCCAGGTCAGCAGCCATTACCGCCAGCACCTGCGGGAATTGCGCGAGCAGAACCAGGCGCTGCTGGATGCGCTGCGCGCCGACATGACCCAGCCGACCGCGCCGGGGACCGCCGTCCTGACCGCTGCCCCGCTCCAGGCTGGCCGCGACCAGCTCGTGGCCAGCCTCGATCCCGTTCATGGCGGTTTTGGCGGCGCTCCCAAATTTCCCCATCCTTTCAGCCTGGAACGGCTGCTGCGCCACTGGGTCGCCAGTACCCAGAGCAGCCAGCCGGATCCATCAGCGGAAACCGCCCTGCGGCTCACCTTGCGGCAAATGGCGCGGGGCGGCATTTACGACCATCTGGGCGGCGGGTTTTACCGCTATGCGGTGGATGCTGAATGGAGCATTCCGCACTTTGAGAAAATGCTCTACGACAACGGCCCGCTGCTGGCGCTGTACAGCCAGATCTGGCAGGCGACCGCCGATCCGCTGTTTCGCACGGTCGCCGAGGAGACAGGCGAGTGGGTGATGCGGGAAATGCAGGCGCCCGAGGGCGGCTATTACGCCACGCTGGATGCCGATTCCGAAGGCGCGGAGGGCCGGTTCTATCTGTGGACGCCCGATCAGGTTCAGGGATTGCTGAGCACCGAGGAATATTTAGCCTTTGCCGTCTGTTATGGCCTGGAACAGCCGCCCAATTTCGAGAACCACACCTGGCATCTGCGAATCCACGCCGAACCCGCCGAACTGGCGGGCCGACTGGCGATGGAACCTGCGCAGGTCACTGCCTGGCTGAGCAGCGCCCGGCGCACGCTGTTCGAGGCCCGGTCGCAGCGAATCTGGCCTGGCCGGGACGAAAAGATTCTCACCGCCTGGAACGGCTTGATGATCAAGGGTATGGCGGCTGCTGGCCGGCATCTGGGCCGGACGGATTTCGTCGCCTCGGCGGAACGCGCCCTGGATTTTATTCGTACCCATTTATGGCGGGACGACCGTCTACTGGCGGTCTGCAAGGAGGGCCAGGCGCGGCTGAACGCTTATCTGGACGATTATGCCTTCCTGATTGCCGGCATTCTGGAACTGCTGCAATGCCGCTGGCGCGACGGCGACCTGGATTTTGCTCTGACCTTGGCCGACGTACTCCTCGACCAGTTCGAGGATCGGGAAGCGGGTGGTTTTTTCTTCACCGCCCACGATCACGAACCGCTGATCCAGCGGCCCAAGCCAGCGCATGACGACGCCCTGCCGGCTGGCAACGGCATCGCCGCACAAGCACTGTTGCGACTGGGCCATCTCACGGGTCGGACTGCCTATCTTGATGCGGCGGAACGGACGCTACACTGGGCCTGGCCGATGCTCCAGCGGGCGCCAAGTGCTTGCAATGCTTTGTTGACGGCGTTGGAGGAGTATCTGGAGCCGCCCCAGATCATCCTGTTGCGTGGCGATGGCGAGGCGCTGGAAGCGTGGCGGAGGCGGTGCGCCCAACCGTGCGCGCCACAGCGGCTGACGCTGGCGCTTCCCGCTCACGCTGCGCCGCCGCCAGGATTGCTGATCGGGCGGCGGGCGGACGCCGCCCCGGTAACCGCTTATCTTTGCCGTGGGTTACAATGCCTGCCGCCGATGACGACGCTGGCGGAATTGGAACCCGAACTGGCCCGAACCGAAGCGATGACGCCCTGAAACTGCGGCGGGTTAATTCCACGGGGCGGCCTGATAGTCTGCCTGCGAATTTTTCATTCACTTCCCGCGTAAGCTACCATAATTAGGTTGTCGCCATGGTTCGCGAACGTATCCACTCATTCCCATACCCTGGAGAGGGCACGCCATTATGACCGTTCATCTGTATTTCTCGTTGATTCCTGAAGCATTAATTGCCTCCATGCTCCCGCCGGAACAGTTTGGGCAATACTACTCTACCGGGCACAAGTACAAGTCCAAGGGGCAATCGATCTTTTTTGAAGTTGATCCGGCGTTCCGCCACGATTTTTTTGAGATCGAGGAGGGCGTCAAACGCTGTGTGCCGCATCCCGATGGCGCGCCCAAAAATTCGGTCTACATCGCAATCTATCGGGTATTGGAACATATTCCCGTCAGCGCGCTGGGCAAGCTCTATTTGAGTACAGCGTATGGCCATACCCTGGGGTTGGAACGGGGTAAGATCACGCCAAGGGAAGCGCCAGGGCTGCACATGTACCAGGATCTGGCGCCAGTGAACAGCCTGGTCGTCAGCACTCAGGATCCTGTTGCTTACTATCAGGGGGTTACCAGCCAGCCCGCCAAATTCATTCGGTTCCCTGGTCTGTGCTTCGTTGAATTGGGTCTGGGCGCGCTGGCGACTGATCCCGAGAACGGGCCGGTGGGCGATTTACCCTATTCGTTCATGCACCATCTGCGCGAGGCGCTGTTGGAACTGGAGCCGCAGAGCAAGCAGAGCAAGCTGGTGCATCGGGTGCATTCGCTGGAATTCCCATACCGGATGATCAAGAGCGGTTTCTATATGGGCAACGGCCCCGATCTGGCGTTCTATCCGATGCCTTCGCATGAAGCGTTGCGGCGGGAGCACAACCAGTGGTGGCGTTCGGCCAATCTTTGAGCGGGTAACGCCGGCTGGGCCCTCTTTATTAGGAGGGACGCGGGGATATGGCCGGCGCGTATCCCCGCGCGTTCGATGCGATGCCCAACAGCAGCCCCGGCAACCGAACTGCGCTCTGGGACCGTTCGGAAGGCGAGGCGGTCAATTCGGGGTTGACGTGGTGTTTTAGTCGCGGGTGCTGGTGTCAGACTCAGCATTGATGGTAAGGGGCGGCCCGGCGATGTAAGCCATCGTAATTGCGCCCGGACCAATATTAATACCAGCCGTCGTGCTCATGACCGATAGCAACACTTCGATCCCACGACTGTTGGCGTATTGCTCGAAATCCACGAATGCGCGCTTGCGGCGGATGAGTTCGGGATCGCCGGCATAGCTGGCGTTAATGATCCGGGTCGCCAATCCCTGATCAATGGCGTTTCGGACCATCTCGAACATATTAATCAGCGCCCGGTCAAACCCCCGCTCCTTGCCCATGACATGAGTTTCACCCTGATGAAAGCGGAGAATCGGTTTGATGTCGAGCAGGGTGCCAAAGTGATAACCGAGCAGCCCAATGGATTTCTCACCCTTCTTGCTGGCCCGGTAACGAAGATAGAACAGATCTTCAGGGACCACATAGCCGTGGACCTGCTGGCTGAGTTGTTCGACCGCGTTGCGCAGGGCGCCAAAGGACAAGTTCTGCTCTTCCAGCAAGCGGACCGCTTCATGGACCAGCACGCCCTCGCCGGTGAACATATTTTTGCTGTCCAGGACGTTGAGGTAGAACGAGCCGGATAAACCCGCTTTCTGCCGCCGTTCCCGATACTGCTTGAGGATGGCAAAGGAGGCCTCGGTGGCGTTGGCGAAGATCGCGCTACGGTTCTGAGTGATGGTGATGACCAGAACCCGGTCGTACTTGAGCACCAGTTCATCCAGGAACATCGCTCGGATCTGCTCGGCTGAAAAGGGTGCGGTTTCGGCATCCAGCGTTTTTTCGGCCAGATACTTGCGGTAGAACGCCTGGGTCGCTTCCGGATCGCGGACATCCTTGAAGATATCGTAACCGAAATGCAAGTTGATCGGCATGATATGGATGCCGTGGCTCTGAATGTAGGACTGCGGCAGATCGCAGGCCGAATCAATGACGATACCGGTTCGCACGGTCTTTTCCTCTGGTTCCGCATTCATTTTCTTATCGCCAACTCCCCGGATAATGCGGGGAGTTCGGCAACGAATTCACGCCTGGACAGGCCAAGTGACCCAATTAGGCAGCAATGTATTGTGGAAACTAGGAAGAATTATAGCAATCTTTGCGTTTTTTCACTCAAGTCCATCAAAAGTTTTAAAACTTTTTTGTGATAGTTTTATTTCGGGGCGCCCGCCGGAGTCACGGGTTTTCGCTCTGCCGCCGGGCATGGCGCCGCCAGCGCCACAGGAATAGCACCGGCCCGGACAGGCCGTAGATCAGAAAGCCGAAAAACAGCACCTTGGGCGGGTCTATGGAAGTGAATACGAAGATCAGCACGACGATCAACACCGCCACGAAGGGAACCGGCCCGCGCAGGTCAAGCTGCTTGAAACTGAAATACAGAATATTGCTGAACATCAGCGCGCCTGCGCCAATGGTGACGATCAGCGCCGGCCAGAGCATCTGCAGGCCGGTCAGCCCCAGATCGGTGCTGAACCAGACCAGCCCCGTTACGATGGCGGCAGCCGAGGGGCTGGGCAGGCCGATGAAATAACGCTTGTCGGTGCTGCCAATCTGGACATTGAAGCGGGCCAGCCGCAGCGCCGCCATCACGGTATAGAAGAATGCCGCCAGCCAGCCCAGCTTGGCCAGAAACGGTCCCATACCAACCATGGAGCCCAAGGCCCATTCGTACATGACGAGCGCCGGAGCCAGCCCGAACGACACCAGATCGGCCATACTGTCGTACTGGGCGCCAAACTCGCTTTCGGTGTGGGTCAGGCGAGCGACTCGACCGTCCAGTCCATCCAGCACCATGGCGATGAACACCGCAACGGCGGCCGGTTCAAAGCGGCCATGCAGCGCGGCGATGATAGCGTAGAAGCCGCAGAACAGCGCCGCCGTGGTGAACAAGTTGGGTAACAGGTAAACACCGCGCGAGCGGCGGACTTCAGGAGTGCTTTGCGTCATCGGGTTCGCCATTCACGCGGAATGCGGGGCGTACATGTCGAACTACGCCCCGCGTAGGTTGCCTGCGCCTCAATTCTTGCTGGTGTCCACCAGCCGGCTGGCCTTGATCCACGGCATCATGCCGCGCAGTTTCTCGCCGACCTGCTCGACCGGATGTTCGCGGCTGAGGCGGCGGTTGGCCCGCAGCACCGGCGCGCCGGCCTGATTTTCCAGGATGAATTCGCGGGCGAACTGACCGGTCTGGATTTCCTTGAGAATCTTGCGCATCTCGGCCTTGGTCTGCTCGGTGACGATACGCGGGCCGCGCGTAAAATCGCCATACTCGGCGGTGTTGGAAATCGAGTAGCGCATGTTGGCGATGCCGCCTTCGTAGATCAGATCCACGATCAGCTTCACTTCGTGCAAGCACTCGAAATAGGCCATTTCCGGCGCATAACCGGCTTCCACCAGGGTCTCGAACCCGGCCTGAATCAGCGCGGTCAGTCCGCCGCACAGCACCACCTGCTCGCCGAACAGATCGGTCTCGCACTCGTCGCGGAAGGTCGTCTCGATGACGCCGGCGCGGCCAGCGCCGTTCGCCGAGGCGTAGGACAGCGCGATCTCGCGCGCCTGGCCGGAAGCGTTCTGCGCCACCGCGATCAGGCAGGGTACGCCGCCGCCCTGAGTATAGGTCGAACGCACCAGATGACCGGGACCCTTGGGCGCGACCATGATCACATCCAGGTCCTCGCGCGGCACGATCTGCTCGAAGTGGATGTTGAACCCGTGGGCAAAGGCCAGCGCCGCGCCCTGCTTGAGATTCGGGGCGATCTCCTCCCGGTAGACCTTGGCCTGGAGCTCGTCGGGCACCAGGATCATCACCACGTCGGCGCCTACTACAGCTTCGGCCGCTGACTTGACGGTGAAACCAGCGGTGCGCGCCTTGGTCTCCTGAGCCGACCCCGCCCGCTCGCCGACCACCACGTTGACGCCGGAATCCTTCAGGTTGTTGGCATGGGCGTGGCCTTGCGAGCCGTAGCCGATGATGGCGACGGTCTTGCTCTTGATCAGGGACAGGTCGGCGTCTTTGTCGTAATAGAGTTTCATGGATTGATTTCCTGAACAGGATTAAAAACAGGCCATCCCCAACGGAAACCCGCAATGGGGACAGCGAGGATTCACAACGGGAGGTCAGGCGTGCAGCGCCTTCTGGCCACGAGCGATGCCCGTGGCGCCGGAGCGCACCACTTCCAGGATCGCGTCCTTGTCAATGGCGCGCAGGAAGTTGTCCAGTTTACCACCGCTGCCGGTCAACTCGATGGTATAGGTCGCATCGGTGACGTCGAGTACATGCCCGCCGAAAATATCGGCCAGCCGTTTCATCTCGGCCCGCTGCTCGCCGTTGGCCTTGGTCTTGATCAGCATCAACTCGCGCTCGATGGCGTCGGTTTCGCTCAGATCAATGAGCTTGACCACATCAATCAGCTTGTTGAGCTGCTTGACGATCTGCTCGACGATCTGTTCGTTGCCACGGGTGACCAGGGTGAGCCGCGACAGCGTCGGGTCATCCGTTGGAGCCACCGTCAGACTTTCGATATTGTAGCCGCGCGCTGAGAACAGATTAGCCACCCGCGACAAGGCGCCGGCCTCGTTTTCCATCAGGATCGAAATCAAGTGACGATTGTTGTTGTTCACAGCAGCACCATCCCTTCGTCGTGAGTGGAAACCATTTCGTCGCGCTCGGCGAGCAGCATTTCGTTCTGGCCACCGCCGGAGGGAATCATCGGGAAGACGTTCTCGCCGGCATCGGTGAGGAAGTCAAGGAATACGGTGCGATCCTTCAGCGCAAACGCTTCGCGCAGCGCGCCCTCTACATCGCCCGGCTTCTCGATCCGCATCCCGACATGACCATACGCTTCGGCCAGCTTCACGAAATCCGGCAGGGCTTCGAAATAGGTCATGCAGTAGCGTTTCTGGTAGAAGAATTCCTGCCACTGCCGCACCATACCGAGATAGCCGTTGTTCAGGTTCACGATTTTGACCGGCGTTTGGTACTGCTTCATGGTCGCCAGTTCCTGCGCCATCATCTGGATGCTGCCGTCGCCGGTGACGCAGGCCACGTCCTGATCGGGAAAGGCGAACTTGGCGCCCATCGCCGCCGGGAGGCCAAAGCCCATGGTGCCCAGCCCGCCGGAATTGATCCACTGGCGCGGCCGGTCGAAGTGATAGTACTGGGCCGCCCACATCTGGTGCTGACCGACATCGGAGGTGATGATGGCCTGGCCTTCGGTGACCTGGTACAGCTTTTCGATCACGAACTGGGGCTTGATCACTTCGTCGCTGCGGCGATAGCTCAAGGATTTCATGGCCCGCCATTCGTCAATCTGCCGCCACCACCGCGCCAGCGCCTCGGTGTCGGATTTGAGCTTCTCGTCGCGGATCACGTTGATCATCGCCCGCAGCAC
>ERZ1645192.5033-NODE-5033-length-10334-cov-5.319097_pt1 | contig 10334 bp, 6 predicted proteins | sample MGYA00575354_ERZ1645192 | MGnify/ENA primary metagenome ERZ1645192 (study PRJEB40844, sample SAMN11349763) | freshwater sediment metagenome | isolation source: river sediment | host: Sediment | place: India: Faizupur Khadar , New Delhi | collected 2017-02-21 ...
AGGAGGATGATAAATCAGTAAGCCTGTATATCGACAAGATCGGCGACAAGGAGAAAAGAGGCAAAATGTATTATAAGAGGGCATTGACAGTCAGAGACAAGTACCCGAAGAATGCTCTATCTTATCTCCAGTCAATGGCAAGGTTTTATAAGCCTGAACTGGCATATTACCATATCGGTTTGATCTATTCGGAGAAATATTCGGATTACGAAAATTCAATTAAATTCCTGAAGAAAGCTGTCGAGATCGAAAGTAAAGACCCGAAAACACTCGAGGCTCTCGGTGCGAATTTCCTTGAACTGAAACCGCCTAAAGGAGAAGATAAGAAAATTTATGTGAGCAATGCTTTAAAATACCTTGAAAGAGCTTATAAAAATTCATCGGATTACAAAAATAAGGATGTTCTTTGCGCAAGATTGAGCCAGGCTTACAACCTCTCTGAAAATTTCACTGAGGCTCTCAAATACGCCGAAATGTCAATTTCGATCTCGAAAATTAAACCGTTCGGGTTCGGAAATCTCGAAAAAGGGAAAGCTCTGATCAATCTTGGGAAAAAATCAGAAGCAAAGAAATACATTCTTGAAGCTCAGAAAGACCTGACTACTAGAACTGAAGCTGAATTCTGGCTGAACGAGCTGGGAAAATAAAATACTTAAATCGATTATCTGTGTTCGAATTATGAAAGTCGTAGAATTAAAAGATTTAAAAAATATTCCGGTATCAATTACACTCGGGTCGTTTGACGGCTTTCATAAAGGTCATATGGTTCTGTTGAAAAAATTAAAAGCCACGGCGGATCTTAACGGATCCGGTACTCTGATAATTTCATTTTATCCTCACCCTAGGCAGGTCATAGATTCTGAGTTCAATCTTAAACTTCTTAATGACATAGATGACAAAATGTCTATTCTGTCTTCTTTTGGAGTGGATTATATCCATTTTATCAGTTTCTCAAAGGATTTTGCTGCAACAGGATTTGACGAATTTTATGAAAAAAATATTTTTTCTGTTTTAAAAGTCAAAAGTATTATTATCGGAGAAAACCACGGTTTCGGCAGGAACAGAAAAGGAAACAGCGAACTATTACAAGAGATCTGCAAAAAACATTCAGTTGAACTTATCAAAGTTGAACCGGTCAGCTATAAAAATGCCTCAATATCAAGCACAAGGATCAGAAACTGCATTGCGGAAGGAAATTTTCTTGAAGCAAACACTATGCTTGGATACGAATATTCTCTTAAAGGAATTGTAGAAAAAGGTAAGGGCATAGGTAAAGAGCTCGGATTCAGCACAGCAAACATCTCTATGGAGAAAAGCGAAAAAGTCGTTCCTGAAAAAGGAGTTTATCTGACAAAAGTTGTTGTTGAAGGTGCCGAATATTTCGGTGTCTCAAACTACGGGCAAGGTCCGACAACAGCAGGCAAAGACTCTCCCCTTCTTCTTGAGACTCATATCTTTGATTTCGACAAGGATATATACGGTAAAGAAATCACAGTCCGTTTCATAGAAAAAATACGCACTGAACAAAAGTTCCCTACTGTCGGCGAATTAAAAATTGCAGTTGAAAAAGATATTAAATTTGCTAAATTTCAGATAAACAAGTACAGAGGATCAGAATGAATATCCTGATCATGTCGGATACGCATTTTTCAAAAGGATTTTCGCTAAACAGCAATATCCTGCAGCATATTTCCAAATCCGATATGATAGTTCACTGCGGCGACTTCACAAGCAGGGAGTTCTATGACTTTCTGAATACCTCAAAAAAGCTGATCGCCGTGAGGGGGAACAATGACAACCAGCTTTCAGAGATTCTCTCACCGGAAGCCTATGCGGATATCAGCGGTTTCGGTGTAACGGTAGTTCACGGTCATTTTGTAAGGCTTGAGACCCTGCATCACAAATACAGTGATTCTGATATAATAATATTTGGTCACACGCACCACCCTTCTGTTGAAAACTTTGAAGGTCAGCTCATAATAAATCCGGGAAGTCTGACCGCCAACAGATATCTGGATTATAACACTTTCATGATGATGACTTTGAATGAAAATCAGAGACCGGTCGTTAATATTTTTAAAACGGTTTAAGGAGGCACAAAATGTATAAATTCGGATTTTCTGAAACTGAAGATCTCAAAAAAAGAGGTATAAGTGAAGAACAGGCTTACCAGCAGCTCGGAATTTTCGAAAAAGGAGCTCCTTTTGCCGATATAATCGAGCCGGCATCTGTTGAAAAAGGCATAAATGTTATACCTGAAGATAAATTTTCCTACTATCTGGATATTTTCAAACTTGCGAGAAACGCCGGAAGAATTACAAAATTCGTTCCTGCATCAGGGGCTGCGACCAGAATGTTCAACGACCTAATCAAGACAAGTAAAAATGAAGTCAGTGAAAGCGCAAAAACAACACTGGAAAAGATCAGATCATTCCCTTTCTTTATGGACCTTGAAAATCTTTTCCTTTTTCATAACATGGACCTGGATTCAGTAATTGACAATTCCAATTGGAAAATCCTTACCGATTACCTGCTCTACGAAAAAGGTCTGAATTATGCGGACAAGCCTAAAGCTCTGTTAAAGTTCACAAAATACAACGGGTATTCCAGAACTGCCCTTGAAGAACATCTTTATGAGGGTATCTCGCTTACCTGCGACAAGGAAAATGTTGTCAGGATTCATTTTACTTTTACCGAAAAATATATTCAAAAAGCCAGAGAGATAATATCTGACATGAGAGAATACGCCCCCGGGAAAATATTCAGCGTGGATTTCTCTATTCAGAAACCTTCCACAGACACTATTGCAGTTTATACAGACAACACTCCGGTCAAAAACGAAAAGAATGAGATTTTATTCAGACCGGGAGGTCACGGAGCCCTGATCGAAAACCTGAACGATATAAACGGTGATATTGTGATTATCAAGAACATAGATAATATCGTGCATGAGGATTACAGAATAGTTTCAGATGACTACAATAAAATGCTTTGCGGATACCTTATAGAGATCGAAGAAAAGATCCGTTCCTTTTTGAATAACTCTCAGAATTGCGGGCAGGATATGATAGAAGAGATAAAATTTATGTCACGAAAACAACTATTCATCGATCTTGACAAATGCCTCCTTGGAATGTCGGAAGTTGAAAAGAGAGAATATCTTTACAGCTATTTTAACAGGCCTATAAGAGTTTGCGGAATGATAAAAAACACCGGTGAACCAGGCGGCGGCCCGTTCTTCGTTAAAAATAAAAAAGGCGTTTCGCTTCAGATAGTTGAATCGTCGCAGATCGATATGAACGACCCTGAAAAAAAGGCCATATTCATGAATTCAACTTATTTCAATCCGGTTAACATCGTATGCTCTTTAAAAGATCATTTTCATGACAATTTCGACCTGAGAAGTTATGTTGACAAAGACTCGTATTTCATATCAAGAAAGACCTATAACGGAAAAGATATAAAAGCCCTCGAGCTTCCCGGTCTGTGGAATGGCGCAATGTCTGATTGGATAACAGCATTCGTTGAAATACCCGAAGAAACTTTCTGCCCTGCAAAAACCGTCAACGACCTTCTGAAGCCGGAGCGATTCTGCAAAGAAGATATACAGGCGGAAATACAATGAGATTAAATTCCACGATAAAGATATCCATTTTTTTTATTTTATTATTATTTCAGTTTGCAAACGGAATAGTTTTTTATTCCAATCCGGAAGATCTGTCAAAATACGCTGCTACAGGACTTTACCCCGAAAACAAATATACAATAAAGATCCCGCTTAACACAAACTGGCAATTCAGATTTGAAGGTGAAGAGGAATGGAAGGATATATACATTCCTTCTGCTTATGATAATTTCGATCCGGGCAAAAACATTTACTTTAGAACCAATTTTTTCATAGGCGGAAAAAAATCATCTGACCGCAGCTACAAACTGGTTTTCTATGGAATAAATTATAAATGTAATGTTAAAGTAAACGATGTATTCGTTGAAAATCATTCGTCCTTAAATTCATTTGAAGTCAACCTGAATAAAAACCAGCTGAATTTTTCAGAAACAAATACACTTATAATTGAAGTTAACAACAGGCTTACAAAAAATACGATACCTTCGGAAATGCAGGTTGACGGCTGGAGAAATTACGGCGGAATATTCAGAGATGTTTATCTGCTGATAAACTCACAGACATTCATCTCTGGTGCCGATATTAAATACTATTTCAATGCGGACAGAAGTAAAGTCAATGCGGAGATCACGGCCAATATCACTGATAATAAATTCATTAAGGTTAACGAAACAGATTCCGTTCTTTATGAAAACAATATCTATTCATATTTCCAGATAATCGACCTAAGCACGAATCAGCCTGTTCTCACTTCGCAGAAAAAGAATATAACTGTTCAGCGATATGACAGCGACAATGTAAAATTTAATTTTGAGATAACAAAACCCAAATTGTGGTCGCCTGAAGAACCGAATTTGTATTTATGCTCGATCTTTCTAGGTAAAATTGATGAGGTTAACCAGGAAAGCGAGTTCAACAGATATGATATCAATTTCGGTTTTAAAGATCTTAAGATAACCGCGAACAAATTCTATCTTAACGGAGAAAGATTCTTCATCAAAGGTGTAGCAAGATATGAAGATGTGAAAAGTATGGGTAGCGCTATCACATATTCAAAAATGAAGAGCGACATAGAAAAGATTAAAAATCTCGGAGCCAATGTCCTCTACTGCAATGCATTTTCACCTCACCCGTATCTTCTTGACCTGTGCGACAAATACGGTTTGTTCATATTGGAAGAGCTGCCCGTAAATTCAGCTCCCGCTGCTTCGGTAAGAGACAAAGATTTTATAAATCATTCTCTAAGTATTTTGAGCGACACTGTTATAAGGGACAGGAACCATGTGAGTCTTTTCGCCATCGGCCTGGGATCCGGTTACAATGTTTACGACCTTCAGACTGTGGATTTTATAAAAGATTTATCAGACAGGGCAAGAGAGTTAAACGATGAACTTTTTACTTTCATTACATCCGAATTTACCCAGTACGAAGAATATTATAAGCTGACTGATTTCAATATGATCTCGCTGACGAATTACCTTTCGGAAGTTGAATATAGATTTTCACTGAAGAATATAGCCAGGAAAGCAGCATCTAAGCCTATAATAATCAATAACATCCTCACAAGGGTTTATCCCAAAAACCAGAACGGATGGGCAGATCCGTTTAGCGAACCGGCACAGGCAAAGAAACTTCTTGAAAGTTATAATTCTGTTCTGGAGGAAGAATCAATATCAGGATTCATGGTTGATTCTTATAGGGACAGAAGGAGCGAAGTATCCCTGCTCACAAATCAGCCGGGTGACGACCTTTATATCCTCAGGAACGCGCTGATCGATTATGACGGTTACGAAAGGCTTTCATTCAGAGTTCTTGACGCTTTGTATAAATCCAGAAAAGCACCAACTCTGGCGCAGGGTGAGTATTCGAAAAAAGAGATTAATATTTATTTCATACTCGGTTTGTTTATTACGCTGCTTTACCTTTACATGCTTAAAAGAGAGCATTATCTGTTCGTTAACAGCCTTAGAAGCATTAAGAACCCTGATGCTTTTTTTATAGATATTCGCGACCGCAGAGTAACACAGATAATGCAGGCTTTCTTTATCGGCCTGATTTCCGCTTACGGAATATCTGCTGTATTTTCAACGATCTTCTACGAGTTCAGACAGGATGAGAATTTTGATTTCTTTATTACTTATTTTATCAGGAACGATATTCTTAAAAAATACCTGACGTTCTCTGCTTGGGAACCTCTGATATTCATAGTATCCTCAATAGTTTTTATAATGGCTGTTCTGATAGTGATAGCTGCTTTCTTGAAATTCATATCGGTTTTCTTTAATATGAGATACTCCTTTCCTATAGCTGTTTCGATGGTGTTATGGAATTCTATCGTATATGTTCCGCTGATTCCGGTTTCGGCCGTACTTCTCCGACTTTTTTCTTCGGGCATAGTAAAGTTTGTGATAATCCTTTTTATTATTCAGACTGTATGGTTCGTTATAAGGCTTTTTCAGATTATGGCTGTATCTTTTAAAACCACGCTTCTAAAAGTAGTATGGATCAATTTCCTGGTAATTGTTGTTTCATTCCTTCTATGGACTTATTTCTTCGATCTGGATATAAACAGATTCAGCTCTTTTTTCTATCTTATCGACCTTCTTGTTAAATAAAAAGGGCGGTTTAACCGCCCTATTCATTTACAAGTACTGTTCATCCTCAAAATACCACTCGTTGTAATGTTCGATCGTCTTTATTGCGGTTGCAGCGTCTCCGCAGGCTGTGACTATCTGCCTTTGTTTTTTATCAGTGATATCTCCGGCTGCAAATATGCCCGGAACATTTGTGCGCATTTCCTTATCGGTTATAATGTATCCGCCCTCATCTTTACTTATTATTGATGGAACGAATCCTGTGCCGGGTACATAGCCTACGAACACGAAAACGCCGTCAACCTTAAAATCGGAGATCTCATTTGTTTTAATATTCTTTAACTTAATATTGCTCACGGCAGGCGTCCCTTCAATAGCTTCAACGACACTGTCCCATACAAAATCCACTTTCGGATGTTTGATAGCTTTTTCCTGAATTATCTTAGTCGCTCTAAGCTTATCCCTTCTGTGAATGATCGTGACTCTCTTTGCGAATTTAGTCAGATACAATCCCTCCTCTACCGCAGAGTCTCCGCCTCCTATAACCGCAACATGTTTGTCTCTGAAAAATGCGCCGTCGCAGGTAGCGCAGTAAGAAACACCTCTTCCGATATGCTCCTCTTCGCCGGAACAGCCTATCCTTCTCGGTGATGAGCCCGTAGCTATCAGTATCGATTTTGTTTTGTATTCGCCCGAATCTGACTTTACAGTATGTCCGTTTGTACCTGCGCCTACATCGATCGAAAGCACCTCTTCGCTTCTAATTTCGAGCCCGAAACTCCTCGCCTGGTTCTCCATCTGAGCAACTAGCTCAGGTCCTCCGATATTCGGTGTTCCGGGATAATTTTCCACTTCAGCCGTGATCGATACATTTCCTCCCGGCATCATTTTTTCGAGCATCACAACATTCAATTTCGATCTCGCGGCATACATTCCTGCCGTCAGACCTGCAGGTCCTCCGCCAATTATTATCAGATCGTGCATTTTATATCCTCCAGTTTTTATTTTACTACTTAGTAATTTCGCTAAGTAATATAAACAATCACTTTTATGTTGTCAAGAGCATTTCTTCATATTGACCATTCTTTCATGTTGAAATTGCTTCACATTTCAGTTAAATTTATGATCTAATTAACTGTGAAAAAATTATGCCTGTATTGCTGATATCTCCGCCCTTTGTTCAATTAAACTCGCCTTATTCGGCTCTCCCTTATCTCAAGGGTGTTTTGAGCGCAAACGGAATTGAAAGTTCGTGCCTTGATCTTGGTATTAAGATCGCGAACAGACTGTTTTCGGTAGAAGGTCTGAATATGCTGTATGAATTTATCGCTTCAGAGTCAAAATTCAAGAATGTTGATATTGATTTTTTTATTAAACACAAAACCGAATATGTAGAAACGATCGAGCCTGTCGTCAGCTTTCTGAAAGACAAGAACCCTACTCTTGTATCGGGAATCATGAGCCTGAAATATCTTCCCTGCTGGAAAATGTCAGAAACTGCAATGCCGCGTGATATTATAAAAACGGATGATTTTGAATACAGCCGTTACATAGCCTCGCTGTATTTAGAAGATATTTTTATTTTTTATAAAGCTGTCTGCCCTGAATACGATCTGTCTAAATACGGCGAAAGATTAGCTTTGAGTCCGCCAACATTTGATAATATTTACAGAGCCGTTATCCAGAATGATGATATGATCTCAAAACTGATCTCTGAGGAGTTAAATAAAAACGATTATTCAGATTTTGATATAATCGCTCTTACCGTACCGTTCCCAGGAACGCTTCTCGGAGCGTTAAAAACAGCCAGCTGGTTTAAGAAGAATTATCCTGATAAGATAATCGTTCTTGGAGGCGGCTACATCAATACAGAACTAAGAAGCCTTAAAGAACCTAAAATATTTGAATTCGTTGACTTTATATGTCTGGATGACGGTGAGATACCTCTTATAAAAGTGTATGAATATTTTCACAAGAAAATAGCTGAGAGAGAATTGATCAGAACATTTTATATTGAAAACGGAAAAGTATTTTTATCTGAAAATTCTTCTGATAAATCAGCTTTCAAAAGAGGTACTCCTGATTATTCCGGCTTCAACATGGATGATTACATTCCTGTTATCGAAACTTTAAATCCGATGATGAGGCTATGGTCAGAACGGAATACACTTAAGCTTAGACTTGCCCGCGGCTGTTACTGGCACAAATGCGCCTTCTGCGATACAACTCTCCCCTACATTAAAGATTTTGAGCCTGATAAAATCACGAACATTATCGAAGATATTAAGTTTATGACCGCACAAACCGGCTTGAAAACTTTTCACTTTACCGACGAAGCCATTCCTCCGGCACTTGCGGTAAAGCTGTCGATAGAGTTGATAAGAGAGAAAATTGAAATAAAATGGTGGGGAAATATCCGCTTCGATAAAGCATTTACCGAAGATGTCTGTAAACTCCTTTATACTGCAGGCTGCATAGCTGTCGTAGGCGGAATGGAATCGTGCTGCGATTCGACATTAAAAAATATGAATAAAGGCGTTTCGGTAGAAGATGCTGTGCGTACTATGTATAATTTCAAATCGAATTCGATCCTTGTTCACGCATATATGATCTACGGCTTTCCGGGTGAGACAGTAGCTGACCTTGTCGATTCTGCCGAAGTTCTAAGGCAATTATTCAAAGAAGGGCTCCTCGATTCGGCTTACTGGCACAGATTTGCACTAACCAGACACAGCGCAGTATTCAAAAACAGCGGAAAATTTAACATTTCTATCACTAACGAAGAATTGAACCCTTTCGCTAACAATGATGCGAATTACATAGACAATTCATGCTCAGAAATTGACAATCTGGGAAGCGGTTTGAAAAAAGCTGTATATAATTTTATGATGGGAATAGAGCTTGATAAAGATATCAGATCGTGGTTCGACTTAACTTTACCCAAGCCGAAAATAAAAAAAAGTTATGTCCGGAATATCTTGGATAAAAACAGTTGCGGCATCAATACCGACAAAAGGATTCTCTGGCTTGGAAATGAAGCTCATACAAGAAAAAACATTATCGAAATAAACGGGATCTCTGGAAAGATCGAATACGAACTTCCGAAAAATATTGCAGAATGGCTCTGTAACTTGGTCAATGATAGCTGTATTATTTCATCTGACGGGGTAAAAATTCAGGCCGCAATAGCTTCATTCCCAAAAAATTTAAAGTTCGGATTCTCCGACTTCGTCAACAATGAGATCTGGGACGATCTGTTCGATGCCGGTCTGATAATAATATAGCCCGAAAATTCATTGACAAAATATAGTCAAAACATTATATTTGGTCTGATTTTGGAAATGCACCATTAGCTCAGTTGGATAGAGCAACGGATTTCTAATCCGTAGGTCAGTGGTTCGAGCCCACTATGGTGTACTTGAAGCCTCATTATTGAGGCTTTTTTTATTTCATTTGATAATAATTTTAGTTATATTTTTAATGTGTAAAACAAACGGAATAACATGAATAAAAAAATTGAACTCCTTGCTCCTGCGGGAAATTTCGACAAGCTTAAAACCGCAATACTCTTTGGTGCAGACGCCGTCTATTTGTCAGGTAAAGATTTCGGCATGAGGGCTTATGCAGGCAATTTTTCTGATGATGAGCTTATCGAGGCTAAGAATTTTTGCGTTACACAAAAAGTTAAGCTCTATGTAACAGTAAACATTATTGCTCAGAATAATGATCTGAAAAACATTGAGAAGCATCTCGCTTTCCTGAATGATATCAAAGCTGATGCCGTTATAATTTCAGATCTGGGAATAATGGATATGTCACTGAAAAAATTCCCTTCGCTCCCTGTGCATGTATCTACGCAGTTTTCTGCTATGAATTACGATACGGTGAATTTTCTTCACAATATGGGCGCCAAAAGAGTAATTCTACCCAGAGAGCTTTCGATCGGCGAAATAAGAGAGATCCGAGCTAATTCTAAAGCAGAGCTTGAAATTTTTATTCACGGGGCCATGTGCATGGCTTATTCAGGCAGGTGTATGCTGAGTTATCATACAAAGAACAGGAACCCGAATAAAGGGGAATGCAATCAGACATGCAGATTTAAATACGATATCACT
>ERZ1645192.5035-NODE-5035-length-10332-cov-12.146833_pt1 | contig 10332 bp, 5 predicted proteins | sample MGYA00575354_ERZ1645192 | MGnify/ENA primary metagenome ERZ1645192 (study PRJEB40844, sample SAMN11349763) | freshwater sediment metagenome | isolation source: river sediment | host: Sediment | place: India: Faizupur Khadar , New Delhi | collected 2017-02-21 ...
CTGGAGAAGGCGCAGCAGAAGGTCGAGGCGCGCAACTTCGACATCCGCAAGAACATTCTCAAATACGACAACGTGATGAACGACCAGCGCAAGGTCGTCTTCGAGCAACGCCGCGAAATGATGGCGCAGGACTCGCTTGAGGATACGATCAACGACATGCGCTCGGGCGTCGTCGACGACATCGTGGCCAAGCACATTCCGCATGACGCCTATGCGGAAACCTGGGATATCGCCGGCCTGAAGGAGGCGGTGACGAGCCAGCTCAATCTCCACCTGCCGGTCGAGGACTGGGCCAAGGAAGAGGGCATCGCCGATGAAGAGATGCGCGAGCGTCTGCACAAGGCCGCCGACGAGGCCTATGCCGCGCGCATCGAGAAGAACGGCGCCGATCTGATGCGCTATGTCGAGAAGCAGGTGGTGCTGCAGGTGCTCGACCATCTGTGGCGCGAACATCTCGTCGTGCTCGACCATCTGCGTCAGGTCATCGGCTGGCGCGGCTATGCGCAGCGCGACCCGCTGAACGAATACAAGTCGGAAGCCTTCGACCTGTTCGACCAGCTCATCTCCAGGCTACGCGAGATCACCACGGCGCAGGTGATGCGCGTCGAGGTCGCCCCCGACGACGGCCAGCTGCCGCCGATGGCGGGTTCGCATCTCGATCCGCTGACCGGCGACGACGACGCCGCCATCGCCGAAATCAACGCGCGCATCGCGGCGGGCGATTTCGCCGCCGACAAGCTCGGCATGGGCATGCTGGCGGCCGCCGCGAGCGCGCCGCAGCGCGACCCCGCCGACCCGGCGAGCTGGGGCCGCGTCGGCCGCAACGAAGCCTGCCCCTGCGGCTCGGGCAAGAAGTACAAGCACTGCCACGGCGCGCTGGTTTGACGTGATGACAGCGGCCGCCCGGAAAATCTGGGCGGCCGACTGATTGCGCCGGCGCGCGCCGGTGAAAATATGAGGCCGCATTGCCGCGATCTGCGCCGATTTCGCGATCAGGCGAAACGGCCTCGCCCTTCGGCGCTGAAAGCCCAGGAACGGGAAACGCGTCAGGCGGCATGGAAGAACCACGAATTCAAGCGGCCAACGCAACGTTTCAGATGCTTGCTTTGCGACATTGTCAAACGTTCTGCTTTGACATGACGGATGCCGTCATTTCAGTCTGACCGACGATAGTTTCAAAATTTATAGCCGGATCTCCACGCATCGGGGCGGGAAAATTCTCGCGCCTCTGGCGGGGACTTTTACGGCGGCTGGATTTGGCCGCAGTCAATTCTGAGGAGGCGTCCAGCGAAGGGTGCGTGTTCGGCGGGATCGCCGGGCCGGCCGGCGAAAGCGTAAATTTTTCCCCACAAAGACCGTGCTAATCTAATCCGAAAGAGGCAAATCGAAAAATTCTCATGTTTTCCTGGCTAGCAAAAGCATTCACACGCGGTCGCGTAAAATCATCAAGCACAATATTGTATATGTCAGATTCGATGCGTGTTGAGTATTTTTTTGCTCAAAAAAAACACAAAAAAATCGCGTTTATTTTTACACCGAGTCAAAATCGAATACTCGCCGGCAATCCATATGGAGGAGAGTTGCTATTGCGAGAAGGGTTTGACGTTATTTCGTTTAAATCATCAATTGATCACTGGTTCCAGCAGACGCCGGAGCATATTTTTCCTGAAATTGAGAAAACGATACATGGAAAATACGTCGAGCGCGTTGGCTATGGCAGCTCGATGGGTGGCTATGCAGCAATCGCCTTTTCCAAAATTCTTCGGCTTGATCGTGTTCTGGCGCTGTCGCCGCAATATTCTATTTCAGACGATTTCGATAAGAGATGGGCATTTTATAATAAATCTATAAAATGGAAATATACAATAAATCAAAGTGCGATTGCAGAGCGCTGCAAATTTTACATTTTATATGATGACGCCGATCTGGACAGAGAGCATGTGCGGCGGATTGGGGCATTAATTTCTGACGACAAATTGGTTCTCAAGGCAATACGATATGCAGGTCATGCCGTAACGCATTATCTTAACGACGTTCATTTGCTTCAGAATGTTGTATTGGAGGTTTTCAAAAACGGCCGTCTGAACAAAATCAGGTTTCGTAAGGATCGAGCGAAGTCAAAAGCATATTTCCGGACGCTGTCCGATGTTTTTTTCAGGCGCGGTCATTTTGCCCGATCGTTAAGGGCGATCGATCGCGCCATCGCTCTCGACGGCAAGGGCGTCGGCTTGCATCGGCATCGTTGCGACGTGCTGTTGCAGCTCGGACGTCTCGATGAGGCGCTTGAGGCCCTGAAGACCGTTCTGTCGTTGGCGCCTTCCGATGTGCATCTGCTTTCGCATGCAAGCGGCATTCTGATCAAAGCAGAGCGATTTGAGGAAGCTCTGGAAAAGATCGACCGGGCGATCGCCATTGATGGCGCGACGCCGGCCTATCATCGTCAACGCGGCGGCATCCTGATCCGGTTGGGCAGAATCGATCTGGCGATCGAGTCGATGCAGACCGCCCTGTCGCTCGGGGGCGATGACGCCGGCCTCCTGATGCAGGTGAGCGGCCTGCTCACGCAGGCGGGTAGACTGGACGAAGCGCTGCAGGCGATTGACCGTTCGATCGCGCTCGACGCGACGGCATCCGGCGCGTATCGACACCGCGGCAGCCTGCTGAGCCGCATGGGCCGCGCCGAGGAGGCCGTCGCGGCCCTGGCGGTCGCGCTGTCGCTTGCGCCTGATGACCCGCATATTCTGTCGCAGATAAGCGGTTTTCTCCTGCAGGCGGACCGCCCGGACGCGGCCCTGCAGGCGATTGACCGGGCGATCGCGCTCGACGCCAATGTCGCCGGCGCACACCGGCACCGAGGCGGCCTGCTGATCCGCATGGGATGCATTGAAGAGGCGATCGAATCGTTGCGTGCGGCGCTCCAGATCGAGCCCGATGACGCCGGCCTGCTGATGCAGGCGAGCGGCCTTCTGTCGCAAGTTGACCGGCTGGACGAGGCGCTGCAGGCGATTGACCGGTCGATCGCGCTCGACGCCAATGTGGGGGGCGCGCATCGGCACCGCGGCGGCCTGCTGATCCGCATGGGACGCCTGGAGGAGGCTGTCGCGGCCCTGACCGTCGCGCTGTCGTTCGCGCCTGACGACCCGCATCTTCTGTCGCAGATGAGCGGCTTGCTCCTGCAGACGGATCGCCCGGACGAGGCGTTGCAGGCCATCGACCGGGCAATCGCCCTGGACGCGACGAAGCCGTCGTTTCATCGCCATCGCAGCAGCGTTCAGGTTTGTCTGGGACGGTTCGATGAGGCAATCGAGTCCTTCCGGACGGTGTTGAACCTGACGCCGGATGATGCGCACGCAACGGCGCACATGACAGCCTTGCTTGCCGAGCGCGCGCGCCGGCAAAGATCTTTGGCGCAATGCGCGGGATGACGATGCGACCGGGCGCAGCAGCCTGACAGCGAATATGATCGCGGATTTCAGCCAGAAATATTGTTGGCGACGAGCACAGCCTTGGCTGTTCAGTCGACCGTCATGTCAGTTTCTGCGGACCTCTTGGACCGCGTGGGCGTTGCTTCTATAAGCATTTCACAGTGCGTCCTGTTCACACGGACGCCGCCCCGGAGAGTTCCGAGTGGATTTCCGCCAACATTCACGGAAGGCCTGACGCGATGAAGGAGGTCATTCTCCATATCGGCATGCATAAGACCGGCTCGACGTCCATTCAGGAAGCCTTCGGCGGCTTCAAGGACGGCGAGACGAAATATGCTGCGCTGGGCTATGTGAACCATTCCATTCCGTTCTTCACCGCCTTCGCCGCCAATTACAAGAAATACCATGTCTGGAAGAACATCGGCCTGAGCGAGGCGGAGATCGAGGACAAGCGTCGCCAGACGCGCGCCCACGTGTTGCGCGAACTCGAGGACAAGCGCTTCAAGCGGCTGATATTTTCCGGCGAGGACATCGCCACGCTGACGCTGCAGGATCTCGATGAGGTCAAGGCCTTCATGGCGCCCCATGCGGCGAAAATCCAAGTCTACGCCTATGTGCGCACCCCGGCGGAATTCATCAGCAGCGCGCTGCAGCAGACGATCAAGGGCGGGCTGAAGGACGGCCGGGCGCCGTCGCCGAAATACCGGACGCGGTTCGAGAAGTTCATTCTCCAGTTCGGCGCTGATTCAGTGTTCTTCCGCGAATTCTCCCGGCCGAACCTCAAGGACGGCTCGGTCGTCGCCGATTTCGCCGACTGGATCGGATTGCGCAACGCGCCGCCCGCGGCGAAATACGCCAATGAATCGCTGTCGCTCGACGCCGCCCGGCTGATCTATCTGTTCAACCGCGAAGGGCCGCTGTCGAAGGGCGACCGCGTTGTTTTCCGCGCCCGCCAGCGCTTCATCAAGGCGATGGGACGGGCATTGCCCGGCAAGTTCACGCTGCCGCCGCAGCTCGTGCGCGAGGCCATCGACCTTGAGGACGCGCGATGGATGGAGCGCGTCAGCGGTGTCAGGTTCGATCTCGATGCGTTGGACGCGGGCGATGCGCATTATGACAGCATCGACGCCTTCCTCAGCGACATCGGCGATGACCTCATGCCGAAATTGCGCCAGGTGATGCAGGCGCACGCGATTTCCGGCGATTTCGGCGACGATCTCGTCAAGATGCTGACGCGGCTGTTCTATAGCTACATCGGCTATACGGGCGGCTTCGATCCGCAGGCCTATCTGGCCTTCAATCCCGACATCAAGGCGAAGGGCGTCAACGTCTACAAGCATTTCGTCGAGCACGGCGTCGCCGAGGGGCGGCGCTATTCGGAAAATTGAGGGCTCAGTCGAGCGCCAGCCTGACGCCGGCCGACAGGCGTTGCGCGCGAAGATCGAGGCCAGCCGTATACGAGCCGGCGCGGCCGCCGCCGATCGGATGCGAAACGCCAAGCCCCTTGCGCAGGAAATAGCTCTGGCTGTCGGCTTCGAGGAAAAACTGGACGTTGCGGGCGAGGGCGTAGCCGGCGCGCGCGGTCAGTCCGAGCATTTTCTGATTGCGGAACTGGTCGTCGAAAACAGTCGCGCCGACATGCAGGTCCCTGTCGCGGGCGACGACGAAAGGCGAGCCGACGAGATCGGCGGACAGCGCCCAGCGCCCGACGGCATAGCCAAGGCGCAGGCCGAGATAGGGCGTCTCGAAACGCTGGCGGAACGCGATCTGCGCCACGGGATCGAAGGCGCCGATGCAATTGCGCGGGACGCCGTCGCCGAGATAGACCGGCGGCGCCGCGCCGTAATCGCACGCGCCCCTGGTCTTCTCGGTGTAGACGAAGCGCCCGCCATAGGCGGTCCATTGCTGCTCGACATGGCGCAGGCCGGCGACGGCGTCGAGGGAAAAGCCTTCGGACTCGTAGACCCGCCGCAGCGCCTTCAGGTCGAGCGTGAAGGCGCGGCCGAGGCGGGTGTCGGGATGCTGCGAGCGGTCGCTCCAGCGCGGATAGGTCGCGGGGTTCAGCCAATCGACATCGGTCATCTTGCCGTCGCCGCCGACGATGGGCAGCAGCAGGCTCGTCTCCAGCCGCGTGCGGGGCAGGGCGTTGACGCCAAGCGTGAGCGCGGCGGTTCCGGCGGCGCGGGTGCGCCAGTCCAGGCGGCTTTCGAGCGCGCCGGCCGGCGAGCCATAGCGGTTGCCGCGCGCGGCGTAGACAATCTCTTTCGACGACATCGACATGACGCCCGTCGAGACCGACAGATCGAACAGGGCGTTTGCGGCAAGAATCGTCTGCTGCGCATTGGCCGGCTGGCAGACGAGCGCCGCGAGGGCGAAGCTGATGCAGAGCGTGCGACCGGCCATGGCGGATCCGCGAATCAGGGGGCCGCACATGCGCGGCGAGACAGGTCAGGCTTTAGGCGCACCGATCCCGTCCGTCCACCGCAGGCGGCGCGTCCGGGTTCGACGCTGCGCGCCGGGGTGGTAAAGCTCTTGGCATGAGCGCGAATCGCGACGAGGACGGGCCGAGGGGCCGCATTGCCGATGTGCTGGCGCCGGTCGCGGTCGACATCGCCTATTCCTATCGCGTCCCCGACGACATGACCCTCGCCGAGGGCGATTTCGTCGAGGTTCCGCTTGGAACCCGCGTCGTTCCCGGCGTCGTCTGGGCGCTGCGGCCGGGCGCGGGGGCCAATCTCAAGACGGTTGCGGCCCGGCGCGACCTGCCTGGCCTGCGCAAGCCGCTGCGCGATTTCCTCGACTGGCTGGCCGCCTGGACGCTGACGCCGCGCGGCATGGCGCTGCGCATGGGGGTGCGCGCGCCCGACCATGCCGGGCCGGAGCCCGTGCGCGTCGGCTATCGCCTCGCCGGCCCGCCGCCCGAGCGGATGACGCCGGCGCGCGGCCGCGCGCTCAAGGCGGCGGAAGGCGGGCTCGGGCCTTCCAAGGCGGCGCTGCAGGAGGCGGGGGGCTGTTCCGGCGGCGTCATCGACGGCCTCGTCGACGCCGGCGCGTTCGAGGCTCTCGCCTTGCCGGCCGATCCGGTGGCGCTGCCGCCCGATCCGGCTTTCGCTGCGCCGCAGCTTGAGCCCGAGCAGGCGGCGGCGGCCGACGCCTTGCGCGGCAGCGTCGCGGCGCGCGCCTTCAGCGTCACGCTGCTCGAAGGCGTCACCGGTTCGGGCAAGACTGAGGTTTATTTCGAGGCGGTCGCGGCGGCGATGCGGGCCGGGCGGCAGGCGTTGATCCTGATGCCGGAGATCGCGCTGACGGCGCAGTTTCTCGAACGATTCGCCGCGCGCTTCGGCGTGCGGCCGGCCGAATGGCATTCGGGCGTCAATCCGCGCAAAAGGGCGCGCATCTGGACCGGCGTCGCGGAGGGTTCGGTCGCCTGCGTCGTCGGCGCGCGCTCGGCCCTGTTCCTGCCCTTCGCCGACCTCGGCGTCATCGTCGTCGATGAAGAACACGAAGCGGCCTACAAGCAGGACGAGGGCTCCTCCTATCAGGCGCGCGACATGGCGGTGATGCGCGGGCGATTCGAGCAGGCCGCCGTCGTGCTCGCCTCGGCGACGCCGTCGATCGAATCGCGCGTCAACGCGCAGGCCGGGCGTTACGGCCATCTGCGCTTGTCGAGCCGCTACGCCGGGCGCAGCCTGCCGCACTTGGCGGCCATCGACATGCGGCGGGAAGCGCCGCCGCGCGGCAAATGGCTGTCGCCGCGCCTCGTTGCGGCCGTCGCCGAGACGATCGGGCGGGGCGAGCAGGCGTTGCTGTTCCTCAACCGGCGCGGCTATGCGCCGCTGACGCTGTGCCGCTCGTGCGGGCATCGCTTCCAATGCCCGAACTGCACGGCCTGGCTGGTCGAGCACCGCTTTCGCCGGGCGCTCGTCTGCCATCATTGCGGCCATGTCGAGCGCCGGCCCGAAACCTGCCCGGAATGCGACGCGCCCGACGCGCTGACGCCGTGCGGGCCGGGCGTCGAGCGGCTCGCCGACGAAGCGGCGGAGCTTTTCCCCGAGGCGCGCGTGTTAACCCTGTCGTCGGATTTTCCCGGCGGCATGGAGCGGCTGCGGCGCGAGTTCGAGGCGCTGGCGTCCGGCGAATACGACCTCGTCATCGGCACGCAATTGGTGGCGAAGGGCCACAATTTCCCGCTGCTGTCGCTGGTCGGCGTCGTCGACGCCGATATCGGGCTGGCCAGCGGCGATCCGCGCGCCGCCGAGCGGACGTTCCAGCTGATGCAGCAGGTCGTCGGCCGCGCCGGACGCGGCGAGACGGCCGGCCGCGCGCTGCTGCAGACCTATCAGCCCGACCATCCGGTGATGCGGGCGCTGCTGTCGGGCGATTCGGAGCGCTTCTACGCCGAGGAGACCGAGCAGCGCCGCCGCGCCGGCCTGCCGCCGTTCGGCCGGCTGGCGGCGCTCATCGTCTCGGCGGCGGAGCGGCCGGCGGCCGAGGCGCATGCGCGCGCCCTGGCCCGCGCCGCCCATGCTCTGCCCGCCTCTCCGCATTGGCGGCTCGCGCCGCCCGGCGGATTCGGCGGGCTTGACGACATTTCGCTGCTCGGCCCGGCCGAGGCGCCCATCGCGGTGGTGCGCGGCCGCCATCGCTTCCGCCTGCTCGTGCGCGCGCCGCGAACCGCCGATCTGCAAGGTTTTCTGCGCGCCATGCTGGCGGCTGCGCCGCCGCCGCGCGGCGGCGTGCGGGTCAGCGTCGACGTCGATCCCTACAGCTTCCTGTAAGACCGGGGCGAAGCTCATCCGAAAGCCTAGTGTCGTTGCGGCCGGCCAGGGTTGCGCGGCCAAAAACCATATGTTACGTCAGCCCGGCCTTCGGGGGTTGGCGTGCGGTTTTGTCGCGCGTCTGCGCCCGTTCCCAGTCACTGCCGCACACCGAAATTCCGGCGCAAGCCGCGATCTCGTCCAGTGCGGCCGTGAATCACCAAGTCGCCAGGACGCAGAGGTCGAGAGTGGCTCAGGAAGAAACGCTCGTATCCGGCATGGCGGGGCGCTACGCCTCCGCTCTTTTCGCGCTGGCGCAGGAGTCGCAGACGACCGACAAGGTCGCCGCCGACCTCAAGACGTTCGGCGATCTCGTCGCCTCCTCGGAAGACCTGCAGCGACTCGTCAAGAGCCCGGTCTTCTCTGGCGAGGCGCAGGTGAAGGCGCTCAGCGCCATCCTCGACAAGGCCGGCGTGTCCGGCGCCGCCGCCAATTTCCTCAAGCTCGTCGCGGCCAAGCGCCGCCTGTTCGCCGTCGGCGACATGATCGACGGCTTCAACAAGCTCAACGACGCCGCCAAGGGCGTGTCGCGCGCCGAAGTCACGGTCGCCGCGCCGCTCACGGAGGCGCAGACGGGCGCGCTCAAGGCGCAGCTCCTGCAGGTTGCCGGCGGCAAGTCCGTCGACGTCGCCGTCAAGGTCGATCCCTCGATCATCGGCGGACTCATCGTCAAGCTCGGGTCGCGCATGGTCGACGGCTCGCTCAAGACCAAACTCAACTCGATCCGCACACGCATGAAAGAGGTCGGCTGATGGATATCCGCGCCGCTGAGATTTCCGCGATCCTGAAAAATGAGATCGCCAATTTCGGAAATGAAGCCCAGGTTACCGAAGTCGGACAGGTTCTGTCCGTCGGCGACGGCATCGCCCGCGTCTATGGCCTCGACAATGTCCAGGCCGGTGAAATGGTCGAGTTCGAGAACGGCATCCGCGGGATGGCCCTCAACCTCGAAAGCGACAATGTCGGCGTCGTCATTTTCGGTTCCGACCGCGACATCAAGGAAGGCCAGACGGTCAAGCGCACCGGCGCCATCGTCGACGTGCCCGTCGGCAAGGGCCTGCTCGGCCGCGTCGTCGACGCCCTCGGCAATCCGATCGACGGCAAGGGTCCGATCGTCGCTGAAAAGCGCGCCCGCGTCGACGTCAAGGCGCCCGGCATCATTCCGCGCAAGTCGGTGCATGAGCCGATGGCGACCGGCCTCAAGGCCATCGACGCGCTGATCCCGATCGGCCGCGGCCAGCGCGAACTGATCATCGGCGACCGCCAGACCGGCAAGACCGCCGTGGCGCTCGACGCGATCCTCAACCAGAAGCCGCTGAACCAGTCGACCGACGAGCACGTCAAGCTCTATTGCGTCTACGTCGCCGTCGGCCAGAAGCGTTCGACCGTCGCGCAGTTCGTGAAGGTGCTCGAGGAGCAGGGCGCGCTCGAATATTCGATCGTCGTCGCCGCGACCGCCTCCGATCCGGCCCCGATGCAGTTCCTCGCGCCGTTCGCCGGCGCCGCGATGGGCGAGTTCTTCCGCGACAACGGCATGCACGCGCTGATCATCTATGACGATCTGACCAAGCAGGCCGTCGCCTACCGCCAGATGTCGCTGCTGCTGCGCCGCCCGCCGGGCCGCGAAGCCTATCCGGGCGACGTGTTCTACCTGCACTCCCGCCTGCTCGAGCGCGCCGCCAAGCTCAACGACGAGAACGGCCGCGGATCCATGACCGCGCTGCCCGTCATCGAGACGCAGGCCAACGACGTGTCGGCCTACATCCCGACGAACGTGATTTCGATCACCGACGGCCAGATCTTCCTTGAGACGGATCTGTTCTACCAGGGCATTCGCCCGGCGGTGAACGTCGGTCTGTCGGTGTCGCGCGTCGGCTCCTCGGCGCAGACCAAGGCGATGAAGAAGGTCGCCGGCAAGATCAAGGGCGAGCTGGCGCAGTACCGCGAAATGGCGGCCTTCGCCCAGTTCGGCTCCGACCTCGACGCCACGACGCAGCGCCTGCTCAACCGCGGCGCCCGCCTGACTGAACTGCTCAAGCAGGGCCAGTTCTCGCCGCTGAAGATGGAAGAGCAGGTCTGCGTGATCTACG
>ERZ1645192.5037-NODE-5037-length-10331-cov-21.006909_pt1 | contig 10331 bp, 9 predicted proteins | sample MGYA00575354_ERZ1645192 | MGnify/ENA primary metagenome ERZ1645192 (study PRJEB40844, sample SAMN11349763) | freshwater sediment metagenome | isolation source: river sediment | host: Sediment | place: India: Faizupur Khadar , New Delhi | collected 2017-02-21 ...
TTATGAATGTCTTTTTTCAAGTTCTTTGGCCAAATCGGCAAGCGAATAGCCTTTGGAGGTGAGCAGTACGATAAGATGATACACCAGATCTGACGCTTCGTAAATGAATCCTTCATCGGTTCCGTTTGTAGCTTCTATAACAGTTTCAACTGCCTCTTCGCCAACTTTTTGTGCCATCCTGTTGATCCCTTTTCTGAAAAGCGAGGTTGTATAGGAGCCTTCGGGCATCTCATCGTAGCGCTTTTGGATGAATTCCTGCAGGTATGCCAGAAACGAAATGTCTGTTTTATTTTCCTCGTTCCAGCAGGTGTCGGCTCCGGTGTGGCAAACCGGTCCTTCAGGATGAACCTTTATCAGAAGTGTATCGTTGTCGCAGTCGGCCGAAATGGACACTACGTGCAGAAAATTGCCACTTTCTTCGCCTTTGGTCCAGAGTCTGTTTTTACTTCGGCTGAAAAATGTGACTTTTCCGGTTTTTTCAGTCTTGCTCAATGATTCAGGGCTCATGTATCCGAGCATCAACACTTTATTGGTATTGCTGTCCTGAATGATGGCAGGTATCAATCCGCCTGATTTTTGAAAATCCAACGTCATCTTGCAGTCTTTTTTTTCTTCGTTAATAAATGGCGAAAGTACTAAAAATCGTCCAACCGGACAATTATTAAGTATTAAAAAACAAAAAACCCTGAATGGAGGTGGTCTCTTTCAGGGTATTTATTTCATGTCCGGATTTTTCAGGATTTATTATCTGTTAAATCAAATGAATATTATCTTTTTTGCATTCGTCTTTCATTTCCGATGGCCAGATGCTTGCCTGAATTTCGCCGATATGTGCCTTCCGCAGGAAAAACATACAAAGACGCGATTGACCAATGCCTCCGCCAATGGAAAGTGGGAGTGTATCCTCCATCAGTCGTTTGTGGAAATAGAGTTCCAGCCGATCCTCTTTGCCCGTAATCCGAAGCTGATGCTGCAACGCTTTTTTATCTACCCGGATACCCATGGATGACACTTCGAACGGGATTTCCAGCACGCTGTTCCATAGCAGAATGTCGCCGTTCAGTCCCGGCAGTCCGTCTTCGCCGGGCGTAGTCCAGTCGTCGTAGTCGGGTGCGCGTCCGTCATGCTTTTGGCCGTCGCTCAGTTCGCCGCCGATTCCGATAATGAAAACTGCTTTGTGCTTCCTGGTGATTTCGTATTCCCGTTCTTTGGGAGTGAGTGAGGGATAAAGCTGGCAGAGTTCTTCTGCATGGATAAATGTGATTTCTTCGGGTAAAATCGGCTTTATTTCCGGAAAACTTTCACTTACAAGGTATTCTGTCCGCAGAAATGCGGCGTAAATTCTTCGAACTATTTTTTTAAGAAACTCAATATTCCGGTCCTGTTCGGTAATGACCTGTTCCCAGTCCCACTGATCAACGTATAGCGAGTGGATGTTGCCAAGCTCCTCGTCGGCACGAATAGCGTTCATGTCTGTGTAAATGCCGAATCCATCGCTTATCTGGTAATCGGCCAAAGTCACTCGTTTCCATTTGGCGAGCGAATGAACCACTTCGGCCCGTTCGTCATTCATATCTTTGATGGCAAAATTCACGGGTCGCTCTATGCCGTTCAGGTCGTCGTTGAGCCCGGTGCCCCGCAAAACGAAAAGTGGTGCCGTGACGCGGCGTAAGCGCAATTCGGCCGATAAATTGGCCTGGAAGAAATCTTTTATTTTTTGTATTCCCAGTTCTGTCTGCTGAGGGTCGAGCAGGGGAGTGTACTCGTTGGGTTTGATAAAATAGCTCATGTGTGATTTTGTTTGATAATGTGTGAAATAGATTGCAAAAATACAACTATTATTTTAATATAAAAACAAAATGAATATAAAAATGCATTATTTAATTACATTTATCTAAAAAAAAGAAAAACAGTTCATTTTTGTTGAACTGTTTTATCCTTGTGTAAATATTTATTACTGATTTTATTTTTTTATCCGTTCGTATTCACAAAATGAGTAGGGGTAAGGGTGCTTTTCGTCAGCTTCATGTTTCTCACATTGGAGTAGTTTCCACTCCCGCTCGTTGAATTTCGGGAAAAAAACATCGGCATCAAATTTTTCATGCACCCAGGTGATGTACATGTAATTTACAAGTGGAAATGTGAGTGCCTGCTTAAAGAGAGATGCTCCTCCGATGATGTACACTTCTTCTTCTTTGTCGCAAAGGTCAATGGCATCGCGCAGTGAAGTGGCTTCGTAGTATTTGGTATAATTTCCTTCGGGAATGGAAGTCAGAACAATGTTTTTACGGTTCGGGAGTGGCCCGTTGGGTAAACTTTCGAAAGTGCGTTTTCCCATCACTACTGCATGTCCGGTGGTTATTTGCCTGAATCGTTTCAGGTCGGCAGGTAAATGCCAGGGCAGCTTGTTGTTTTTGCCGATAGCATAATTGTCGGCAACGGCAGCAATAATCGAAATTTTTGACATAATTATTTGAATTTGAGTAATTAGCTGTCAGAATTTTTTTCTCTGCAAAAAAACACACAAAGGTACAGAAAAAAATGTGGAAAAACCAACCGTTTTATCTTTTCAGAAAAGTAAATCCCGATTTGATATTTTTTGTCAGAATTGCCTTATTAAACAGCTACAACACCTTTGATATGCGGGTGTGGGTCGTAGCCTGTCAGCTCGAAATCCTCAAATCTGAAGCCGAAAATATCGTGAATATTTGGATTTATTAACATCCTGGGGAGGTGCCGTGGTTCTCTGGTGAGTTGTAAATTCACTTGTTCCAAATGATTCAGATAAATGTGTGCATCGCCCAGCGTATGGATAAAGTCACCTGCTCTCAATCCGGTGACCTGTGCCATCATCTGAAGCAGGAGTGCGTAGGAGGCAATATTAAAGGGTATTCCCAGAAATGCATCGGCGCTGCGCTGATACAACTGCAGACTTAGCCTGCCATCAGCTACGTAAAACTGAAAAAAGGCATGACAGGGCGGCAGATTCATGTTTGGCAAATCGGCTACATTCCAGGCGCTCACAATGATTCTTCGGGAATCAGGATTATTGCGGATGGCATCAACAGCCTGGCTGATTTGATCCACATAGCCTCCGTTGTAATCGGGCCACGTGCGCCATTGATATCCGTAGATGTGTCCGAGGTTGCCGTTTTCATCTGCCCATTCGTTCCAGATTCTCACTCCGTTGTCCTGAAGGTATTTTGCGTTTGTGTCGCCGCTCAAAAACCAGAGCAACTCATGGATGATGGATTTCAGATGGAGTTTTTTGGTGGTCAGACACGGGAAACCTTCTTCCAGATTAAAACGCATCTGGTGCCCGAAAATACTGATGGTACCCGTACCTGTGCGGTCTTCTTTCCGTACTCCCTCGTCGAGTATCCGCCGGAGCAAGTCTAAGTATTGTTTCATAGGAGAAATGATGAGGTGCAAATGTAGGTAAAAAATCAGGAATGGGCAAAACGTAGCAACCTGAATTCCGTAGCCGAATTCTGTGAAACTGGAGTAAAAAAGGTTTTAGAGTAATGAAAAAAAACAGGTTAATACATATTAAATGTGGTGGAAAGTATGATAAACTCTGTCCGTCGGTTTATCTGGTTGCAGATTTCCTGTTCGTCGGGAGTTAATGTGAGGATATATTCTTGCGTAAGCCGGGTGCCGGTTGGTAAGAATGTAAACTGTTGAGCGGTTATTGCATCCACCACGAATGGCTTTATTTCGCCGTAGCCCACTGCGGTGAGTCTGGCAGCATCAATGCCGGCTGCAATCAGGTAGTCGATGACCGATTGTGCACGCCGGGCTGATAAATCGCGGTTGTATTCGTCTTTTCCTTTATAATCGGTGTGAGCGCTCATTTCTATGGTGATATTCGGATTTTCGTTCATCATGGCTATCAATGCATCAAGACCGGCTTTTGATTCTGGTCGAAGAGTGGCTTTGTCAAAATCGTAATAAATATTGTCAATTTTTACCGACTGAAATGTGGGTATCAGACTGAAGTTTCGTGTAAATGTCTGGCTTTCCCTGGGATTGATGCTGTAGGTCGAAAGGCTGTCTCTTTGATTCAGAAAATCACGTGCCGACGCCTGAAGCTGGTAACTGACATCTTTTTTCAGCCTGAAACGGTAGCTTCCGTCGCCTTTGGCATTAATTCGGGCGCTTTCACCGTCGTTGCCTACAATGTTAATTCTTGCGTCGGGCACTGCACTGCCGTTGCGGGCGGTAATTTTGCCTTCGAGCACATATTCCAGTTCGGGTAAAACAAAACTCCACAGCGCATCATAACCGCGTGTTTCGTTCCTGTTGCTCGAAAAATATCCTTTTTCCTTATCGCCTTCAAATGCCATCCCGAAGTCATCGGCACCCGAATTAAGCGGAATTCCCATGTGTGTTACCTGCCAACCCTTCGTACTGTCGGGCTTTTGAGTCTGAACGGCTTTGAAAATATCGAGACCGCCTACACCGGGTTTCCCGTTGGATGAATAATACAATGTGCCGTCGGGTCTGAATGTGGGAAACATTTCATCGCCCGAAGTATTTATCTCAGGCCCGAGATTCTCCACATATTCAGCTTTTCCGGCTTTCAGCCTGGCGCGCCACAGGTCTTTTCCACCGTATCCGCCCGGCGCATCTGTAGCGAAGTAAAGTATATTTCCATCGGGTGAAATGGCCGGATGAGCTACTGAAATGCTGGTGTCGTTGAAAAGTGAGATGCTCTGGGGCGCGCCCCACGAGCCACCGCTGCGCGACGAAATAAATATCATTACTCCTTCACCCCGGTTGTCTTCGGTAAGCGAACGGGTGAAATACATGGTGCTTCCGTCTGACGTGAAAGAGGCTATTCCTTCGTCGTTTTTAGTGGTCACCTCACCCTCGAGCACTTCGGGTTTTTCCCATTTTCCCTGACTGTTTTTTTTTACAGAAAAAAGATGATTGTTTGCCTGTCCGCTTACGGTGTTCTTTTTTAGCGAATTATCTTTTTTGCTCACTTTACGGTTTGATGTAAAAATAAGTACATCAGCCTCCGAACCCGAAAATGAAGGACTGAACGACGAACTTCGGGCGGCATTGAAATTTTTCTCCCGACTGATAATGTATCTGGTTGGATTATTTTTAAGGCTGTCGATCATTTTGGTAGCCTTCAATCCGTTTAAAGCCAGCTCGTTGTCGGGCTGTGCCAGCAGGCAGATGGCATAATTGGAGGCTGCTTCACGTATTTTACCGTTTTTTTGCTGCATTTGAGCCAGCCGCAGGAAAACGGTCGAATCGGCATACTGATTCCGTACCGCATTCATGTAAACCTGTTCGGCACGTGAATATCCGGTCATCCGGTAGCATTCTCCCTGCCTGAAAGCCGTTTCGGCGCGCAGTGGCTTATCTTTGGACGAAATGCGGGAATAGGCTTTGTTGTATAAATCACCAGCCAGGGCATATTCTCCTTTCATAAAGCTCTGATCTGCTTTTCGCAATGTGGATTTTGTGCCACCACAAGCCGTGAGAAGCACGAGTATGAAAACGGTAAGGTATGAAGCGGCAAGTCGGTACATATAAAAATAAAACCCCTTTATTAGCTGATTACTTAAAATAAACTAATTAAAAGGGTTTTTATTGTTTCTTTAGTGTGGTAAAAATGCCAAATAACTGAGAGATTATTCCAAATCGTGAATTACAAGTCCCGAACGTAGTTTGGGCTCAAACCAGGTGGTTTTAGGAGGCATGATGTTGCCCGAGTCTGCAATGTCGATCAGCTGCTTCATCGAAACGGGATATAGCGCCAGTGCTGCTTTCATCTCACCGCTGTCCACGCGGCGTTTCAGTTCGCCCAGTCCACGTATGCCACCCACAAAATCAATCCGCTTGTCGCTACGCAGGTCTTTGATGCCGAGAATTTCATCCAGAATCAGGTTGGACGAAATGGTTACATCCAGCACTCCAATCGGATCGTTGTCGTTGTAGGTACCTTCTTTGGCAATGAGTGAATACCATTTTCCTGACAGATAGAGTGAGAAATGGTGCAGGCTTTCCGGTTTGAAAATGTCAGTACCTTTTTCTTCCACTTGGAAATTTTCTTTCAGCTTATTAAGAAATTCTTCATCAGTCAGTCCGTTCAAATCTTTCACCAGGCGGTTGTAGTCAATGATGGTAAGCTGATTATCGGGGAAGCACACAGCCATAAAATAGTTGTACTCCTCCTTACCTGTGTGGTTCGGGTTTTGCAGGCGTTTTTCATTCCCAACCAGTGCTGCGGCGGCGCTCCGGTGGTGTCCGTCGGCAATATAAAGTGATGGAATCTCCGCAAAAATTCCGGTAATTTGTGCTATTGTTTTTTCATCGTCAATTTTCCAGAAAGTGTGACCGAAACCGTCAAATTCGGCTACGAAATCGTATTCCGGAGTGTTTTTTGAAATATCTTTTACAATATTATCCAGTTCTTCGTGGTGAGGATAAGCAAAAAATACCGGTTCGATGTTGGCATTATTCACCCGAACGTGTTTCATGCGGTCTTCTTCCTTATCGCGGCGGGTAAGTTCGTGTTTTTTGATTTTTCCGGTCATGTAATCGTCCACATAAGCGCATACTACCAATCCGTACTGAGTGCGCCCGTTCATTGTTTGAGCGTAAACGTAATATTTTTCGTTCTCATCCTGCACAAGCCAGCCGTTTGAGCGGAATTTGGCAAAATTTTCGGCCGCTTTCGTGTAAACTTTGTCTTCGTGTTCGTCAGTGCCTACCGGAAAATCTATTTCCGGCTTGATGATGTGATAAAGTGAATACGGATTGCCTGCAGCTTCTGCCCGTGCTTCGTCAGAATTTAACACATCGTAGGGGCGTGAAGCCACTTTTTCAACCAGATTTTTAGGAGGACGAATGCCTTTGAACGGTTTAATTGTTGCCATAAATAGTTTGTAGTTTATTGTAAAATAGTTTGTAATAGCATTATTATGACTTATTTTTTAATTAACTTTCGCAAATGTAAGTAGTTGTAATTAAAGCATTTACAAATATGCTTACAATTTTCTACTTGCGTTGACCTGTCCCCCTCTCCTTGGGGAGAGGGGTTAGGGGTGAGCCTGCCTGCCGCAGGCAGGGTCGAATGATAAGAATATTTGAAAGATCATTTTTGTATAAACATCTGATAGTCAATATATGCGATTTTATATTAATCAGTATTTCAAGCATTTATATACTTGCGAAAGTTTAATTTTTTAGAATAAATAAATTCCAAAAGTTTGACAAAATTAAGAAAAATATTAACATGTTCATCCTTGAAGGACAGCTAAATTGTCATTTTAGTTATAAATACTGAAAGTGAAGTTTTGGTATTGATTTTATTCCTAATTTTGTAGTTGAATAGAGAAAAGCCTATCTGAAAGTTAAGGCTAAAAATAATACTCTACATTCATCAATCAAAATAATCCCGAATTAAAATGGAATCAATCAGAGAATTATACCGCATAGGTCACGGGCCTTCGAGCAGTCATACGATGGGACCGCGATTTGCAGCCGAACGATTTGTGGCTCAGACGCCCGAAGCTGTTTCGTACCGCGTGAGCCTGTATGGCAGCCTGGCCGCTACCGGCAGAGGCCATCTCACCGACGCAACCATAGCCGAAACCTTACAATCCAAAGCAGTGGAATTCATCTGGCTGCCCGAAATTGTACTACCGTTTCACACCAACGGGATGAAATTTGAAGCACTGGATGCTGATGGGCTTGTACAAAAAGACTGGGTGGTATATAGCGTTGGCGGAGGAAAAATAGTGGATGAAACGATTGTAAATGAAGAAAACCGAATCTACGAACATTCAACTATAGCTGAAATAATGCCCTGGATCGAAAAACGGGGACAAACTTACTGGGAGTACGTGCAGGATAGGGAAGGAAAAGACATCTGGGATTTTCTGAACGAAATCTGGAAAGCCATGCAACAATCGGTGAGAGACGGACTCGAAGCCGACGGAGTGCTGCCCGGTGAATTGTATCTGCGACGCAAAGCTGCATCATACTGGATAAAAGCGAAAGGTTATAAAGTCAGTTTGCAAAACCGCTGTCTGATAATGTCTTACGCTATGGCTGTGTCCGAGCAGAATGCCAGCGGCGGACTAGTGGTGACGGCACCCACGTGCGGTTCTTCGGGGGTGATACCGGGCATTCTGTATCACCTGAAAACGTATCACGAAATGTCGGATAAGCACATTCTTCAGGCCCTCGCTACTGCAGGTTTATTCGGCAATGTAATCAAAACAAATGCTTCCATTTCGGGAGCGGAGGTAGGTTGTCAGGGCGAAGTAGGTTCTGCCTGCTCCATGGCTTCGGCTGCTTCCTGTCAGCTTTTCGGCGGAAGTCCGCAGCAGATAGAATATGCTGCCGAAATGGGCCTTGAGCATCACCTCGGCATGACGTGCGACCCTGTGTGCGGATTGGTGCAGGTGCCTTGTATTGAGCGGAATGCATTCGCTTCGCTTCGTGCACTGGATGCCAACCTGAAATCGATGCTCTCCGATGGGAAACACCTCATCAGTTTTGACAAAGTGGTGGAAGTAATGAAGAAAACCGGTCATGACCTGCCTCATCTCTACAAAGAAACGGCCGAAGGCGGGCTGGCAAAGGAGTGGTTGGTTGATTAGACACTAAGCACCCTAAAATCTCCCATTTTGGCGGGCAAGCTCCGAAATGCGGACTTAGAAATAAGGTGTTTCCTGGTTGATTTAGTCTGATGAAAGGGAAAATAAATCGAAAAAAGTGGAATCCGGTATAGGCGGAATTCCACTTTTTTATTGTTAATTATGAGGAAGTTAATTGTAAGTCGGAAATTGATTAACTTATGTTTTTTAGAGCCTGATACCTACCGACAAGCTCATTCTGAGGAATGCCCAGGGACCTTTGATATTTATATCAGCATTGTTGGATGATACATTTACGGTGTATTTGTACAAGTTTATTTTTCCCAGATTTTCATCCAGTATATCTTCTATGTTTTCTTTTACATCCTGCTGATCCTGGGAATTAATGTCCGGAGATATGTCACCAAGTACATTTCCATCCAGGTATCCTACATGTACTCCAAGTAAAGACCAATCGATGACAATATTTTTTCGCTTACCGGCCAGCCACTGACATCCCAGGAGAATTCCACCACTGTGGGTTTTCAGGTTGCCGTTGAGTGAAATGTCATATTCTTCATCTTCATCGTTGATATATTGGGTTTTAATATTATCAAAGCCCGATTTGCCATATTTATAGTAGGGCGAAATGTAAAATCCTCTCCCATAGCCTTTTCTGCCGGTATAGAAGCGCATTTCGAGAGATGAAGTCAGTGAATTTATCTGAGCCATTTCCAGAAATCCTTCATCATCTTTCACCAGTTCGCTGAGTTTGGAAGCATAAGGAATATTGCCGGATGGAAAATAACCCACATTGCCAACAAGGCTGAAATGTTTGCCGATAACCCGTTCGGCTGAAAAACCGTAGAATCCCAAAGCCAGTCCCGGAAGATCAACTTTCAGAATAGTCCGTCCATCGAGCAGAGCTCCCTGAGAGGGATGCCAGGTATTTCGAACAGTATCGTTATCCTGCGAAAATCCAGTGTGAATAACGCAGGTGAAAACCAGAAAAATTAGAATAATTCGTCTCATGAGATTGATTTTTTATTGGTTTGTTGGAATTACTTTACAAATAAAAATAAAAGTTTTGGAATAATGTGTATTTATTCCGAAAATAATGCATTTACAGGCTGCAAAAAATGAAAAATGATTATTTATCTATGTTATAAAATGAATTTTGAAATATTATGTTCAAAAAAAACAAATATTCAAAAGAAAAGTCTTATTTTTGAGAATTATTATTTCCGAAAAATTTGCTGGAAGTTAACCGGGTATATATTTATGAACAACATGTTTTCTAAATATTGCTTTCTTCCTGAATATCAGATTTCGACAATGCCAGTAAGGTTATGTCAATCTATTTATAATCAGGCTGTTACCTTGCCTGTTATCCCTTTTGCCTCTGAATGTCAATCCGACAAAGTAAATTTTCCTTATGGTGCTACGTTCCGGAAAGTTATTTCTGCAGCCCGTTATCGGTCTTATAGCGAGTTAGCAGTGAAAAAATCAGGAAAGTTGCGCCTGTTGAGAAACCGAATTCTGGGCTGATCAAGCCCGACTGTAAGTGCTGTATACCGGCAATAATTCTATCTGGATTATTGTTTATCCACATGAAGGATAATGATTATTAAGTAATTCATTATCAGATAAGAACTTCAAGAAATCTTTTTTTTCAAGCTGTGAAAAAAATAGCCGTTTTCCTGCAACTTTTTACTTCATAAAATTACC
>ERZ1645192.5040-NODE-5040-length-10327-cov-4.296632_pt1 | contig 10327 bp, 8 predicted proteins | sample MGYA00575354_ERZ1645192 | MGnify/ENA primary metagenome ERZ1645192 (study PRJEB40844, sample SAMN11349763) | freshwater sediment metagenome | isolation source: river sediment | host: Sediment | place: India: Faizupur Khadar , New Delhi | collected 2017-02-21 ...
GGTGGTAGTCGTGAAAAGTTACAATGCCAGTGAACCCGGTAGTATTATCGCCTGGGACTATTATACCCAGGTGGATATGGACGGTTACATGGGGGCAGGACCAGAAGTCAATCCTGCCGGACTGCTCGGACAGGCTTCCATCGCGGTGAATGCCGCTCCCGGACCGGGACAGGGCAATGTCTATGTGCTGGTATCCGTAAGCCGGATTTCTAACGGGGATCCGGGCGACGTGATGTTTGCGAAAAGTGAAGATGGCGGACTGTCGTTCAGCGATCCGGTGAGAATCAACGACGATTTCTCAGTAAGCAACACCCAGTGGTTTGGCACCATGTCGGTGGCCCCCAACGGCCGTATCGATGTGGTGTGGCTCGATACCCGCGATGCCCCTGCAAATGATCCGGTGTGGGCGGCTCTCTATTATTCCTATTCTCTCGATCAGGGTGAAACATGGTCAGACAATGAACTGCTCTCTGATGCTTTCGATCCTCATGTGGGTTGGCCGAACCAGGAGAAAATGGGTGACTATTTCGACATGATTTCCGATAACGGCAATGCCCATTTAGCCTGGGCCGCAACCCTTAACGGTGAACAGGATGTCTATTACGGCAGGATTACACCCCTCATCACCGGAATACCCGACAGCCATAGCATGGGCAGTGTGCTCACCTTCAATATTGGCCCGAACCCGGTAAAAGACCTTACAAAGATCAGCTACAGCCTTGCAGTTGGCACAGAGGTAAAAATCGAACTGCACAACACTTCCGGTACCCGGGTGGCTACTTTGGCTGAAGGATCTGAAAGTGCCGGCACTCATGCCATTCAGTTCGACGGGTCGTGGCTGCCCGATGGCATTTATCTCTGTACCCTCACCGCCGGCAACAGCCGGAAGACCATCAAATTGGTCAAAATGGCAGGCTAAAGCGATTCCGGAAAACTTACGGAACAGGTTTGCCGCTGATGTTTGTTGAGGGTCCCCGGGATATCAGCCTGAAACAGCTGAAATCGTGTTAATAATTAGTTAACATTGTTAACTAGTTATTTAAAGTTGTATCTTCGCATAAAAATGAGCAATGAAATATAAACCGATGGCAGATCAGCCACTCGGATGGGCATGCTCAATGCTGGGCAAGGGCTATCTGCAGCTGCTCAACCAGAAGCTGAAGCATCTTGAAATCGACCGGTACTATTACACGGTTCTGCTTATCCATGCCAACAATGGTGAAATCAACCAGCAGGAACTGGCCGGATTGCTTGAAACTGAGAAGGTCAGTGTATCGCGTATTGTGGATTACCTGACCATGAATGGATTTGTGAAGAAGGTAACCAGGACCGATGACCGCAGAAAGCATTACCTGGCCCTGACAAGCAAGGCCGTTGATTCGGTGCAGCAGATAAAAGAGGCCATTGCAGCAACCAACGAGGAGGTGCTTGCAGGAATCAGCGAGGATCAGCGTCGGGTACTGACTACCGTAATGGGTGAAGTGAAGATGAATCTTAAAAGAAACAATCAGAATAAATGAAGCTGAATATTTATTTTTCGCCATTGCTATTACTGTTAATCGGGATGGCAGCCTGCAACGGGAAATCCGGTAGCGGGAAGAAACCGGGCAAGGAACGGCCGCCGGTAGTCGTGGATGTAATGATCGCTGCTGAAACGGAGGTTAGTTCAGAGATTGAGGTAAACGGCTCAGTGTTGTCGGAAGACATGATTGAACTGAGGCCGGAAGTGAGCGGCAGGCTCACCTACCTGAATATTCCGGATGGGATGCAGGTGGAAGCCGGAACCGTGCTGGCGCGCATCAACGACGCGGATCTTCAGGCTCAGCTGAAGCAGCAGCAGGTGCAGCTCGACCTGGCCGAAAAAACCGAAAGCCGCCTCAGGCAGTTGCTGGAGGTAAATGGGGTGGATCAGGCAACCTATGATGCTGCACTCACGCAGCTTAATCTTTACAGGGCCAACATCGGTGTGCTCAACGCACAGATCGACAAAACAGTGATCCGTGCAGCTTTTAACGGCACCCTGGGGCTCCGGCAGGTAAGTGAAGGCGCATTTGTTTCTCCCTCAACACTGATTGGTACCCTTCAGCGAACCGACAGAATCAAGATAGATTTTTCGGTACCTGAGGTCTATGAAAAGCTGGTCAGTCCCGGGCAGACAGTAGAAATACGTACTTCGGACCAGACAGAAAGGCTTACCGCAACAGTTAAAGCCATTGAACCACAGATCAACACTTCTACCCGTAACCTGAAGGTTCGTGCTGTGCTCAGCAGTCAGAAACTGGTGCCCGGTGCATTCGTGAAGGTTTATCTCAACAACAAATCGAGCAATGTGGTGGTGCCGACCAATGCCATCATCCCGGATGCCATGTCGAATCAGGTGGTGTTGGTGAAAAACGGCAAAGCACTCTATGCCGATGTGGAAACAGGGATACGAAACGCCAATGGTGTGGAGATCAGGAGTGGTCTTCAGCCGGGAGATTCTGTTGTGGTGAGCGGGGTGTTGTTTACCCGCCCCGGGGCCCCCCTGAAGGTGAGAAAAGTTGTTGAATAAGATCTTTGCCTGGCTTTTCCTTCACCGAAGGATTGAAGTGCAGGAAGGCAGTACCTTTATTTTATTGATGATCAACGCATATGAACATATCTGAATTATCGGTCAGAAGGCCGATTCTGGCAACGGTAATGAACCTGTTTCTGGTGCTGCTCGGTATCATCGGCTACACCTTTCTGGGGGTCAGGGAATTTCCGGCCATCGACCCGCCCATGATTACGGTGAATACCTCCTATGCCGGGGCGAATGCCGACATTATTGAGAGCCAGATTACTGAGCCGCTGGAAAAATCCATCAACGGAATTCCCGGAATCCGAACCATGTCGTCGACCAGTTCGGTTGGGCGCAGTTCCATCAGTGTTGAGTTCAATGTAGATGCTGATCTTGAAGCAGCTGCCAATGATGTGAGGGACAAAGTGAGCCAGGCAACCCGCAACCTCCCGCAGGACATTGATGCACCTCCGGTGGTGTCAAAAGCCGATGCCAACAGTGATTTTATCATTCTTATGGCTGTGCAGAGTCCGGGAAAGGGATTGCTCGAACTGAGTGACTATGCTGAAAATGTACTTCAGAATAAATTCCAGACCATCCCTGAAGTGAGTGCCGTGATGATTATCGGCCAGAAACGGCCCGCCATGCGCATCTGGATCGACCCCGATAAACTTAACGCATACAACCTTGCCTTCAACGACCTTTCGACCGTGCTGAACAGGGAAAACGTTGAGATCCCTTCCGGAAAGATCTACGGCAACAAGACTGAACTGACCATCCGGGCCATGGGCAAGCTTACCACCGAGGACGATTTCAGGAATCTGATCATCAGAGCCGATGAAGCCGGTATCGTCAGGCTAAAAGATGTAGCTGCGGTGGAACTCGGCCCCCAGAACTATGAAACAAGCTGGAAGCTGAATGGCAGCAGTGCGGTGGGAGTTGCCATTATACCTCAGCCGGGAGCCAATTACATCAGCATTTCTGACGAATTCAACAAACGTCTGGCTGAGATCGAAAAGGCAAACAACGGCGACATTACCTTCACCACCCTGATCGACACCACCCGCAATGTGCGGAAATCCCTCAGAGAGGTTCAGGAGACCCTGCTGCTTTCGATCTTCCTCGTGATTATGGTGATTTTTCTGTTTTTCAGAAACTGGCTCATGGCGCTGAGGCCACTGGTAGACATTCCGGTTTCCCTGATTTTTACTTTTTTCATTATGTATATCCTCGGGTATTCCGTGAATATACTCACCCTGCTGGCCATTATTCTTGCCACCGGACTGGTGGTTGACGACGGTATCGTGGTTACGGAAAACATTTTCCGTAAAATCGAAAAAGGAATGCCGGCAGTGAAGGCTGCCATTGAAGGCAGCAAGGAGATCTTCTTCGTGGTGATCTCCACCTCTGTTACCCTGGCAATTGTATTTCTTCCGGTATTGTTCCTTGAAGGCTTTGTGGGCAGTCTCTTCCGCGAGTTTGGCGTGGTGCTGGCGGTAGCGGTGCTTATTTCATCCTTCGTGTCGCTTACCATTACCCCGGTGCTGAATGTGATCCTGAGCAAACGCGGGATCGGGCACGGACGGTTTTACGACAGAACTGAACCTTTCTTTACAGGCTTTGAGAACGGATACAGAAACCTGCTGACGAGGTTCATCAGGGTTCGCTGGCTGGCCTGGGTCGGCGTACTGATCAGCCTGGGGCTGGTGTATTTCATCGGAACCAGCCTTCAGCGCGAAATTGCTCCCATTGAGGACAAATCGAGCATCAGGCTGCAGATTATAGGACCCGAGGGTGCCAGTTATCCCTACATGATGGAAGCGGGTACAAGGCTGACCAATTATATGATGGACTCCATTCCTGAGCAGGAGTTTTCTTTCACGGCCATTCCGGGCTTCGCAAGCACCGGGGTGAACAGTGGTTTCGGAAGAATCGGCTTTGTTCCGGCTGATGAGCGTGAACGCTCACAGAGTGAGATTGCCCGCGATCTGGCAGTTAAATTCAGCCGTTTCAACAATGTACGCATTTTTCCTGTTGAAGAGCAGACCATTTCGGTCGGGCTGGGCTCCAGGGGGGCGCTGCCGGTTCAGTTTGTTATCCAGAACCTGGATTTTGAAAAATTGAAGGAGGTAATTCCGGCTTTCATCGAAAAAGCCAGGAACGACACCACTTTCCAGAATGTTGATGTAAACCTGAAATTCAACAAGCCGGAAGTTGACATCACCATCGACCGTATCAGGGCCCGTGAGCTGGGACTTACCGTCACCGATGTTGCCGAGGTGCTGCAGAGTGCTTTCAGCGGTCGCCGCCAGGCCTATTTCATTATGAATGGCCGGCAATACGAAGTCATCAGTCAGGTTAGTCTGGACGACCGCCAGAAACCAGCCGATATACCCAACCTCTACGTGCGGAACAACAAGGGCGACAATATCTCCCTGGCTACCGTGGTGAAGATCGAACCCAATGCAAATCCGCCCTCACTCTACCACTTCAACAGATATAAATCGGCAACCATCTCGGCTTCACTGGCTGAAGGCAAAACCATCGGTGACGGGGTAGAGGCCATGCAGGCCATCGCAGATGAGATGCTCGATGAAAGTTTTCAGACTTCCCTCAGCGGCCCTTCGCGCGATTATGCCGAAAGCTCCTCGAATACGGCCTTTGCCTTTTTGCTGGCCCTGTTGCTCATTTTTATGGTGCTCGCAGCCCAGTTTGAAAGCTTCCGCGACCCCCTGATCATCATGATCACCGTGCCCCTGGCCATTGCCGGAGCCTTGCTCAGCCTCTGGCTGTTCGGCCATACCCTCAACATCTTCTCCGAAATCGGGATGATTATGCTTATCGGACTGGTAACCAAGAACGGGATTCTGATTGTGGAGTTTGCCAACAAAAAGCGGGCAGAGGGAATGGGTATCAGGCAAGCAGCCATAGAAGCCGCCTCTCTCCGGCTCCGACCCATCCTGATGACCAGTCTGGCGACAGCCCTGGGCGCGCTGCCCATTGCCCTGAGCCTGGGTTCCGCTGCCACCAGCCGCATTCCCCTGGGAATTGTGGTGGTTGGCGGTATTCTCTTTTCGCTCCTGCTTACCCTGTTTATTATACCGGCAGTTTATACCTACCTTACCGGGAAAAGGGCCGGCAGTGCCGAAGAGCTGACGGAGAATTATGATGCAGTTTAAACAAGGTTGTACCTTCCCACAACACGGGTATTGATTATTGAAAATACTGTTTGTATGAAAATATTTCTGAAACCTCTGATTCTGTCTGTCTTCATCATGGTACTTGTGCCTGCCCGGGCGCAAACCCCGCTGTCGGTCAGCAATGCCGTGGATACCGCCCTGCTCAGAAACTTTGAACTCCGCATTGCCCGCAACAACCTGAACATCGCAAGGCAGGAGAACACCTTCGGTATGGCAGGTAGCCTGCCCCAGGTATCGGCTTCGGGAAATACGACTCTCTCGGTGAACAACACTTCACAACAATATGAAGATGAATCTGATATCTCATCGTCCGGTGTTGGCGAGCATTCACTGGTGCTGGGCTTATCGGGAAGCATGACCCTTTTCAACGGGTTTAAGATTGTGGCGACCAAAGAGCGGCTGAACCTGCTGGAAACCCGGGGTGAAATTCAGCTCAACCATCAGATACAGACTGTGGTGGCTGATGTGATGCTGAGTTATTACGATATCGTCCGTCAACAGAGCTATCTGGAAATCATCCGGCAAACGGTGGAAGTGTCGGAAGAGAAATTTGCCATTGCTGAACTGCGTAAAAACATCGGGATGGCCGATGCGGTGGAAACCCTGCAGGCTGCTTCTGACCTCAACACTGCCCGACAGCAGATGGAAATGCAGGAAATGATGATCACCCAAAGCTTCAATACCCTGGTGAATCTGATAAATTTACACAACAAGGAAGGATTTGTTCTTACAGATACCATATCTCTGGATACGGCAATCAGTTCCGACAGCGTTATGTTCGCCCTGAACCGCAACCTGCAGCTTCTGTCTTCAGAAACGGATGTATCGGTTTACAGGCAGCTGTTGAAGGAAACCAAAGCGGAAAGATACCCTTCGCTGAAGCTGAATGCCGGATATGATTTCTTCAACAACAATTTTAACAAAGGAAACCTGATCACCAGCCGTACCTATGGTCCCTGGGCCGGAGTTTCACTTCAGATTCCTGTTTTCAACGGTTTTGTGCTCAGTACCCGTAAGGAAACGGCTGAAATCCGCCTTTTGAATGCCCGGCTTGAAAAGGAGCGCCTGATGAACGACCTTACCGAAAGTGCCCGTAACCTTTTTGCCTTCTATTCAACAGCCATCAGCCTGATCGAAGAACAGCGAAGCAACCTTGTGATGTCCGCCAAACTGCTTGAAGTGGTTCTGAAGCAGTATCACCTGAATCAGGCCACCATCCTTGAGGTGAAAGCAGCGCAGAGCAGCTACGAAAATGCTGCCTATCAGTTAACCAACCTGATTTATTCAGCAAAATCGGCTGAAATCGGTCTGAAGCAACTCACCAACAGTCTGATATTCTGAAGTCCGCTGCCGGCTCACCGCTCCCGGGTTGGGTAAAAAAAAGCCCCGCAGTTGCTGCAGGGCTTTTCAGGAAAAATGTACTGTAAGTATATTAAATTACTTTAACATTTACTGCGTTTAATCCTTTTCTTCCTTCTTCAAGATCGAAAGTAACTTCATCGTTTTCTCTTACTTCGTCAATAAGACCCGATACGTGTACAAAATATTCCTTGTCAGAATCGTTGTCTTTAATAAATCCAAATCCTTTCAAATCGTTGAAGAATTTAACTGTTCCTTTACTCATGATGTTTGTTTTGTTAAAATTGTCCGGCAAAAGTAATCATTATTTAACCATCACAAGCTTTTTTATTTGAAAATCAGCATAAAAGACATTTTTAAGCGTTTTGGCACCCACTTCCGACAGTGAGGTTGTATACTGTTGGGAGCAGGATTCTACTCTTTTGGAATGTTGGATCAGCATGACCCAGAATGGCAGTGCAATAATTGACAATGCGGCCTGGCAGTGAGTTTTCCGTCTTAAAATCCTGTCAGGACATCCGGAACGGATTGTCATCCCGGATGAAGATTTCAGTAAAATAAATCTTTCAGCTCCATTTTAAAAGGCAATGGTGGTATGCAGGTTTTTCATAACTTTAACTCTTCGGGAGCTGCCGGAATACATAGGTAATTCCGGCTGCTGAGCCCGGATTCAACCAATATCAGATTGCAATATGCGGATAATTTTGCTTTTTACCCTTTCGGGATGGCTATGGTCAGTTTCCCTGTTTTCACAGATAACGGTGCCTGCACCCTTGAAACAGGATTTTGCAGGTACTATGGGATTTCTCTCTTCAGGCTGGATGCAGGGTCGTGAGGCCGGCAGCAGGGAGAGTTTCATGGCAGCCGATTATCTTCTTTCGCAGATGATGCAGCTTGGTCTTCAGCCAGGTAACGGTGCCGGATACTTTCAGGACTTTGACATTGTCCGGTATCAGTCAAGCGTAAGCAGTTTGCGCATAACCACTTCTGACGGTAAATCTCTGACAGAAAGCAGTTTCGTTTCAGGGCGCGATTTTGTGGTGGATGCCGGCCCCCAGGACTTTTCGGTTAGGGCATCCATGGTTTTTTCCGGCCATGGCATTGTTGCGCCGGAAGCCGGTATTGACGATTACCATAAACTCAATGTTGCGGGTTCGGTGGTGGTGGTACTCGACGGCTTTCCTTATTTGAAAAAAGCTTCTGTGGCCGACCCTGCCTCAATTGCCCCTGTGGTTGACGAAAGCCTGTTCAGCCTGAAGTCCAGGCGCAACCATGCCTTCAGCCGCGGAGCAAAGGCCCTGATCGTGATCTGTTCCGACAAAAAACTAGCGGAATATAATGCTGAATCGGGAAGTCAGGTCGCTGAATACCCGGCTTTCACAACCAGCTCATCTCCTTTTCCTGCCTACACCGATCATTTCTGGGCCTTGCCAGATGACCAGACTGACCTCCCGGTTTACTATATCAGCCAACGTCTTGCAGCACTGATTCTTGGTGCTGATCACCCGGTGTTCGCCGAATCGGAAAAAACCGGAGATATCCGTAAGAACCATTCCCATGGGAAGATCAGCAACCGTGAGATCCAATTATCCGCCACCTATCAGACAGAACGCCTGAGCGGACGGAATGTACTCGGCCTGATCCGGGGCACCGATACCAGCCGCTGTGTGGTAATCGGTGCTCATTACGATCATCTGGGTCAACGCAACGGACTTGTGTACCATGGTTCCGACGACAATGCCTCGGGGGTAGCCGGCATGCTGGCATTGGCCGCCGCCTGGAAAAGAGCGGGGGTTCAGCCTCCGGTGAACCTGCTGTTTGCTGCCTGGGCCGGTGAAGAAAAAGGTCACCTCGGTAGCCGGTACTTTACCGGAAACCACGATTACAGGCATACCGGCATCCTGCTGAACCTCAATTTCGATATGATCTCACGCAGCGATGAAGCCGATACAACACGTAACATCCTCAGTATCGGAATGCTGCAGGGGAGCAACGATCTGAGGCAAATGGCAATGATGGAAAACAGCCGCCTGAATCGTCCGTTTAAACTCGACCTCTGGGAGACAATGGGTGGGGGAGGAAGTGACTATGCCGCCTTCTCTCTGAGGAAAATCCCCGTGATGAGCTTCTTTACCGGATTTCATCAGGATTATCACTCCCCCGGCGATACCTTTGCGAAAGCTGACCTTGAGAAAATGGAAGCCGTACTGCAGCTGGCCAACCGCCTGCTTGTGGCCTACCTGTCGCTGATTATCCGGTAATCAAACCCTATACATCATGGAAACAATTAAACAGGAACCCGAATGCTGCCCGGAGTTTAACCCGGAACCCTGGCACGACAGATTTCACGACTGGAACGGGAAACCCTTTATCCGCGACCACGTGCGGACCTTTTTTTTCATACCACTCAATTTTGGCAGCGTTATGCGCAGGATCATGGGGAAGGTAGAGCAGGCCGGTGCGGAAATGCCGGACTACCTCTGTCTTTCAGATCACACTTCCCGCTGGAATATGGATGTGTATCTTGCCGTAAATAAAAGGATTGAGAACGCCGATAACCGCAATTTCACCGGACGGTACTACAGCCGGGTATATGAAGGTAAGTTCAGCGAAACAGGCAGATGGACAGAGGAATACAAAAAGTCGGTTGCTGAACAGGGGCTGACCATTGATCGGTGGTACATGTGGTACACCACCTGCCCGAAGTGCGCCCGCAAAACCGGCAGGAATCCTGTAGTGATTCTCTGCAGCGTGCACTGAACTAATTAACCATTTTTAAAATTTCCTTTGGCCGCCAAGCCGGAAGAAACCTTAGCTTTGCATGCAGGCAGGTGCTGATGCTTCCGTGTCCTGCTCCCTGTTCCGGATAAAAGCCTCAGTTTTGGTTGTTCCGGTCACGATTCCATAACTTTATTGCCATGTTTAAAAAACTCCTGTTCATTGCCCTGGCGACACTTTTTTTGCAATCAGCAAAGGCTCAGCACAGCGCCAGCGATCCGCTTGCCAGCCTGATCAACCAGACACTGATGCATCAGTTGTTCAACGATTTCGACCGTAGCCAGGTGGTGGATTACCTGGCCCCCGGCTACTATGCAACCGACGCTGAAACAAAGGGTAATTCCGCTGGTTTTGCGGAAACCGATTATTACGAAACCGCCCTTCTTGCCCGCGATGGCGATTACTACCAGCGCGAAGTCACCCGGATGCTTTCCGCTTCCCTTGTCCCCTA